>Ga0224723_1000647_pt1 | contig 23369 bp, 17 predicted proteins | sample Balambano_FR2_Me_FD_161647 | JGI IMG/M metagenome (GOLD analysis project Ga0224723, IMG submission 161647) | Freshwater sediment microbial communities from Lake Towuti, South Sulawesi, Indonesia - Balambano_FR2_MetaG | ecosystem: Environmental > Aquatic > Freshwater > Lake > Sediment | place... | reverse complement strand
ACGACCTCCTCTATGGTGGGCAGGGGTCGGACTCGCTCGACGGCGGAGACGGCGCCGACAAGCTGTTCGGCGGCAACGGCAATGACGTGCTGATCGGCGGCGAAGGCAACGACACGCTGAACGGCGGGGCGAACAACGACACGCTGAACGGCGGGCTTGGTGACGACTCGCTGGTCGGAGGACAGGGGAGCGATGTCTTCGTGTTCATCGACGGTGGCGGCAACGATACGGTCGCGGGCTTCGAGGTCGCCTTCGACCAGATCGACCTGGCCGGCGTGGCCGCGCTCAACTCGCTGGCCGATGTGCTGCAGGCGGCGGTCACCATCGCGGGCAACACCCTCATCGATCTGGACGGCTCCTCCTCGATCACCCTTCTCGGCGTCACGGAGGCGCAGCTGACGCAAGACAACTTCATCTTCTGACCGGCCGCGAGGCTTCGGCTTGCGCCGGCGAAGGGCCGGGACTATACCGCCTCAGATCAGTCTGGACGCCGCCCCGAGGGGCGGCGTTGCCGTTTGCTGCGGAGACCCTGATGCGTGCCGAGACGCAGAGCCATGCCGAAGCCATCCGCAAGTCGCTGACGCTTCTCGCACAGCGCATGGACATCGCCACGGCGGCGCATCGGCTGGACGAGTTCAATGCAATGCTCGAGGATGGCGATCTCTGGTCCGAACCGGCGCGCGCGCAGACGCTGATGCGCGAGCGGCAGGCGCTGATGGACCAGATCTCGACCTACCGGCGCATTGACGAGGGTCTGCGCGACAATCTGGAGCTGATCGAACTCGGCGAGGCCGAGGGCGACGCCGAGATCGTGGAGGAGGCCGAGGCGGCGCTGCGCTCGCTGGCGGAGCTTGCGGCCGCCAAGGAGGTCGAGGCACTTCTGAACGGCGAGGCCGACGGCAATGATACCTTCCTCGAGATCAACGCCGGCGCCGGTGGCACCGAAAGCTGCGACTGGGCCAACATGCTCGCCCGGATGTATGTGCGATGGGCCGAGAAGAAGGGCTACACGGTCGAGCTTCAGTCCGAGAGCGCCGGCGAGGAGGCGGGCATCAAGTCGGCCGCCTACAAGATTTCCGGGCCGAACGCCTATGGCTGGTTGAAGTCGGAGTCGGGCGTGCACCGGCTGGTGCGGATCTCGCCCTATGACAGCGCCGCGCGGCGGCATACCTCGTTCTCCTCGGTCTGGGTCTATCCGGTGGTCGATGAGAACATCGAGATCGACATTCCGGCCGGCGACATCCGGATCGACACCTACCGGTCGTCCGGCGCCGGCGGCCAGCACGTCAACACCACCGACTCGGCGGTGCGGATCACCCACCTGCCGACCGGGATCGTGGTCACCTCGTCGATGAAGTCGCAGCACCAGAACCGCGAGATCGCGATGAACGCGCTGCGCTCGCGGCTCTACCAGCTGGAACTCGACCGCCGCAACGCCGCGGTCACTGCGGCGCACGATGCCAAGGGCGATGCCGGCTGGGGCAACCAGATCCGGTCCTACGTGCTGCAGCCCTACCAGATGGTGAAGGATCTGCGGACCGGGGTCGAAACTTCGGACACCGACGGCGTGCTGAACGGCGATCTCGACCGGTTCATGGCCGCCACGCTGGCACTGGACGTGGCCGGCAAGAGCCGGGCCGAGGCCAACGCCGAGGGCTGAGGGCCGCGCAATCGGGTTGCGCCGGCGCGTCGAATGGTCATGCTCCGCTTCGTCGGGCGACCGAGTCAGCCATCGCGAGGGGGAGTGCCCCACGCCCGACACAAGCCTGCAGCGGGCGGTCGACAGCGAGGCCGTCCGCAGGATCCGCGTTTCGGCGAGGGAGGAGGAGACCATGCCGGAGAGACTTGCAGGGACGCCGACGGCGCCCGCCATCAACACCCTGGATTTCGGCGACCTTTCGGCCGCGCTCCGGCTCGGCTGGAGCGATTTCCGCCGCGCGCCGCAGTTCGGCCTGTTCTTCGCCGCCGTGTTCGTGGCCGGCGGCTGGATCATGTTCTACGCGCTGACCCGTGCCGGCATGCTGTGGTTGTCGCTGCCTGCCGCCGCCGGCTTCCCGATCATCGGGCCGTTCGTCGCCTGCGGGCTCTACGAGGTCAGCCGCCGGCTGGAGCGCGGGCTGCCGCTGTCCTGGGGCGAGGTGCTGGGAGTCATCTGGGCCGAGAAGAACCGCCAGATCCCGTCGATGGCGGTGGTGATCGTGGTGTTCTTCCTGATCTGGACCTTCCTCGGCCACATGATCTTCGCGCTCTTCATGGGCCTCTCGGTGATGACCAACGTCTCGTCCTCGCTGGCGATCTACCTCACCCCCAACGGGCTCGGGATGCTGGCCATGGGCACGCTGGTCGGTGCGGTGCTCGCGACGCTCTTGTTCTCGATCACGGTGGTCAGCCTGCCGCTGCTCCTGGATCGCGACGTGGATTTCGTCACCGCGATGATCACGAGCTTCGCCACGGTGCGCGACAATCCGGTGGTGATGCTCGCCTGGGGTGTCATCATCGCCGGGCTGACCTTCCTCGCGATGCTGCCGGGATTTCTCGGCCTGTTCGTCGTGTTCCCGCTCCTCGGGCACGCGACCTGGCACCTCTACCGGCGCGCGCTCGCCTGACGGGGCTGCACCGGGGGGCGGAACAACGACGGCCGGCCGTCCCGCGGCCGCGCCGCGCTGATCAGACCGGGTCGGCCTTGGCGACCGCGGCCGGCGCCACGACCGCGGCGGGCGTGCGGGTGCTGGCGAGCGGATCGTCCTGCCGCTGCACCGAGCCCTCGAAATGCGCGCCGCTTTCAATCGCGATGGTCTTGTGCACGATGTCGCCCTCGACCCGCGCGGTCGAGGTCAGGCGCACCTTCAGCCCGCGGACCCGGCCGACCACGCGGCCGTTGACCACGATGTCGTCGCCCACGATCTCGCCCCGGATCGTGGCGCTTTCCCCCACGGTCAGGAGATGCGCGCGCACGTCGCCCTCCACCGTGCCTTCGATCTGGATGTCGCCGCTGGTCTTGATGTTGCCGACGATCGTCAGGTCCGAGGACAGCACCGAGGCGGCCGGCTTCACCTTGGGCGCCGCGGAACCGTAATCGCCGGCGGGCTTCGGCGGCAGCATCGTGTCGGGCGCCTTCGGCCGGTCGGCGTCGACCTTGGGGCCGGGTTCGTTGATTCTGCTTTTAGAGAACATCGCGCGCTGCCTTGATGTAGGTCATCGGATTTACGGCCTTCTTGCCGATCCGGATCTCGTAATGGAGATGCGTGCCGGTCGACCGTCCGGTACTGCCCATATCACCGATCCTGTCGCCGCGCGACACCTTTTCCCCGACCGAGACCCTGATCTTGGACAGGTGCGCATAGCGCGTCTCGATCCCAAGATCGTGCCGGATCGACACCAGCTGCCCATAGCCGTTCTCCCAGCCCGCATGCACCACCACGCCGTCGGCGGTGGCCATGATCGGAGAGCCGTGGGCGCCCGCGAAATCGAGGCCCTCGTGCATGCGCGAGCCGCGCCCCATCGGGTCGCGCCGGTAGCCGAAGCCCGAGGTCATCCGGTGCGCGGTCCGCAGCGGCATCGCGAAGGGCATCTTGGCGACCGCGATCCGGTACTGGTCGATCCGGCGCAGCGCCCCCAGGATGTCGTTGGCGCGCGCGGCCGCCGCGGGCGCCGGCTCCGCCCCCTTGGTCGACATGGTCAGCGGCAGGAGCGGGCCGCCCTGGCCCGAATAGCCGCGCCGGACCTGGTCGAGCACACGGTCGGGCTGGAGGCCGGCCGCCTTGAACATCCGGTTGAGCGGCTCCATCGACACCTCGACCGCCTCTTCCAGCTGCGCGAAGATCTCGTCGGTGCGCTCTTCCATCAGGCGCATGTCGAGCGCGAGGTCCGCGGCCTCGGTCCGCGCCGCCTCGGCGCTGGCATGCATCCGGTCGCGCTCGGCGGCGGTCTCGCCCAGGGCCGCGGTCAGGACCGCAAGCGTCGCCTCCATGTCGCGCACCCGGCCGCTTTCGGTCCGGGGCGATCCGGTTTCGGCGGCCAGCGCCGCGGCGATCTCCTGCACCTCGGCGCGCGCCGCATCGCGTTCGCGGATGGCGCGCCGCAGGGTCTGCTGGACCACGTCGATCCCGGTCTCGAGTTCCTTGCGCCGGTCTTCCGAGGCGAGCAGCGCCGACTGCATCTGCGACACCTGGTCGAGCGCGAGGTTGAACCGCGCATGCGCCTTCATCGCCTCGGCCGTGCGCAGGTCGCGGTCCTCGGACAGCGCCTCCAGCCGCTGTTCGTACATCGTCCCCGACCGCTCGGCCTGCTCCCGCCCCGATCCGGCGCCAAGCTGGTCGATCAGCACCAGCGCCGAGGCGACGATGGTCCAGCCGAGCACGGCGGCGGTGACCGCCAGCGCCATCGCCTGGGTCGAGGACCGCAGCCGGATGTAGCGCGTCGCGGTATCGGATTTCAGGAAGATGCGCTGTTCAGGCAACCATCGTTCGAGGCCGAGGTTGATCTTGGTCGCGATATGTCCCGTCACGAGCCTGTCCCGTGTTGTTTCCCCAGCTGGACCCGACGGCCCTATTGGCGCTGCGGGCATCCCCACACCCGGACAACGCCCTTCCAGCTATCAGAGCGGTCGCAACGGTCGCAACGCATTTGAACGATCCGCCCCCGGCGCTTCCGCGATGGTCCGGAAATGAGCGGCTTTCTGCCGATCCGCCGAGGGCCGGAACGGTCTGGGTCGGCACGATCCTGCCGGCCGGCGGCCCGCGCCGGCACTGCAACCGACACGCGCATCGACGCAGAGCTGGAACAGCCGGCGGTGGCGGTCAGGCCATCGGCCACAAAGCCGGCGGGCGGTTCACAGCGCCTTGGCCGCGGCCAGCACCTCGTCCACATGGCCCTTCACGCTGACCTTCGGCCAGGCCTGCGCCACCTTGCCGGTGCCGTCGATCAGGAAGGTGGACCGCTCGATCCCCATGTAGGTCTTGCCGTACATGCTCTTCTCGACCCAGACGCCCCAGTCCTCGCAGGTGCTGCCGCCCTCGTCGGAGGCAAGGATCACCCCGAGCCCGTGCTTCTTCACGAACTTGTCGTGGCTCTTCACGCTGTCTTTCGAGATGCCGATCACCTGCGCGCCCGCGGCGGCGAAATCCGGCATGCGCGTGGTGAAGTCGGTCGCTTCGACGGTGCAGCCCGGCGTGTCGTCCTTGGGGTAGAAATAGACCACGACCTTGTCCGGGCGCAGCGCCGACAGGGTGATCATGCCGCCGCCGTCGCGCGGCAGGGTGAAGTCCGGGGCGCGGTCGCCGATGGTCGGCATGCGGGGCTCCTTGGCTCGGGTGATCTCACGACGCTTTGTGTTCTAGCAGTCTTCTGGCAAAGATAAAGCCAGCCCGCCTGCGAGGGCGGCCGCGATGCGGCGCCGCTGCCGGAAGGGTCAAGAACCAAGACCGGGCACGATCGGGGCCGGGCGAGCAGACGACCCTTGCGGGCGGATGGCCGGACACGGCGGAACGGTGCGGGCTGAGGCCGGATGAACAGGATATCGCCGCATGGCGAGAGCGAAGCGGCCGGCGGAATGCCGGACCCGGGGGCCGCGGCGGCGACGCTGGTCCCCGACCCGCCCGCCGCCGCGCCACGGCGCGGCCTGCCGCGGCGGGCGGGCGGCGCCGGCGCCTGGCTGGTCCTGACGCTTGTCCTCCTCGCGCTCGGCGTCGTCATGGCGGGGCTCGCACTGAAAGGGGCGGCGTGGCGCCTGCCGGTCTGGGCGGTCGCCGAGGCGGAGGCGCGGATGAACCGGGCGCTCGCCGCGCCGGTCGGACCGCCGACCGCGTCGGTATCGCTCGGCGGGCTTGTGGCGCGGCTGGGGGGCGGCGCTGCGCCGCGTCTGGTGGTCGACGATCTGGAGGTGATGGACCCCGCCGGGCGCATCCTCGCCCGGCTCCCCGAACTCCGGCTGGGGCTCGACCCGGCGGCGCTGCTGGTCGGGCGGATCCGGCCACGAACGCTCGACATCCTCGGCGCGCGGATGTCCGTGGTGCGGCTCCGCGACGGGCGGTTCGACCTCGCGCTCGGCGACGGCAGCACCACCCCGCCCCGCAGCCTGCCCGCGCTTCTGGACCGCATCCGGACGGCGTTTTCGCTGCCCGCCCTGAGCCGGCTCGACCGGATCGACCTGCAGGGCATGACGCTGACGCTGGACGACCGCCGCACCGGACGGCTGTGGGAGATGGGCGACGGGCAACTGACGGTCGAGAACGGCCCCGACCGGTTCGCGCTGCGGCTCGCGGCCGGGCTGGTGGCGGGGGGCGCGGCCCCGGCCCGGGCGGAGCTGACGCTGGTCGGCCAGAAGGCCTCGCCCGAGGCGCGCTTCACCGTCACCATCGACGGCGTGGCGGCGGCCGACCTGGCGGCCCAGTCGCCGGCACTGGCCTGGCTGTCGGTGCTCGACGCGCCGATCTCGGGCCGGCTGTCGGGCGGCCTCGACACGGCCGGGGTGCCGGGCCCGCTGCAGGGCGGGCTGGAGATCGGCGCCGGCGCGCTGCAGCCGACGCCCGAGACCCGGCCGATCCGCTTCGACCGGGCGGGGCTCGCCTTTTCCGCCGACCTCGGCGCCGGCCGCATTGCCGTCACCGACCTTGGCATCGCGGGCCCGGCACTGCGGCTGTCGGCCCGAGGGCAGATGATGGCCGAGGGCGCGCCGGGCGGCTGGCCGTCGGGCTTTCTCACCCAGGTCGCGATCGCCGACCTGCAGGTGGACCCGGCGGGCTTGTTCGAGGAGCCGGTGCGCTTTTCCGAAGGGGCGATCGACCTGCGGCTGGTGCTCGATCCGTTCCGGCTGGACATCGGGCAGGTGGCACTGCGCGAGGACGGACGGCAGCTGCTGGCAGAGGGCCGCGCCACCGCCGAGCCGCAGGGCTGGAACCTCGCGCTCGACCTGTCGCTGAACGAGATCGGCCACGACCGTCTGCTGGCGCTCTGGCCGGTCGCGCTGGTGCCGCAGACCCGCAACTGGCTGGCGGACAACCTGCAGCAGGGCCTTTTGTTCGACGTCCGGGCGGCACTCCGGCTGGCGCCGGGGGCCGAGCCGCGGCTGTCGCTCGGCTACGAATTCGCCGGCACCGACGTGCGGGTGATGCGCACCCTGCCGCCGGTGAGGGACGGCGTGGGCCATGCCGCGATCAACGACCAGAGCTATGTGATTGCGCTCAACGAGGGCAGCATCACCCCGCCCGCGGGCGGCCCGATCGATGTCGCGGGATCGGTGTTCCGGGTGCGCGACATCCGCGAGCGGCCGGCCACGGCCGAGCTGACGCTGAACACCCGCAGCTCGCTGACCGCGGCCCTGTCGCTGTTGGACGAACCGCCGTTCCGCTTCCTGACCAAGGCCGGGCGCGCGGTCGATCTGGCCGAGGGGCGCGCCGTCACCCAGACCCGCCTGACCCTGCCGCTGATGCCGAAGTTGACGCCCGACCGGGTCGGCTACTCGGTGTTCGGCACGCTCTACGACGTGACGTCCGACCGGCTGGTGCCGGGCCGGACCTTCGCCGCCGGCCAGCTCGCGCTGACCGCCAGCCGCGACGGGCTGACGATTGCCGGCCCCGGGCGTCTGGGCGGGGTGCCGTTCGACGCGACCTATGCCCTGCCATTCGGCCCTGCCGGCACTGGGACCGCGCGGGTGGAGGGCCGGGTGGAACTGTCGCAGGCCTTCCTCAGCGAATTCGGGATCGCCCTACCCGAGGACATGGTGTCGGGGCAGGGGCAGGCGCGGATCGCGGTGGACCTGCCGCGCGGGACGGTCGGCCGCTTCACCCTCGACTCGGACCTTCAGGGGATCGGACTGCGCGTGCCGGCGCTCGGCTGGACCAAGCGCGCCGGCGCCGCCGGGCTGCTGGAGGTGGAGGGCCGGTTCGGCACCCCGCCGGTCGTCGACCGGATCGCGCTCGCGGCGGCCGGGCTGGACGCCGAAGGCTCGGTCACGCTGCGCCCCGGCGGAGCGCTGGAGGTGGCGCGCTTTTCCCGGGTCACGCTCGGCAACTGGCTGAACGTCGCGGCCGAGCTGCGCGGGCGCGGCGCCGGGCGCGAGCCGGCGATCGCGCTCACCGACGGCCGGGTCGATCTGCGCGGGCTGCCGCAGACCGGGACAGCGGGCGGGGCCGGGCCGCCTTTGTCGCTGACGCTCGACCGGCTGACCGTGTCGGACGGGATCGCCCTGACCGGGTTCCGCGGCGACTTCACGCAAGGCTCCGGCCTCGCCGGCGATTTCACCGCCCGCGTGAACGGCGGTCCGCTGATCGCCGGCACCACCTCGTCCGCGCCCCAGGGCACGGCGCTGCGCGTGCGATCGACCGACGCGGGCGCGGTGCTGCAGGCGGCAGGGATCTTCGGCTCGGCCCGGGGCGGGGCGCTCGACCTGACGATGGTGCCTGGCGCCGCGAGGAGCACCTACGACGGGCAGGTGCAGGCGCGCAACATTGTGGTGGTGGATGCCCCCGCGCTGGCCGAGCTGCTGAGCCTGATCAGCGTGATCGGCCTTCTCGACCAGATGAATTCCTCGGGCCTCGTCTTCTCCAATGCCGATGCCGAGTTCCGCCTGACGCCCGAGCGGGTGGAGATTCGGCGCGGCGCGGCGGTCGGCGCCTCGCTCGGCGTGTCGATGGAAGGGGTCTTCGACTTCGGCAGCCGGGCGCTCCGGCTGCAGGGCGTGATCTCGCCGATCTATCTGCTGAACAGCATTGGCAGCCTGTTCACCCGGCGCGGCGAGGGCGTGTTCGGCTTCAATTACGACATCACCGGCACCGCCGACCGGCCGCGGGTCAGCGTCAATCCGCTGTCGATCCTGACGCCCGGCATGTTCCGCGAGATCTTCCGCCAGCCGATGCCGCCGGTCGGGGCGGCGCCGTGAAGCTCGCCGATTTCGACTTTCCGCTGCCCGAGCACCTGATCGCCACGCGCCCCGCCCGGCCGCGCAGTTCGGCCCGGCTGCTGCTGGCCGAGGGCGACGCGATCCGCGACCTGCAGGTGTCGGACCTGCCGGACCTGCTCCGCCCGGGCGACCGGCTGGTCCTGAACAACACGCGGGTGATCCCCGCACGGTTGAGCGGGACGCGCCGCCGCGCGACCGGGCAGGGGGTGGCCGAGGCACGGGTTGAGGTGACTCTGCTCGAACCGCGTCCCGAGGGCTGGCGCGCGCTGGCGAAGCCGCTGCGCAAGCTGGCCGCGGGCGAGACGATCCGCTTCTCGGACAATCTCGCGGCCACGGTGGTCGCGAAGGGTGCCGAGGATGTGGTGCTCGGCTTCGACCGGACCGGCGCCGAGTTCGATGCGGCGCTGGCGCAGGCGGGGGCGATGCCGCTGCCCCCCTATATCGCCGCGCGGCGCCCGCCCGACGCGCAGGACCGGAGCGACTACCAGACCGTGTTCGCCCGGCACCCGGGCGCGGTCGCCGCGCCGACCGCGTCGTTGCATTTCGACGCGCCGCTGGTGCAGGCCATCGCCGCCCGCGGCATAGGGCTGACCGAGGTCACGCTGCATGTCGGCGCCGGCACCTTCCTGCCGGTGAAGGTGGAGGATGTCACCGCGCACCGGATGCATGCCGAATGGGGCGAGGTGACGCCGCAGGCCGCCGCCGAGATCAATGCGACGATCGACGCGGGCGGGCGCATCATCCCGATCGGCACGACCGCGCTGCGGCTGATCGAATCCGCCGCGGATGCGGCGGGCCGGCTGCGGCCCTGGCAGGGGCCGACCGACATCTTCATCTACCCCGGCTACCGCTTCCGCGTGACCGACGCGCTGATGACCAACTTCCACCTGCCGAAATCGACGCTGATGATGCTGGTCGCGGCGCTGATGGGCCCGGACCGGATCCGGCGCATCTACGCCCATGCGGTCACCGCTGGATACCGCTTCTTCTCCTACGGCGACGCGTCGCTGCTGGTCCCGCGGGACGCCGGCGCGGCGGCGGATGTCGCGCCCGTCGCTGCGCCGCCGGCCGGGCCGCGCTAACCTCCGCCCGGCCGCAGCAAGAAGGGGAATCGCCGTGCTGAAGGTTCTCGCGATCTCCTGGCCGCTGCTTCTCGGCGTCATGCTCCTGATGGTCGGCAACGGCATGCAGGGCTCGCTGCTCGGCATCGTGGGGACCCGGTCGGGCTTTTCCACCTACGAGATCTCTTATGTGATGTCGGCCTATTTCGTGGGCTTCCTGTTCGGCTCGCAACTGGCGCCGCGGATGATCCGGCGGGTCGGGCATGTGCGGGTGTTCGCCGCCCTCGGCTCGATGATCTCGGCGGTGCTGATCCTGTTCCCGGTCGTGCCCGACTGGATCGCCTGGTCGGTCCTGCGGATGCTGATCGGCTTCTGCTTCTCGGGCGTCTATGTCACCGCCGAAAGCTGGCTCAACAACACCGCCACGAACGACACGCGCGGGCAGGCGATGTCGGCCTACATGATCGTGCAGATGGTCGGCATCATCGCCAGCCAGGCGTTTCTGAACCTGCCCGACCCCTCGGGCTTCGTGCTGTTCATCCTGCCCTCGGTGCTGGTGTCGCTGGCTTTCCTGCCGATCCTTCTGGCCCCGGTGCCGGCGCCGGTGTTCGACACCACCCGGCGGCTGTCGTTCGGCCGGCTGTTCCGCATCTCGCCGCTCGGCTGCGTCGGCATGCTGCTGACCGGCGGGGTGTTCGCGGCGATGTTCGGCATGGCCGCGGTCTGGGGATCGATGACCGGGCTCACGGTGCGCGAGATCACCATCTTCGTCGCGGCGATCTTTCTCGGCGGGCTCGTGTTCCAATATCCGATCGGCTGGGCCTCGGACCTGATGGACCGCCGCCACCTGATCCTGGGCCTGAGCGCCATCGGCGCCGTCGCGATGCTCGCCGCCTTCGCCTTCCCGCTGCCCTTCGCCGCCGAGGTCGGCGCGGCGGTGGTGCTCGGCGCGGTGATCAACCCGCTCTATTCGCTCCTGATCTCTTACACCAACGACTACCTCCGCAAGGAGGACATGGCCGCAGCCAGCGCCGGCCTGATCTTCCTGAATGGGCTTGGCGCGATCGGCGGGCCGCTTGCGTCGGGTTGGATGATGGCGGAATTCGGGCCGGAGGGGTTCTTCCTGTTCCTCGGCCTTCTGTTCCTTTTCCTCGCGCTCTACGCCGCCTGGCGGATGACCCGGCGGAGCGCGCCCGCCTCGGTCGGGGGCTATCGCAATGTGGTGCCGCAGGCCTCGGCCGTGGCGGTGGACGCCGTGCGCGAGCGTGGCTTCGCCGAGGGCCGCGCCTGACCCGGACGCAGTTGCGGCCGCCGGCGATCCCTGTCAGGCTGCCGCCATCGGCGCGACGGGGGCGGCCATGGCGGATCCGGTGGAAGTACTCGGTTTCTGGCTGGGTGACCTGGGCGAGGACGACTGGTACGCCGGCGGCGCGCGGATCGACGCGCTCTGCCGCGAGCGGTTCGCCGACGAGGTCGAGGCGGCGCGGGGCGGCGGTCTCGACCACTGGGTCGAGGGCACGGTCGGCACGCTCGCCTACCTGATCCTGACCGACCAGCTGCCGCGGAACATCCATCGCGACACCGCGCTCGCCTTCGCCTCCGACGCCCGAGCGCTGGCGGCAGCGCGGCGCGCGATCGACGAAGGGTGGGACATGGGCGCGCCCGAACCGGAACGGCAGTTCTTCTACCTGCCGTTCGAGCATTCCGAGGACCACTCCGACCAGGACCGCTGCGTCGCGCTGATGGCCGAGCGGCTGCCCGAAGGCGGGGCGGAGAACCTGCTGCACGCCCGCGCCCATCGCGAGGTGATCCGCCGGTTCGGCCGCTTTCCCACCCGCAACGCCGCGCTCGGCCGCGCAAGCACGCCCGAGGAGGAGCGCTATCTGGCCGAGGGCGGTTATCGCGCGCTGGTGGAGACGCTGAGACCGCAGGTCATGCAATGACCGCAGGGCGCCGCGGCGCCGGCTTCGTTGCGCGGTCGCGCGGGATGGTTTAAGGGTAAACGACTTTTGCCCGAGGGAGGAATCCGTGGCGGCCAAGACCTTCGACGTGATCGTGATCGGGGCCGGCCCCGGCGGCTATGTGGCCGCGATCCGCGCCGCGCAACTGGGCAAGTCGGTCTGCGTGGTGGAGCGCGAGAACCTCGGCGGCATCTGCCTCAATTGGGGCTGCATCCCGACCAAGGCGATGCTGCGGTCGGCCGAAGTGTTCCACCTGATGCACCGCGCCAAGGAGTTCGGGCTGAAGGCGGACGGGATCGGCTACGACCTGCCGGCGGTCGTCGCCCGCTCGCGCGGGGTCGCCAAGCAGCTGTCGGGCGGCATCGGCCATCTGTTGAAGAAGAACAAGGTCGCCGTCGTGATGGGCGCGGCGACGATCCCCGCGAAGGGCCAGGTGCGCGTCACGACCGGCACCGGCACCGAGGATCTGGCGGCGCCGGCGATCATCCTCGCCACCGGCGCGCGCGCCCGCGAGCTGCCCGGGCTGGAGGCGGACGGCGATCTGGTCTGGACCTACCGCCACGCGCTGCAGCCGGTCCGGATGCCGAAGCGGCTCTTGGTCATCGGCTCGGGCGCGATCGGGATCGAATTCGCGAGCTTCTTCAACACCCTCGGCGCCGAGACCACGGTCGTCGAGGTGCTGGACCGGGTGCTGCCGGTGGAGGACGCCGAGATCTCGGCGCTGGCGAAGAAGAGCTTCGTCAAGCAGGGCATGAAGATCCTCGAGAAGTCGGCGGTGAAGACGCTGGACCGCAAGCCGGGCACCGGCGTGACCGCGCATATCGAGACCGGCGGCAAGGTCGAGACGATGGACTTCGACACGGTGATTTCCGCCGTCGGCATCGTCGGCAATGTCGAGGATCTGGGGCTGGAGGCGCTCGGCGTCCGGATCGACCGCAGCCATGTGGTGACCGACGAGTACTGCCGCACGGGCGTCGAGGGGCTCTATGCGATCGGCGACATCGCCGGGGCACCCTGGCTCGCGCACAAGGCCAGCCACGAGGGGGTGATGGTGGCCGAACTGATCGCCGGGGGGCACCCGCACCCGATCAAGCCGACTTCGATCGCCGGTTGCACCTATTGCCAGCCGCAGGTGGCGAGCGTCGGGCTGACCGAGGAGAAGGCCCGCGCCGCCGGCCACGAGATCCGCGTCGGCCGCTTCCCCTTCATTGGCAACGGCAAGGCGATCGCGCTCGGCGAGACCGAGGGGCTGATCAAGACGGTGTTCGATGCCAGGACCGGCGAGTTGCTGGGCGCGCACATGGTCGGTGCCGAAGTCACCGAGCTGATCCAGGGCTATGTCGTCGCCCGCACGCTGGAGACGACCGAGACGGACCTGATGGAGACCGTCTACCCGCACCCGACCCTGAGCGAGATGATGCACGAATCGGTGCTCGATGCCTACGGAAGGGTGATCCACTTCTAGGGCACACAACCTTTGGTTGCGCCCGGTCCTCCGGATTGAAGCCTGGGAAACTACGGTAGTCGCCGCTGGTGCCGATTGGCGATGGCCGTCGGCCTTTCGGAATCGTCTCCCGGGATGGCGCTGGACATCCTGTCTGCACTTGTGTCCTGTGCGCCCAAGTTTGGATTATCGGGAGTGATCGCATCATGAAGGCATTGCTGGCGGCCGCGGTGATATCCGCCCTATCCGTCACCTCCGCATCGGCCGTGACCGTGGCGAACGGCGGTTTCGCCAACAGCGCGCTGGCTGGCTCGTTCCTCACGGTTCCGGCGGGCAACGACACCGCGGTTCCGGGCTGGCTCGTGACCACCGGCGATGTCGATGCCATCAACGGCTACTGGCAAAGCGCGGACGGCGACGGCTTCAGCATCGACCTGAACGGCAACCAGGCCGGGAGCATCGCGCAGGTGATCGAGGGGCTGCAGATCGGCCGGACCTACCTCCTCAAGTTCGCGATGTCGGGCAACCCGGACGGCGGCCCGTCCGTGAAGACCCTTGTCGCCGGCATGTTCATGAGCGGGTGGACGACCTTCAGCTATGACACTGCGGCCAACGGCACGACCCGCGGCGACATGAAATGGGTGCAGAAGCAGTTCGCCTTCACCGCCACGCACGAAACCGACTACATCATCTTCGAAAGCGAGACGACGGCGCAATGCTGCTTCGGTCCGGCGGTCGATGCTGTGTCGATCGAGCTGGCACCGATTCCCCTGCCCGCGGGCCTGCCCCTGCTGGCGGCGGCCCTCGGCGGGCTGACGCTGCTGCGGCGCCGCCGCGGCTGATCCGCGCGGCCGGGGTCGGGCGGCCCTTGTGCCGCCCTTTCGCTGTTCCGGCTGCAGACCGACTTATGGCATCCGGCGGCGAGCGCGATCATGCCCGGGGGCACAGCCCGACGCCTGCGGCCGAGCCGCTTCTGAGGCCGGTCGGCGCGGGAATCGGGTTTGGTTTCTGCCGGGAATCATGAGAACCTCGCGCCATTGGTGCACAAGGGGTGACCCATGCTCAGAACGATCTCGGTGGTGCTTGCAGGGTGCGCTTCCACGCTCGGCGGGCCTGCCGTTGCGCAGGATCTGATCGCCGAGTATTTCGCGTCCATCAGTCCGCAGGACATGTACAATTCGAGTGGCGAACGGCTGCGCGACTGGTGCGCCATGATCCAGCAGGACCGGGCGAATTATCACCGGTTCGGCCTGCGCGACGACAGCGACCAGGGCGATCCGATCTTCGCCAGCCGCGCGGCGCGGGCTGCCATCGCCGGCAACTGCCAGGTTGCGCCCGGCTCAGAGTATGTTGCCGCCCGGCTACAGAACGGCTCCGGGAATTATGTCTGGGTCCGGGTCTATGGCTACGGCGACCGTCCGCTGGTGGTGGTCGTCTCGGAAGGCGCGGGGTGATCCGGAAACCCGGCTTCCCGATGGGCAGCTGCGGCGCGGTCTGCCTTGTAGCGCCGCCTTGACCAGCCGGGAGGCCTGCGCCGCTGCCGCAGGTGCTGCGACGGTGCCGGAACCCTCTGCGGCATCCATAGGCGTTCACTTTCCGTTCACATTTTCCGGTTGGAGACTCGGTCCGCCTCGCCTATGTGTTGCGGTTGTGGGATGCTGCGGGGGCACCGGATGGCCGAACAGAAGTTCATCGAAGTGCGTGGCGCGCGCGAGCACAATCTCAAGGGCATCGACGTCGACATCCCGCGCGACCAGCTGGTGGTGATCACCGGCCTCAGCGGCTCGGGAAAATCCTCGCTCGCCTTCGACACGATCTATGCCGAAGGCCAGCGGCGCTATGTCGAAAGCCTGTCGGCCTATGCCCGGCAGTTCCTCGACATGATGGGCAAGCCCGACGTCGACCATATCTCGGGCCTGTCGCCGGCGATTTCCATCGAGCAGAAGACCACCTCGAAGAACCCGCGCTCCACCGTCGGCACGGTCACCGAGATCTACGACTACCTGCGGCTGCTTTACGCCCGCGTCGGCACGCCCTATTCGCCGGCGACCGGCCTGCCGATCACCGCGATGCAGGTGCAGGACATGGTCGATGCGGTGATGGCCATGCCCGAGGGCACCCGCGCCTATCTGCTGGCCCCGATCGTGCGCAAGCGCAAGGGCGAGTACCGCAAGGAATTCCTCGACCTGCGCAAGCAGGGCTTCCAGCGGGTGAAGGTGGACGGCCAGTTCCACGAGCTGGACGACGCCCCGGTGCTCGACAAGAAGCTGCGCCACGACATCGACGTGGTGGTGGACCGGATCGTGGTGCGCGACGGCATCGAGACCCGGCTGGCCGACAGTTTCCGCACCGCGCTCGACCTCGCCGACGGCATCGCCGTGCTCGAGACCGCCCCGGCCGAGGGCGAACCGGAGCGGATCACCTATTCCGAGAAGTTCGCCTGCCCGGTCTCGGGCTTCACCATCGCCGAGATCGAGCCGCGGCTGTTCTCGTTCAACGCCCCGACCGGCGCCTGTCCGGTCTGCGACGGGCTGGGGATGGAGCTGTTCTTCGACGAACGCCTGATCGTGCCCGACCAGGCGCTGACGCTGGCGCAGGGGGCGCTGGCGCCCTGGGCCAAGACCAAGTCGCCCTATTCGGCGCAGACGATCGAGGCGCTGGCCAAGCATTACGGGTTCGACAAGCGGAAGAAATGGAAGGACCTGCCGGAAGAGGTGCAGAACGTCTTTCTCTACGGTTCGGGCGACACCGAGATCCGGTTCCGCTACGACGAGGGCGGCCGGGTCTACGAGGTTGCCCGCGTGTTCGAGGGCATCATCCCCAACATGCAGCGCCGCTACCGCGAGACCGACAGCGCCTGGTCGCGCGAAGACATGGAGCGCTACCAGAACAACCGCCCCTGCGGCGCCTGCGAGGGCTACCGGCTGAAGCCCGAGGCGCTGGCGGTCAGGATCGCCGGCCTGCACATCGGCCAGCTGGTGCAGATGTCGATCGCCGAGGCGCATGACTGGGTGGCGACCGTGCCCGCGGCGCTGACCGCGCAGCGCAACGAGATCGCCCGCCCGATCCTGAAGGAAATCCGCGAACGCCTGGGCTTTCTGGTCAATGTCGGGCTCAACTACCTGACCATGGCACGGGCGGCGGGGACGCTGTCGGGTGGCGAAAGCCAGCGCATCCGGCTGGCGAGCCAGATCGGCTCGGGCCTGACGGGCGTGCTCTACGTGCTCGACGAGCCCTCGATCGGCTTGCACCAGCGCGACAACGACCGGCTCCTGACCACGCTGAAGAACCTGCGCGACCAGGGCAATTCCGTCCTGGTGGTGGAACATGACGAAGAGGCGATCCGCGAGGCGGATTACGTGTTCGACCTCGGCCCCGGGGCGGGGGTGCATGGCGGCGCGGTGGTCAGCCACGGCACCCCGGCCGAGATCGCTGCCGATCCGGCGAGCCTGACCGGGCAGTACCTGTCGGGCGCGCGCGAGATCGCCGTGCCGCGGCTGCGGCGCCGGGGCAACGGCCGCACGCTGACCGTGGTCGGCGCCACCGGCAACAACCTGCGGAGCGTGACGGCGGAGTTTCCGCTCGGGATGTTCGTCTGCGTCACCGGCGTATCCGGCGGCGGCAAGTCCACCCTCACGATCGAGACGCTGTTCAAGACCGCCGCCGCCCGGCTGAACGGCGCGCACGAGACGCCGGCCCCCTGCGAGACCATCCGCGGGCTGGAGCATCTCGACAAAGTGATCGACATCGACCAGCGCGCCATCGGCCGCACGCCGCGGTCGAACCCCGCCACCTATACCGGCGCCTTCACCCCGATCCGCGACTGGTTCGCCGGGTTGCCCGAGGCCAAGGCGCGCGGCTACCAGCCGGGGCGGTTCAGCTTCAACGTCAAGGGCGGACGCTGCGAGGCCTGCCAAGGCGATGGCCTCATCAAGATCGAAATGCATTTCCTGCCCGATGTCTATGTCACCTGCGAGACCTGCAAGGGCGCGCGCTACAACCGCGAGACGCTCGAAATCAAGTTCAAGAACAAGAGTATCGCCGATGTTCTGGACATGACGGTGGAAGATGCGCAGAGCTTCTTCCAGGCCGTGCCGGCGATCCGCGAGAAGATGGACGCGCTGTTGCGCGTGGGGCTTGGCTACATCAAGGTCGGCCAGCAGGCGACGACGCTGTCGGGCGGCGAGGCGCAGCGGGTGAAGCTGTCGAAGGAGCTCAGCCGCCGCGCCACCGGCCGGACGCTCTACATCCTCGACGAGCCGACCACGGGGCTGCATTTCGAGGATGTGCGGAAACTCCTGGAGGTGCTGCACGAGCTGGTCGAGCAGGGCAACACCGTGGTGGTGATCGAGCACAATCTCGACGTGGTCAAGACCGCCGACTGGATCATCGACATCGGCCCCGAGGGCGGCGACGGCGGCGGCGAGATCGTCGCCACCGGAACGCCGGAAGACGTCGCCAAGGTCGAGCGCAGCCATACCGGCCGGTATCTGCGCGACATGCTGAAGCCGCGCAAGCTGGCGGCGGAATAGCCGGTGGTGTCCGGTCCGCTGCCGTGGCAGGCTCGCGCGGATCGGGGCAGGGCATGGCGGCAGGCAGGATCATCGGCGGAATCGGGCGCGGCCTGACGGCGCTTGGCGTCGCGATCTTTCTGGGGCTGCTGGCTCTGGCCCTACAGTTCCAGCTTGCGGGCCTGCCGCGGCAGGCGGCGCTGGCGGGAACGGCATTGGCGGCGGTCGCGCTGGCAGTTCTGGCCTGGCGCCGGTCGCGCGGGTTCTGGCTGCTGCTGGCGGCGGTCGTGACGGTCTCGGCGCTCTGGTACGGCTCGATCCGCCCGACCAACGACCGGCCCTGGGCGCCCGACGTCGCCTTCGGCGTGACCGGAATGGTGCAGGGCGACACCGTCACCCTGCACCATGTGCGCAACTTCGACTGGTCCACGCCCGACAGCTTCACCGGCGGCTGGGAGACGCGCACCTACCGTCTGTCGCAGCTCACTTCGGTGGACCTGATCTCTTCGGTCTGGGCCAATCCGGCGATCGCCCACACGCTGGTGAGCTTCGGCTTCGCCGACGGCACGCATGTCGTGTTCTCGGCCGAGATCCGCAAGCGGCAGGGGCAGGCGTTCAGCGCGCTCGGCGGCTTCTTCCGCGCCTTCGACCTGGTGCTGATCGCGGCGGACGAGCGCGACATCCTGCGCCTGCGCACCGACGTGCGGCGCGAGACGGTCTCGCTCTACCGCCTGACCGCGCCGCCCGAGGCGATACGGCGGATGTTCCTGAACTACGTCACGCTCGGCAACGACCTCGCGGCGCATCCGAGGTTCTACAACACCGCCATCACCAACTGCACCACCGTCATCTGGCAGATGGCGCGCGAGGTCGATCCGGGGCTGCCCCTCGACTGGCGGGTCGTGCTGTCGGGCCACATCGCGGGCTACCTGCAGCGGATCGGGCTCCTGCCCGCCGACGTGCCGCTGGCGCGGATCGAGGCCTCGGCACGGGTGCCGCCGGTCGGCCCGGCCGGCGACGACAGCGCCGCGTTCTCGGCCCGGCTCAGGGCCAGGATGGGCGAGTGATCGGCGGACAGGCGCGGCCTTGGCGCGATCGGCCCTGCCGCTGCCACAGCGCCGCCCTGGTTCGGCCCCGATTCGACCGATGCGATCAACTCGGGGCGCGTTTCCATCGCAGGTTGAAGATCCTGGCGCCGGCCCGGCTGCAGCCGGCGGGGCAATTCGGCGCCGCAGGCCTTACTGTTGCGGTCCGCTCGGGGCCTTTCCCGTCAGGGTTGCCGAACACGGCCGATGCTCAGAGAACCCTCCAGAAAACCCTTGCGATTCGCGCCCCGGGATTGGAATAACGGACAGTCAGACGTTCTTTGGAGGCACGTCGCCAAATGTTCAAGACCCCGATCCTTGCCCTGTCGCTGGCCGCCGGACTGGCCGCCTTCGCCGCCGCGCCCGCCAGCGCCGCGACCTGTGGGACAGGTATGATGGCTGTAGGTTATGATCTGGTCCAAGACTTTACCGTGCTAATCGGTGAGTGCAGCGCCGGTGGCGGCGCGCTTGGCAACGATACGCCCACGAACGTGAACAACCTCGCGCCCGGCGGAATCAACACTTGGGTGCTGGGAGACAAGTCCGACGATGGGGACGGCGACCAGCTGGTCACTTTCGACGACCCGGTGCCGGCTTCGGGCCAGACAACCTGGGCGGTCTTGAACCCGAGCAACTACCCGTTTTTGCTGGTCACGCTGAAGCAAGGCAACAGCTACGCCGCCTACGTGCTGGACACGACGATTGCGCTGATGGGTAGCTGGTTAACTGTCGGACCGGGGAATTCCGAGAACGGCCTTTCCCATGCGTCGGTGTTCTACTCCGGTGATCCGGCTCCGATCCCGGTTCCCGCCGCGGGCCTCCTGCTCGCCTCGGCGCTCGGCGGTATCTTCGTGTTGCGCCGCCGCCAACGTGCCTGAGCGCAACCGGTAACTGGACTGACGCGGGCCGTCCTTTGGGACGGCCCTGTTCGTTTCACTCCATCGGCTTGAAGTTCAGGCTGGCGCCTTCCTTGATCCCGGAGGGCCAGCGGGCGGTGATCGTCTTGGTCCGGGTGTAGAAGCGGAAGGCGTCGGGTCCGTGCTGGTTCAGGTCGCCGAAACCCGACTTCTTCCAGCCGCCGAAGGTGTGATAGGCCAGCGGCACCGGGATCGGCACGTTGACCCCGATCATCCCCACGTTCACCCGCGCCGCGAAGTCGCGCGCAGTGTCGCCGTCGCGGGTGAAGATCGCCGTGCCGTTGCCGTATTCGTGGTCCATCGCATATCCGAGCGCCTCTTCGTAGGTCCTCGCGCGCACGGTGGAGAGGACCGGCCCGAAGATCTCTTTCCGGTAGATCTCCATGTCGGACGTCACATGGTCGAACAGGTGCGGGCCAACGAAAAAGCCGTCCTCATAGCCCTGCAGCGCAAAGCCGCGCCCGTCCACCACCAGCTTCGCGCCCTGCGCCACGCCGCTTTCGACCAGCCGCAGGATGTTCGCCTTGGCCGCCGCCGTCACCACCGGGCCATAATCCACGTCGTCGCCAGCGGTATAGGGGCCGACCTTCAGCCGCTCGATCCTGGGCACCAGCCGCTCGATCAGCGCATCGGCCGTGGCGTCGCCCACCGGCACCGCGACCGAGATCGCCATGCAGCGCTCTCCGGCGGCACCATAGCCCGCGCCCACCAGCGCGTCCGCCGCCTGGTCGAGATCGGCATCCGGCATCACGATCATGTGGTTCTTGGCGCCGCCGAAGCACTGCACCCGCTTGCCGTTGCGGCAGCCCCGTGCGTAAATATATTCCGCGATCGGCGTCGAGCCGACGAAGCCGACGGCGGCGATCTCAGGGTTGTCGAGGATCGCGTCCACCGCTTCCTTGTCACCGTTCACCACCTGCAGCACGCCGTCGGGCAGCCCGGCCTCCTGCATCAGCTCGGCCAGCATCAGCGGCACCGAGGGGTCGCGTTCCGACGGCTTCAGGATGAAGGCATTGCCGCAGGCGAGCGCCGGGCCCATCTTCCACAGCGGGATCATCGCCGGGAAGTTGAAGGGCGTGATCCCCGCCGCCACCCCGACCGGCTGGCGCATCGAATACATGTCGATGCCCGGGCCGGCGCTGTCGGTGAACTCGCCCTTCAGCAGATGCGGTGCGCCGATGCAGAACTCGATCACCTCGAGCCCGCGCTGGATGTCGCCCTTGGCGTCGGGGATGGTCTTGCCGTGCTCGCTCGACAGCGCCTCGGCCAGCTTGCCCATGTCGCGGTTCAGGAGGCGCACGAACTCCATCATCACCCGCGCCCGGCGCTGCGGGTTGGTGGCGCCCCACTTCCTCTGCGCGACGGTGGCCGCGGCGGCCGCGTGGTCGAGCTCTGCCTTCGAGGCCAGCGGCACGCGCGCCTGCACCTCGCCCGTGGCCGGGTTGAACACGTCGGAAAAGCGCCCCGAGGAGCCCTTCACATGGGCACCGTTGATCCAGTGCGTCAGCTCTCTCATCTGTCCCTCCCGCGGATGCCCTGCGCGACATTAGCCGCGTGGCAGGCCCGGGGAAAGCGCCAAGCCGCGCCGATCCGGGCGCGCCCGCGGGCCGCGGCCGGCGACTGCGGCAAGGCCGCGCCAGGCCTTTCGCGCAGGGGTTGCGGACCGCAGGTCGCGCCGGGAATCCGTGACTTGACATAAACTTGTGCAAGGCGGATCGTTTCGTCATCAAGCGAGGTGATTGCCATGACCGTGCAGAACATTCTGAAAGTGAAGGGGAGCGGCCCGATCATCACGGTGCCCCCGACCGCCACCATGGCCGAAGCCGCCGAGGTGCTGTCATCGCGCCGGATCGGCGCCGTCGTGGTGTCGCAGACCGGCACCGACGTGCTGGGCATCCTGTCGGAACGCGACATCGTGCGCGAACTCGGCCGCCGCGGCCCATCCTGTCTGACCGAGAAGGTGCGCACGGTGATGACCTCGAAGATTGTCACCTGCACCGTCGCCGACCGCGCGACCGAGGTGATGCAGAAGATGACGGAAGGCCGTTTCCGCCACATGCCGGTGATGGAGGGCGACCGCATGATCGGCTTCATCTCGATCGGCGACGTGGTCAAGGCGCGGCTGTCGGAACTGGCGATGGAGAAGGACGCGCTGGAAGGCATGATCAAGGGGTTCTGAACCCCGGGCTTTCCCGCGCCTCAGCGATGAAGGGGGGCTGGAAACCATGGCATTCGACGGAAGCACGATCGCCGCCGCCACCACCGGCGTGTTCTTCAGTGGTGTGTTTGAAGACAGCTTCACGGTCAGCGGCGCCGACGTCGACATGGTCGCGCTCGACCTCGTGGCGGGTCGCATCTACTCCTTCGACGTCGATAACGGCATGTCCGGCGATCTCGCCCTGCGCATCTTCAACCAGTTCGGCACCGAGGTGCGGGCGAATGACGACGGCTCGCGCTTCACCGATGACGTGACATACTCACCGAGCCCCTATCTCGAGTTCGCGCCGGAATACAGCGGCCGCTATTACGCGGCGGTCTCGCCCCACTACCTGCTTCGCTATGATCCGACGACGACGCAAGGACGGGTCGCACCGGAAAACCCGCTGCCCGCAACAGCAGGCACCCTGACCGTCCTCGATGGCGGGCCGAACTTCTGGCCAAGCACCGGAAGCATTGCGTCGATCGACCCCGAAGGCAATGGTGACAAGACCGATCTTATCCGCGAGGAAGACCGGCAGCTGCGCGTCTCGTTCTTCGGAGCCGTCGACACGGCGCTGGACGTCGACATCGCCCGGTTCGACCTGCTGAAAGGCGATGTCATCGTTGTCGAGGTGAACGGCCTCGACGGCAACGGCACGGTGCTGCGGATCTTCGATGACGACGGGACCCAGATCGGATTCGACGATAACAGCGGCACAGGACCCGACCCGGAACTGGTGTTCGCGGCAAAAGCTTTGGGCGATTACTACGTTGGCGTGTCCGGCGACGGCAACGCGACCTACAACGCACAGAACGGCACAGGCACGTTGGCAGGGGTCGTCGGCGAGTATGAGGTGATCCTGCACCGCAATCCGTCGTTCATCGGAACGAGCCTCGCGAACACCTTCAACGGCTCCGAGGCGGCAGACCTGGTGGTGGGTCTGGCCGGGAACGACAGCCTGTCGGGCAATGCCGGCCGCGACACGCTGTCGGGCGGCGATGACGCGGACACACTCGTGGGCGGCCTCGGCAACGACATCCTCTACGGCGACGGCGGCAACGACTCGCTCTCGGGCAGTCAGGGCAACGACGTGCTGGTCGGCGGCTACGGCGACGATTTCCTGAACGGCAGCGTCGGCAACGACCTGCTGGAGGGCGGCGGCGGCGACGACAGGCTTCAGGGCCGCGACGGCGAAGACACGCTCTATGGCGGGGCTGGCGAGGACACCCTGGCCGGCGGCGATGGCGCCGACCTGTACTTCGGCGGCGCCGGCAACGACGAGATGAAGGAC
>Ga0224723_1000646_pt1 | contig 23444 bp, 20 predicted proteins | sample Balambano_FR2_Me_FD_161647 | JGI IMG/M metagenome (GOLD analysis project Ga0224723, IMG submission 161647) | Freshwater sediment microbial communities from Lake Towuti, South Sulawesi, Indonesia - Balambano_FR2_MetaG | ecosystem: Environmental > Aquatic > Freshwater > Lake > Sediment | place... | reverse complement strand
CTAGTACCTGCTCTGGTTAAATCCTTCCCAGAAGGGCGAACGACCTTACCTGTGCTGGTCAGAAGCTACCGCGACTGGCCCGATGCCATCAATCAAGCCCTGGAAGTTGCTCTCCAGCGCCACATTACTCCCGATGAAGAAACCGCTCCCCCAGCCGCCGAGATCGATGCCTTTGCCCTCCTGACTCGGCTGCAAAATCTAACGAAGCAAAGTTATGCGCAAATTGTGCTGATTTTTGACCAGTTTGAGGAATTTTTAGCCGAAGCTCCAGACTTATCTCAGCGCCGAGAGTTTTACGCCTTTTTGGTAGCCTGCATAGGTACGCTTTATCTCAAAGTCGTGCTAGTTCTACGGGAAGATTATCTACATTATCTTCTCGAAATTGAGCGCGGATTTGATTTAGACAAACTCAGCAATGACATTCTTAGCCGCGATTACCGCTATTACCTCGGCAACTTTGAGGTTAGTGATGCCAAAGCGTTAATTCGCCGTCTTACCCAGGACGCTCACTTTTACCTGGAAGAAGCTTTAATCAATCAGTTAGTAGCCGATCTCACTGTCGCTAACCAGGTGCGCCCCATCGAGCTACAGGTGGTAGGAGCGCAGTTGCAACGCGAGGAAATTGATACGCTAGCGGCCTACCGTCAACTTGGCCCTCAGCCCAAAGAAACGTTGGCCCAGCGCTTTCTAGATGTCGCCGTAAACGACTGTGGCCAAGAAAATGCGTTGCTGGCCCGTGGCATTCTCTACTTGTTGACCGATGTAGACCGAGAAGAGCGCCTATATCGTCCCCAAAAAAGCCGAGAGAACCTGGAAGAAGAACTCAAGCTCCGGGGCACCCTTTACACTATCGACCAGCTCGACCTGGTGCTTGAGGTTTTGGTAGGTTCAGGGCTGGTGTTTATGATTCCGGGTATTCCCCTGGGTCGCTATCAGCTTGTGCATGATTACCTGGTTAGCCACGTCCGCAATGACCAAATTCCAGCTTTGTTAGGATGGCGTGGCTAAGCCTAGACTGACTGGCCTGTACACGGCTAGCAAGGCCCCGTTAAGCCAAAATAATTACGTGGACATGGCTGGAGAATCCAGATAACCCATTGTTTCTAACTTCGCCAAAATTTTTGCCACGCTCTCTTCGAGGCTTTCTTGATCAGTATGGCAGTGAACTTCGGGATTAAGGGGCGGTTCGTAGGGGTCATCGATGCCAGTAAATTGTTTAATTTCACCAGCCCTGGCCCGTTTGTAAAGTCCTTTAACATCGCGGTTTTCGCAAACAGTCAAAGGAGCATCTACGTAAACTTCTACAAAATCCACGATGCGATCTCGCACCTCATCCCGCACTTGCCGATAGGGCGAAATCGCTGATACTAAAACCATTACCCCATTACGAGTCAACAGATGGGCCACAAACCCAATACGGCGAATGTTTTCATTGCGATCTTCCTGGCTAAACCCCAGTCCCTTGGTTAAGTTAGTGCGAACGACATCTCCATCTAATACCTCTAGGGCATAGCCTCGGCCTCGTAGTTCTACCTCCAGAGCATTAGCAATAGTGGATTTTCCGGCTCCACTCAACCCTGTTAACCAAATGGTTACGCCCCGCTGTTGCATCATGTTCTAACTCCACCGTCCTGCGTTTACAGGTCTCAACCTCAAAGCCCGTAGCAATTAATTGAGCAACCCCTACAAGGCTTTCACCCATCTTAGATAGGCGGGCTGAAAAAATGACCTTTTCTAGAGTATCGCTAAACTGCAACTTAGAAGACTGGCAACGGCTAGCATTGCCGGTTAAACCTGACCAATCTTCTCCTCAATCTGGTCAGTCACCCGGTAATCATTTATCTATAGCTTCGTCGTCAAGCGTTTGTGACCTCGCCGACTGCCAAATAAATGAGCATAGACGTAGGTAAGCTCACCACCGAGAAAGAAAATCTGGCTAGTCAGATAAATCCAGAGCATCAACACCATAAAGCCACTCACTACCCCATAGGAGTGGAACCGGCTACCCAGGCTGATGACACTGTTACTGATTAACTGCTGCAAAATTACCCACAAAATGGCAGTAAAGAGCGCTCCCAGCCAAATATCGCCCCAGGCCACCCGGGTGCGGGGCAAGACTTTGTACAACACCATCACCACCAGGATCAAAATCACCAGGGATACCCCTAGTTGCAAGAGTGGTAATAACTGCGCTCGTGCCAAGGTTTCTATGGCTACGAGGGTATTAAACCGTTCTAGCAACTTTAGCAGCGCATCAATAGCAATGCTAGAAAGCAAAGACACAAACACCAGCCCAGCCGAGCCAATAACTAGCAGAAAAGCTAGAAATCGCCGCCAGATGAAATTTAGCGCGATTGCTCCTACCCCACTGGCAAATCGATGGTCAAGCGGCACTCGCCAGATCTTATCAAAAGAGCGACTGAGGGCACCAAAAAAACCACTGGCCGTAAACAGCAAAATGCCAAAGCCAATGATGCTAGCGCTGGTGCTGCCTGTATGGAACTGAATTAGGGTGGTTTGTACGATGGGAAAAGCATCGGGGGGCAGCGCTTCGCGGGCAAAAGTTAGCACTGTGTTAAACGCAACGCTGTTGGGGCCAATTAAAAAGCCTACGACACTTAACACCACCAAAATCATCGGAAATAGAGAAAACACCCCGTAGTAAGCCAAGGCTGCACCCATCTCCAGGCAATCATCCTGCTGCCATTTCAGCAACGTGCGCCCAATTAACTTAGCCCACGGCGACTGACCTACTCGATATTTAAGAAAATCGAGCATATAGCTGTTGTTAATCCAGTTGTAAGTAATTGCCCAGGCGCGACGCCAATGCTCAAATCGTGCTAGTTGCCTTCTCATTCTACCGACCCCGTACCCTCGCTGGAGTGCTATGCCGCTCCTACACTGGCATAAAACTTAGAAAATGGCGCACATTACTCGCCTAATTCAATCACTTATCACGTCACAGCTTGATTAGTGCTAATGATTAAATCTATTCTCTAGGCCGAAGGGATATCGGACTAAATTACTGAGGCCAAACTCTTGCCTCTAGTCATAACCGGCTGTGGCTGGAGAACGAACTAAATCTGGCGAATAGTAGGTTTGCAGCCAATCCAGCTTGAGTTCATAGAGATGATCAACCGCCCAGTCAGCCCGACGATGAATCATGTGATAGGGGTACGTATGGGCTACGCCCAACACAGGCACCCCAGCTCGTTTAGCGGCTTCAATACCCGCAAACGAATCCTCTACAGCCAGACACTCAGCCGGGCATAGAGATAAATTAAATTGTTCATTCAGCCGCTGAATAGCCAGCCAATAGCTATCTGGAGCCGGTTTGCTGCCGGTTTGGGGCACATCATCTGCCGATATAATCAGCGCGACATGTTCGGCAATGCCTGCCAAGGCCAAAACTGTCTCAATCTCACAGCGGCGTGCCCCTGACACCACGGCTAACTTAAGCTGGGCCACTCGAATCTGGTAAATTACATCCTTTAGGCCAACATACAGCGGCAGTTGGGCTAAATTGTTCAAAGTCTGAATGTAGCGGGCCGACTTGCGTTCTAGTAGTTTGCTCAACTGGGCTTCGGTTACAACCCGCCCCTGACGATTCCATAGCTCTGACAGACAGGCTCGATCAGTACGTCCCAGGCAGAGTTGATTATAGTCATCCAGGCTAGGGCGAAGATTTTCTTCTAGCAATAGCTCTTGAATCAACTGCTGATGTAACGACTCGTCGTTGATGATAACGCCGTTAAAATCTAGCAAAACAGCCTTTAATGCCATAGCTTCAACCAAGCTAATGTAAAGTATTCGACACAGTTCTAGGGGTAACTCCAGCTTATCTTGATTTTTGGGCACCCAGAGGAGAAGAGCCAAGCCCCAAAGTTAGAAGGTTGCCCTCTTTCCGTAGGTCTACGGCGTTAGTCCCCAGGTCACATTAAGGACTCTATAACCCTCAGCAAAGCTGATTGAGTGGGGCTTGCACCATTCAGGAGACAGACATAGAAGGCTAAGTTACCCGTAGGATTACGGAGGTTTGGCCAGTGCTCCTCCAAGAATCCCGTAGATCAACGATGGTGATTGCCGCGGCCACTTTCGAGAATGGGACACAGTTCTCAAAGAACTCGCTCTCGCAAGGACACCCGCAGATATGGCTACTCAAACTTCTACAATTCGTTCTCGGGGAATGGAACTACTGATGGAATATCAGCAAGCTCCTACCGTTCAACTCCGCAATAAGCTGGTTCGCCTCAATGCCGGATTAGTTCGAAAAATTGCTCATCGGGTCAGCCATCAGTGCTCAGAACCCTACGAAGATCTTGAGCAGATTGGCTACATCGGCCTGATTCGAGCTATTGAACGGTTTAACCCTGGCCAGGGCTGTGCCTTTAGTTCCTTTGCCGTCCCCTACATTCGTGGCGAGATGCTGCATTTCCTGCGAGATCGGGGAACTACCGTAAAAATTCCTCGCCGCTGGCAAGACCTACAAAAAGAATCTCAAAAACTGCAAATGGAGCTGATGCGCGAACTCGGTCGCACCCCCACCGATGGCGAAATGGCCGGTGCTCTGGGAGTCTCGGTTAAGGAGTGGCGAGAGGTAAAGATGGCCCACAAAAATCGCCTACCGCTTAGCCTGGATGCCACTGTTTGTCAGCAAATTGACTCTAACATTACCCTCGGTGACACCCTGCCCGACACCCACTATCAGTTGATGCAGGCCCTAGAGGAAGATCGCCAGCAGATTCAGCGAGCGCTGAATCAGTTGGAGGATAAAACTAGAGCCGCCATTGAGTTTGTTTTTTTTAACGGGTTGTCTCGTAAAGAGGTGGCCGAAAAAATTGGGGTCAGTCCCATGACGGTGACTCGCCGTATTCAGCGTGGGGTAGACGAAATGATTGCTTTTTTGCAGCCCCAAAATCTTCAAACTGATCCTTAATATCAACTCCCAACTCCGAGCTAAGTAGTCACTATTTGTTTGGAATGCGGTTGAATGCGCTTTAGAGGAATGTCAACATTCCTCTTTTTTTTGGGGTTATTCCCCTATACTCGTTCCATACCGGTGCACTGCTGCCAGCGAAGTCAGGCCAGGGTGTCTGCATAAGGAGTAGAAGGTGAGGGTGGAGCCGCTAGTTCAGCCGCAAATGACCCAGCAGGCTAAGTTTAAGCAACTGCAACTGCAGTTGGCCGAGCGCTGGTGCTCGGCAGATGGCTTTGACGCCCAGGAGCGTTATATTCTGGTAGTTCCTTCCCTAAGCCTAGACCAAGAAGAACTGCGAAAAATTGAAGGGGTTAACCACTACGAAGAACGTCTTCTGTTCTCGTTGATTCGCCTACGAAACCCAAATACACGCCTGGTATACGTCACTTCCCAACCCCTTCACCCTAGCGTTATCGACTACTATCTAGAACTTCTACCGGGCGTTCCTAGCTCTCACGCTAGAGAACGGCTGACACTATTTGCGGCCTACGATGGTTCTCACCAGCCACTAACACAGAAATTACTGAACCGGCCTCGCTTACTGGAGCGTATCCGTAAAGTCATTGACCCCAACAAGGGATATATGACCTGTTACAACTCCACTCATTTAGAGCGGGAGCTATCTCTACGGCTAGGATTGCCGTTGCTGGCTTTAGACCCTGACCTCTTGCATTGGGGTACCAAAAGCGGTAGTCGAGAAATTTTTAGACGTTGTGGCATTCCCCACCCCATTGGCAGTGAGCTGGTTTTTTCAGAAACAGATTTAGCCACGGCAGTGGCTGAGGTGTGGGAGCAGGTGCCTACCCTACAACGCTTGGTCATTAAACTTAACCAGGGCTTTTCTGGCGAAGGCAATGCCATCTTAGATCTTCGGCCTCTACAGGCTGTTGCCCCTGGCACGGTCGGTCATCGAGAGCGGGCACAGGCACTGGTGTCAGCCCTGGAAACATTGAGTTTTCAGTGCCCTACTGAAACTTGGCCGCATTTTGCTGAGAAGATTCATACCTTGGGTGCGATCGCCGAAGCTTTTGTAGAAGGAGATCATAAGCAATCACCCAGTGTTCAGGGTCGGGTGACACCACTGGGAACAGTTGAAATCCTTTCTACCCACGACCAGGAGTTAGGTGGCCCTGATGGCCAAATCTTTCTGGGGTGTTCGTTTCCGGCGCGGGCTGACTATCGACTAGCCCTCCAGGAGATGGGCTATCGCATTGGGCAGGAATTAGCGGCCCAGGGCGCGTTGGAACGGTTTGGGGTGGATTTTATTGCTGTTCCTAAAGCTGGCGCTGCTGCTTCAGGCTGGGATCTTCAAGCTATTGAAATTAACCTGCGTAAGGGCGGCACTACCCATCCCCTAATGGCTATGAAAATGTTGACTGAAGGCCGCTTTAACCAGGCAGACGGACTGTTCTACACCAGGCAAGAGCAGGTGCGCTTCTACCGGGCTTCAGATAATCTGCAAAAGCCTCACTACCAGGGGCTTTTACCTAGCGACCTGATGGACATTATTGTGAGCAAACAGCTCCATTTCAACTCTATTTTGGGAGTTGGGGCCGCCTTTCATTTGATGGGATGCCTGTCGGAGTACGGCAAATTGGGGCTTACCTGCATCGGTACTAGCCCGGCTCACGCCAATGAGCTTTATCAACAGGTTGTAGACGCTTTGGATGAATCCACTCAAGATCCATCAGCAGTACCTGATTATGTTTAGCCAATAGCGCTGACACGCCATAACTAGGCTGGGTGGTTCATCCCAAGGGTCGGCAGGGCTACAATAGTTAAGCCTATTCGATATTTTTGGAGCGGTCTATGCCTGCTGCGGCCCCCGTCAAAACCCAGTACGAAGCCATTATTGGCCTCGAGACCCACTGCCAGTTGTGTACTGAGACCAAGATTTTTTCTCCTGCTTCTACAGCCTTTGGGGCTGACCCCAACACCTACATTGACCCGATTGTGCTGGGCATGCCGGGGGTGTTGCCTGTACTCAACCAGAAGGTGCTGGAGTATGCGGTCAAAGCAGGGCTGGCGTTGAATTGCCAGATTGCCCCCTACTCCAAATTTGACCGTAAGCAATACTTCTACCCCGACCTGCCCAAAAACTACCAAATTTCTCAGTACGACCTACCCATTGCTGAGCACGGCTGGTTAGAGATTGAGCTAGTTGACAAGAAAACCAAGGAAGTCACCCATAAGCGCATTGGCATTACCCGCCTGCACATGGAAGAGGACGCGGGCAAGCTGGTGCATGCGGGCAGTGATCGCCTGGCTGGTTCTACCTACTCCCTGGTGGATTACAACCGGGCTGGAGTACCGCTGATTGAGATTGTGTCTGAACCAGATATTCGAAGCGGTCAGGAAGCCGCCGAATATGCCCAGGAGCTACGACGCATTGTCCGTTATTTGGGCATTAGCGACGGCAACATGCAGGAGGGTTCTCTGCGCTGTGATGTGAATATTTCGGTGCGTCCTGTTGGCCAAAAGGAGTTTGGCACCAAGGTAGAAATTAAAAACATGAACTCCTTCAGTGCCATTCAAAAAGCCATTGAGTACGAAATCGAGCGTCAAATCAAGGCCAACGAAGTGGGCGAGACGATTGTGCAGGAAACCCGGCTGTGGGATGAGGGCAACCAACGGACTAAAAGTATGCGGTCTAAGGAAGGCTCCAGCGACTATCGCTACTTCCCAGAGCCTGACCTGCCGCCGATTGTTGTGTCAGTTGCCCAAAAGGAAGCCTGGCAAGCAGAACTACCGGAACTACCAGCCCAAAAGCGGACTCGCTACGAGGCAGAAGTTGGCTTGTCGGCCTACGATGCACGGGTGCTGAGCGACGAACGGGCTATTGCTGAGTACTTTGAGGCTACCGTAGCAGCTGGGGCCGACCCCAAACTGGCCGCCAACTGGATTACGCAAGACATTGCCGCTTACCTCAATACCGGAAAGATCACAATTGATAAGCTACCCCTAACACCATCCAGGCTGGCAGAGCTAGTTCAACTCATTGAAGCGGGTACTATAAGCAACAAAATCGGTAAAGATCTGCTGCCAGAACTGCTTGCCCAGGGCGGTTCTCCTAAAGCGATAGTGGAAGCACGGGGCCTCAGTCAAATTTCTGACCCAGCCCAAATTGAAGCCATGATTGATGAAGTCCTGGCGGCTCACCCAGAGGAACTAGAAGCCTACCGTGGCGGCAAGAAAAAGCTACAGGGCTTTTTTGTAGGGCAGTTGATGAAGCGCAGCGGCGGACGTGTGGATCCAAAGTTGAGCAATCAGATTCTCACTAAAAAGCTAAACGGATAGCAACAACACAAATTCATCAGAAAAAATTAATAAGGGGTAAGACCCCTCGTGCGTTTTTTCGAGTATCCTGGTAGTAGATGCACCCTGATGGTAGGGAGAGCGAACTAAGCTCTCCTTTTTTCTTTTTTTTAGCTTTCGGCCAGGGCTAGAGGCTCTAAAGTGTCATCCTGGCTGCTGGCCTGCTCTGAACCGATGGCTGTTGTGACAGGGCCTGGAGCGCTGCTGAATGCAGGCTTTGTCTGATAGGCCACCAGGTCAAACCAGAAGGTAGTGCCAACACCGACCTCGCTGACTAAATGAACCTGGCTATTGTGCTTTTCAATAATGTTTTTAACGATAGAAAGTCCTAGTCCTGTCCCTTCTAGCGTGTGGACGCGATTTTCAACCCGGAAAAAGCGGTCAAAGATGGCTTGCTGATCTTCTGGGGCAATGCCAATGCCAGTGTCTGACACTTCGATGCGAATGCAGTCAGCCTGGTTGTCTTCTTTGCTATAGCAAGCCAGCAGTCGATGGGCGCGGATCATTACTTTGCCGCCAGATTCGGTAAATTTCAAAGCATTGCCAACTAGGTTGCTAAATACCTGCAATAGCAAATCGTAGTTGCCCATCACCGGTGGTAGGTCAGTTTCTACATCCTGCGAGAGTTCAATTTGTTTATCCTTGGCGTTGAGGCGGTGGGTGCGTAGGGTCTGCTCAATGGGTTGAACAATATCCACTGCATCAATAGCGTACTGACGGTTTGACTCCAAGCGAGAAAGATCCAGCACGTCGTTAACCAGGCGAGTGAGGCGATCCGTTTCGTGGTTGGCCGTTTCTAGAAACTCCTTGCGCTCGCTGTCGCTCAGGTCTTCACCGTACTCGTGGAGGGTTTCAATAAAAGACTTGATATTGAACAGCGGCGTGCGCAACTCGTGGGAGACATTGCTGATAAACTGCGCCTTAGCCTCGTTGAGCGCGGCTTCGCGGGTAATGTCCTGCACAGTGATAGCTAGCCCTTTAACATTTTCTTTGGCCTGGTCGAGCACGGTGTTGAGCAAAATTCGCAGGGTGCGATGGCTAGGTTCGGTTACAGGTACCCGGAACTCCATGGCTTCAGAATCGCCCTGTCCAGCCTGAAACAGAGGCCGCGTTAGCTGTAGCCTCACCGGAGCAGGCAGATGCTCCAAGATGTTCTGGCCGTCCAGGTTTTGGCCTTCCCAGCCAAAAATTCGCCGGGCGGTAGGGTTAACTAAAACCACATGCATGTCGCTGTCGAGCAAAATTGCACCATCGGCAATGGTAGACACCAGCGTTTCGAGTTTGGCTTTTTCGGCGGTGAGTTCTTCAATATTCTGCTCTTCGTAGCGCTCCAGGCGCTCAGCCATGTCATTAAAGCTGTAGATTAGCTCCCCTAATTCGCCCCCTAGCGGCAGATCGACCCGCTGTTTGAAGTTCCCTGCGGCAATGTTCTTGACCCCTAGCAGCAATTCCTTAATCGGCTTAGTAATAGTCAGGGCGTTAAAGACGGCCCCCAAAATCACCATCACCCAAATCGACACAAATACAGCAATAGTGACATCTCGCGTCAGATGGGAGGAGGCCACTACAGTGGGGTTGGGGTTAATGCCCAGAGCCAACACCCCTAAGTGCTGGCCATTGTAGTTGAGGGGAACAAATACATCAGTGACTTCTCCTGCCGGGGTGAGGTGCTGGCGCACCAGGGGACGATCTGTATTCTGAGCGTAGCCTTCGGGCAACTGCATACGCCGCCGCAGAGTAAGCGAGTTCTGTACGGCTGCTTCGGAGAAGGGAATGCCGAAGAAAATATCGCCGTTTTCGTCGGCATAGAGCATGTAGCGAACGCTGGACGTACTCTGGTAGAAACTGTAGGAAAATCGAGCCAGTTCAGTGCGGTTTTCTTCGTTGACCAGCGGGGCAACGTTGGCGGCTAAAAGCAGCCCTAAGTCGCGGGCAAAGCGGGTATCGTTGAGCCGTGCATCGTACTGAATGGTGTTGACGGCCCAAAAGGTTAACCCGCTGGTAATCAGCGACACAACCAAAGTAGCCCCGGCCATCAGCCGGGTCTGCAACGTAAAGTCTCCCCACCAGCGGAGAAACAGTTCGCGAATTTTAACGAGTAACCTGATCAACGCTGCCCTTTAGCTAAACAGTCAATTTAGCCTATATTTTGGCACGATCTTGTCAAGTTAGCTGTCGAACAGTCCTCGAACTCATGCCGCAGGCGGTCGTAGTTTATCACTCTAGCTACGATCAAATTATCGTGGCCGCCAGCCGACTCAAACTGCTGTTTCCAGTGGCGCACGTCTTCTTCCTAGTTGAGCCAGAACTCCACAATTTTGCCGACGATCACGTCCCAATCCCAATCTGGCCGCCGATGTACGGCTTCGGTGGCGCTGATAAAGGCATCCAACGTACAGCAGTAGTTGCCCAGGTAAGCCTGACTACGGTTGGGGTGAGTTTCAACCCGCTGCTGATGATTAAAAAACTGGAGCATTGGAGCAATGCCGATGATATCAAAGCTATAGCTCATAGATTGATGTTTTTATAGACGTTATGCTAGGCGCTACAACCCGTTAATGCAAGTTTGACATGAACATTCTGCAACATCCCATTTCCAAGCTGGGAGGTTAGACTAGAGGACAGTCCACAAGGTAACTAAGGATACTTAGTTAGCCCACGTTTGCCTGTCTAACCCGCCTATGAGTATGCGTTTTTCTGGTGCCGCGCACCGCCCCCGCCGTTTCCGAGCTACCGCCACGGGTGCGTTAACCCTCACTTGGTTTATGCTCCAGACCTTAATACCACTGCCCCCGGCCTTGGCCAATACGGAGTCTGAAGAAGGCTTGAGCTATGGCCAATTTCTCGAAAAAGTTGACCAGGGCTTGGTCGAAAGCGTAGAGCTTGATGAAGCCCGAGGTATGGCCTATGTGCGGCTAGAGGGCGATGCTGAAGAGGATCCTCTCCACCAAGTAGTGTTGTTTGCCGGGGAGCGCAATCCAGAGCTGATTCGCCGCCTGCGCAACAACGATGTAGACGTAGAAATTCGCGATTCTACTAGCAGCGGGGCACTAGCTTGGTTGGCAACTAACTCGTTGTTAGCGCTGATTTTGATTTTTGGTCTGTTACTGCTGCTGCGGCGCTCGGCGGCAGGAGCAGGTAACGCCATTAACTTTGGACGCTCTAAGGCCCGCTTTCAGATGGAAGCCAAAACCGGGGTCGTCTTCGACGATGTGGCCGGCATCGAAGAAGCCAAGGAAGAACTGCAAGAAGTCGTGTTGTTCCTTAAAAATCCCGAAAAGTTCACGGCAATTGGGGCGCGCATTCCCAAAGGAGTGTTGTTGATTGGCCAGCCAGGAACCGGGAAGACGCTGCTGGCGAAGGCGATTGCCGGAGAAGCCGGAGTGCCCTTCTTCAGCATTTCTGGCTCTGAATTTGTGGAAATGTTTGTTGGGGTAGGCGCTTCGCGGGTGCGGGATTTGTTCCGCAAAGCCAAGGAAAATGCTCCCTGTATTGTGTTTATTGATGAAATTGACGCGGTGGGTCGCCAGCGTGGGGCGGGTATTGGCGGTGGTAACGACGAGCGCGAACAGACCCTCAACCAGCTTCTGACCGAGATGGACGGCTTTGAAGGCAACAGCGGCATTATCGTGATTGCAGCCACCAACCGGGTAGATGTGTTGGATACGGCTCTACTGCGTCCGGGCCGGTTTGATCGCCAGGTGGTGGTGGATTTGCCTACCTACAAAGGGCGACTGTCGATTTTAGAAGTCCACGCCCGCAACAAAAAGATTGCTCCAGAGGTTTCTCTGGAAGCAGTGGCCCGTCGCACCCCTGGGTTTTCTGGTGCAGAACTGGCCAACCTTCTGAACGAGGCCGCCATCCTTACGGCCCGCCGTCGCAAAGAAGCCATGACTATGCAGGAAGTAGAGGATGCCATTGACCGCATTACCATCGGCCTTAGCCTCACCCCCCTGCTGGATAGCAGCCGCAAGCGCATGACCGCCTACCACGAAGTTGGCCACGCTCTGCTGACCACGCTACTCAAGCACTCTGACGAGTTGAACAAAGTCACCATCATCCCCCGTTCTGGCGGCATTGAGGGGTTTACTCAGTCGCTCCCCAATGAAGACATCATCGATAGCGGCCTCTACACCCGCAACTGGCTGATTGACCGCATCACCGTAGCTCTGGGCGGTCTGGCCGCTGAAGCCGAGGTGTTTGGTGACGACGAAACTTCTACCGGGGCCAGCGGCGATATTCAGCAAGTCACTAACTTGGCTCGGCAAATGGTGACTCTTTATGGCATGTCTGACCTGGGGCCAGTCGCCTTAGAAAGTATGGATAATCAGGTCTTTTTGGGCCGCAACCTGATGCCTCGCAGCGAAGTTTCGGAGGAAATGGCCAGCAAGATTGATGCCAAGGTGCGCGAGATTGCCCTGGGCTGCCTGGCCCGTGCCCGCGAGGTGCTGCGTGACAATCGTGTGCTGATGGATCATCTGGTGGATCTGCTGATGGAGCGGGAAACCATCGACGGCGACGAGTTTCGCCAGATTGTGAGGCAGTATACGGAGATTCCAGAGAAGTTCCTCGTTAAAGCGGGATAACCTGGTTAACTCATGGATCGGATGGTCGATTTTGTAGAGCAACGATCGCGAGTTGAGTGCGATCGCGCAAATTGAGACGACTGAGGATGTTGGTAATCCGATTTTTAACGGTTTTCTCAGCCACAAATAGAGCCTCGGCAATTTCACGATTACTCGCTCCCTGGGCAATCAACTGAATAATCTCATGTTCCCTTGGGGTGAGGCTATGCCATGCCTCTGGCAGTTCCAAGCGAGCCGAAGGTAGGGGTTGAGCTAACACCTTGTGGGCTAATCCTGGCCCTAGCTGGGTATAGCCCCTTTGCACAAAACGAATGGCCTGGGTCAGTTCTTCAAATGGAGTATCTTTCAACAAATAGCCGGATGCTCCAGCCTGCAATGCCTGGGCCACATAGTCTTGATCATCAAAGGTAGTTAGTATCAAAATTTTAGTCTGCGGAAACCGTTGGCAAATTTCGCGGGTTCCTTGCACGCCATCCATCACTGGCATGCGAATGTCCATGATCACCACATCGGGCTGTAGCGTTTCAACCAAGGTCAAAGCTGCTTGCGCATGCTCAGCTTCACCCACAACTTCCAGGTCTGGATCGGTCTTAAGCAGGGCTTTCAAACCCCGCCGAATTAACCCTTGATCATCAACCAGCAAAAGACGAATCATGGCGCTTGAACTGGGAAAACGGCCTGGATTCTGCATCCCCGACCAGGACTTGTATCAATGGTTAGCTCTCCGGCCAGGGCCAAAACACGCTCACTCATGCCCTGAAGTCCAAAGCCTGAAGAATGCTGTCGCCGATCGAAGCCCTTTCCATTGTCTCGGATAATGAGCCAAATTTCATTGGCAATTTGTTGCACGCTAATCTCGACTTCCGTTGCTTGGGCGTGTTTACAAATATTGGTCAAACCCTCTTGAGCCAAACAGTAAAGGGTGAAACTAAATTGGCTAGACAAGGGTTGATTAACATTGATAGTGCAGGTAGGCACCACTCCAGTGGTGCGCTGGAAATTAGTAACTAAGCTTAGAATAGCCGCCGATAATGATAACCCTTGTAGCGGATCAGAGCGCAACATCGAGACGGACTGCCGCACATCTTGTAGAGCCTTCGCGCCTAACTGTTTTACCTCTAACAGCAATGTTTCGACCTCTGCCGGGTCTGAACGAAGTAGCCTCAAGGCAGCTTCTACATGAATGTTAAAAACAGTTAGAGAATGACCTAGAGAATCGTGAATATCCCGAGCAATGCGATTACGTTCTTGAACTGCTGACAGCTTTTCTACCTTTAGCGCATACTCCCGGAGTTGAGCATTGGCAGCGACTAATTGTTCTTGTCGCTGACGCTCTACTAGCATAGCGTCAATTAAAAGCTGTAAAAACAAAAATACCAACCCAAAAACAATTAAAAATCCAACCCAAACTGGGCCAATTTGAGCAAAAGATATTTGTAGTGGCAACAACCCATGCCACAATCGATAGGTCTGCACTAGAAAGCAAATTAAGAAAGCTAAAATAGTAACTGCAGAGCGCACTTGCTGCTGACTTACTAATAAAACACAATTACGAATAACTAATACGATATATAACAATGAAGGGATTGGGAACTCGCCCCAGAAGGTTAGCCACAGCAATAGTCCAAATTCTAAGGCCGTATAAAGAAATCTGTGCCACTGCTGCTGTGGAAACACCAGCCCCATTGCTGCAAACAGCCCTAGCACAACTCCATTGAGAATTGGTACATTAGCATCAGGCTTGGCCACTACCACCAAAATTTGAACCAGGGCAGCAATGCTCAGTAGCGTCCACTCCAGCCCTAGCAGCAGGGGCAGGGGAGACGGGCGCAAATCGCGGGATAAAGTTCTCATTGTCAGCGCCTTTTTCCTTAACCATATTCGATTTGGCGATCAACTACCACGGTCAAAAGTCCCTAATGACAACAGGACAAAATCCCACCAAGTCAGGACGTTTTGCTCTGGTAAACCCATTGTCTGCCTTCGTATTGTGGGGGTAACCCAAGCATGGTGAACCTCAATGAAAACACGATGGATTGCATTCGTAACCAGTAGTTTAGTCTTGGCTATGCCTGCCATTGCCTCCCCGGCTCAAACTACTCCAACTTCGTTGACGCCAGTGTTCCCTGCTCTAGAAGGCGTTCAGCTAACTCCAGAGCAACAGGCGCAGCTAGCAGAAATCAGTGGACAGGCACTTATTGAAGTACAAAGTCTGCTGTCTCCTGAGCAAATAGAGCAATTGAACACAGCTCTAACTCAGGGGCAATCCTTAAGAGTGGCGTTGTCTTCGCTTAATTTGTCTGGGGCACAACAGCATGCACTGCGTGAAGAATTTCAATCTTTGCGTTCTCAGCTAGCTGAGGTTCTGACACCAGAACAGCAGCAGCAGATTATGCATAATGCCCGTTCTTTACGACAGGCTTATTAGTTATCGCTGGCGTTATACGCTGACATCAACTTACCCAACTGACTATTCACTAAGGAGTTTGTAATGCAAAAATCGATCTTCGGCCTTTCTATCGCTCTTTTAACAATTTTTGGGCTTAATCAGGCTGCCTTTGCCGATCAACAAACTATCCGCACTGGGCCAAATGGCAACTCTCAAACGACTACTCGCACAGCAGGTGATGGGCAACAAACCACTATCCGCACTGGGCCAAATGGCAACTCTCAAACGACTACTCGCACGGCTGTTGACGGTCAACAAACCACTATCCGTACTGGGCCAGACGGCAACTCTCAAACGACTACTCGCACGGCGGGCGATGGGCAACAAACCACTATCCGCACTGGGCCAAATGGCAACTCTCAAACGACTATTCGCTCAATTTATCGCTAGACCTGTAGCATTTGCCCTATCTTGCTGAATAAGCGCCTGAAGCAAGAATAAACCATGCTTTATCGGGGTAGCTGGTTAACAGGCTATCCCGATTTCTTTTGATTTTTTGACTCTAATCATCATGACCCATCCATTTCTCTATTACTTATACTCTACCTTCTTTGTTATGATTCTAGTTGAATTAGTAATCAGCAAGTATAGCCACAGGCAGAACTATTCCTGGCAGGAAAGCCTAACCTCTTTAGGGGTTGCCGTTGGTCATCAGTTCTTTCGGTCACTTTTTGCGTTTGTTCCTACAGGATTAATGATTTGGGCCTGGCAGCATCGCCTAGGAACCGTACCGATGAATCACTGGTGGGGGTTTTTGCTTTTGTTTATTGGGGTTGAATTTTGCTACTACTGGTATCATCGTTCAGCCCACAAAATTCGCTGGCTGTGGGCTAACCATGCTGTGCATCACTCAGTCAATTACTTTAATTTATCAGCGGCTTATCGCCTTGGCTGGACAAGCTCTATCTCTGGAGATGTCTTCTTCTTTATGCCTCTATGCTTTTTGGGTTTTCATCCTGTTGCTGTTGCCGTTATGTTGATGATTAACTTGTTCTACCAGTTTTGGCTTCATTCTGAGTTAATTCCCAAGCTGGGTGTTTTAGAGTGGATTCTCAATACCCCGTCTCATCATCGGGTTCACCATGCATCCAATCCGCAGTATTTAGACTGTAATTATGGTGGTATCACAGTTTTATTTGACCGACTCTTTGGCACTATTATTAAGGAGAGATCTACCCTTTTAATCACCTACGGGCTAACGCATCCAGTACAGTCGCATAATCCTTTAACGGTTGCTTTCTTTGAGTGGAAAAAAATGTTCAAGGATTTACTGGCTGCAAAGACCTGGCAAGAGCGCTGCCGTTTAATATTCGGCTCACCTACTTAGACATAGCCAGCCAAGGTACGTTGCATTGTAAATCTAGTTTGAGCAAAAAGTTTGGGGCGACCCGCACTACTCGTACAATAGTGCCGTAATGTTGCTTACTGCTTTGTTATGACTGTTGCTCCAGCGCCTAATCTGCTCTCTGGTTTTGTTAACCAAATACTAGCTGTCAAGCCATTGTGGAACCTTGCCAAGGGCCGTGCCCGCCACATGATGGTGACACGGGCCGAGAGCATTGGTGTACCCTGGCGGGAGCGGGTGCAGGAGTTGAGATCTCGCTGCACCGACCAGGATTTGTCTCCCCTCTGGCAGGCTGATTTGGAAGCGATTCAAAACTCGGATATTACCTATCCGGCCTACTACACTACCAGTTTCCACGCCTACGACGAAGGCAACCTGGGCTGGCGACCAGCCATGGAAGTTGAAGTAGCGGCGCAGGCCGTCCATGCCAAACTTTGGCCGGGAGCCGGGGCCAAGGGTGACACCCGCCTGCGGCAAAGCTATCACGATGTGCTGACAAATCATCTGCCTGATGCTCCAACTGCCATTGTGGATCTTGGCTGCGGCGTTGGCATGAGTACTGAAACCCTCCAGGCGATTTTTCCAAATGCCACGTTAACCGGAGTCGATTTTTCTCCTTATTTTTTGGCAGTCGCTCAGTATCGCCAGCAGGAGCGATTGGCTGAAGCCAGAATCATTGGCAATAGCAGTCCCTCCTCTCCCTCTCCCCCCATCACCTGGCACCATGCGGCCGCTGAAGCCACTGGCCTACCCAGTGCTGCCTATGATTTGGTTTCGGCCTGTTTGGTCTTCCACGAACTGCCGCAAACGGCGGCTAACGCCATCATCCAAGAAGCCCGTCGGTTGCTGCGTCCGGGTGGGCATCTGGCGATTATGGATATGAATCCTCAGTCTGAGGTGATCCAAAAGATGCCGCCCTTCGTATTGACCTTGCTCAAGAGTACTGAGCCTTACCTGGATGAGTACTTTGCTCTGGATGTAGAGGCCGCCTTTGAAGCAGCCGGGTTTGAGCGACCTGAGATCGCCTACAATAGCCCCCGCCATCGCACCATTATTGGCAAAGCGGCTTGATGATAACTGACTTCAAAATATTCTCAACCGTGAGTTGATTACTGGGGAAAGGGCTTAAGAGCGCAATAGTCACGCGATAGTCAATTGAGAGCTAAGAGCTAGCTGTACTCGCCCTCAATGGGGAAGAATCTTTGGGACTTGAACGCAAAATTTATCCCGATATCACTATGACGCGATGGTTTAAAGGAATTGGCTAGCATGGAGGTTCTGCCTCGACGCTAATGTTGAATCAGGGTTGAATACTACCAATGATGAAAAAATCGGGGATTAAGCCAGGCATTCGCACTGCCCTGCTAGTGGTGGCTGGGTTGTCGTTACTGGGTGTCGTAACGTGTAGCCAGTCCCAACCTTTCAAGGAAGTGGGCACTAAATCGGACGCTCAGGAAACCCTTGAGGCTCAGCGCGATCTCAATACCCTGCGGCTGCTCTACAGTCGTTCTGCTGTAACTCTCAACCCGCACCTGGCGACCGGCTATCAGGACTTTGAGGCGGCTCGTCTGGTCTATGAGCCACTGGCCAGCTACAACCAGGCCAGTGAACTGGTGCCCTTTTTAGCAGCTGAAATTCCGACTGAAGAGAACGGTGGTGTAGCTAAGGATGGTAAAAGCGTTACCTGGAAGCTACGGCAAGACGTTCTATGGGCCGATGGTGAGCCTTTTACCGCCGAGGATGTGGTCTTTACCTTTGAGTTTATTCGCAACCCTGAGGTGGCGGCTCCTACGGCCCAGTACTACGAAACCGTGAAGTCAGTTGAGGCGATCGATGAGCACACGGTAAAAATTACCTTTGCGGCTCCCAATCCCGCCTGGGCTGTCCCTTTTACCGGCCAAATCGGGATGATTTTGCCCCGCCACTTGCTCGCCGACTACAACGGCCTTAATGCCAGGGAAGCACCAGCTAATTTGCAGCCAGTGGGTACTGGCCCTTACCAGGCTGTAGGGTTTGAACCAGGAACCGTGATCTTTGAGCCAAATGCCAACTATTGGGATGGTGTTCCTGATTTCAAGCGAGTTGAGCTAATTGGCGGTATAGCTCCCTACGCCGCAGCGCGGGATGTGCTGCAAGCGGGCACGGCTGATTTTGCTCATAACCTTCAGGTTGAGGCAGAAGCGCTCAAAACTTTGGAAAGTGAGGCTCAGGGTCACATCACCAACCTGTTTGGGGCTCAGGTCGAGCGGATTATGGTGAATTTCTCCAACCCCTTTGTCCGTACCGCCGAGGGAGAGCGTTCTAGCCCTCAAGTTCCACACCCCTACTTCAGCGATCTGCGAGTTCGGCAGGCGATTAACCTGGCGATTGACCGCAATACCATTGCTAAAGAACTGTATGGCACAGCAGGCAAACCCACAACTCAGCTATTAGTTTCGCCTAGTCGCTACCAGGTGCCAGAGCTAACCTACGAGTACAACCTAACCAAGGCCAGAGCCCTACTCGACCAGGCTGGCTGGGTTGATACTAACGGCGACGGCATTCGCGACAAAGACGGTGTGTCGATGGAGGTGCTGTTTCAGTCCTCGGTTAACCCAGTACGGCAACAGACCCAGGCTATCGTCAGCGAAAGCCTGCAAGAACTGGGCATTGATGTGCAAGTTCTACGGGTGCGGGTTGATGAGTTTTTCTCAGCCAATCCTCAAGACACCAACAGTCTCAACCATTTCTATGCCGACATGCAGGTCTACTCTACCGGTAACGAAAGCCCCGACCCCAGCACTTACATGGGCTGGTGGACCTGCGACAAAATTGCCTCCCAAGCCAACCAGTGGCAAGAACCTAACAATGCCCGCTATTGTAACCTCCAGTACGATCGTCTCTGGAACCAGGCTAGACAGGAGCTAGACCCCGAAAAACGGGCCGCGCTCTTTCAGCAGATGAACGAAATTTTGGTGGAGGATGTCGCCGTTATCCCTGTCGTGCATCGGGCGATGGTGAATGCCGTTAGCGATAGTCTGACGAATGTAGAATTCACCCCCTGGGATGCCAGCACCTGGGCAATCAAAGATTGGACGCGGCAAATAAACGAGGCAACGCCTCCAGAGCCTTAGCACTCTGCCAAGGAGCAAAAGAAAGCATGTCTAAGTCCCGCAAACATTCCCCTTCAGAGGGAGGGATTCACCCATTAATTCCCAAACCCGGCATACCAAAAGTACGTGGCCATTGGAATAACTGTGGCCAGCACCAGCAGCACAATCAGTAAAATGGCCTTGTTGCCACGATTTTCGTCGGTGGTTTCGGCGGAGGCAAAGGTGCTTTCGCTTAGGGTGTCGAAGGATTCGTCAAAAACAGGGGGGCCGGGGTCTTCTTGACCACTGAGGACGGCCACCAGACGGTCGGTGGCGTCTAAAAAGGACTGGTTGTATTTGTCGCCCTGGAGCAGAGGAATGAGAACCGTTTCCTGGGCAACGCTGGTGGCGATGTCTTCGGGTAGTAGAGTGGTGGCTCCATCGCCAACGTGGATGCCAACGGTTTTGGTGACTTCATCCAGCACAAGGAGAACCTGGTTTGCTTGCGCCTCAGAAGTGGGGTACCAGCGCTCGAATAGCTTATCGGCAAAGGTTTGCACGGTTTCGCCATAGTCAAAGTGATGGATCGTAACCAGACGCACCTCATTGCCAGTGGACTCGGCCAGCTTGCTCAGGCGGTTGGCAATTTTAGTTTCGTTGATGCGGCTAATGATGCCCGCATCGTCTACCAGCCAGGTGTCTGAGCCAGCGGCAACAGTAGGGAGTTGAAACACTGCAATCGCCTGGGCTGACCCTACCGCTAAGCCCAACACCACTATCAGAGACAGCATGAGACCCACTACCCCACGCCAGAGCGACTGGGTTAACGAGCCGTTCGACGACAACATAGAAGTATGCATGGGTCAAATCCGAGAAAGAACAGCAGAACTAGCCACTCTAGAGTGGGTATCTCCTATTACTATACGAGGCCACGCCCGCTTAGGGAACCAAGACCCAATTGCCCAAGGATCCGGGTGCTAAAACCTGCGAGTGGGCTTGGGCCGCCATTTCCAAAGGCATAACCTGCCGCACAATGGGAGTTAGGCTACCATTACTGAAGCCAGACTGTAGCTCCTGTTGAATTTGGGCCAGCGTCTCCGGCGGTGTGCTGAAAAGGTTGATGCTAGTGATAGCGCTCTCTCGGCTCATTAGATCCCTGGGGTTGATGGTTACGGTACCGCGACTACCCACGACCACCACCCGGCCACCGGCTGCCAGCAGGGGTAGATCGCGGCCCAGGTTTACGTTGGCCAGCATTTCGATGATGCCAGTCACTCCCCGGCCATCGGTAGCCGCCAGAATATCGTCCCCATAGTCCTCGCTGTGATGATCCAGCACCAGCATGGCTCCCTGGCCAGCAACCAACTCACGCCCTGCTGCGCTGCCGCCCGTGCCAATAACTCGGATACCTGCTGCCGTTGCTAGCTGCACAGCCGCTAGCCCCACCGCTCCGGTAGCTCCGTGGATGAGTACTGTATCCCCCGGTTGGGCCTGGGCTTTGTGAAACAGTGCCCGATAAGCCGTAGAGTAGGGCACAAAGATGCAGGCTCCCTGCTCAAAGGAGAGGTTTGCAGGCAGGGAAAACATCCACTCGGCCTCGTACAGAGCGAATTGAGCGTAGGTGCCGGTCAGGGGCCAGCTACCGTAGACGCGATCGCCCACCTGTACATGGGTCACCCCAGCCCCAACCGCCGCCACTACGCCAGCTCCATCAATCCCCGGTGTGTAGGGCAGGGTGGGCAAGTGGGCATAGGTGCCCGCGCGGATGTAGGTATCCACGGGGTTTACCCCTGCTGCTCGGATTTCTACCAACACCTGGGTATTGGTAGTAAGTTGCGGCACTTCCAGGGTGGCCCACTGCAACACCGATGGATCACCAAATTGAGCCACGCGAATTCCCTGCATGACTAGCTCTGATGCTGCAATTCGTCGTAGGCAGCATAAACGCCCTGTACGTTGTACCAGTTGAGGAATACCCTGGCCACCTCTAGCGCTAGCTGGGGCTTGCCCTGGTCAATCAGCCAGCGCAGCAGAGGTGCTAGGGTCTTTTCGTTCAGCCGTCCGCCCAGGGAGAGCACGCCCCATAAAATACGGTGCAGCCAGGTCATTTGAATCATCATCCGCACTTCGCGGGTGGGGTGTTTTTGGTAAAACAGCACCCCCATGCGGCCCCGCTGAATTTCTTTGTCGATTAGGGCTGGAACATCCTCCAAAGAGAAGGGCGGATGCCAGTGGTAGCCCACAGCTTCCGGCACTTTTACTAGGGATAGGCCCAAGTTCTTAAGCCGCACGCCAAGTTCCAAATCTTCCCAGCCGTAGAGGGTGAATTGGGTATCGAACAGGCCAGCTTTGACAAGCCAGTGCTTGGCGATCGCAACATTTCCTGTGGCAAAAAAGGCTTGGGAATAGTCGGTGATTTTGAAGGGTTCTGAGGTCGGGTCATCAAAGTTAGCGGTGTTGACCACGCGACCATAGGTGAAGATGAGATCGCCCCCCGTCCGCACTTGGGCGACTTTCAAGGCTGAAGCATGGGCCTGCAAGAAACCATCCAGCACCACCAAGTCGCTGTCGATAAAAATAATCGTGTCGCCCTTGGCCATTTCAACCCCCAGGTTGCGGGCAGCAGCTGGCCCCTTGTGGTCTTGCTCAATCAGCCGTACATGGGGAAACTCGGCCTGATTTTGCCGCAGCCAATCCACCGTGCCATCGGTGGAGCCATCATCCACGACTACAACCTCGTAGCCAGAAATCAGCGCTTCGTCATAGCGCTGCTGCTCCAGCGCCCGCAGGCATTTTTCTAAAATGGGCTGGCGGTTATAGGTCGGAATAACGATGCTAAAAAACACAGTCAGCCTCCAAGCAGCTTCCCTATCCTAGCGTTTTAAGACGTTCAATCTTAGTCAGGCTAAGCCATGTTGGTTAATCGGCACAGTAGGATCAACATAGTTTCCTTGAGACATCGCCATGACTCAAGCGCTACCGCAACCGACTACAACCGAACTTATCCCCGCCCAAATTACCCTTGACCAGTATCACCGCATGGTCGATGCCGGAGTTTGGGACGAGCGCCATGTTGAGTTATTAAACGGAGTTGTGGTCGAAATGGCCCCAGAAGGAATTCCCCATGCTAGCCAGAGAACGAAAGCACAGAATTACTTAATCAAGCAGTTAGGAGAGCAGGCCATTGTGCGCGTTAGTGCACCCATTACACTGCCCAATGGTTCTGAGCCAGAACCCGATATCGCCATTGTGCAACCAGGGGAGGATGAATACGACAGTCATCATCCTTATCCCGAAAATATTGTTTGGCTAATGGAGTTTTCCCAAACCAGTCTTGATAAAGATTTAGGGATAAAAGCTGACATCTATGCGGCTGAGGGCATTCCCGAATACTGGGTGGTCAATCTTAGGAAAAATAGCCTGATCGTTTTTCGCAATCCAGTGAGTGGGAAGTACCAAACTTGCCAAGAACTTACCTCAGGAACGATTAGCCCTGCGAGGTTTCCTGAATTAATTCTTGATGTAGCAAAGTTTCTGCTGTGAACTACCCGGCTGAGAATTGCTACCTTAACCCAGGGCATAGGATTTTAGATCGGCCAGGGAGACATATTCCAACGCCGCCGCATGGGTCGCCTCCAGCACTACCGGCGGAGCCACGCCAGCATCGAGGGCTTCCTTCCAGCGAGAGGCGCAGAGGCAC
>Ga0224723_1000645_pt1 | contig 23478 bp, 23 predicted proteins | sample Balambano_FR2_Me_FD_161647 | JGI IMG/M metagenome (GOLD analysis project Ga0224723, IMG submission 161647) | Freshwater sediment microbial communities from Lake Towuti, South Sulawesi, Indonesia - Balambano_FR2_MetaG | ecosystem: Environmental > Aquatic > Freshwater > Lake > Sediment | place... | reverse complement strand
CGAATACCTGCTAGTCTGAGTCTGCGTTGGATTTGATATGGACTTGGTTTAATTTGTACCTCACGAATTAAACCAGCAGTAAATCTTGGGTTTAATTCTGGATTCGTGATTTCAACTTCAACAAGTTCGGTCACATCTTGACCTGTATACTTGTTTACCTGTTTATTTGTTTTCTTCAATTCTCGCCCAGCCAATGCCGCCAATTCTCTTGCAATCCCAATCACATTGGCATTGCGAGCCATGTTTGGCAAAATAGAAATATCTAATACAGCATCGCCCATGTAATCCACAAGTGGCATTCCAACAGGAGCATCATCGTCAAGGATAATGATGCCATCATGGTCTTCGGCAATGCCCAATTCTTTTTCTGAGCAAACCATGGAATATGAATCCACGCCGCGGATTTTGGCGCGCTTCAAAGTCATCAATACTTGACCTTCAGCATGACCATCATACAAAACTGAATTTTCTTTTGCATACGCCACCTTAATTGGCTTTTCCAGTTTGCCTGTGCCTTTTAGATGGAAAATGTTTGGTGCACCAGTCAACACAACTTGATTAGTTTGACCATCATACAAATCCAACAAAGTTAATCGGTCTGCGTTAGGATGTGGTTTTACTTCTCGAATTTCTGCTACGACAATTTTGTCTTTGTCCCATGCAATGCCGTTTGTTTTGAATTCGTGTTTTTCGCCTTCTTTATATTCAGGCTTTGGCAAACCAACATAAAGAATCTCATCCACTTCCATGCCAGCCAGCGTTAATTTGCGAGCAATGTCTTCAACAGATAGCCCGTCTAAATCAATAAAATCTTTTAACCAAGATAAAGGTATTTTCATAATAAACTCCTAAGAGAGTAGAAGATTAGATAAGTAGAGAATAGTAGATTTGAGAATTAAGATGTTTGCTCATCTTCATTATGTTGAACATCGTAAGTTTCTGATTCTTCTCGAACCACACGATTAGCACCAGGCTCATTTTCACCTTGTTTACTTTTTTTGAGAAAACTAATATAACCGTTTAACATCTTCTCTATTTCTTCGCCCTCTGTTTCAAATTCTTTGTATAAGGATTCTGGAATAAAACCTACCTCGAAACAGAAGATTAAGTGACTCAATGTTTCTTCCAAAGAACCACGAGCGTTATAACAAAATCGTACATTATCTTGATAATAAAATCTGCCATGACCTTCTGCGATGTTTGCTGAAATACTTAAAGATGAACGTCGAAGTTGTTGATTCAAATTCCATTTTTCTTCAGCGGGTAACAGAGGCAAAGTTTGTTTGTAAATATTAATCCCAAAATCTTTTGCTCTTACCCAAACTTGTAACTTCTTCAAACTATGAATACTCATCTTATCTCCTTTTCTTTTACTCACAACTTTCTACTTATCTAATCATCTATTTATCTATTTATCTAATCTTCTAAAATTGCTCTAAAAATCTGACATCGTTACCCCAGAAATAACGAATGTCGTTAATTTTATTTCTTAACATCAATTGGCGTTCTGGACCCATGCCCCAAGCAAAGCCTGAATAAATCTTCGGGTCATAACCACCATTTTGTAAAACAACAGGATGCACCATTCCACAACCAAGAATTTCTAACCAACCAGAATTTTTACAAACTTGGCATCCTTTACCACCACACACAAAACATTCCACATCTACTTCAGCAGATGGTTCTGTGAATGGAAAGTAAGAAGCGCGAAATCTTAATCTGGCACCTTCACCAAACATACGCCGCACAAAATCTGCAATTGTGCCTTTCAAATCAGCGAAAGTGATGTTCTTTCCGACAGCAAGTCCTTCCACTTGATTGAATTGCACTTCTGAGCGCGCCGTAATTTGTTCATAGCGGAAACACATACCAGGCAATGCAATGCGAATCGGAGGTGGGTCTTGCGGATTTGTTTTTGCAAATTGACGCATGGCATGAATTTGCCCAGGTGATGTATGCGTCCTCATCAAAATTGGATTCTCTGCACGCCCATCGGCTTGAATAAAAAATGTATCTTGCATATCACGCGCAGGATGGTCTGGCGGAAAATTTAATAATTGAAAGTTATATTCATCCGTCTCCACTTCACGCGAGGTATAAACTTGAAAACCCATTTCAGCCAAAATGTCCAGCACGCGGCGCAATTGTTGAGTAGATGGATGCAATCGCCCGATAAATTTTGTTCGCCCAGGCAAGGTCACATCTAATTTTTCTTCTTCCAAAGATTTTGCCAACGCGGTATTTTTCACTGCTTGAGATTGATTCTCAAATTCGGCTTCTAACTTAACTTTTACACGGTTCGCGGCTTGACCTATAACTGGTCGCTCTTCCTTCGACAGTTTCCCAAATTCAGCAAACACATTCATCAATGGTGAACTGCGACCTAAATTCGTCACACGCCATGTTTCCAGCGCCTCTGCATTTGTAATGGATTTCAACGACTCCAGTCCATCTTTTTCAATTTCATTTAATTTATCTAACATATACTCTCCATTCTTATCATGTCGTTGCGAGGAGCGTTCTTGTTCGCTTGCCCTGATGCTTTACAGGGTTGCGACGAAGCAATCTCCAATTAATTGGGAGGTTGCTTACCACTTTGTGGCACACGTCGGGCGAAAGCGCATCGCCCTCGCAACGACATATTTTAATTAAAAAATCTCATCCCAAAAAATGGGACGAGACTTAAATCTCGCGGTACCACCCAAGTTAGTTACATAATTTATGCAACTCTCTCTGTCTTGTATAACGTCAAGAAAACGGTTTGGGCTACAAGTACAGCAAACTTTATTTTGCTACCTTCACCTGAACGGCTCAAGAGGGAACTTCAACTGATTTCTGTCGAGTGCAATTTCACCACTTGCTTTGCACATCTCTAGCAACTTCCGCCAGTTTACTTTCCTCTGTCACAGCCTTTGTATTAATGCCGTAATTATCTGCGGAATTGAAACAATGTCAAGGTTAAATATTTGGCTTGGGTGCAGAACCAACCATAAACAAGAATGAAGCGTTATGTCGCTTTAACGAGTTGATAGTTCCAATAAATCCGCTCGCCATTTACAAAACTATTATAAATACTGGTACCTTCCACTGCCGCAAACATTTCCATAGTGTTGTGCAAAAATTTTGGAGCAAGTTTATGCGCCAGACTTCGATATCGGTCACTCGTTTTTTGCAATGCACGCACCACATCAGGCGTAATATTTGTTTTGGATTTAATTTGAAAACCAGCTTCATTAATATCTTTTTCAAGTTGAATCGAATCTGTGGGACTACGAAAATCGGCATACAATAAATTTCCCTCCGAACGAAGAACACGATACACAGATTTGAAAAAAGAATCCTGTCGTGGATAACAATGCGATGCTTCCACATTGATGACAGCATCAAAATGATTTTCAGGAAAATCTAAATCTTGTGCATCACCAACTCGAAAATCAATACTAAGGTCTTTATGTGTTTTTTGATTTCGTTCAATCGCTTTCGGATTTTGGTCAATGCCCGTATATGTTTTCGGATGATGATATCTTTTTATAAATGAAGCCCCACCACCATGCCCACAACTCACTTCAAGCACATCTTTATCTTTCAAGTTTGCGCCACTTGCAACATGATGATACAACTGAATCGCGGGGCGGTTAACTTCATCTTCAGGTTTCAATTTTAATGTATCACCTTCAGATGGTATGTAACCATAATTCAAAAATGTAACAGGGTCATTCCCAATCCGTGCGCTAATATATTGATACCAAATTTTCCAAAACGTTTGTTGAAAGGATGGCATAGTATTTTCCTTTTTAAATCAAATTATAAACGAGAGGCTATGGGTCTATAATTGAGATATGAATCGCAAACTTGATTTTCCAGCACTTCTGCTTTTTACCGCTTTGATTTTTGGAGTCATCTTCCGTTTTTATCCCGCCCTCACAAATGGATTTCCACTCAACGATGGCGGCATGTTTTATACAATGGTTCAGGATTTAAAAGCAAATGGATACGCTCTTCCACAATTCACTACTTACAATGATTCAGATATTCCTTTTGCCTATCCTCCTCTTGGATTTTATATCGCATCTTTCTTAAGCCTGTTGCCTGTTTCTGATTTATCGATTTTTCTTTACCTCCCAGCATTTATCAACTGCCTTTCAATCATTATCTTTTATCTCTTCGCCAAAGAGACTCTTGACTCTCTTCTAGCCGCTTCACTTGGTACTTTGATTTATGCACTTTCACCGCGTGCATTTATTTGGCAAGTGATGGGTGGAGGTATTACCCGTGCATTCGGAATATTGTTTTTCTTATTATTTTTATGGCAAACGATTCAATTATTTAAGAATTATCAACCTAAACATTTGCTTCTTGCTATTATCTTCGGCACAGGAGCAGTGACAAGTCATCCACAAACTGCATTACATGCGGCACTTGCTGGCTTTTTAATTTTCCTTTTTTATGGCTTACACAAACGTGAATTTTTATCCGCTATTTTAGTTGGGTTAGGCATTGCCATTCTTTCATCCCTTTGGTGGCTGACAGTTTTATTAAGACATGGCATTGAACCATTTATCTCGGCAGGGCAGACGAGTCAAAGGACAGTAGAATCGTATTTAAATATTCTTCGCTTTGATGGTCTCGGGGATTATCTTTTCATTCCAATCTTGTTATTAGCCTTTATAAGTATTTGTTTATCAGTTAAGGAAAGAAGTTTCTTTCTGATTGTTTGGATACTACTTGCCTATCTTATTGACCCACGAGGTGGTGAAGGGATAGCATTAATATCATTCTCAATACTAGCAGGGTTGGGACTGGTCAAGTTGGCAGAATGGATGACGAAAGAGCAAAATGAATTCGCATTCATGAAAATTAAGGTTCAAATCCTGTTGTTTGGCTTAATCTTTTACCTTCTCATGGTCTCAAGTATTTTTGACTTTCAACTTGTCAACACTAGCTTAAAAACTGGTGATTTGGAAATGATTGAATGGGTTAATACAAATGTAGAAGATGGCAAAACATTTTTATTGGCAACAGGCTTGGAATTTTCAATGACCGATCCATTACAAGAATGGTTCCCTGCTTTAACAAATCAATACAGCCGAACAACTATGCAAGGCTTGGAATGGACTCTTTCGCAAAGCTTTTTCCCGTATTATGAACAATTAACAATATTTCAGAAGTGTTCTGACATAAATTGTGTTAATGAATGGTCAATTCAAAATAATGTGGATTATGATTACTTAATTGTGTTAATCCCAGCTGAAGACGATAATAGCGAACTTGCAAACTCCCTTAGAAGTTTAGGTGTTTCGATCCGAACTTCTGCTTTGCATTTACTTATGTACGAATCTGAACATGCAATGGTGTTTGAGTTAACAAAATAAGTACCGCAACATTTATGTTGCGTGTAAAAAGCGAGATAAATCTCGCGGTACTATTATTTTCCTTCCCACTCTTTCATAAAATCATCTAAAAATTTAATCATTACATTATGCCGTTCTTCTGCAATTTGTTTTGCCGTTTGAGTATTCATCATATCTTTAAGCAAAAGAAGTTTTTCGTAAAAGTGATTTAGCGTATCGCTTTTGCTATTTTTATATTCCTCAAAACTTTTGTGCATTTCAGGTTTTGACTCGGGGTCATACATCATCCTATTTTTATAGCCGCCATAAGCGAAGGCACGAGCAATACCAATGGCACCAATCGCATCGAGTCTATCGGCATCTTGGACGATGAAGCCTTCGAGCGAGTCTATTTTATTTTTTACATGCGCGCCTTTGTAGGAAATGTGTTTGATGATATTGCACACTTTGTCAGCGAGGTGAGGTTCGACGGAGCAAGAATCAAGCCAACGTCTAGCACGAAGCGGGGTTTCATCTTCTGATTGGTTAAATTTCCAGTCATCTAAATCATGGAGCAAAGCGGCAAGTTGCACAATAAAATCATCGCCTTTTTCATGTTGATTGATGGCAAGTGCATTTTTCCAGACGCGATAAATATGCCACCAATCGTGACCAGAAGAATCATTGGAAAATTCTTGCTTAATGTATTCGGCTGTTTTTTGAATGATTTCATTTTGAGACATATAGATACTTTATGTTGCTCCTTCATAACCAGAAATCAAGGAATGGGTTAATCTTTATCCCGAATCACAAAATAAATTTGCTTTTTAACAACAGGAATTTATAAAATTTTTTTGACTTAAATTCTTTATCAGCGTAAATCCGCGTCCCTTTAAAGATTCATTCTATCCATCAAATTAAATATCAATAACACAATCCCAACGCCACCAAAAATTAATCCCATGCCACATAGCAAAATAGAGACAAAATACAAACTCCAAAATTTTTTAATGCGCGCATTTTGCGGGTTTTCAGGGTCATATAAAACATCAATAGTTTGACCCACTTCAAACATCGGTGGACTCGAAGATAAACTATCCCGCACCGTAATGGTTTGCCCAGTGATGGTTCTAAATTGATAAACAGGCGAGTATCCGCCACCGCCATCTGAACTATGGCTATAAACCATTTCAATTACTTTGCCTTGCACTTCTTGTGCTTTTCCTAAAAATATTCTTGTGCGAATAAATAGAAAAAGCCCAATAGCAAATAGCAACCCACCTACCAACGGAAACACAATTCCAATCACTAAATCAGCAGACATAGTTTCTCCTTTTATTTAATTCGTTCCCAAAGCAAAATGCCAAACGTCACTTCGCCGCCTACCTTAAATGTAGGTGTGCGTAATTGCAAAATATTTTCTTTCAATTCAAAATACCGAATCTGTTCTGTGCCTTCCATGTTCGGAAAAATCGAACCTTCTACAAAATGAATAATGATTCCCTTTTCTTCATCCACTTGATATGTTCCAAAATAAGAAATCGAACCACGATAACTCGCCAGCGTCTCTTCCACTGTGCCTTGTTGTTGGTCAGCGATTTGAAATTTCGGGCGGTCAACCCTCATCAATTGCACAGAAAAACGATTTGATTTGGTATAGATGAAAGACCCATGCGCCTCTTTCCCAAAAGGATAGATGATTCTGTTTCCTTCGGCTTGGAACTCAAACCGAAGCAGTTTCCATACACCAACGACAGAGTTTTTCATTTCTATAGGGGCCATAAAATATCAGCAACAATGACAGCCGAAATAAATCCAATTACATCAAAGATAAAACCTAAAATACTACCAGCAATAAACGCTGTTATCACTGCTAAGATTGAATTCCAACTATAATTGCTGATAAATGTTTTGGTTAAGCGGCTCGCCACAACCGCAGACAAAATAATCCCAATAATGCTACAACTGCCTAAAGTTAACAATGCGGGTCCACCTTCACGGCTACTCATACCATTTAGCGCGACCATATTCATAAAAATAGAAAGAGTACCCATTAAGATGAGAATAAGAATCGTTAGAACGACTGAAATAATTGCAGGGGTTTTGGTGGGCATAAATTCTCCTGTATTTGATTATATTCCTTTTATAAAACAAAAACTGACCAGTGTGTATAGTACAGTGGTCAGTTTTTGCAATAAATAGTTATTTTTATCAATACAACGGAATCCTCGCTCCACTAATTTTCGCCGCTTCATCCGAAAATAAATATTGCATAGCAGAGACGATCTCCGCAGGGGTGCTGCCTGTGCCTTTGTTTTCTACATCAATAGATTTTACTTGAATGATATTGGCAGTCACTTTGAATTCTTTCAATTCATTTGCCAAACTCAAAACCATATTTTCTTGGGCAGATTTGGTAGCCGTGTAAACACCAGACTTGCCAGGGGGATTTGTGACCGTAGAAGCAGAGACGATAATCACTCGTCCCCAATTGTTGCCAGACAAAGGCTTTGATAACGATTTGAATAAATTAAACGTGGTACGCACATGTTGATTGAGCATAAATTCTAAATCATCGGGTGAAGTATCAACAAATGTTTTGCCGCCAACCCATCCGCCGATGAGATGGAATAAAGCGTGGATACTGCCGAATTTGGAAAGAGCAGTTTCCACCGAAGTTTGAAGCGCGTTTGCGTCTAGTAAGTTTAATGTTTGGGTTAAGAGTCTGTTGCTAGGTAGATTTAAGTCGCGGGTGAGTGAATCTAATTTATTTGAATCAAAATCAAACAAAATTAAATTATGACCCTGCATTGCAAAAACTTTGGCGGTTAAACTTCCGAGTGCGCCAGTGGCACCTGTAATGAGAATATTTTTATTCATTCGCTTCCCAGTGAAAATCAATCATGTGACCAGACTTGGCGGCTTTGGTTTTTAAGTAAGCACGGTTATGTTTGTTGGTTGGCAAAATGTGTGGCAAACGTTCGTTAACGATAATGCCATGTGATTTTAATTGCTCAATTTTTTTCGGGTTGTTGGTCATCAAGCGCACTGAATTAACTTTTAATGCTTTCAACATTTCTGCTGCGATGGTGTAATCACGTTCATCATCACGAAAACCTAAAGCAACATTTGCTTCCACTGTATCCAAGCCTTGGTCTTGCAAACTATATGCGCGGATTTTATTTGTTAAACCAATGCCACGACCTTCTTGACGAAGATACAAAACAACGCCTTGTTTCATTTTATTTATTTTTTTCAAAGCATGTTCTAATTGGTCACGACAATCACAGCGATACGAACCCAATACATCGCCTGTTAAACATTCGGAATGTAAACGCACAGGCACATTTTCAGCATCCAAAATATCACCTTTGAAAATAGCAACGTGTTCTTTGTTATCTACATTATTTGAAAAAGCGACAATGTGAAAATCACCAAAGCGTGTGGGCAAATCGGCAATTGCTTCGATACGCACCGATAATTGACTTAAATCTTCTTGAATCAAAAGTTGTACTTTTTCATGTGTTGTGGTCGTCATAGTGTTACCTCTACAAAAATGTATATCGAAGAATTACGCCGCCGTCTTGCCATTGCTCCACATGAGATAACTTTACATTTAATGCATGTTCGCGGATTAATCCAAAACCATCGGCTAGTGTTGGAGAATTTGCACCACCAAAAATCATGGGTGCTATATAAATCATCAATTCATCTACCAAACCCAAACGCATCAGTTCAAAATTAATGGTGCCGCCACCTTCTACCATTAAAGAATCAACACCAATTTTTTTCAAAGTGTGCATCATGTTTATCAAATCAACTTGTGCAAAATTTTCTACAAACACTTCTACACCATGCGCGCGTAAGTTTTCAATTTGGCTTATAGATGTTTGTGATGTCGTAAATATTACCACCCGCGCGGGTCCAACCTTAATAAAATCTGAGTCTAATGAAATATTTATATTCGATGCCACGCCAATTTTTATAGGATTTTCGGACCGCCCTTGCTTGATTCTATTTTGACGCAACGCCTCATTCTTAACGGTCAACTTGGGTGCTTCACCTGATAATGTTTTCCCACCTACAAGGATTCCATCTACACTGGCTCGTAATTCATCCACTCGTGCTTTATCTCTGGCAGACGAAATGAGAGAACCTTTGCGTTCAAAAGTATCAATCTTTCCATCCGCCGTCATAGCGACGTTGATAAAAGTGTAGGGTCTGTTCATTGTTTGATAAAGTGTCACCCTGAGCAGTTGGTCGAGACGCAAGCAGTCGAAACCAAGCGAAGGGTCTCTTAGATAATCGTAGAGATTCTTCGCCGCAAAGAACAAGAGCGCGGCTCAGAATGACATGGTTAGGTTAGTACGAACCAAAAAAGTATTTATTCAACAAATCACTAATATTCACATTCACAATCTCTCTTTGCAACGCAAAAAAGTCTGCACCTGTGGCGTGACCGTATGAATATCTCCTGACATATTCTTGCAGAAATTTAGAGAAATTTCCATAGCCCATTCGTTCACGTAATTCGTCTAAGAACAATGCACCTTGAAAATACACCGCATTGGTATATAAGCGGAATGACCCGTAATCGTAAATACTTCTATCAACATACCCTGTGGGATTAAAGTAGTTGATTCTAAACTGCCACCACCAACTGATATTGGCTGGGTAATTGTTTTCGTAAAAGATTCTTTCACTATAAGTAGACAATGCCTCATCTAACCAAGGTTCAAGAGCCGTGTCATTGCCTACGAGGCTATACCACCATTGATGGGCTACTTCATGGACTCCGATGGTAGCCAAATTGCTTCGTGCTGTTCCATTATATTGGCTGTAAAAATCGGTGGATAGAAAAATTAAACCATCATATTCCATGCCATCACTCATATCGGTTTGGACGATAGTGAGAGCTTGGTGTGGGTATGGACCAAATTGTTGTGAGAATGTATTAATCGCTTGTGAAGAATATAAAGCAACACCTTCCGCGCCGCTTTTGTATCCGCCTGCAAAGTAATAAGAACGGATGACGATATTGCCCGCAGAAGTTTCATGTACCAAAAATTCATTGCTGGCAGATAATGCCAATGTGCGCGCACCATATAAACGATACCGCGTCCATTCGCCGTTTGATTCAGGTGAGGCTCCCACAGCCAATGTTACGCCCGAATCTGTTTTGATATTTAATTCAATATCTGATGAATCGTAGACAAGATTCTCACCCCAAGACATTGGCTCATGCAAAACCCAGCCATTTTTGTACGGCACAATAAACGGATACCAATCTACTAAATTGATTTGGTTAAAGTCATAACCGAAAAGTTCACTGGATGGTTTTTGTGGAATGTTCAAACTGAAATTCATTACAAGTGTTGTAGCAGAATTTGCTGGTAAAGTTTGTGGCAAGTTGAGCGTGAGTCTTTGTCCGTTTAAGTTGTATGAAGAAATGGTGGTGTTATCTTGTGTAATTGAATTTAATGAAAATGCTCTGTTATATAAATTTGGTGAAACGGCTAACACCAATTCAGGTAAATTTACGCCAGTGTTGTTGTAATAGCGAATCGTTTGGTCAACGGCGATGGTTTTGTTTGCAAAGTTTAATGTTGCATACAAGATGTAATTTGTGCGAGAAGAATTTGTAGGCGGAGGAGATGTTGGAGGAACAGAACCAGTTGTCGCTGTGGGTTGAGGCGTGAGAGTTTGTGTTGGCGTTAAAGTTATCGTTGGGCTTACCGTAAATGTTGGAATGGGTGTATTCGTTGAATCGGATGGTTGAAACGGCGTAGAGGTTAAATCTACGTTGGGTTTTTCAATGGCGACTTGTGCGAAAGAAAGTGGCGTGGGTGTAGGTGTGGCGATGGGTGAAGCGCAAGCGAAAAGAAAAATAGAAAATAGAAAGTAGAAAGTGATGCGTGAAATGTAAAACTTGTTACTCGTTATTTGTAACTTGTATCTTTTTCTCATTGATAAACACTACGGAAGTATTGATTGATTAAATCTGAAATATCGGTGCTGGTGTGTGTGCGCAAGATGCGAAAGAAATCGTTGGCTGTGATAATTTTTCCGCGACCTTGATTTAAGTAATCTTGCAAGAAAGTGTTGAAGGCTTCATCACCGATGCGTTGGCGTAAGTTTTCAAGAAATTTTGCGCCTTGAAAATAAGTTGCGTTGGTATATGGGCGAAAACCTTGCCCTTCATAAATAGGAATATCTACAAAACCTTCAGGCTTATAAAAATCAATCCGATACGTCCACCACCAATTGACCAAATCGGGATAAACACTTTCGTAATAAATTCTTTCGCTATACGTTGCAAGTGCTTCATCAATCCATGGTTGTAAGGCTTGGTCACTGGCAACTTGTTCAAACCACCATTGATGTGCGGTTTCATGCACGGCAACAAATGTTAAATAATTTGCAGGCGTGCCATCATATAAGTTATAAAAATCTTTGGCGAGATAATAAAACGCAGAATATTCCATGCCATCGTTAAAGTCACCCATGACAATGGCTAAACTTTTATGCGGATATGTTCCAAAGCGTTGTGAAAAAACTTGAATAGATTCTACAGTGGCTTGCAAGGCGGCTTGTCCGCCGCGCTCGTTGAAGGGAAAATAATAACTTGTAAGAGTCACATCACCTACTTGAGTTGATGATGTTTGAAAATCTCTACTCGCTGATAATGCAAATGTGCGTGCTGAATTAATTTTATACACAATCGAGCCATCGGCTTGTGTTTCAGGCACACCGCTTGATGCAACAATTGGCGCGGATGCTGGGTTTGCAAATGTTAATTTCACCTCGTAATCTGCCGCGTCATAAACTAAATGCTCGCCGTAATACCACGGCTCATGTAAAATCCATTCGCCATTGATGTTCGGCACAACAAATGGATACCAGTTTGTTAAATTAATTTGTCTGCTGGTGTAGCCGTAAATTCTTGGGCGTGAAATACTTGGGTCTTCTTGTTCGGCAAATGGTAATGCCAAAGAATATTGAATATCAATTTCAACGGTTTCGTTGGGTGCAAGAAAAAATGAAAGCGGAATATCGAGTCTTTGATTGGTGATTAAGTAATTGGTAATTGCTTCACCATTAATTGAAATACTTGTTAAAGTAAAACTTCCTTGCCATAAATTTGGCACAATCGCAATGACTAAATTATTTAATTGATTTCCAGTTAAATTCGGATACAAAATCTTTTGATTCACACCCACAGTTTTGGCATCGTAATCCATCAAAACGTCTAAAGTGTAAATGGCTCTCTCAAGTGCAGGAACAGGAGTCACCGTAGGAAGAGGCGTTTCTGTCGGAATCGCAGGCGTATCTGTGATGGGTAACGCTTCAAACACAGGGACAGTTGGTGTAGCAACTTCAACATTTGTTTGTGGTGAAGCACAAGCCACAATGAATAACGTCAGTAAAAATAAAATTTTGTTTCGCATGGACGCAATTCTACCTTAATAAAAAAACCTCCCGTTTGGCAGGAGGTGATTGACATTAAGGTTTACTCATCCCCCAACAACCAACCCAGCACACTTTTTCTTGGCACAGTTTCTTCGACTCTTGGCATGGCGAGTAAAACGACTGTGATGTTGTCATGTCCGCCACGTTGATTGGCAAGGTTGACTAATGCTTCCGCGGCTGATTTCAAATCCCGTTTCGAACGAATCGTTTCACGAATTTCATCATCCCAAATCAAATCAGTTAATCCATCAGTACATAAAAGAATCGTATCACCGGGTTCAAGGTGAAACCCTTGATTGTTAATTGATTCTTCATCCGTCTCGCCACTATCAATGCGTAAGCGAAAATCAACTTCTGGTAATTTCAACCCGCCCAAGTGACGACGAATCACATGCACATTGGGATGGTCTCGCATTTGTTCTTGGGTAATGATGCCTTTTTCGTAGGCTTCTTGCACCCACGTATGGTCAATGCTGAGGCGTTGGATATATTTTCCCCGTAGTAAATAGATGCGTGAGTCGCCAATGTAGGCGGTATAGAGTCTATTTTCAATAATCCAAGCACAAGCACAAGTAGCACCCATGCCTTGCTCTTCTTCTTTGCCAGCAGAATGTGAAGCAATGGCTTGGCTAGCATCATGAATGGCATTTTCTAAAATTTTGGTCGGCTTTTTGGCGTTGCTTTCAGCCACATGCATACTAATGTAATTAACAGCCAACTCAGCCGCTACTTCACCTGCACGATGCCCCCCAATCCCATCGGCTACCACAGCAAACACAGCCGGACGTGGGTCATCTTTAGCAAGTTGAAAAGACGACACAGCATAACGGTCTTCATTATTTTTGCCGGAGGCTCCCGCATGGCTAAGCGCGGCAATATGCAAGTGAGCAAGCGTAGTACGAATCATTCGTCAGTTAATTGAATTACTTTGGGGGATGATGGAATCGGAGGCGTTTTAAGCATAAAACGGTAAGCCAATTGACCAAAGTTTACCATATCCCCATGCCTTAAACGGTAGCCCTCGTGGGGGATAACGTCATAATTCACCCATGTTCCCCCAACAGAATTGTTATCTAACAGCAAATAACCACCATCATCGGTTGTTCGCAAACGTGCATGAATAGAAGAGATAGACGGGTCATCCAAAATCAGGGTACATTGCACAGGGTCGGTACCAAAAATGATTTCAGACTCAGTTACAGGAAGTGGTGGTACAGGAGCAAACTGACCATCCGGATTGATTTTCACAAACGATGCCAACGCTTCTTTAACAGACTTGGAACCTGCTTCTGCTTTCTTCGACTTGGTCTTTCGCTTTTTGCTTTTTTCAATTGCCACTTCAGGCTCTTGCTTTAGCAATGGAATTGGTTGAGTGAGTGGGTCATTTTCTGCACGGCGTTCTTCTTGCACTGCTCGCAGAGATAAAAAGCGTAAACGTCCACTCAATAAAACTGCAAATAAAGCCAGCCCTGCAAAGATGATGGCACCAAATGTTAAAGGGGTACGATATTTCGCAAGGAATGCCACAGGTCCGCTCGGTGGTTTGATAACTGTTACTGTAATTGGAATCGGTAAACTGGTTTTACTTAAACCCAATATATCTACCGCTTCTACCATCACTTGGTGTTGCCCACTAGATGAATATTGCGTTAAGTCCCAAGTGAATGTATCGAACGGCTCGCTTGTATTTTCATCGGCAATCATGCCGTCTACATATAAAGTAGTTCTTGTTAATGGTCTTGAAAAACCATCTGGAAATTCAATGATGATTTCAATCTCTTGCGTCTCTGGCAAAAGAAGTTCAGTGTTGAAAGGGTCATCTTCTGGGGCTTGACGTGTGATTTGTAGTGTCGGCGAAACCGGGAAAGGATTCGGCGGTTGAATATTCAAATTGAGGCTTTGCGAATTTGAATTTACTACACCCAATGAAGGTGTGTTCACTTGTACAGTTATGCTATGTTCGCCAGAACTATTCAAACGCGAAGTATAAGAAAGCAAATAAATTCTACGAAGCCCAGCAAAATACACCTCAAGGTCTGGGAATCGTTCAATGCCAGAATATTGGAACATCGTTCCACCAGTTTGAATAGCGAGGTTATTAAATATCGCCGCACTGGTATTAGTGAAAGTTGTATCTGCATCTACATACCAAACAAAGATGCGAATGTTGTTTTGGTTAGCACGTTGGATAATCGGTTCGAGATTTGAAGCGAGAGCAGGGTCTGCCATTTCGGGCGTGATGAATAAAATAGCCCGCTTCATACCTAAACGTGGTGTTTGAGCACTGACTACATCCAATGCTGTCACTAACGATTGTAGATTTGGCACTGCCACACGAAAGTCCGGGTTGAAGCCATTTATGGCAGTGACAAATTCCGCCGCAGGTGCATGATTAATCACTGGACCTGCTTGGCTGACTAAACTTAAATCATCGGGTAAATCGGCAGGTCGGCTTTGCGCCCATTGGGCAATCACTTGGGCGACGCGTTGAAAACGAGAAATGCCGTTGGCATCGCGTGCATCTAAAGGTGTGCCTTGATTGACTGCAACAGTCAGTTGCAGTGGAATCATCATCTCGGTAAACGAATCAACTGGAAGGGTTTGACCATTTTCAAGTACAGTAACAGTTTCCCCCGTAAGTCCGGAGGCGAAAAATTTCTGCGCGTCGAAGACATCTACAAATCCAGTCATGGTTGGAAATGCAGAAGCCTCCACATTGTATAAAGTAACCGTGGCTGTGTTTTGTTGAGCGTTTACATTGGAGAAAACGCTTAACAAAAGTATCAAACTAAAAATGATAGAAAAGGTCTTACGCATTTGCCTCAGACAAAATTGGCGTGTTGCTTTCATCTTTTTGTTTTGTGACTCGCAAATACACCAAAGTCCAGACAGAGTCGGTATATGTGATTAATACACCATTTAAGAACCATGCAATCGGGCTATAGCATAATAGGAAAACGCCAGCGAGGATAAACGGTTGCCATGAAGTAATGTTGCCATCAATCATTGAGAACATTAACGGCACAACGATTAGGAGTGTAGGTAATGCAATGATTATGCCCACAATAAAACTGGCAATGAAGAGGACAATACCAACGACAATTAAGCCGAGGATATTTTTTGTCAATACTTCCCAACCGCGAGCAAAGGCAGGAAAAACTCCCATATCTTCTATGATAATAGCACGTTGGACTTGATTCAGATAAAAGCCGAGAAATATCATAAATGGGATTAAACAACAACAAAATGCAAGTGTGAATAAAGCAAATGTTCCACCAAACACTGACTCATTAGAGCCTTGAATGGAGAAAAATAACGCGATTAAAAAAGCAATAAGAAATATAAGCACTGGTAAACCAATTAACAAGGATAAACCTAACAATCGCCAGAAATATTTTAGGCTTTCGGAAAATAATTCACCGAATTGAAGTGTCTCTGCTCCACTTTCAGCATGGACGACTCCGCGAGCCAAACCCGCTGTGCCGACCAAAGATAAAAATATTTGCACAGCAATTGAAATCAGAACAAAAGCAATTAATACGAAAATTATCCAAGTGTTTTGTTCAAACCAAGTTTCAGCGCGATTAAAAAAGTTGAAAAGTTGGTCTGTCATTTCGGGTGAAAATGGATTCTCACCATTTCCGCCACTGTCACCTGAATTTGAGTTGCCACCATTGCCTCCCCTGCCACAACTGGCGAGCATACCAAACAGCCACAGGATTTTATATTTCCATGTGATTTTGCCTGCACGGGTGAAGACTTCGAGAATGTCAAAATTCATAATATTGTTTCCTTTTTAATCTTGATTAACTATAACCTGATTTTTTGCTTTCTGCATTTAACTCCCAATCGTCAATCGTAAACTTGTGCTGAGCCTGTCGAAGCATCATAAATCCAAAATCGTAAATCTAAAATCGTAAATTGTTACTCCCATTCAATCGTGGCAGGCGGCTTACTTGTAATATCATACACCACGCGATTAATTCCTTCCACCTCATTCACAATGCGGCTCGACACTTTTGCAAGCAAATCATGTGGCAGACGTGCCCAATCTGCCGTCATAAAATCATCCGTCGTCACAGCCCGAATTGCAACGGCTTCTTGATACGTTCTTCCGTCACCCATCACGCCTACTGATTTTACAGGTAGTAAAACTACAAAGGCTTGTGATGTTTTTCCATGCTTGCCTAAAAATCCTGCGCTCAATAATTCATCTTGCAAAATTTTATCCGCCGCGCGCAAACGTGCAACACGTTCTGGTGTAATTTCTCCCAAACATCGTACAGTCAGTCCAGGTCCGGGGAATGGTTGTCGCCAAACCAAATGTTCATTCAAGCCTAATGCTTCACCCACCAAACGCACTTCATCTTTGAACAACATTCGCAACGGCTCTACCAATTCAAACGACATATCTTCTGGAAGTCCACCTACATTATGATGTGTTTTTATTTTTTCAGATTTACTATCCCCTGACGCAGACGATTCAACCACGTCGGGGTAAATTGTTCCTTGCACCAGAAACTTGATATCACTCCCGAGTCTTTTTGACTCGCGCTCAAAGATGCGGATAAATTTTTCCCCGACAACTTTTCGTTTTTGTTCAGGGTCAGTTATCCCTGAGAGCGAAGCGAAAAATTCATCACTGGCATCAATGGTGATTAATTCCGCACCGAGTCCATCACGAAAAGCGGATGCAACTTCTGCGCCTTCGTTATGACGAAGCAAGCCTGTATCCACAAACATACAAATGAGTTGGTCACCGATGGCTTTATGCACCAAAGCCGCCGCGACGGATGAATCCACGCCGCCTGAAACTGCCGCGAGAACTTTGTTATCGCCCACTTGCTCACGGATTTTTTTCACACTTTCATCAATAATCGAATTCGGAGTCCAAGTTGGATTCACATTGCAAATATCAACGACAAAGTGTTTGATTAATTCAATTCCATTTTTTGTATGATGCACTTCTGGATGAAATTGCATGCCAAAATATTTTTTCTCCAAATTTCCCATCGCCGCATACGGACTGTTTCCGCTTTTCGCTAATGAAATAAAGCCTTGTGGTAATTGGGTTACCTTATCACCATGAGACATCCAAACTTGCGAGAGACTAGAGACTAGACGACTAGAGACTAGTTGACTAATTTCTGCAAACCCATATTCACGTTCTGACGATGGATTTACTTTTCCGCCCAAAGCATGGGTTAAGGCTTGCATTCCATAGCAAATACCAAGTATGGGCAAGTTTGAATCAAAAATAAATTGTTGAATGAATGGCGCGTTTTTTTCGTAAACAGATTTTGGTCCGCCTGAAAGAATAAAACCTTTTGGATTGATAGAAAATATTTTTTCTTGCGGAGCATCCCATGGAAATAATTCACAATACACATTTGATTCACGCACACGGCGTGCAATAATTTGTGCATATTGTGAGCCAAAGTCTAAGATAACAATTGAACTCATAATTTACTTTTCCTAAAATAAAAACGCGGTAGATTTTAACCTATCCGCGTTTTGTTGGTTGATGGAATAATTTATGCCGCAATCAACATTTTCTCTATTTCGACTGGTAGATGAATAAAAACGAAAAGGCTATTATGATACAGGTAATCTTCTCCGCTTTCATCAACGACTCGAATTAAGTCATCTTTCTCTGCTTGTTCATCAGGAATGACTTCGTAAACTTTTCTTGTAATTAATGAGGCTTCGTAGTCTGTATTATCAATACAAAGGACAAATTGTTTTTTTGTGTTCATGGGGTATCCAAATATTTTTTAATCTTAATATCTTTTTTACCGATACCATGTGCTTCGTACCAGTGAAGTTCTACATGGCGAATGTTACCGTTTGGTAATTTGATGTGCGCTATACCTTTCAATTTTCTCCAGCGTCCACGTCCGTGCATTTTCTGCAAATAGGCTAAATCCCGAATTCCACTACCAACTGCAATGGTTTCAATTCCCACAATTTCGTCAATGATTTCAAATTTCACAAATTGAGTTTAGCACTTATTTAATTGGAGAGCAAGTCTATTTTTTAACATTAACATAAGAAAAATAAAATCTTCTTAATATTCACCTTACACAAACTCAATCTTGCCCTCATGCATAGACTTAATGCAAGCAATTGATTCAATCGGCACACCCAAAGTTGATAAAACATCACGCCCACCTTCAAATATTTTTTCTATGAGCGCACCAATCCCAACTACTTTAGAGCCTGAAGCCTCTGCCAAACGCACCAAACCTAAAATCGTTTGTCCGCTAGCAAGAAAATCATCAATGATTAAAACTTTTTCGTTGTTAGCAAGATATTCAGGTGAAACAATCAACTCCACCATGCGACCTTTTGTATGTGATGGTGCCAGAGTCAAATACACTTGGTCTGGCATCGTAATCGGTTTTGTTTTGCGAGCATACACAACAGGTAAATTCAAATGAATCGCCGTTGTGAGTGCAGGCGCAATGCCAGAAATTTCAGCCGTTAAAATTTTTGTGGCTCCCACATTTGCAAAACGTTTTGCAAATTCACGCCCGCATGCTTCCATCAGTTTTGGGTCAACTTGATGATTCACAAAACTATCTACTTTTAAAATTCCATTGCCGAGATTCTTGCCATCCTTCAAAATACGTTCTTGTAGTTCGTTCATACTCTCTCCGTTTGACTAGACAGGTTTATTTTGATTTTACCATTTACGAATTGTCACGAACTCCGATTTTTATAACTTATCCCCCATTAATTCATTAAAAATCTCTGTGATAGAATCTCGCCTGTGATTGATTTGATTCTAGCATCCGCTTCACCCCGTAGGCGACAATTGTTTGCGCTAGGGAACTGGAACTTCGAGGTCATCATCTCAGCTGTGGATGAAACGCCATTGGAAAATGAGTCAGCGCGGGAATATGTTTCAAGGTTGGCAAAGGCTAAGGCTTTGGCTATCAGGTCACAGGTTAAGAAAGAAGCGTTGATTATTGGATCAGATACAACTGTGGTAGATGGTCAAGAAATTTTAGGCAAACCCATTGATGAATCTGATGCTGAACGAATGTTAAAGCAATTGCGCGAAAAAAATCATCAAGTGATGACAGGCATTGCAATCTATCGCGTCAGTGATAATAAAATGATTTCGGATGTTTGTATCACTGATGTTCCCATGCGAAGTTATTCAGATGATGAAATTTTTGCTTACATAAAAACTGGTGACCCAATGGATAAGGCTGGCGCGTATGCCATTCAACATGAAGGTTTTCATCCCGTTGAATCCTTAAGTGGATGTTATGCCAGTGTGATGGGTTTACCGATGTGTCACATTGTGCGTGGATTGAGAGAATTTGATATTTTTCCAAACGCAAATGTGCCTGTAAATTGTCAATCACTTTTGAATTATGATTGTAAAGTAACAAAGGAAATATTAAGTACCTCGTCCCCTCTCCTTTTAGGAGAGGGTTAGGGTGAGGTCACTAAAGGAAAAAGAATGAAGTTAAATCGCTGGTTATATTTTGTTTTTGTGATGTTAATCATTGCCGCTTGTTCTTCTAACAATGGAGGTGGCATATCTGAAATTTTTGCGACGGATACACCTTTACCCACTGCAAAAGTAGATGTAACCCCTGCGCCTGATGCTCAAGCGGCAGTCAATTCTTTTTTTGAATTGTTGAAGCAAGGTGATTATGAAAGTATGTACGCCATGCTTTCACAAACCAGTCAAAGTGGGATTACATTAGAAGATTTTTCAAAACGTTGGGTTAACGCGCTCAATGAAATGAGTGCAAGCAATTTTGAAGTAGTTATTACATCATCACAAATTAGCCCACGCAATGCTGAGGTTGGCTATAACATTACGTATGAAACTGTTTTGGCAGGTGAAATTCAACGCGACATTGTGATGCGTTTAGTAAATGAAAATAGTAATTGGAAAGTGCAATGGGATGACACTTTAATTTTGCCCGAACTGGCAGGCGGAAATCAACTTGCTATGGAATACAGCGTGCCTGCTCGGGGTGATATTTATGACCGCGAAGGTTTACCGATTGTTACACAATCTGCCGCGTTGGCATTTGGGATTGATACTGGTGCAATTAACCCTGACCTGCGTGGAACATTGACTGCTGAACTGGGTTTGTTATGCGGATTTGACCCGCTTAACATTGAGAATCAAATTGACGCTTCGGGACCTGGTTGGTACCTGCCGATGTGTGAAGCGACACGTGCCGAAGCCCAAAGATTGCTGTCTATTAACCCCGGCGGACTTGTAGTGCAAGAATATGAATCACGTTACTATGCACAAAGCGGGCTTGCTCCACAAGCAGTTGGGTATACCCTATCCATTTCACCAGAACAATATGATGAATATCGTCGCAGAGGCTATAACGGTAGTGAACGCATTGGTCAAGATGGTATTGAAGCGTGGGCAGAAGATTACTTAGCTGGTAAACACGGAGGCATTTTACGTGTGGTTAGCCCAACCGGACAAATTATTTCTACACTGGGACAAAGTAGCCCAGAACCAGCAGATTCAGTGTACCTAACCATTGATAGCAATTTACAAAGTTATGCTCAAAGAGCTCTTGAATTTTTCCGTGGTGCTATTGTAGTAATAGAAGTAGATACAGGCAGAATTTTAGCCATGGCATCTAGCCCAGAATTTGACCCAAATTATTTTTCACCGAATAACCCTAATAATCAAGGGGTCATGGAAATGCTCAATGCTGGTGGAACACTTAATCGCGCTACGCAAGGACAATACCCGCTTGGTTCGGTTTTCAAAATTATTACGATGTCGGCTGGGCTAGAAAGCGGCTTGTTCTTAGCAGACTCACCTTATGATTGTCAGTATGAATTTACCGAATTGCCAGACCGCATTTTATATGATTGGACGTATGAATACTGCCAACAAGCAATTTCGAGAGGTGAAGCGTGTAATACATCAACAACAACCCCATCAGGTTTAGTCACTTTGCAAGAAGGCTTGATGCGTTCTTGTAACCCCTACTTCTGGCACATCGGCAATGACTTATACACAAATTGGCAACGCCCTAATGACATTGCAAACATGGCACGCGGGTTTGGACTTGGTTCAGTAACTGGCATTGAACAATTACCAGAAGCCGCTGGGCAAATTTTAGACCCTCAAAGTCAGGTTGATGCGGTTAATCAAGCCATTGGGCAGGGTGATGTGCAAGTGACACCTTTGCAAGTAGCCCGCTTCACAGCCGCAATTGCAAATGGTGGTACGTTATATCGCCCACAAATTGTAGAAAGAATCCAACCAGTAGATGGTGACCCATTACTTGTTTTTCGACCAGAAGCAAATGGCACGCTTCCATTACGAGCCGAAAACTTAGTCATTCTTCAAGAAGCCATGTTTATGGTCACAAACTTTAACCGTGGAACCGCGCGCAATAACATTCGCGGCATTCAATTTGATACAGCCGGTAAAACAGGCACAGCCGAATCCGGCAGTGGTTTGCCACATGCTTGGTTCGCAGGCTACACACTCAATGAAGAAGAACGCACTGGCAAACCGCATATTGCTATTGCTGTGATAGTTGAAAACATTGGGCAAGGCTCAGATTTTGCCGTGCCAATTTTCCGTTATATGGTAGAAGCCTATTATTTCGGAAGCCCCGGCAGAATTTCTTATGACTTCGGTCAAATTGGGTTTCCACTTCCTACACCTACACCTTTTGGATTCTTCGACCCTAATACAGATGATGACGACGAATAATACTTAGGTTCATATTTGACAAACTCAAATAATACAAAAGGATTAATCATCAAAGCCCAATCTGGTTTCTTTTGGGTAGAAACTGGAGAGGGCATTGTTGTTTGCCAATTACGTGGAAAATTAAAGCAAGGCAGAGCCACAGGTGATATTGCCGCATTGGGTGACCATGTATCTATTACTATTTTGCCAGACCAAAGCGGGGTGATAGAACATGTCGAAGAGCGCAAGCAAGCCCTTATCAGGTTAGACCCGCGCCCACAGGGCGAGTATCAACAAATTTTGTTAGCCAACGCTGACCAAGTCATTTTTGTTTTCGCATGTGCAAATCCGAATCCGAGATTAAAAATGTTAGACCGTTTTTTGGTGATTGCAGAAAAGCAAAATATTCCAGCCATCATCGTTGCTAATAAAATTGATTTGGTACATGATGCAAAAAATATTTTTGGTTTGTATGAAAATATTGGTTATCGCGTAATTTATACTTCTGTCAAAAATAATTTAGGCATTGATGAATTAAAAAAAATATTGCAAAATAAAATCAGTGCATTAGCAGGACCGAGCGGCGTTGGGAAATCAAGTTTATTAAATGCAATTCAAAATGAACTCGGTTTAAAAGTAAATGAAATTAGTACAGCATTAAACAAAGGCAAACATACAACCGTTACGCGAGAAATGTTTAAACTAAATGATGGCGGTTATGTTGCCGACACACCAGGTTGGAAAAGTTTGGCATTGTGGGATACTCAACCCGAAGAAATGGATGCGTATTTTCCTGAATTAAAAAATTTGGTTTCGCAATGTCAATTCAGCAATTGCACCCATCAACACGAACCGAACTGTGCTGTGCTGAATGCGCTCAAAGAAAATAAAATTCATCCAGCCAGATATGATTCGTATATTCGATTAAGAACAGGCAAAGATTGAGTATGGCGATTGTGAATTTACGGTGTA
>Ga0224723_1000644_pt1 | contig 23543 bp, 18 predicted proteins | sample Balambano_FR2_Me_FD_161647 | JGI IMG/M metagenome (GOLD analysis project Ga0224723, IMG submission 161647) | Freshwater sediment microbial communities from Lake Towuti, South Sulawesi, Indonesia - Balambano_FR2_MetaG | ecosystem: Environmental > Aquatic > Freshwater > Lake > Sediment | place... | reverse complement strand
CAACCTGTGTGATCCGGTGAGCGGCAGCAATTTCGGCAATCGCCTGGGGAATCGTGTGACTGGCAATCCGCAGAAACTGACCGCCAAATTCCTGACACAGTCGTTCGCAGGTTTCGATGTGTAAGGTTTCGGCTTTGCTGAGAAAGCGATCGGGGTTGGCAACATACACGGCGTAGAGCGGTGCGCTCATTTGACTGGCGAGACGGGCACCGCGCCGCAGCAGTTGCAGTGAGTTGGCGTAGGTTGAGACGCAGACTAAGACTCGTTCGCGAATGCTGCAAAACTGTCCCTGTGGTGTGAAAACTTGGGCATGTTCTTCAACGTTGTCAGCAACTTCTCGCAGGGCAAGTTCGCGGAGGGCGATCAGGTGGCGGCGCTGAAAAAAGTTTTCCAGGGATTGTTGAATCTTTTCGGGCGCGTAGATTTTGCCTTCTCGCAAGCGTTCTTCTAGCGTTTCGGGTGTCACGTCAACTACGACGACTTCGGTTGCTTCGTCAAGCAGGCGATCGGGAACTCGCTCTCGGACGACAACTCCGGTGATTCTTGCGACTAAGTCGTTTAAGCTTTCAAGATGCTGAACGTTGAGCGTAGAGAAAACGTCGATTCCATCTGTCAAAATCACTTCTACGTCTTGATAGCGTTTCTGGCGCTCTGAACCTGGCACGTTGGTGTGCGCTAATTCATCGATCAGCACAAGCTGAGGCTGGCGTTTGAGAATGGCTGCGGTATCCATTTCTGTGAGACTCACGCCACTGCAAATGATTTCACGAGACGGAATGATTTCCAGCCCGATCGCTTTGTCGGCGGTTTCTTTGCGACCATGTGTTTCTATCAGACCGATGACAACATCAACGCCTTCTTGTTTGAGCAAGTGTGCTTCTTCTAACATTCTATAAGTTTTGCCTACGCCGGGAGCCATGCCGATGAAAACTTTGTGTTTTCCTCGCTTGCGTAAGCCACGACAGTGCTTGTCTACATTGGTTGTTTGAGCGGTTGATAAATCAGTTTGTGAAGCGATCGTTTTGCTGTGTTCTATCATAGTAACTTTATCTTTTTTCTAAAGATGGTTTAGGGTTAAATCTGATTCCTCTTGCTCTCATGATAGAAGGTGAGCTTGCTGCAATGAAACCGCGTTCGGCTCACTGATTGCAGCAGCGGGTACAATCTGGGCAGAGAAGCTTTTTCTCACGCGGCGTGGATTTACTCTGGCAGCAACAAAAGTTTACGCTTTGGCGCTTCGCGCTGGCTTCTACCCTTTCACTCGATCGACTGTGACATGTCATCCTCTGTTTTGCGAATTTTACTGGTTGAAGATGATGAGCTGTTTCGTCTGGGGCTACATATGCGGCTCCAGCAAGAACCGGGACTGGAGGTTGTTGCAGAAGCGGAAGATGGGGAAACTGCTGTGGAAGTTGCGGGTCAGCACCGTTTAGATGTGGTGATTCTGGATGTGGGCTTGCCTGGTATTGGCGGAATTGAAGCATGTCGGCGGATCAAACAACAGCATCCCAACTTGCCGATTCTGGTGCTAACGTCTCAATCTCAGCAGTCGCTGATTCCACGGTTGATTGAAGCTGGTGTGCAAGGCTACTGCCTGAAGGGAATTGCTGCTGAAACGCTAATTTTGGCGCTGCGATCGATCGCGGCAGGCGCTTCCTGGTGGGATCAAACGGCAACAACAGAAATTCGAGCGACGTTTGGTAGCGCGACAGCCAATCTGTCACAGGCAAGCACGACTGCTAATCCTTTGACGCGCCGAGAGCAGGAAATTTTAACGCTGATGGCGGCGGGTCAATCAAACCAGGAGATTGCTCAAGCGCTGTACATCACACCTGGTACTGTCAGAGTACATGTGCATACGATTCTTCAGAAGCTAGACGTGCGCGATCGAACGCAAGCTGTGGTGATGGCGTTGCAGAATCAACTGATTTTGAAAGAGTGAAGTGCACGCACAAGCTGCTTGCCACCGTTTTGGCGCGATGGTCAAATAGGCGATCGGTCGTTTCTAGGGGCAGAGAAACATTGCTTTTATCTCACAATTGGACTCAATAGCTTCAAAAATAGTCTAAATTTTAGATGGCTATGTCTTACGCTGAGTCAGGGTTTGCACTCGCTGCAATGCCTGAAGAGCGACAGGCATCCGGTTGTTAGAGCGATCGAATGAATTATTCTTTGAGAGCACGACTGCGTAGAGGCGGTAAACTGGCAGGGAGAACTCACATGCCACTTGCTCCCCTGTCGCATCTTTTTACCTCGCGAACCGTGTCGAGAGAGCCGTAGTAGCTGTAGTAGAGAGAGCCGTAGATTTAGTCCAAATTTAGTCCAGGCTTTAATATTGACTCGCTTAAATAACCGTAGGACAAGAGTTTTGCGTTTCTGAGAGTTTGCGAATCCCGCAATTAGGCTGAAACTGCTGTAGATCAAGGCATTGAGAGTAGTTACTCTTTACTAGGAATTTTTGTAGTATCCCTTAATTGCCTTTTTTAGTTCTAGTTGCACCTGGTGACACGCTCTCTTCAAACACCCCTAATTTGCGTCATTTTTCTAAGTAGTTAAAATGGTTGCTGTAACTGGGTTTCAAGCATTTTTGCTGATTTCCCAATCATCCATCATAGTGTCAAGTCAGCATGAGAATCCTGTTGGTGGAGGATGATCGAGAGCAACTAGTCCCACTCTACGAAGCGCTGTCCAAGGTCGGGCATATTGTAGATGGGGTTGAAGATGGAAAAACCGCTCAGTGGTTGATGGGCGAAAAAGAATATAACTTGCTGATTTTGGACTGGATGTTGCCAGATATCAGTGGCATTGATTTGTGTCGGGCTTATCGACAGTCCGAGAAAGTGGCTCCGGTTCTGATGCTGACTGCCAAAGACACGATTCTCGATAAGGTGACGGGTCTTGATGCCGGGGCTGACGATTATTTGGTGAAGCCTGTGGATGTGATGGAATTTCTAGCACGGGTGCGGGCACTAGGACGGCGATCGCCCCTTTGGGTGGGAGACAGCCTGAGTCTCGCAGATCTGACACTCCACCTGGCAACTCTCACCGTAGAGCGACAGCACAACAGAGTACAGCTATCGAGCCGAGAATTTCAACTCATGGAATACCTGATGCGTCATCCTCAACAAATCTTGACTCGTGAGCAAATTGAACTGTCATTGTGGGAATGGGGAGAAGAGCCAGAGAGCAATGCCGTAGCGACCTTGGTTAAACGATTGCGGCAGCGACTGCAAAAGGTGGGAGCAGAAGACTGGATTGAGTCGGTTTACGGCATTGGCTACTGCATCAATTTGCCAGATGCAATGTAAGAATTGTCTATGCATCGTTTTAGCAATTCTCTGTACCGACTTCTGACCACATTCCCCATCCGTCATCGGGGAACATTGATCATTGCGATTCCGGTTGCCTGCCTGTTTACTTCCCTAGTCACGTTTGCTGCCTTGAGGATAAGCATGGTGAAAAATGATCGTGCTGTACAAGAAGCCCAACGAGTTCAAATTGAAACGAAACAATTGCTAACTGCCTTACTGGATGCAGAAGACAATATGCAGGCGTTTGGACTGACCCGCCGCCAAGAATTTTTAAATGGCTATGAAGGTGCTCTAGCTACCATTACAGAGTCTCTAGCAGACTTAGAGCCATTGGTTCAAGACAACCCTCAACAACAACAACGCCTCAATCAAGTTCGTAAATTCGTTAACCAAAGTGTCACTCTGCTCGAACAAAAGATCACACTTCAGCAAAACTTGCAGGAAGTTAATGGACAGGAAGAATTGGTTGTATCAGCAGCTCTGCTCTATGACTGGTTAGAAGAAGGCGAATCTACACTGGATGCAACTCACCAACAAATCGACTATTTTGCTCAGGAAGAGGAGCGGTTTTTAGAAGAGCGGAGGCAACACCAGGAATCCTATCGGCAAACGACCTGGAGGTTGCTTTGTTTGATGGCGATCGTCGGGGCAGGAGCAAGTCTGCTAGCCATTCATCTGTTTCGCCAATTGGAACAGGAGTTGGTAACACAGCAGATTACTTTACAACAGACGAATCAGAAGTTAGAAGAAGCTTGCGATCAACTCGAACGCTTTACCGCCAATGCTTCCCATGAGTTACGTGCTCCCTTGGCTGCTGTATTAAGCAATGCTCAAGTCGGGTTAATTGATCCACCAGAGGACATGAGTGCCCTTCGCAAGCGTTTAGAGAAAATTGTGGATTTGGCTAAATCTATGAGTACATTGGTTAGCAATTTGTTGTTTCTATCCCGGCAGGAAGGATCGCTGAAGCACGAATTTCTTCAACCCATTGATCTCGTCAGTCTTCTACAACCTTTAGCTCAGGAATGGGCAATTCAAGCTGCTACTAAATCGCTTCAGTTCAGCAATCAATTTCCTGCCTCACCTGTAAGGGTTAGCATTGAGCCAGCCTTGCTCAAACAAGCCGTGATCAATCTCCTGAGTAATGCTTGTCAGTACACTCCTTCAGATGGCAGCGTTCATCTGAAATTGTTCACTCTAGCTGCCCAAGCGATCATCGAGGTACAAGATAGCGGAGTGGGGATTCCTGAACAGGATTTACCCTATATCTTTGAACGATTTTATCGGGTAGACAAAAATCGCAATCGAGCAAAAGGACAGTTTGGACTGGGATTGGCGATCGCCCAACAAATTGTCCAAGCCCATCAAGGTTCAATTTCTGTCACGAGTACTATTGGAGAGGGATCAACTTTCCGAATATCGCTGCCATTAGTAGCAAAAGTGCCAAATAGGTAATTCGGCTTTGAGTCGCCGTGACCATTAAAGTGTCATTTTTTTGTCATATTTTCTTGATATTCTGTTCTTATGGTTAGATGTGGCTTTTCCTGAAGAATACTGGCATAAGCGGCAATAGTTACACTCTTTATGCATGACAGAGCAAACACAAAATCCATTCAAATCTCAAACAAATATTTGGAAGTAGATCGAATTGAGTCGGGGACGCTAACACAAGAGCTTTTTCTTGGAAAGTATCAGAAAGAAGGTATTCCCCTTGTGATCAGTGGGTTGTTGTCCTCAGTGAATTGGAATCTTGAGTATCTTTGCCAAGAATTGAAAGACGCAGAATTTCCAGTTCGGTATTATGGTCAAGAACGATACACACAAGATAAGCGCGAATGGAAAAGTACAGGAAGTGGTTCAGAAGCAAAAACTTTGCCCTTCACGCAATACGCTGAACTGTTGCGAAACGGAGAAGCGTTGTCAGATGACATTTATCTGGCTCGATGTGCCCTGATCAATACGCCCCTTGCAAATATTCCTGTCGTTACTCAGGCAGAGGCACAACTAGGATTAAAGTTCCCCGCTATTCCTATCAGTCTTTGGGTGGGTCCAGGAGGGCATACCTCGTGCCTGCACTACGATCCAATGGACGGTACGTTGATGCAAATGCATGGCTCTAAGCGAATTGTTCTATTCCCGCCCTCGCAGTTGTATAATCTCTATCCCTTTTCAGTTTGGAATCATCTCCTCTATGGGTTGAAACGACGGGCAGTGTATAGCCAGGTGTATCCTGATCGCCCTGATCTAGCCTCCTTTCCAAAATTTCAACACGCCTCAGAACACCGCTATGAAGTCATTCTCAATCAGGGAGAGATTCTGTTTATTCCTGCGGGATGGTGGCATGAGGTAACTGCTTTGGGCGATGGAATGGTGTGTTCGGTGAATCGCTGGTGGCATGTTTATCCTATATTGCGATCGCTGAAGTCCTGGAGTAAGTGGCGTGCCCATTTCGGAAGTGTCTTAGCCTCTCCTCACATTGTGTGGAACTTGCTGACAGTCCTGAGGAGTAGTCACTCAGCGAAAGAACTGAGAAAGCTGTTGCAGAGGTTATAAATATGGTTTCTCTGACAGTTGGTGATCCGGTTCCTTGGTTTACGCTCCCCTCCACATCAAGTTCAGCCTTCCACTTTGACACGGTGGGTGGCTATTTTGTTGTTTTGTTCTTCTTCGGCAGTTCTAGTCATCGCAATTCTGCATTCATTTTGCAAGAGTTTTGTGAACAACAAGACCGATTTTCAGATTTTCAGATTCCATTTTTTGGTGTCAGCGTTGACCCCAATGATATCAATCTGGCAAAACTGGTGGAGCAACCCACCTTCTTCAAGCTGATGTGGGATTTTGAGGGCACTGTTAGCCGTCATTACGGGGTTCTTGATTCACAGAAAGACACTGCTGTCTACCAACCTACAACCTTTGTTCTAGATCCGACCTTGCGCGTGCTGCGGGTTTTTCCAGTCGAAAATCCAGAGGAGCATGTGAACCAGGTAATGAAATTTCTAGAGAGCCTGCCCGCACCAAAACCTCACCGCATGGCAGAGCAACAAGCTCCTGTATTGCTGATCCCCAGGGTGTTTGACCCAGAGTTTTGTCGATATCTGATCCAGCTCTTTGATGCAGACGGTGGAGAAGATTCTGGGTTTATGCGAGAGGTGGATGGTAAGACGGTGGCGGTGACGGATTATGGCTTCAAAAAGCGACGCGATTTGAATCTCGCAGAAGGCGATGCGGCACTGCTGGAGAAAGTGAACGAATTAGTTATTGGACGGGTCAAGCCGGAAATTGAAAAGGTATTTCAGTTCAGCATTACCCGCTTTGAGCGTCATGTCGTGGCGTGTTATGAGGGGAAAGATCACGGTTTTTTCAATCGCCACCGAGATAACACTACTAAAGGCACAGCCCATCGTCGGTTCGCCATGACGTTAAACTTGAATACAGGCGATTATCAAGGCGGGTGCCTATGGTTTCCCGAATTTGGAAGACAATTGTATCGTCCAGACGTAGGAGAAGCAGTCATCTTTTCGTGTTCGTTATTGCATGAAGCTACACCTGTAACCAGTGGTCGGCGCTTTGCTTTGCTTTCGTTTTTCTATGGCGATGAGGATGCTAAGTTACGGGAGCAAAATCTCAAATATTTGGCAGTTCGTAAGAATAATGATGATTCGAGTGAAACGATACAGGAGAGGCAAGAGGAAATAGAGGAGAAGGGGGAGTCAACGGACGATCGTCCCCCCTCGGATACCTCACTCCGTCCTACCGAACAATTCAGTCAATCACCTGGTGAATTACCCAGTGAACCCTCTGCTGTGGGTATAGTATCGTCACCCAAAAAAGCATCTTCAGGATTCCAGCCCAAATCAACCTTATCAAAAACAAAAGGGTTTCAAACCAAGCAAAAGAAACCTTCAAATAAATTGAGCCAGGAAAGCTCTAAGCGGATTTTGCTTTTGCATCCCAATTTTCCAGCTCAGTTTCGCCATTTAGCGAAAGTATTGACCGAGCGATCGAGTTACAAAGTTGTGTTTGGTACAGCTCGACAGGAGGGAGAAATACCAGGGGTACGGAAGCTGGTTTATGCGCCCTCTCGTGAAGTTGCGACTGAAACCCATTTCTATGTGCGACCGCTGGAAGAGTCTGTACTTCAGGGGCAAGCTGCTTATCGGATGGCTCAAAAACTCAAAGCAGAGGGCTTCATCCCAGACATCATTTACGGTCATTCGGGCTGGGGTCCGACGCTATTTATGAAAGATCTTTTTCCAAAGGCAAAGCTATTGTGCTATTTCGAGTGGTTCTACAATGCTCATGGCTCTGATAGCGACTTTGAGCCTACAAAGCCTTTAGATGCAAACGATGAAGCGCGAATTCGCACCAAGAACGCTCCGATTCTGCTAGATCTCTATAGCTGCGATCAGGGGTTGACTCCGACTTACTGGCAACAGCAGCAGTTTCCTCCCGAATTTCATTCTAAGTTAAAGGTGCTGCATGATGGCATTGATACCGAGTTCTTCTGTCCAAATCCTGGAGCAAGACTCGTTTTGCCTCGAATCAATCTTGACTTGAGTCACGTAGAAGAACTGGTGACGTATGTGGCGCGAGGCATGGAACCCTATCGGGGCTTTCCTCAATTTATGGAAGCGATCGCCCTACTACAACAACAGCGTCCTCAATGCCATGTGGTGATTGTAGGGGAAGATCGTGTTGCCTACGGTTCACCCCGATCCGACGGCAAGACCTACAAACAGTTCATGCTAGAAACGGTTCCACTCGATCTCGATCGCGTTCACTTTACAGGATATTTGCCCTATTCAGAACATTTGCAAGTGCTACAAGCTTCTTCTGTTCATGTTTATCTCACCTACCCTTTTGTCTTGTCCTGGTCAACGCTAGAAGCGTTGTCTACGGGTTGTTTAGTCGTTGCTTCCGATACGCCTCCTGTGAAAGAAGTGATTGAAGATGGGGTGAATGGCTTGTTGGTAGATTTCTTCTCCCCGCAGCGAATTGCCGATCGCATTCTGGAAGTCCTCAAGCATCCCGATCGCCTGGTTGACCTGCGAACTAAAGCCAGGAAGACAATTTTGGAACGCTACAATTTAGCTACACTACTGCCGCAGCAAATTAGTTGGATCAATTCAGTCTTATCATCGTCATGCTGAACTCAACTAAAGCCAAAATCATCTCGAAATTTGCTGGAGCAACCCTACAGCGATTGCTGCCTCTGTCACCTCAGTTTTCATGGGCGAGTGTAGAGCTACCGTTCCGTCTGCACCAAGTTTCCTTGCCCGAATCTCTGGATCACCCCACTCAGCCATTGACACCCGATCGAGATCCGGTGAAGCATCGTCGGGAAATTGTAACCAGAGATGGAACTGGCGTTGATCCAAAATTGTCGGAATTGCCTTTGCATCAGGATGGAAATTTTGAGAAAGCAGTTACCTACAGCAAACAAGCATTGCAGTGCTTAGGGGCTTGCAAGAAAACTGGAATTTTATTAACAATACTTCGGACAATTTTAGGTGATGGTAAAGTGCCTGAAATCTAGACTGGCTGTATTGTGGAGTATTTTTTCAAAGTTAAGTCCAGCGCTAACTTTAAAAAATGCGTTGAAAATGGCAGAGCAATCCCTGCAAGGCTTACAGGGGCGTTAAAAAACTGTCCGGACTATTGTATTAAACAGCAACCCCCTTATTGCCCTGAGGAACGTCTTGGGATAAACGTCATAGCTGGCAAGACCTAGTTGAACAATGTCTGAAAGTTTTACCACCAGTCCATTAACGAACCTATAAGAATGTCATCTCCTATTTTTGAAATCCTACTAGTTGTTCTGCTGATTGTTGCCAACGGGGTTTTCTCTAGCTCCGAAATTGCGATTGTCTCTGCCCGTAAGGTGCGATTAGAACAGTTAGCCAGACAGGGAAACAAGAAGGCAATGGCTGCTTTGAAGCTCGCCAATTCACCGAATAATTTTTTATCAGCCATTCAAATTGGGATTACGCTGATCGGAATCTTAAGCGGCGCAGTGGGCGGAGCAACATTGGCATCTCGATTGCGACCATTATTCAATCTGATTCCACCGCTTGCTCCCTACAGTGAGCCGTTGAGTATTGGCATCGTTGTCACTCTCATTACTTATCTCTCTTTAGTCATTGGTGAACTCGTTCCTAAACGCATTGCGCTTAACACTCCAGAGCAGATTGCTTGTAACGTAGCTAAGCCAATGAATCTGTTGACTAAACTTACGGCTCCCATTGTTCACTTACTGAGCATTTCAACCGATGGAATCCTAAAACTGCTAGACATCCGGATCAATGAAGAGCAAACCGTAACGGAAGAAGAAATCAAGGGGTTGATTGAACAGGGAGCCAGAGCAGGCTTGTTTGAAGTGGCAGAACAAGACATGGTGACACGAGTGTTTCGCTTGGGCGATCGCCCCATTCGCTCTGTGATGACCCCTCGTCCAGAAATCGTCTGGTTAGATATCGATGCGCCATTATCAGAAGCACAGCAAGACATTCTGAATAGTCCCTATTCTCGCTTTCCGGTTGCTCAAGAAAGTATTGATCAGTGTTTGGGTGTGGTATCTGCGAAGGATTTTCTAGCTGCCCGTCTATCTGGAAATCCTGTTAATTTTAAGAGCTTTTTACAGCCTGCTTTGTTCGTGCCTGAAAATAGACCCGTATTAGATGTATTGGAACATTTCAGGCAGTCTGGTGAACACTTAGCGTTGATCACCAATGAGTATGGTGGCATTGAAGGATTAGTCACCTTAAATGATTTAACAGAGGCGATCGTCGGTAGCCTGTCTAATCAGGATGATGAACCTCAAGCTGTTCGTCGAGATGATGGTTCCTGGTTGTTGGATGGATTGCTATCTACAGATGAACTCAAGGAGATCCTCAAGTGCGAAACTTTGCCACTTGAAGAAACAGGTAGCTATCACACGCTAGGTGGATTGGTGTTCAACTTCTTTGGACAAGTGCCTCAATCTGGCGACTATTTTGAAACAGAAGGCTTGCGGTTTGAAGTCGTCGATATGGACGGTAATCGAGTGGATAAAGTTTTAGTTACATCTCTGTACTTAGATGATTCAACATCAGAAGCAGAGGGTTCAGGAATTTAATTGAGTATTCGCCGTACTGTAGCGGGCAATCGTACCGTAAATTCAGCACCTTTGTCGGGTTCACTCTGAATCTGAATGCTACCTTTGTGAACCTGCGCGATCGCTTGTACAATCGCTAATCCTAGACCTGTGCCACCTGTTTTACGAGATCGATCGCTGTCAACGCGGTAAAAGCGATCAAAAATTCGGGGTTGTTCTGCGGTTGCAATCCCAATGCCGGTATCTTTTATGGTGATACACGCCATGTGATCGCGGGTCGTTAAACTAACCACGACCTGACCCCCATTGGGTGTATATTGAACCGCATTGGCAATCAAGTTTGACACCAAACGATAAAGTTGAGACTCATTGCCCAACACATAAATCTCCTGATCAGGAGTTTGATTAGCGAGGTGAATGTCAGCAATGGTTGCAAGTTCTAAAAATTCTTCTATTAAATCGTTAATTAAATCATTCAAGCAACAAGGTTGAAAAGGCTTGGTCAATGAATTTTGCTCAAGACTGGTTAGAAACAATAAGTCTGCAATCAAATGGCTCAGGCGTCTTCCCTGCCGCTCTACGGTCTGAAGCATCACTGGAATATTCCGTTGATTAGTCGGAGGGAGGCGCAAGATTGCTTCTACGGTTGCTAGGAGGCTGGCAAGGGGTGATCGCAATTCATGAGCAGCATTGGCAGTGAACTGTTGTTGTTGTTGATAGGACTGATAAATGGGCTGTATTGCCAAACCTGAGAGCCACCAGCTAGAGAATGCCACCAAGATCAAGGCGATGGGAAAGCCAACTGCTAAAATCCATTGAATTCGCTTGGTCTCAGCATCAAACGGCGCTAAGGTACGCCCAATCTGCAAATATCCCCAGGATGGATGGGTATTCGGTTCGTCTACATGAGGATGCGTATGGGCACTATGCAAAATTGTGGTGAACTGATGATAACGAATTCCGTTAGCAGTGTGAAATGTTTGCCAGAGGGAACGATTTAGCGTTTTGGGCAGCAATGAGGGTTGATTCGGCGAAAAAGCAAGAAGCTTCCCTTGATGGTCAAACAAACGAATATAGTAAGTGTTGCGATCGCTAATTCCAGTGGTATGTCGCTGAATTAGCGTCGGGTTGCTGTTGCAGGGTTGGCTAGTGAGGCAGAGTTCAGGAAGAATCTGCTGCAATGCGGGCGTTGGATCACCAGAGGCAGGCAACATGGGTTCCAAACTGTCATGCAGCGTTCCTGCGATCGACTCAATTTCCCGTTCTAAAGCTGCCCAGTTTGATTGAACGAGCGCTCGATACATACCAAACCCAGACAGACTTAAAATCACCCCCATCACCAGCGCATACCAGAGGGCTAAACGAACACGACTACGACGAAACAGTTGGTGACTATTCATGGTCGTTCCGATTCACAGCGCGTGTTGAAACGGTAGCCCTGACCAGGAATCGTCTCGATCGGACAGGTGCAGCCATAGCTGGCTAATTTACGGCGCAACAATCGCATTTGGGCTGCAACGACATTACTAACGGGTTCTTCATCAAGATCCCAAAGTCGATGGCGAATTTTGCTGCCTGAAATGATCCGATCGCAATTTTGCATCAGGTAGGCGAGAATCTGAAATTCCTTCAGAGTCAGGGGAATTTTCTGGACAGACTGACCTGGCAAACTAACTTGAAGCAGGGTATTGGTATCGTCCAGGGTGAACGTTCCTACCGTCAGCAGTTGGGGCTTTAACTGGGGCGATCGTCGCTGTAACGCTCGCAATCGTGCCAGCAATTCCTCTATAACAAAGGGTTTCACCAGATAGTCGTCAGCCCCGGCATCCAGTCCGGCAACGCGATTTTCGGGTTGCCCCAGCGCTGTCAGCAGGAGCACTGGGAGAGGGTTTTGGCGCGATCGCAGTCGCTGACATAGTTCAAGCCCTGAGAATTCTGGCAACAGCCAATCGAAAATAGCCACAGTGTAGTCAGTCCACTGGGTTTCCAGGCAGTACCAGGCTTGAGACCCATCGGTAACCCAATCCACTACGTACTTTTCGCTGATTAGAACTTGCTTGATCGCCTGCCCTAAATCTTCTTCGTCTTCTACTAGCAGGACTCGCATGGCACCAGAGCTATCCACCACGAAGCCGATTCTACCGTAGTCGCTACCATCTTACCTGGTTTGCCTCTGTCTTATAGTCTCACGTTCAATCTGGTCGGTGGTTTATGCCTGAGTCGAGGCGGACTGACCTGGAAGCATGGCTAGCTAATCATGGCGCATCGCAATCAACGACCTAACTAAGCATCAAACATTGCCTTGAGCTTCTCTACCATCCCCCCCAAGGGGATATAGTAAGGGTATTTCCAAATCTCTATTGCCCCTTAATTCTTTTACTGTCGAACGTTTAAGGACACTTATAACAACAATGTTTTCAACGTCGCGCCTGTTTCAATCCCTAGAAAATCCTTTGTTTGCCCGTCTTTACTCGGCGCAGACCATCAACCTGATTGGCGATGCCCTCACCTGGTTAGGACTGGCACTCTTGGCTTTTGAACTGATGGGCGAAAACGCCGGGGTGATTTTGTCCACTGCCCTCACACTCAGGGTTGCTGCCTATGTAGTATTGTCGCCACTGGCAGGGGCGATCGCAGACCGGGTTGACCGCAAGCGGATTATGGGGGTGACTCACCTGGCTCGCATGGTAATCGTGTGTCTGTTTCCCTTCGTCACTCAGCCCTGGCAAATTTACGCAATCGTGCTGGCACTCAACGTGTTTTCCGCCTTTTTTACTCCCACCTATACCGCCACGATTCCCCTGGTGACGACTCAAGCTGAGTATCCTCAAGCAATCGCTCTTTCCAGTGCGACCTACCAGCTCTTGGGCGTGCTTGGTCCAGGACTAGCTGGGAGCATCGCCGCTTTTGTGGGCACCCGACGGGTATTTTTTCTCGATGGGCTAACCTTTTTGATTGCGGCTATTTTGGTGTTCACCTTACCAGGACGATTGATCGTGGCTCAAAATCAGCAGGACACAAGAACCGTGCGTCGCACATTGCAGGATATTCGGACGGGCACGACCTGTTTGTTTCACGATCCATTGATTCGATATGCACTCTTGATGCAACTGGTCGCGGCGATCGCGGGAGCGGCGATCCTGGTCAACACAGTGAGTTATGTTCAAGGCACTCTCCAACTTGGCAAACTGGAATACGGTGCCGTAATGGCGGCGTTTGGAGTTGGCGCAACGCTAGCTTCTGTGGGCTTAGGGAGCTTCAGTCCAATGCTGAACAAGACGGTGTTGACTCGTCTCGGCGCAATGCTCATTTCCCTGGCACTCTTGCCTGCTAACTGGGCTGGGTTGGGCGGCTTATTATTCTTATGGTTAGTGGCTGGAGTCGGGCAAACCCTGGTGAATGTACCGACCCAAACTCTAATTGCCGATCGGGTTGACGTAGACGTGCAAGGCAGGGTTTACGGTGCCCATTTTGCCTGGAGCCATTTTTGGTGGGCATTTTCCTATCCTCTAGCCGGCTGGTTGGGAGGGCATCTCTCCGCATGGGCGTTTCTGGGCAGCGGTCTGATTGGCGCAACGCTATGGGGTGCCGCCCATTTCCTCTGGCAACCGACACAACCTCACGCCGCCAGCAATGGTTTATGGCACGACCATGAACATCGCCACGACGAATATCACCAGCACTCTCACCGAACCAATGTAGCGGCTGCCTCTGCTCACCGCCATCTCCACTTTCATTTCTCCCTCTCTCCAGATCATCATTGAGAACCATTCAACCTCCTCGGTAGTCCTCAATCTGTAATGATTTTTTGTGGTGCGGGCGCAACTCGCACCACAAAAAATCATTACTTAAATATCACTACCTCCTCAAAGCGAGAGTGTCCTAATTTCTGTGGAACCCTGAGTGGGGTTGGCATGAGAGAGCCAGATTCATACCCTTACATGAAATTCTGACCGCGCCCACTTATTTCACCTGATTTTCATCTACCCTTTGGCAAACTATGGAGGATTTTGCTCAGCCCACGTCATGGTGAGGAGGTATCATGAAGCCCACTCTATTTGTTAGCTGCATTCTTGCCCTTGGTTTGGCGGTTAGTACACCCACTTTTGTCTTTGCCCACGTCGGACATGGGGATGAATTTCAGGCAGAAGGGGGCATTAATCGGGTTCCGGTGAATGCTGAAACTGACTCAATGTTGGGGATTGAAGTGAACCCCATTGAGCCAGCCGTCGATGGCAGTGCCGCCGTTCTGATCCCGGTGACAGCCGTAGTGGATGACAATGAACGGCAACTTGTGTTTGTGCAGTACGAAAATTTTTATGAGCCAGTTCCCGTAACGACTGGAGCAACCCAGGGCGAATGGATTGACGTGACGCAGGGTTTAGCGGTTGGGGAAATGCTCGTGACCCAAGGCAGTTTGTCGCTCTATGCCGAATCCCGCAAAACTCAAACTGCTACGGCATCTCCCAGTTCAGCAGCGATCGCTTCTCCCCAAACTGATGCTAGCCATGCTCAGGCAGATGCTCAAGGAATCCCGCATAGCCATGACTCGGCTGGCAATCTCGTTCAATCCGGTGAAACGGCTTCAGAGTCTGCTGGTTTTCCAATCGGCAAGGTTGCAGCCGCTGGTGGAGTGATCCTGCTCGTGGTCGGGGCGCTCGCTATTTTGAGTGGTGGTCGCAAAAAGAAGCGTACTTTTTCTAGCAGAAGAGGGTACTAATTGATGTTTAATGCTCTGCTGAATCAGACACTCAAAAATTCAATCGCGCAGCGGTGGTTTATTGTCATCTGTGCGATTTTAGTGACGGTATGGGGAGTCTTTAGCGTTACCCAAATGCCGTTAGATGTATTTCCCGAATTCGCACCTCCCCAAGTCGATATTCATACTGAGGCGACTGGGTTAGCCCCCGAGGAAGTTGAGTCACAGATTACTGTACCGATCGAAAGCGCGGTGAATGGCTTACCAGGAGTGACGACGGTGCGATCGTCCTCCAAAGTGGGGCTATCGATGGTGCAGGTAGTGTTTGACCAAAATGCCGACATTTACAAAGCGCGGCAATCGGTGACGGAACGGCTCCAGCAAGTGACCAATCAGTTGCCGGAAGGAGTTCATCCTCCAGAAATTTCGCCGTTGGCATCGCCGTTGGGCACGATTTTGATGTATGCCTTCACGGTGAATGGACAGGGGCAAACTTCACTGATGGATTTGCGCCGTTTGGTCGAAGTCACCCTTAGCAGCCAAATTTTGTCGGTGCCAGGAGTCACAGATGTCACCATTTACGGCGGAGATGAGCGGCAAGAACAGGTATTGGTTGACCCGGCGAAACTGCGATCGCTCAACGTTGCTCTGACAGAAGTCACCGATGCAGCGACAGGAGCCAACTCCAATGCTGCGGGTGGTTTTTTGATTGGCGGCGGTCAAGAATTATTGGTGCGCGGCATTGGGCAGGTGCAATCAATTGAAGATTTGCAGCAATCCGTAGTGAAGGTTGAAAATGGCGCACCCATCCTGCTACAAGATGTCGCAGCAGTGCAAACTGGAGCCGCATTGAAGCGTGGGGATGCCAGCTTTAACGGGCAGCCTGCGGTGGTGATGATGGTGAATAAGCAGCCTGATGTCGATACCCCTACGGTCACTAAAGCCGTGGAAGCGGTGCTGCAATCCTTGCAGTCAACCTTTCCTCGTGATGTGCAAGTGGCGCAAACCTTCCGTCAAGCTAATTTTATCGATACTGCCATTGGCAATGTCGGCAATTCTTTGCTGGAAGGCATCGTGATCGTATCCGTTGTCATGCTGCTGTTTTTGATGAACTGGCGGACAGCCGTGATCACCCTGACGGCGATACCCCTATCGTTGTTGACTGGTGTGCTGTTGATGAAAGCATTTGGCTTAGGGATTAACACCATGACTTTGGGGGGATTGGTCGTCGCCCTGGGTGCTTTCGTAGATGACTCGATCGTCTACATGGAAAATTGCTATCGTGGACTGCGAACTAATCAAGCGCAAGGCAATCCTCAACACCCGTTTAAGGTGATCTTTGATGCGTTTGTCGAAGTGCGACTGGCGGTGATTTTCTCAACCGTGATCATCATTGTTGTGTTTGCCCCCATCTTTAGTTTGACGGGCGTAGAAGGACGGATTTTTGCACCGATGGGGTTAGCGTATTTGCTCTCGATCGGAGCGTCTTTGCTGGTCGCCATGACGTTGACACCTGCCCTCTGCGCCATCTTGCTTGCCAATCAAAGGTTGCCTGAAGAAAACACGTTTGCTTCACGCTGGGCAGCACGCTTGTACCGTCCGTTGCTCAACCTGTCGTTGCGATCGCCCCAAATTATTTTGGGATTAGCACTCGCTGCCCTCGTTGCAGCTTGTGCGATCGTGCCCTCTCTAGGACGAGTGTTCCTGCCAGAGTTCCAGGAAAAATCGATGGTCAACTCGATGGTGTTATTCCCCGGAGTTTCCCTCGACATGACCAATCGAGCCGGCATCGCTCTTGCCAATTCGCTCAAGGATAATCCGCTGTATGAGTGGGTACAGGTGCGAGCCGGACGCACCCCCGGTGATGCCGATGGAGCTGGGGTTAACATGGCGCATGTGGACGTGGAACTGAGTGACGAAGCGCTCAAAGACCGAGAGGCGAGTGTGCAACAGTTACGCGAGGCATTCCTCAAGTTACCTGGTGTTGCCCCCAATATCGGTGGATTTATCTCACACCGGATGGATGAGGTTTTGTCTGGGGTAAGAAGTGCGATCGCCGTCAAGATCTTTGGACCCGATTTAGCCGAACTACGGCGAATTGGTGAACAGGTGCGCGATGTGATCGAACCGATCGAAGGCGTGGTCGATTTGCAGCTTGAACCCCAATTGCCGATTCGTCAGGTGCAAATCCAATACGATCGTGCAGCGGCGGCAACCTACGGGCTGACGATGGCGCAGTTGTCGGACATCGTGGAAACGGCGCTCAACGGTCGAGTCGTGTCACAGGTGGCAGAAAATCAGCAGTTAATTGATATTTCCGTCTCGCTGACCGAAGCCGCCCGCAATAGCCTAGATGCGATTCGTGCGATTCCCATTTCCACACCTACCGGAGAAACAATCTCCTTGGGGGATGTGGCGATCGTGGATTACGGCATGGGAGCTAACGTGGTGAATCGGGAGGATGTTTCCCGGTTAATTGTGGTTTCCACTAATGTTGCAGAGCGTGATCTCGGTAGTGTCGTGGGTGATATTCAGGCTCAGATTCGGCAAAACGTTCAACTGCCCAATGGCTACTTCATTCAATACGGCGGGCAATTTGAGGCAGAGCAAAATGCCTCAAATAACCTGCTGATTTTTAGCATCCTGGCGGCGATCGTGATTGCGGTATTGATGTTTTTCTCGGTGAAGTCTCTGCCTGCCACAATCGCCATCATGATCAACTTACCGCTGGCGCTCGTAGGTGGCATTGTGTCGGTTCTCTTGACGGGCGGTGTGATGTCGATCGCGTCTTTAATTGGCTTCATCACTTTATTTGGTGTGGCGGTTCGTAACGGCTTGCTGCTGGTAGACAACTACAACAACAAGTTTTCTCAAGGAATGCATCCCAAAGATGTCATTGTCAAAGGGTCTTTAGAACGAATTGATGCCATCCTCATGACTGCTCTCACATCAGCGTTAGGAACATTACCCCTTGTGCTTTCGAGTGGAGCCGGAAACGAAATTCTGCAACCGCTGGCGATCGTCGTTCTGGGTGGTTTATTTACCTCTACAGCGTTAACGTTACTGGTGATTCCTGCCATCTACGCCAGGTTTGGCAAGTGGTTGATACCCAAGCGAAAAGCCAACGCCATGGATATGAGTTTTCCGGTAAATACAACTTCGCAACCACCAATAGGCTTGAAGTCGTAGTTTTTTGAAGATGAATTAAGGGCGCGATTTGCTGAATCTTAAAGGGCGATCGCGCCCTTTTGTCTACAGACAAAAGGCAAAAATATAAAAAGCTAAATTTAGCTTTTTAACAAAAATTTTTAATTCAATTTGATTTTTGGTAGATTCTAATTGGTTTAGAGAGAAACCAGTTATGTTAACCATTGTGATCGCTTCCCTCAGCGGCGGACAGGGAAAGACTACCACCTCCCTCATGCTGGGTCGTTTACTGTCGCGCCAAGGACACGCAGTTCTAATGACTGATGCTGACCCACAGCATAATCTCACTACCTGTATGGGGTTGGAGCTTCAGCCCAACCAACCCTACTAGAATTTCTAAAAAAAATTGTGAGTGCGGGGCTTTGTACTTCGATAGAAAGCATCGTTTTTGCAAGATGAAACTTAAATTCACTCTGAAACAGAAATACCCATAGGTTTCGATCGGGTATTACCTCACGGCAAGCGTTTCCTTTCAGCCCTCATCCTTCACCTGACGCGGGTACTGAGGACGACAGGGTGTTCCCCAACACACTTGTTGAGCAGGCATATCGCCCAACACAGTGCTGCGAGCGCCAATCGCCGCATTTGCACCAATCTTAACTCCGGACGCAACAAAGCAATCGGCAGCAACCCATGCCCCATTGCCGATCGCGATTGGCGCAGTTTGAAGCTGAAATTTGGGCGAGCGCAAATCGTGGCTGCCCGTACACAAATAGGTTTTTTGGGAAATGACGCAGTGCTGCCCTACCTGAATGCGATCGAGGCTATAAAACACTACATCGTCACCAATCCAGCTATAGTCACCGATCGTCACTTTCCAGGGATAGGTAAAGCGAGCGGTCGGGCGAATCATCACGCCTCGTCCGATTTGCGCTCCAAATCGCCGCAGCAGTCCAACACGGGCGCTGTGAAACGAGTGCGGCGTGAGCGGAAAGACGATCGCCTGCACCAGCCACCACAGCAAAATTAGCCATCCCGGACGCCCCCGGTCAAACCAGGACTGATCGTATCGCCGCAGATCAACGAGCGGCTGTGCCTCCAGGTCAATTGAAGTCAGGTCAGGAACGGAATCGGATGTTGTCATAGTGGAGAGATAGCTCAATCCAGACTGCTAAAGCACCGACTGAGCGCTTGCCCGTGAGTTAACATCGTCTTTGTCTGAACGGTCGCGATCGGACGGAGACGCGCGGTTGACCTGTCCCCCAAAGCGGCGGAGTTCATAAAGCTTCACGCCGATTTGATATTCATACTGGCTGATCAGGCGCGCATGGATATATCCCGCTTTGCCATCGAGAAAGCCCCGCAGCAAGAAATATACGACGATAAATCGAATTAGGGGGCGAAACGGCATCCACACCCACAGCTTTCGCAAGAAGCGTTTGCGCTCGAGCGGGTTGCCAAACAGATTGGCTTTGATCGTGCCTTCGTTCGCTTTGCCCTCCAGGAAATTGAGGTAAAGCCGCGCTTCCCAGTTAGAGTAACGGTTGTGTCGCTCGATCCACTGATAAATATCGCGAAAATCTTCGTGAATCATGTCGTGCTGGAGCAAGCCAATGCGCGATCGATCGACCGTGGCTTGCTCCCGCTTGAGGATGACATGTTCGTGAACCTCGTTGTCGCCGGTATTGGGCACATCCTGCGTTTTCAGGTCTTCGTAGCGCCCTAAGCGATGGCGAAATAGCCGCAGATTCAAATCTGGATATTTTCCGCCGTGACGGAGCCAGCGACCCAGAAATAGAATTTTGCGTTTGAGGTGATAGCCATCGCAGTCAGGATTTTGGATGGCGATGGCAATTTCATCCCACAGGTCATCGGGAATGCGCTCGTCGCAGTCTACAATCAGCACCCACTCGTTGCGAAACGGCAGCTTATCTAACGCCCAGTTTTTCTTTTTGGGCCACTGCCCGTTGAAATAAAACTGCTCGACTTTTGCCCCAAAGCCGGTCGCGATCTCAACCGTGCGGTCGGTGCTTTGAGAATCGACCACGTAGACTTCATCAGCGCGCTCAACGCTTTTTAAGCAAGCGGGTAAATTTTTCTCCTCATTCTTCGCAGGAATCAGGACGGACACAGGAATTTTTTGAGCGGGGGAAGAAGTCATCATCGCAGAGGTGAAAAGGACTGGAGCGGGTTGAGAATCCGGTCGAGTGCAGCGATCGAAAAATTTGGGAGCGATTGCGCTCAGTCTATCATGAGCGTTTGGCGCGATCGTGTTGGGGGGATGCTGCATGACTGGGCAACTCTAGCATTCCCTGAATCACGGTTTTTAAGTAGCCAATCTGCCCATAGGCATAAACAAAATTGTCAAATTGCAGCGCCGGGTCGCGCGAGTGTTTGAGAGCTTTGTAGAGTCCCCGCAGCAATCGCTCACCGCCCCACAGCAGTTGCTTGCCGCCCGTGCGACCCGCCACCTGTTCGCGATAGCATTCGCTGATGCCCTGCCACCAACTGCGGCTGAGAAACCAGGAACGCGATAGCCGCTCTGGAGCAACGTTGTGTGCGACCAGCGCCCTGGGCAAATAGGCAACCTGCCAGCCCAACTGGAGCGCCAGTTCGGTCATGTGCAGTTCTTCATTTGACAACAGATTTTTGCCGATTCGCCCCAACCTGACATCAAACCCACCGATCTTCTGGAGAAAGCTGCGGCGAATCGAGTAGTTCAAGCCTCTGGGCGTAAGTCCGGGGCGATCGACATAAACAACCGACTCTCCCAGGTCATACGCTCCCAAATTGCCAGCCAGATTTGCCGAGAGCCAGACCGGCGGATTGGTTCCCGGTGCCCACAGCAGCGTTACCTTTCCGCCCGCGATTGCCAGTCTGGGATTTTGCTGATAAGCCTCATAGAGAACTTGTAGCCAGGTGGAACTGGCGATCGCATCGTCATCAAGGTAGGCAAGAATTGGGCTGACGGCTGTCGCTGCTCCGGTGTTGCGGGCAACCGAGAGTCCGGTGACTGGTTCATAAACATAGCACAGTCGGGGATGCGGCAATCGCGCTTCGACCACCTGACGCGTGCGATCGTTCGAGGCATTGTCTACCACAATCACTTCATACTCACCAGCAAACGCTTGAGCGAGGAGACTGTCGATCGCCGCACCCAGATAGTTGTCTCGATTGTGAGTGCAAATAATGGCAGAAATCAAAGGTTCAGCCATAAATCTCCTGGTCAAAGTTCATCGGAGTTATCTAACAAATTTGCAATGTCGCGTGACCACCGACACTTCCTATGTAGCCCAAGATTGCAGCCAGCTCTACCAATCGTCAACGAATTTTGTGACCCCAATCTCCACTCACCGCAGTTCCACAACATGCCCGTGCAGCGCCACCAGCGTATTAGCAATCTGGCTGAGACGCGCATCCAGGTCATGCTTGCGCCCTAAAAGCTGTCGCAGCCTTTGGTAGCGAGCGATTGCCAAACTCACATGGGGCACTTGGTCAGGCGGACAGGGACGCGACCACGACTTTCCGTCGGCATCCAGTCCACAGAGCCGGTAGCCCTGGTGAGCCTGGTTGGGCATCGGCGTCGGCTGTGCGGCACAGATGTCTTCAACATAGTTCATCAGGCGATCGACTTCAGCATAACGGAGCGGCGTAGACTGGGGCGACTGCGATTTTTGAGCAGGCGACTCTAGCCAACCATCGATCATTGGACCTTCCAGATAAAGATCTTGAATTTGTCCAACAATCTGCTGAAGTTCGGCTTGCCAAGCTGCCACGATCGCCTCAATTTCTTTGAGCACTGCCATCGCTAAATTGGGATTCGCAGCGTGACGATGGCTGCTTAAGTGCGGCAGCTTAAACTTGGGCAGAGCGGGGAGTTCTGCGCCAGCCTGAGCTGGAAACGGCTGCACATCGTTACCGGGATGTAGCCGATGCTGCGGGAGGGGAGACGACCAGATTTTGAAAGAATAGCCCTGACGATTTGGAGTGGAACGGACAGCCGCATCGCTCCCTGACTGATCAAGCTGGTTTAACATAAATTCAATCCGGTTGAGTTCCGGCTTTCCCATGACTCTCTCCTGCCAAAGTGAATGCATTGAGAACAGTGTGATCGCGCTGGTGACCGCGCTGAAATTTTAATTGTCTGCGGTTCAGATAAAAAATCTTGGTATGTCTGTAATCGCTGAAATTTTTGTCGTTATTGTAACTGCTTCGTTTGCAGAAAACCACGCTTTGTATCGATGAGGAACGCGATTTTGTCGCCCAAGCTAACTTTAGTAACCGGACCCGCGCGATCGGGTAAAAGCGAATGGGCAGAAACGCTGGCAGCACAATCTCAAAAATCTGTGATTTACGTTGCCACCGCTCAAATCGACCCGACCGATCGCGAGTGGCAAGCCCGCATTGCCCAACACCAGCACCGTCGTCCCGCTGATTGGGTCACGCGACAGGAGCCGATCGAACTCGCCGCCATTCTGCACCAATACACCGCCGCTCACTGTCTGCTGGTTGATTCTTTGGGCACCTGGCTGGCAAATTTAATTGAGCAAGATGAGGCAGCCTGGGCACAAACCCTGCAAGCAGTGTTGCTGAGTCTGGAACAAGCCGCGAGTGATGTAATTCTGGTGGCAGAAGAAACCGGCTGGGGCGTAGTGCCTGCTTATCCGATCGGACGACAGTTTCGCGATCGGCTGGGACAACTCACGCGTGCGGCAGGGACGATCGCCACAACGGTTTATCTCGTCACTGGCGGACATGTCTTAAACCTGAGTAAGCTGGGTACGCCGCTGGCAGTGTCAATAAGAATGGATGAGGGATAAATGAAAACTCTTACGGTTCCTGGCTGCTGGTGAAGCGTGGTGCCGCTCTCCCTCAGCCCTCGTCCCTTGCTGCCCCCTCGCTGCTTGCCGGAAACTGATGGTTTCTGACTTCAGCGCTAAACGCCTGCACAGCGATTGTCACGGTTTCGCGCAAATTCACATAAGACTTGGCGAAGGCAGGTTGCCAATCTGATAAACCCAGCAGGTCGGTGGTGACGAGCACCTGACCATCACAGTGGGCACCTGCGCCAATGCCGATCGTAGGAATGCTGAGCTTTTGTGTGATCTGCTGAGCCAGTTCGCTGGGCATGTGTTCCAGCACGATGCCAAAGGCTCCGGCTTGCTCCAGGGCGATCGCCTCTGCCAGAATGCGTTCGCCTGCTTCGGCAGTCGTGCCCTGTTTGCGAAAACCGCCAAATTGATGAATCGACTGGGGAGTCAGCCCGATGTGTCCCAATACCGGAATGCCAACC
>Ga0224723_1000643_pt1 | contig 23547 bp, 14 predicted proteins | sample Balambano_FR2_Me_FD_161647 | JGI IMG/M metagenome (GOLD analysis project Ga0224723, IMG submission 161647) | Freshwater sediment microbial communities from Lake Towuti, South Sulawesi, Indonesia - Balambano_FR2_MetaG | ecosystem: Environmental > Aquatic > Freshwater > Lake > Sediment | place... | reverse complement strand
GCAAACTTCCTCTCGCCTGTTTCCAGGAACTTTACAAATTGACCGGCATCGCGGTTGTAACCGTACGGCCAGGCCAGCACGCGCTCGTCTTTACCGAGCAGGACATAGAAAGGCTGCGCATTATTATCCAGGTGGGTAATCTGAAGATCGGCATTCTGCTTGCCGATGGTTTTTTTAACCTTGCCATCATGCTGGCTGGTGTACCATTCACTTTCGGGCAGCAAAGTTTTATCGTCTACATACAACGCCACCACCACAAATTTCTCCCGCAGTTTTCTTAACACTTCCGGGTTACTCCATACTACCGCCTCCATTTCGCGGCAGTTGGTGCAGCCATGGCCGGTAAAGTCGATAAACAACGGTTTGTTTTGCTGGCGGGCACAAGCCAGCGCCTGTTCATAGTCGAAATACCCCGACAGGCCATGCGGCAGGTGAAGGAAATCGGCATATTTTGGAGGCTCGCAGCCTGCGCTATTTTTTGATTGAGTGCCGGCCAAAAGGTTAAAGTCGTGCGTGTACATGGGAGGCAGATAGCCGGCCAGTGCCTTAAGCGGTGCGCCCCATAAGCCAGGGGTGAGATACACCACAAACGAAAACGTAAGCGTGGCCAGCATCAGCCGCGGAACGGTAACGCGTTCCACGGGCGAGTCTGAAGGCATTTGAATTTTGCCTAAAAAGTAAAACCCCATGAGTGTGAAGATCACGATCCACAGCGCAATATTCACATCGCGGTCCAGCAAGCCCCAGTGATAGGCCTGGTCGGCAATGCTGAAAAATTTCAGGCACAGCGCGAGCTCCAGAAAGCCGAGTGTAACTTTTACGGAGTTGAGCCAGCCCCCCGACTTGGGCATGCTTTTGATCCACTCGGGGAAAACAGCAAACAATGTAAAGGGTATCGCGAAGGCGAGCGCATAAAAAAACATCGCCAACACCGGCTTGAGTATCTGGCCACCTGCGGCCATCACCACTACGTTGCCAACGATAGGTAGGGTGCACGAGAACGACACCAACACCAGCGTGGCGGCCATAAAGAAAATGCCGGAGAGGCCACCTTTTTCGGCCTGCCGGTCGGCCCGGTTTACGAGCTGGTAGGGTGCATTGATTTCAAACAGCCCAAAAAACGAAAGTGCAAATACAATAAATATGGCGAAGATGAAGAGGTTGGGGGCCCAATGTGTGGCCAGCGTGTTGAGGCCTTCCGCACCGAGCAGCACGGCAAAGAGCGTACCGGCCAGGGTGTAGATCACGATGATGGAACAGCCAAACCAAAGAGCTTTGCGAACCCCTTCAGAGCGTGCTTGGTTATCCTTTAAAAAAAAGGTCACCGTCATCGGTATCATGGGGAAGACGCAGGGGGTGATAAGCGAAGTAAGGCCAAGCAGAAAGGCGAAGAACAGGTAGCCCCAGAACGATTCATTTTCGATTTCCGAGTCACCCTCAAGAATGGCCCTGTCGAGTTTGGGTCCTGAAATCGAACCGTAGCTCTTTTGTTCAGCTACAGGTTGCTGATTGTTTGTGGTGAGTGTATCGGCTACAGCGGGGTTCGCGCTGGGTGTTATTTTGTCGGCATGGTCAGCGGAAAAGCCGGTGAAGGTGAACTCCTGCTCGTCAGGAATACATTTGCCGTCAACATCGCTGCACGTTTGATACTCAATGCTGCCGCTAATGGTTAAAGGCGTGCCTAAAACTTTGATGCGCTGCCGAAACAAACCCGTGCCTTTGAAAATCTTCACATCGCATTCGAAAATGGGGTCTCGCTTGTCAATGGGCGCTACCGGAATTACACCTCCTACCAACTTGTAGTTAGCATGAGGAGCAAACACAAAAGAGGTTTTAAACGGGCCATCTTCACAAGGAAACTCGGTTGAATAGAGATACCAGTTTTTTTCGATGGTGGCGGTAAACAACAACTCTATCTCATCGCCTACGGCTGCTTTTACATTCGATGCCTTCCATGCCCACCGCGTGGGCTGAAGCACCTGGCCTTGTGCGCTGCCGATGAACAAGAGCGAAAGAAATATTATATGAAACCTGCCCATAACCATCACTTGAAATTCGCGTTAAGTTAACAGAGACGGGCGAAAATTAGTGCAGTTAGCAGCGGGGGGCCCGTGTTTTTTAACAAATACTTTGTAATTATGCGTGCCGCAGACCTACTTATCTGTCGGGTTTTTCGATAACACAAACTTTAAACCAATCTGAATTATTTATGAAACGACTCTGCACAACAATGGCTGTGGTGGTGGCGCTGGCAGTGGCAGCCCACGCACAAACAGTAGATGAAATCATCGGCAAATATTTTGAGAACACCGGGGGCATAGACAAGTGGAAAGCGCTCCAGGGCCTGAAGATGTCGGCTAAGTTAAATCAAGGCGGCATGGAGATACCCATCGAAATTTATCAGCTAAAGGGCGGCAAGCAGATGACGGTCATCACTTTTCAGGGAAAAACGGTTCGGCAGGGTGTGTTTGACGGCACCACGCTCTGGAGCGATAATTTCATGACCATGAAGGCGGAAAAAGGAGATGCCGAAACAACCGAAAACATGAAGCAAGAGGCGGGCGACTTCCCCGATCCGTTTTTAGACTATAAGTCCAAAGGATACACAGCCGAGTTGCTGGGCAAAGAAACGATAGATGGCACTGAGACCTTCAAAATCAAGTTGACGAAAAAGCCCGTTAAAGTTGATGGTCAACTTACTGACAACATTTCGTTTTACTATTTTGATGCGGAGAACTTCGTGCCCCTGGTGGTCGAGTCGGAGATAAAGAGCGGCCCGGCTAAAGGAGTTATTTCTCAAATTAAGTGGAGCGATTACCAGGAAGTAAGCAATGGCATGCTGATGCCGTTTTCGATGAGTCAGGGTTCGAAAGGTGGTCCAGGTAATCAGATTACCTTGACCAAAATTGAGGTAAATCCCACCGTAGATGCCAAGGCATTCATCTTCCCTGAAGGCAATTAATATCCAAAATCAAAAAATGCAGGCGACCGCCTGCATTTTTGTTTCGACCATTTTTATTGTAATAGCTATATGATGATAAAGTATTTTCTCCCGGCAGTGCTGCTGACGCAGAGTGTTCCGGTGCAGGCACAAGATGCTGTAAGTAAAGGCAAAGAGTTGTTTGGCGACATGCGTGCCCGCCACATCGGGCCCGCGCTGATGAGTGGCCGCGTGTCGGACATCGAGCTGCATCCCACCAACCCGCGTGTGATGTACATTGGCGCGGCTGGTGGTGGTGTGTGGAAGAGCAGCAACGGTGGCGCCACCTTCACACCCATATTCGATGAGTATTGTCAATCCATCGGTGCCGTGGCTGTTGATCCCGCGAACCCCGACAACACCCTGTGGGTGGGCACCGGTGAAACGTGGACACGTAACAGCGTAAGTATTGGCGATGGCATCTACAAAACCAATGATGGCGGCTCTACCTGGCAAAAGATGGGGCTCGAAAAGTCAGAGCGCATCGGCAACATCATTGTGAACCCGGCCAACCCTAACGAGGTGTACGTAGCCGTTCTTGGGGCGTTGTGGAGCGACAGCGAAGAGCGCGGCTTGTACAAGACTGCCGATGGAGGAAAGACATGGGTTAAAATTTTGTATGTAGACAAAACTACCGGCTGCAGCGATCTGGTGATGGACCCGAATGATCCTAACGTGTTGTACGCTGCATTTTGGGAATTCAGGCGCACCGGGTGGAGTTTTAACTCAGGGGGCAACAACAGTGCGTTGTTTAAAACCACCGATGGAGGTAAAACATGGAATAAAATCCACACGGGATTCCCAAAAGGAAAACTGGGCCGCATAGCAGTGGCGTTAGCGCCCTCCAACCCGAAAATTTTGTATGCGGTAATTGAATCAGAACAAGATAGAGACAAAGGCTTATATCGCAGCGAAGATGCCGGGGCCAGTTGGCAGCAGACCAACGGAGATTTTGGGTTGGTGGTGCGGCCATTCTATTTTTCGCGCATCACGGTCGACCCGCGCAACGCAGACGTGATCGTAAAGGCAGGTCTCACGGGCTCCATCTCGCGCGATGGCGGCAAAACATTTAAAGACCTGGGCCGCATGCATGCTGACATTCACGACATTGTGTTTGATATCAAAAACTCCGACATCATGTACGTAGCTACCGATGGGGGCGTGTACCGGTCGTGGGATGGCGGCACTACCCTTGAAATAGTAGAAAACCTGCCGCTGTCGCAGTTTTACCATATCAGTGTCGACAATGAAGAGCCTTACAATGTCTACGGGGGTTTGCAAGACAACAACTCGTGGTGGGGTCCCTCATCGTCACCAGGGGGTGTTGAAGCACGCGATTGGAACCTGATCGGAGCAGGCGATGGTTACCGCGTACTGCCGCATCCCACCAAAAAGATTATCTATTCTGAAATGCAGGGGGCTGAAAATGTGTGGCGTATCGATCGGGAGAAAAACCAGATCAAAACCATTCAGCCGCTGCCCGCCAAAGGCGATCCTAAGCTGCGCTTCAACTGGAATTCGCCCATGGCGATCAGTGCCTTTAAACCCGACCGCTTTTATATGGGCAGCCAGTTTGTGCACCGCTCGGAGGACATGGGCGAAACGTGGGTGAAAATTTCGCCTGACCTTACCACCAACGACCCGCTGAAAACTGAGCAGGGAAAATCAGGTGGCCTTTCGGCCGATAACTCGGGTGCCGAAAACCATTGTACCATTTTTACTATTGCCGAGTCGCCACTGGATGAAAATATTGTGTGGGCAGGTACTGACGATGGCAATGTGCAGGTAACCAAAGACGGAGGCAAAACATGGACTAACGTAGTTGCCAATATTCCCGGCTTGCCCAAGAATACGGCTTGTTGGCACATTGAAGCCAGTGTGTTTGGCAAAGGCACGGCCTATGCCGTGTTTACTGGCTACCAGAAGGGCGACCAGGCTCCTTATGCATACAAAACAACCGACTTTGGCGCTACCTGGAAATCTATCGTCACCCCTGATGTAACCACGTTTGTGCGCAATATTCAGGAAGATTATGTCAACGAGAACCTGTTGTTTCTTGGCACCGAAATGGGCCTTTACATCACCCTTGACGGAGGTAAGAATTGGCTGAAATTCACCAACAACATGCCTTCGGTATCGGTGCATTTCATTGACTTGCAAAAACGCACCAACGATTTGGTAATGGGTACCCACGGCCGCGGTGTGATTATCATTGACGACATCAGCCCGCTGCGCCAGCTAACCGAGGAGACGCTGGCGAAAGACTTGCACTTTTTCCCTTCGAACCCCGCCATACTGGACGAGTCGAGCAGCTTTGGAAGCACCGCAGGCGAAACCCAGTTTGTGGGCGCGAATGCGCGCCAAGATGCCCGCATTGTGTACCACCTCAAAAAGCGCCACACCTTGGGCAAAATGTCGGTTGAAATACAGGACACGCAAGGCAACAAGGTGGTAGACTTGGATGCCGGAAAGGCGAAAGGTATTAACGTGGTGTATTGGGGTTGTACCACCAAACCGCCCAAAGTGGCTACAGGCAAAACCTTTGCTTTTGGCGGCTTTACCTCGCCACGCGTGCCGGCCGGCACTTACAAAGTGGTGATCCAAAAGGGAAAAGAAACCTATTCCAATGAGTTGGTAGTGCAATACGACCCCAAGTCGACCATCACGCTGGCTGACCGGAAGCTTAATGAGGAGGTGACCCGTAAACTCTACAACATGTCGCAAGAGCTGGCCTACCTGGTGTACGAAGTGGATGAGACCATCAAAACAGCCGAAGAGCAAAAGCAAAAAAATCAGAGCGCTGCAAAAATCGTTAACCCCTACATTACAGAACTAAATAAGTTGAAAGAAACACTGGTGATAACTACCGGCGACAATTACGTGGGCATGGGCGAGCCTCAACTGCGCGAAGACATGCTTGAACTATACAGTAAGGTGGCAAGAACGTTCTACAAACCTTCGCAGGCTGAACTTGATAATCTTGCTGCGATCGAAGAGCGCATGCAAATGGCACGCAACACCTTCAAAAAAACAAAAGAGAAGCACAATGTCAGGCTGAACGAAGTGCTGGCGAAAAACAAAGCGGAACCTATCATATTAAAATCGTACGATGAGTTTTTGAAAGGTGATTGATACGCTCAAGCTGCGACTCGATAGAAGGCCCCGGACGAAAACACCGGGGCTTTTTCATTTTATCCCGGCAGGCATGCTGATCCGGTTAGGCCTATTCTGAAATTTATCAAATCCTGCCCATATTTGCACGAATCGAAAAACGGTTAATGAAGCATAAGCGCATTCTCTTAAAACTCAGTGGCGAGGCTCTGCAGGGCTCGTCTAAATCCACCAATATTGATCCTGCCGTGCTGGAGCAGTATGGCGAGGAAATCAAGGCCGTAAAAGAGCAGGGCGTTGAACTTGCCATCGTGATTGGCGGGGGCAACATTTTCAGAGGCGGGCAAGCCGAAGCGCTGGGCATCGACCGCGTGCAGGGCGACTATATGGGTATGCTTGCCACCGTAATCAATGCCATGGCCTTGCAGAGTGCACTGGAGCGGCAGGGTCTGTACACCCGCCTGATGGCCGGTATTAAGATGGAACAGGTATGCGAACCGTTCATCAGGCGCAGAGCGATACGCCACCTGGAAAAAGGGCGCATCGTTATCTTTGGCGCGGGTATAGGCAACCCCTACTTTACTACCGATAGTACCGCAAGCCTGCGTGCTATCGAGATACAGGCCAGCGTGGTGTTGAAGGGCACCCGCGTAGATGGCGTGTATACCAAAGATCCAGAAAAGTTTACCGATGCCGTGCGTTACGAAAAGCTTAGCTTTCAGGAGGCGTACGAAAAGAACCTGAGTATTATGGATATGACAGCCTTTACCCTGTGCATGGAAAATAAACTGCCCATTATAGTGTTTGATATGAACAAGAAGGGTAACCTGCTGCGTGTGGCACGGGGCGAAGATGCCGGCACACTCATTAGTTAGCTCATGCATCAGGAAAGCGAAATTTAAAATTATGGAAGAGCTGGAACTGTATATTGACGAAACGAAAGACTTGATGGGCAAGGCGGTTGCACACGTGGGCAACGAACTAACCAAAATCCGCGCAGGCAAGGCTAACCCCAGCATGCTCGATGGAATCATGGTATCGTACTATGGTGCAATGAGTCCGCTTAACCAGGTGTCGAGCATGACAACACCTGATGCCCGGAGTATCTTCATCAAGCCGTGGGAGAAGAGCCTAATTGGCGAAATTGAGAAAGCGATTTTGGCTGCCAACCTTGGCCTTACCCCGCAAAACGATGGTCAACAGGTTATCATCAACATCCCCATGCTCACCGAAGAAAGGCGCAGGCAGTTGGTAAAGCAGGTACACCAGGAGTGCGAACATGGAAAGGTAAGTGTGCGCAGCATCCGCAAAGACATCAACGAGCAGATTAAGAAAGTCAAGGGCGTATCGGAGGACGATATTAAAAATGCCGAAGAGATGGTGCAAAACCTCACTGACGAATTTATCGGGAAGATTGACGGGCTGATGAAGAAAAAAGAAGGGGAGATCATGACGGTATAGCCGCACCCTGAGCGATGCATCCTGTACTTTTTAAGGTTGGCTCGTTTACCGTACAGCTACGGCTTTTGTGTAGGCGTGGCTCCACAGCCTGATGGCACAAAACGGCAAGTTAATTTTTTTTGGTAGCTTACTCCGCTTATGCTCCTTTATGAATGTTGTCGTTAAGTTTCTAAAACGCCTGCTTTGGATCGTAGTTATCGTGCTGCTTGGCATGGGTGCTTTTCTCTACTTTGCCACATTCGAAAGTGGCGTGATGGCCGGGCGGGTGCTGCGCATTAGTCAGAAAGGGCTGGTTTTTAAAACCTACGAGGGCAAGCTTTCGCTGGAGTCATTTGGGGCGTTAAAGGGGGCCAGCCCCATAGCCGAAACGTTTGACTTCTCGGTGCAGAGCAGCAAAACAGACGTTATCAAGGCGCTGGAAGAAGTGGCGCTCAGTGGCGAGCGTGTTAACCTTCATTTTGTAAAGCACTACATACGCGTGCCCTGGCGGGGCGAAACAAAATACTTTATCGAGAAGGTAGAACGCGGGGCAAATTAGTCGTGCGCCCGTATGGTGTTATTGTTTACGGTTCTTACGGCTTCACCGGCCGGTTGATTGTTCAGGAGTGCAGGCGTCAGCGCCTTAACGTTTTATTAGCTGGTCGCGATCGAAATAAACTCCGCCAGCAGGGTGAACTTAGCGGGTACCACTTTGAGGTGGTTGAGATGAACAACCGCCAGCGACTGTTGCAGGTATTGGAGCAGGCACATGTGCTCATCCATTGTGGTGGGCCTTTTCAACACACAGCCCGCGCAATGGCCGAAGCCTGCCTGCATGCCGGCACACACTACACCGACATAACGGGCGAGTACCCGGTGTTTGAGCAACTGGCTAATTACGATGACACGGCCCGAAAGGCCGGTATCACCATCATGCCCGGAACCGGCTTTGATGTCCTACCTTCTGATTGCTTGGCACTACACTTAAAAAATCGACTTCCCAGCGCCACACACCTGCAACTTGCGTTCGCCACCGTAAAAGGCGGCCTCTCGCGCGGCACCAAGCGTACCATGGTGGAAGGCCTTGGCGAAGGCGGTGCCATTCGAAGCCAAGGTAAACTCGTGGCCGAGCCGTTGGGCCACCGAAGCATGCGAATCGACTTCGGCCCTTTCACCCGTTCTGCGTTAAGCATTCCTTGGGGCGATATTTCTACCGCCTGGCGCAGTACGGGTATACCCAATATTGAGGTGTACACCAGGGTATCCTCGTGGGCAATATTTTTTGCACGCTGGCTGCGGTATGTCAACGGGCTGTTTCGCCTGCCGCTAGTGAAGAAAATTTTACGGGCGCATATCGACAGGCAGGAGGCCGGCCCTGATGCGCAACAATTAGCGGTCGGCCGAAGCTACTTATGGGGTAAAGCCTGGAACCTTCATGGCCAAGCCGTTGAAAGTCGGTTGGAGACTATCAATGCCTATGCGCTCACGGCAGCAACATCTGTTTTGGTAGCTAGGAAAATTCTGGAGGGAGGCGTGCATCCGGGCTATCAAACTCCCGCGATGGCTTATGGCGCCAACCTGATTTTGGAGATAGCAGGCTCGCACCTAACTGATGTGTAGTTGTTCCGTAGCCATTCGCCTAAATTTCTGTTCGTTTACTGTAATATGGATATAAACGTTAAGTACTACCGCTTCTCCGGCCTGTTGCAGCGCGGGGGCTGGCTGGAGCCCGCCTACGTGGGTGTCGATGCCTCGGGCGTTATTCGCTATTTGTCTCGCCAGGCTCCCGCAGCAGCAGCTACTGAGTCGGTATTGGGTTTTGCCTTGCCGGGATTTCAGAATGCGCACTCCCACGCCTTCCAATATGCCATGGCGGGGCTGGCCGAAAATCATCCCGCAGGCGTAGACGATGATTTTTGGAGCTGGCGCGAGGCGATGTATACCTGTGCGTTGCTGATGAATCCCGATCAGGTAGAAGCCGTGGCCGCCATGCTCTATGCCGAAATGGTACGCCATGGTTATACGCGCGTGGCCGAGTTTCACTACCTACATCACGATGGCGAAGGCAAGCCCTATGCCAACCTGGCGGAGATGGGCGAACGCCTCATCGCGGCTGCTAAGCAAGCCGGCATCGGTATTACCCTTATACCGGTATTTTACCAAACCGGCAATTTTGGACAACCCCCGCAGTCGCGCCAGCGAAGGTTCATTTCAACGACTTTGGATGCTTACATGAAGCTGTTAGAAGCATCGACTGCCGCAGCCGCACGCGCGCAGGTGTTGGTGGGCGCCAGTGTTCATTCACTCCGTGCAGTGGCGCTCGATGATGTGAAGCGCACCTTTGCTGTTGTAAACAATCAGGTTCCCCTCCACCTTCACGCGGCAGAACAGAAAAAAGAGGTAGCGGATTGTATCGCCTATTGTGGCCAACGGCCTGTGCAGTGGCTGCTAAACAACGTGCCGCTGGATCATCATTGTAATATTGTGCATGCCACGCACCTTGATCATGAGGAGCTGCAAAAACTCGCTGGCTCCCAAGCCAACGTGGTGCTATGCCCTTCTACCGAAGGCAACCTGGGCGATGGCATTTTCCGCATGAAAGAGTACGTGCAAAATGGCGGGCGCTGGTGCATCGGCACCGACAGCCACATCGGGCTCAACCCTTTTGAAGAGCTGCGCATGATCGACTATCGCCAGCGGCTGGTAACCCACCAGCGAAATACCTTTCCGGGTCAGGCAGCCCAAACCATGATCGATGAATCTGTTTTACGCGGCCGTACCGCCATGGGCCTTTCCAACCACGAGCTCTTCGCGATCGGGCAACCGCTCGATGCCGTGGTGGTGAGCAGCACCGCGCACCTGGTAGCAAACACATCAGTCGCCAATCGCCTGGCCACGTTACTGTACACATCCGACTCAGCCAGAAATCTGGGCACCCTAGTGGCGGGCAAATGGGTGGTGAAAGACCAACACCATATACACGGCCACACCATCAAAGCAGCCTTTGGCCGCGCCATGCGCCAGCTGGCAAATCGTTGAGGACAACTGCCAAACTGACACTGACCGGCCATTGGAATAGCAATTGAGTCCTCGCTCGGCTCAGGTTAAAATTATTATCAAACCCATAAATACATGACAGCTATGGCAGAAGTGGCAGAAAAAGGCACCATATCCATCCATACCGAGAACATCTTCCCCATCATTAAAAAGTTTCTCTACTCCGACCACGAGATATTCTTGCGTGAATTGGTGAGTAACGCGGTGGATGCTACCCAAAAGCTGAAAAAGCTCTCGTCATTGGGCGAGTTTACTGGCGAGTTGGGCGATTTGAAAATTGAGGTAAGCTTCGACAAGAAGAAAAAAACCATAACGGTAAGCGATAAGGGCCTGGGCATGACGGGCGAGGAAATTAAAAAATACATCAATCAGATCGCCTTTTCCGGAGCCACCGAATTTGTGGAAAAGTTTAAAGACAAGGGCGATGCAAAGGATATCATCGGGAAGTTTGGTTTGGGATTCTACTCTTCCTTTATGGTAGCCGACCGGGTGGAGATTCTGTCGCGCAGCTACAAGGCTACTGCCAACGAAGCCACCCGCTGGGCGTGCGATGGCAGCACAGAGTTCGAACTGGAACCCACCAGCAAAGATACCCGCGGCACCGATGTGGTTCTGCACATCAACAAAGACTCTGAAGAATTTCTGGACGAGTGGCGTTTGAAGGGCATCCTGGAAAAGTACTGCAAGTTTCTGCCGGTGGAGATCAAGTTTGGTACCAAAGACGAAAGCGTGGAGGATGGCGAAGATGCCGAAGGCAAGAAGAAGTACAAAACCATCACTAAAGACCGCATCATCAACAACCCGGCTCCGCTGTGGACGAAGTCGCCCAACGATTTGAAAGATGATGATTACCTGAAGTTTTACAAAGAGCTTTACCCTTTTTCGGAAGACCCGCTGTTTTGGATTCACCTCAACGTGGACTACCCCTTCACCCTAACGGGGATTCTATACTTTCCGAAAGTGAAAAACGATTTTGAGCTGCAGAAAAACAAGATACAGCTTTACTCCCGCCAGGTTTTTATTACCGATGAGGTGAAAGATGTTGTGCCCGACTTCTTAATGTTGTTGCACGGTGTGCTCGACTCGCCCGATATTCCTCTCAACGTATCGCGCAGCTATTTACAAAGCGACAGCAACGTAAAGAAAATCAGCCAGCACATTACTAAGAAAGTAGCCGATAAACTGGCCGAGATGTTCAGGAAAGACCGCCCCGATTTCGAGAAGAAGTGGGACGACATCAACATCTTCGTAAAGTACGGTATGATCAGCGATGAGAAATTTTATGAAAAAGCAAAAGACTTTGCGTTACTGAAAAACACGCTCGGCAAGTACCGCACGCTTGATGAGTACCGCGAGTACACCAAAGACCTGCAAACCGACAAAGATAAAAACCTGATTTACCTGTACACCAGCGATGCCGCCAAACAACATTCGTTTGTTGAAACCGCCAACCGCAAAGCCTACGATGTGCTGGTGATGGATGGCGTGCTCGACAGCCACTTTATTAACACCCTTGAACAGAGGCTGGAGCGCACCCAATTCAGGCGCGTGGACAGCGACACGATCGATAAGCTCATTGTAAAAGATGAAAAAATTGAAAGTGTGCTCAGCCAGGCCGACCAGGAAAAGCTGAAAGCCATTTTTGAGAAAGCCATCAACCATAATACCAACATGACGGTGACCATTGATTCGCTTGCCCCCGACCACCTGCCTGTAACCGTCACCATGAGCGAGTGGACGCGCAGAATGAAAGACATGGCCAAAACCGGGGGCGGCATGTATGGATTTATGGGCGGCATGCCCGATCAATACAGTGTGTCGGTAAACAGCAACCACCCACTGGCCGATAAGATTCTAAAAGCCGACAGCGAAGAGAAGCAAGCTAACCTGGCCAAGCAGGTGTTCGATCTGGCCCTGCTCTCACAGGGTATGCTTAGCGGTGCCGATCTTACGCAGTTTATCAAACGTAGCTTGGATTTGGTGTCGTAACAGTTACAAGTGGCAGTTAAAAAAAGCCCCGCTTTTCGCAGGGCTTTTTTTGTGCGTAGTCACTATTTTCGTTTTCTGCGAATCGAAGCGAGGATCATTAAAGAGGCAAAAAGTATCAAAGTATTTTTGTCGTGGATGTTGAACCCGGTTATCTGTACTTCACCCGCGTGGCCTTGTAGCGGGGTTGCTCTAAGCGCTTCGTAACCAACAGGCGGCAGGCGTTGGCATAGTTGCGGTTCTGCTTCCTGATAATCGAAGTTTTTTTCTCCACCATGGGCAGGTCTTTGGCCTCGGCCGTAGTAACCGACAAGGCCATGCCTATCATGATGGCGGCAGCTAAGGCAATCCAGGTTTTTACTTGGCGACTGAAATTGATAGCGGGGGTCTTCATGGCTTTGTAGCGGTTTTGTTGATACAAAGGTGCGACCCCCGGTTCATCTTAATTTTGAAGATTTGACGTAAACAATACGTTGGTGCCTATAGTATGCGACCGTTTCAGCCTGCCGCTTTTGGCTATATAACTTGAAAGAATCAAGCCTAATGTGGCGATGGTCGAAATCCCGCATTCGCGGATTGCACTTCGGTAACCTCGCAAGGATGGAAAACATTCAAAACGCCCGATCAATCTTACGTGTTCCAGCCAATGGCAAAGCGCGTGGCCGGAGTGCGGGATACCATGCTCACGTAGCTGCGCATTTGCAGTGTTACGGAAATGTTATTAAATAGAACAAAACTACCGCCTGTGAGCACCCCGTTGCGTCAACTTTACCGGTGGGAGCGCGAAACGCCCCAACAAATTTTTCTGCGCCAGCCCGTTGATGGCCAGTGGATTGATTACTCCTATGCACAAGCCGCCCGCGAGGTGCGCAGCATTGCGGCTGCATTGAAAGCCTTGAACCTGCCCCCCGGAAGCAAAGTCGCGATCCTGTCAAAAAACTGCGCTCATTGGATCATGGCCGACCTTGCCATCTGGATGGCGGGCCACGTCAGCGTGCCCCTATACCCTACGTTAACAGCTGGCTCCATCGAAAAAATTCTGGAGCACAGCGAAGCGCGGGCCATCTTTATCGGCAAACTCGACCATTTTGAAACCCAGCGCCCCGGCATTGCAGATCACCTTATTAAAATTTCTTTCCCTCTTTATGGAATAAATGAAGGGATGGCATGGCACGACCTGTTGAACCAACAGCCGCTAGCGGGTACTGACGAGCCGCAGCCGAACGAAATCAGCACCATCAAATACACCTCGGGCACCACCGGCATACCCAAGGGAGTGATGATCACTTTTGGCGCATTTGATTATGTGCTGAAGAAGGCCGTAGAGGGGTTCGCGTTGCGGCCGTCAGCGGAAATTTTCTTTTCGTACCTGCCGCTGTCGCACATAGCCGAGCGCATGCTGGTGGAGTTGGGCGGGCTTTATGTGGGCGCCACCATTTGTTTCTCTGAGTCACTCGATAAATTTTCAGCCAACCTGGCCGAGGTGCAGCCCACGGTATTTCTGGCCGTGCCGCGCATCTGGGCCAAATTCCAGGAGAAGATATTGGAGAAATTGCCGCAAAAGAAATTGGATAGGCTGATGCAAATTCCGCTGGTGAGCACACTCATTAAACGTACTCTCAAGAAGAAACTGGGCCTTAGCCGCGCCCGATGGATTTTCACGGGCGCATCGCCTATCGCCAAAAGTTTGCTGGAGTGGTACAACAGTATAGGGATAGACGTGCGCGAGGTATATGGCATGACCGAAAACCTTGCATATTCGCACAATAACCTGCACGAGGTGCGCAATGGCACCGTGGGAAAAGCCTGGCCTGACGTGGAGACACGCGTAACCGAAGAGGGTGAATTGCTCACGCGCCACCCCGGCATGATGGCCGGCTACTACAAAGAACCCGGCCAAACCGCGGAGGTGATGACGGCAGACGGTTTTCTGCGCACGGGCGATAAAGTTGAAGTAGATACACAAGGATTTACCACCATTACCGGCCGCGTAAAAGACTTGTTTAAAACAGACAAGGGAAAATACATTGCTCCCTCGCCCATCGAGTTGAAGCTGGCTGCCTGCGAAGATGTTGAACAGGTATGTGTGGTGGGAATGGGGATACCACAGCCCATCGCGCTGGTGGTATTGTCGGCCGTTGGTAAGTCAAAGTCGCAGGAGAATTTACAGCGCGACCTGGCGGCAGCCTTGCAGCAGGTAAATGCCAAGTTAGAAAGCTACGAACGGCTGGCGGCAGCGGTTATCATGCAAAGCGACTGGACGGTAGACAATGGCCTGATGACACCCACGCTAAAAGTGCGCAGGGCTGCATTAGAAAAAATTCACCTGCCGCATTACCCCAAGTGGTTTGCGCAGCAACAGCTCGTGGTGTGGGAGTAATAAGGCTGGTGATCGCTCGCGAGTCAATGACGCATGAAAATAAAGTCGCCCCCTTCATCGCCAGCTTCCTGAATAACGCCAAACTGCGGCACGGTGTTGGTGTTGTTCATCACCGCGGTCTCCACGCTAAAAAACAGTTGACGGGCCGTTAAAAACTGGTTGGGGTTATCGCGCAAGCGTTTCAGTAAGTATTCCATAAACTTGCTGTTGTCGGGCACAGTGGTTAGAGTACCGCTGGTCATAGCTTTGCGGCTCGGCAATTGATAAATTTTAGCGACAGCAAATTCGTTAATTTCCGAAATCACCTCCCGGGTTTTGAAAATGCTTCCTCCAAAGCACGCATCCGTTACCAGCAACGTGTGTTTAGATTGGATGCCCGAAATGTAATCGCGCACGGTGCTATTCGAAATCCAATTTCCTTTATTATCGGTTCTTGCATCCGAGGGCAGCCAGTAGCCTATTTTCAATCGGTCGTCCCAAATGCCATGACCGGCATAGAAGATCAGCAGGTTGTCTTTAGGCGTAACTTTTTTTGCCATTTCTTCAAATGCCGAAATGATTTGGTCGCGGTTAGGGTTTTTTAAGAACAGCACATTCTGGGGCTGGAAGCTATAACTGCTCAGCAACACTTCCTGGAAAGCCGATGCATCGCGAATGGGTTGGTTAAGGTTCGACAGGCCCGCGTTGGCATATTGGTATTTCTCAACCCCGATCAGAATGGCGTAGTAGTTCGGGCGGTTGGCTGCCACCGGCTCCGCCTTCTTTAGGTTTTCTTGTGCTTTTGCCACCGATACAGCATCAGCCCGGGAGGCAGGCGCATCGCCACTACCGCCAACATTGAGTTTAACGGGGTCGGACACGGCAGAGATAACCTTTACGTTATCCATTCCAATACGCAACGACACCTTGTTGCTAACCCCTGAGATGCGATCCTGCCCCAGCGCGCGCACCCCACAGCTTGTCAACAGCAATAAAAAAGCAATTCTGGCTTTCATCGTGAAACAGCTACGTTGGTAAAATTAAAGGCAGCCTGGCCATCGTTAGCAGCGCACGCCCCTTGCGACAGCGAAATAGCGCCAATGTATAACTGAAGTTGCGGTATGGTTGAGAGGTTTGGATCTACACCATCGAACGTGACATAACCGCTCAGCGGAACGCCATTGAGTGCGGCCTTATCTTTTCCCTTTGGAGTGCCTGCAATAAAACCATCAGTAATTTTTATTCTGTTGCTGGCGGCATCTTGCAAAAAAGTATTGGTTGCAAAGGCGCTTAGGTAAACCGTGGTGTTACCATTGATGGGCGTAACATTAAAGTCAACCTGCACGCGCGAGTTCATGCGTTTAATGTCAGTAAGCTCTACCTTCAAACACTTGTTTTGCACGGGCGCTGCAGCTGCGGTGGCTTTGGTCAGCGCTTCGACTTTAAAAACCGCCTCGCCCACGAACGAACCAACCTCCTGGCGTGCGTCCCAAATAATTTTTTTGTTGGTGCCCCCCGTAATATTGTCGCGCACATCGCCTGTTACCTGGCGTAGTTCATCGCTGTAAGTAATGCCGCCATCTTTAGAATACAACAGCCGTACAAAATAATTGCGCGTGCCGGCTTCAGCCAGGTCGTAAGTAATCAACACATTATCGCCCGCCTGTGCTGCTTTTACATTTTGAATTTGCTGTGCGTACAACGGGGCGGTGAGCAGGCTAAGTAGTAAAGCCGGGATTTTCATACGGGATTCGTTAACGCAACAAATATACACCGCGTTTATGCGTAGCAGGCTGCCTGGTAGCTAAAAAGCACTATTGGCCCTAAAAACGGCTGCTTTTTGATACATAACCGGCTTTTGAGGCGAATGGAGCGAATCTTGAATTAATTGGAATACATTTTTTGTTTAAAGGTCGACCCAGTATTTTTGCCCATCTTTTTTCAACCCTATCCCGGAGGAAGAATAATATGGCAAAGAGCAATAAAAAGACAGCTAAGTCGGCAAAAAAACAGGCTAAACCCAAACCGCTTGCCAAAGCAAAGAAGGTCGTAAAGGCAAAGCCGGTAGCCAAGAAAAAAGTGGTGAAAAAGGCGGCTCCGAAGGTTGTGGCTAAGAAGGTTGCTAAAAACATTGCGCCAAAAAAGATTGCTTCCAGGCCGATCAAAAAAGCAATAGAAGTGGCGGAAAAGAAAGCGCCCGCGCTTACCCGGAAGCAGGAAGCGATGGCCAAGCCTGCCAAGTCGCCCCAACTCAATATTTTCCCCATTCTCAATCAGCGGCCCATCGCACATAAGCCCACCAAAGCCACCGTGCAAGACGACCGCACGCGTTACAGCGATGAGGAACTGAAAGAGTTTGAGGTGCTGATCAAAACAAAACTCGAGAAAGCAAAGGATGAATTTAAGCTGTTGAAAGACACTTTGAACAGGGCAAACGATGAGGGCACCGATGCCACCTCGGGCGGAAATACAAAAGTGTTGGAGGACGGTGCTGAAACGGCCGAGAAAGAGAACCTTAGCCAGCTCGCTGCCCGACAGTTGAAATACATCACCAACCTGGAAAACGCATTGGTTCGTATCAAAAACGGCACCTATGGAATTTGTACCGTAACCGGTAAGCTTATTTCAAAAGAGCGCCTCATAGCCGTGCCTCACACCACACAGTCGATTGAGGCAAAAATGATGCAGCACGACTAACGGCCGCGTGGATGGATTTTTTATTGAATCATATCGAGGCGCTTATTTTCTGTTCGCCAACGCCAACAAAGGTGGCCGATCTGAAAGCCTGCCTGTCAGAAATGTTTAATGCCGATGTGCCGGAAGAAGATATTGTAAATGCCATACAGAAACTGGAGGGTAAATACCAGGGTGACGAGTATTCGTTCCAGATTTTTAAGTCGGGTGGCGGCTATCAGTTTCTAACCAAGCCGGCCTACCAGGCCAGTATCGGCATCATGTTGAAGCAGCAATCGAAGAAGCGCTTGTCTACTTCGGCTATGGAAACCTTGTCTATCATCGCTTACAAGCAACCTATTTCGAAAACCGAGGTAGAAAATATTCGTGGAGTAAACTGCGATTATGCCATACAAAAACTGCTCGATAAAGGCCTGATAGAAATCCGCGGCAAAGCGGAAACGATAGGCCGACCGATGTTGTACGGCACCAGTGCTAAGTTTATGGAATACTTTGGAATTAACGACATTAACGAGTTACCCACGCCCAAAGACTTTACGCAAGAGGCCAACACTATTGGCGAAGCGCCCGCTGGGCAGTAGCGCATACGTTTGAACAAAGGTAACCGCCCTTTATAAACAATTTATTTTCAGTGCCTTAAAGGTACCCTGCTAGGGGTTTGGCTGAGTTTTATTTTCTTTGTTGATTCATAGAAACCCTCAATTGGCTTTAAGATGAAAAACCTCTTTGTTTCCGCTGTTTTTGTTGTCGCAATGTTGCCTGTTTACGCGCAAACCGGCCCCGGTGGGGTGGGTAGTGCCGCAGGCGCCAGCGGGCAGCCGCGCAACGTAGTGTGGCTGCGAGCCGGTACTGGCGTGGGCGAAACGGGGGGATTGGTGAATACCTGGGCCGACCAATCAGGCAACGGCCAAAATGCTACCGGCACCGGGGCCACCCGCCCAACGTTTACCAGCAGCGATGTTAACTTCAACAACCAGGCCTCCATCAGCTTTGGCGCAACAGGTACCAACAAGCATGTGGTTATTGCCGACAATGCCATTCTAGATAACTCAGTAGGCTTTACCTCCTTTGTGGCGGTGCGGCCTGTGGCCGTTACAGGTACGCAAGCCATCTTCTCCAAGCGCACCAGTGTGGGCACTGATCAGTCGTATGTTTTTTTTCGCAATGCCGCCACTATTACTACACGCATTACAGCCAACGATGTAACTTCCGGAAACATTATGACAGCCGGTACACCCACTGTACTGTCGTCTGTTTTTAACGGAGCCATTGCAAACCCCCGCACGTTTCTGTACAATGACGGATCTACGGCTGCTTCCGGTAATGGACCTACCTCCATCCCCAACAATGCGTCTAATGTTTTTATCGGGGCCTTCGATGTGTCGGGGGGTGAAACGCGAAATTTTGATGGCTCAATAGCCGAGGTTATTTTTTACAACGAGGCCCTTAATGGCGCGCAGCGTCAAATCGTAGAAAACTATTTGAGCGCCAAATACAACATCACGCTTTCTGCTGGTGATGTGTACGCGGGCGATCTGGTTGGAAACGGCAATTACGATTTCCAGGTGATAGGCATCGGTCGGCAAGGCGGGCAGTCGCATTCAGAAGCCAACTCAGCCGGTTTTATTTTGTCTATTTTCAATGGGTCATTCGATACAGATGGCGAGTTTGTGATGGCGGGACACAATAACTCCGCCAACGGAGTATCGACATCGAACCTTGGTGCGTTAGTAGAGCAACGGTGGGCGCGCGCCTGGTACGTGGATAAAACTACCGCAGGCAGCGTAGATGCTGCCATCACCTTCGATTTAGGTGAAGGTGTTGGTGGGCAGTTTCCGCAAGCCAAAGACAACTATGAGCTACTCCGCTTTGACGGCACCAACTATTCAATTGTCACCATTCCTTCGTCTGACAAGCTGGTGGCGGGCAAACGCATCACTTTTAGGGTAGATAACGCCAGCCTGACGGATGGGCTGTATACTTTAGGCACACGGAATGCTGTGGCCAGCCCGGTAGACGGTTCCGCTGCACGCACGTGGTATTCATACCAGGACGGCAACTGGAACGATCCGCAAGTGTGGACTCTGGATGGCGGTGTCAGCCCGCTTTTCGTAAATCCATCCAACGAGGTGCCCAATGGGTCAGATAATGTTGTGATCAGCATCGGTAAAACCGTTACGATGGTGGATAACAGTCGTGCGGCCGTTAACCTGGATGTTTTTGGCACCCTCAACATTGCAGGCACCACCGGCCATAGTTTCACCACTATTTCGGGTAATGGCCGTATACGCTTTTCGGGCAATGTAGGCAACGATAATTTTCCCTCAGGCGTTGCTACTAACTTTGCGAGCCCTACCATTGGCGGTACAGCAGAAGTGTTTGGCTCAGGCATCAACCTCAATCAAAATCGCACCTTCAACCGGTTGGTGGTTAACCTGAGTAGCGGCTCGGCAGTTTTTTTAGCCGACTACACCGTAAACAGCGACTTGACTATTCAGGCGGGTACTTTTCAAATCAACAACGGGGCCTCTACCACCACAAAAAATCTAACCGTTAATGGCAACGTATTGGTACAAAGCGGCACAAGCATCACCACAGGCAATGCCAATGCCCGGCATCAGTTTAACGTATACGGCAATTTTACCGTAGAAACGGGAGCCACGGTATCGCTCACCAATCGCTTTTCTCCAGGCTATACCACCGAGGCCACTGATGGTATTGTTGATCTTAATTTTTTGAGTACTACGGTGAGCCAGGAGTTGATCTGCAACGGTACCTGCAACCTTTACCGAATAGAAGTAGACAAAGGCGTAAACGACACGCATAAACTTCGAATCTCGGCAGCAGCAGTTGCAAGCTTTAACCTGTATGGTTTTGCCAACCAGGCGCATGGTGCCATAGCGCAGCTCACCGCGAACGACAACGCTGTGGGCCTACTACGAGGCACTTTGGAGATAGCCACTAACGTGGTGATTCCAAACTTGAGTAATACGGATAACTATAACGTTTCGGAAGCAGCCACCTTGTGGGTAAACGGGGGTACGGTAAATAAGAACAACGGCAATTCGCTCGTGCCATATGGTAAAGTAAGAGTATCGGCAGGTACACTTACCTCCCTCGTGCCTGCAGGGATAACTACGCGGGATAATGGATCCATTATTGTCGAGGGCGGAACCGTTTCCACTAATCAAATTCGTACCTCCGTTTTGGGTGTTGGCAACGTGGGTGGCTACCAGCAATCGGGCGGAACGGTAACTGTAGATGGAGGAGGTCCCGGGGGATCAAGTTTAGATTACTATGTCTTTGCCATGAATTACCCGGGCAATGTTTTCCAGATGTCGGGAGGTACGCTCATCGTGCGCGGCGCGCGCAGTGGTACCGGTGGCTTGCGCGGAGGAATTTTCATTAATAGCGACCCGGCCAACGTTAGTGTAACAGGCGGCACGGTGATCATGGAGATTAGTAATAATAATTCATACAGGGTTACCTCGCGAGCGCCTTTCTGGAATGTTACCATGCGCAGAACGGCAGGTACTGGTACACAGGTGTTTTTGGATGGGGGAACTTCAGGTGCTTCCGGTGCGGAAGCCACGTTAGCTATTCAGCCGCTGGTTGTTTTGGGCAGTTTGGATGTTCAGAACACTATCAACTTCACTACCAACAATGCCGATGTGTTTATTAGTGGTAACTGGACCATTGGAAATACGGGGGTGTACACCCCCGGCACAAACCGAACGGTTATTCAAGGCGTGGGAGTGAGCACATTGGCATTCACGAACACCACCCTCACGCGCGTGCTCAACAACCTTACGATTGTTAAACAAAATACCACCAACGAGGTGGTGATCAGTTCTGGTGCTGCTACTGCAATAGATGTATCGGGCGAGTTACGGGTGGAACGCGGGATTTTTAATCTGGCAGGCTTCAACTTGCGCTCGCTGGGGGCCGTTTATGTGGCGGCTAACATGGGTACCACCGGCAACATTGGCCGGTTGATCATGAACGGGGGTGCGGCCCAAACCATCACATCGCAAGATGGCTTTATCTTTAATATGGAGATCAACAACGCCAATGGCGTTTCGCTGGCCAACGATGATGTTACGGTTCAAAATACACTCACGCTTACCAATGGTGTGTTTAATTTGGGTGCAAACCGCCTAACGCTTGCGGGGGCCACGGCCAACATTGCGGGCGCTCCTTTCAATGCATCGAAAATGATCATTACCGATGCACTTGCCTCAGCCGGTGGGCTTGAGTTATATGTAGATGCGAATGAAGTACTGACGTTCCCCATTGGCGTGGCCGGCAAGTATACACCTGCGCGTGTGCAAACCCAGGCATTTGTCGATGATGGATATGTCATTATTAATCCTGTAGAAGGAATTTTACCGACTGCTGATCCCACCGGGGGCGCCAGCATATTGAGTTATTACTGGCGTGTCCGCCATCGGGATTTTTCCGCTTTGCCAACTGTCTCCTATGAGTTCATCTACAACGATGCCGACATTGGCGGCACCGAAACAGACTACCTGCCGGGTAAAGTTTTGGGTGTAACACCCTACACGCGTTCAACTGAGGTAGCCAGCGACATGGTGTTTGCCGACAACCGCATTATTTTCAATGGCCCTTCAACAGGCGCAGCTTTTCCTGGTACGGGCTTTACCCTTGAAACGGCCAATTATACGGCTGGCCAGGCCAACCGGTTCACCGGTGCCCCCACTATTTACTACAGTCGCTCATCAACAGCAACCGGCTTTCCGGGTATAAGCTGGCATAATGGAAATAGCTGGTCGCTCATTTCACACACCGGTGATGCCGCTGGCTCATTTCCAACTGCGGGAACCATCGCGATTATTGGTTCGGGCGATACGGGGGCAAATCCCCACCATGCCATTCGAGTGCAGAGCGCTGATGCCTTTGCAGCCGAGATTGTCTTCGCACCGGTACCCGTGGGCGTGTTTAATCCTCGCGTAACCGTAGAAGACAATCGCGACATCACGGTAGATAAGGTATCGGGGCGCGGTGATTTCATGATACGCGTAACGACAACCAATACGCCTACAGTGGTGGGCGATTTTGGCGACTTTGCCGAGCAAGAGGCAAGCACGTACATTTATCATACCTCGAACAACGGAACATATACGTTGCCTACAAACCCGTTGGTATATCCTAACCTGCGCTTTGAGGCCAACGCGGGAGGCTTCGGTAACCGGATATTTACCATTCCAGCGAACATCACCGTGAATCGTGATGTGCGAATTGATGAACGCGCCACTTTCCGGGTCGGAGGAGATGTGCTCATCAAGCGAGACCTGCGGGTTGGCGCAGCAGGTGCCGGCAGTGACGCGGGCATTCTGGAATTCCCGACAACGGGTGCCGTGCGAACCGTGACAGTTGAACGCGATGTTCGACTTTTTAATTCAGTCAATGAGACACCCAGCGTGGTGGCCTTGAATACCACACCCTCGTCTTTGGTGCACCGGTTACGCGTAGCGGGAAACATCACAGTCGATAAAGGGAACCTGACACTCTTCAATGCGGGCGCGAACGGCAACGTGGTTTTGTTGGAGTTGACGGGTATAACAAATGGAACTTATACCAACACAGCGGGTACCGTTCCCTCGCTGTCGCGGATCGTGATGAATAAGGGCACATCTACTGCTACCACATTTACGTTCTCCAATAATGTAACGATTAATGGCGCAACCAACACGGCCATCAAGGCAATAGAATTGCAGAACGGGCTATTAATTTTTAACAATGCCTCCATCAATGCTGTACTTACTTCGGGGGGTGGCGACTTTCAGATACCCGCCACCGCGGGTTTGGAGGTAACGGCAGGCACAGTATCGGTAAGCGGCAGCGACACCGGCATTCTTTTAGCCGGTCTCCTTCGGGTGAGTGGGGGCACTGTCAATAT
>Ga0224723_1000642_pt1 | contig 23558 bp, 23 predicted proteins | sample Balambano_FR2_Me_FD_161647 | JGI IMG/M metagenome (GOLD analysis project Ga0224723, IMG submission 161647) | Freshwater sediment microbial communities from Lake Towuti, South Sulawesi, Indonesia - Balambano_FR2_MetaG | ecosystem: Environmental > Aquatic > Freshwater > Lake > Sediment | place... | reverse complement strand
CCGGGTCCGCCCGACGACCCCGAGACCCTGGGCGACATCGCCATCGCCTTCGACACCTGCGCCCGCGAGGCGACCGAACAGGCCAAGCCGATGGGCGATCACGTCAGCCACCTGATCGTTCACGCCACGCTGCACCTTCTCGGCTACGATCACCAGCGGAGCGCCGATGCCGAACTGATGGAGGCGACGGAAATCGCCGCGCTTGCAAGGCTCGGCCTATCCGACCCATATTGAGATGTGCCCCCGCCCCGACCGGGAGGGCAGGCGCGGTTGTTCGGGAAAGGACCCATGGGCAGTAGCAGCGACGAGTCACCGGCGGCGCAGGGCGCGCCGGACTCGACAGAAGGCGGGCAACGCGGTTTTCTCGGCCGCATCCTGAGTGTCCTTGCACCTTCGGACACGGCTCCCGGAACCGGCAGCCCGTCAGGGGATCCGGCCGGCGATGTCGCCGCCGGTCTGCCGGGCATCCGCAACCTGCGCCAGATGCGGGTGGACGACGTGGCGATCCCCAAGGCCGAGATCGTGGCGGTGCCCGACGACATCGCGCGGGAGGATCTCGTCGAGGTCTTTCGCCAGCACGGGTTCTCGCGCGTGCCGGTCTATCAGGGCAATCTCGACAAGCCGCAGGGGCTGATCCTGCTCAAGGATCTGGCGCTACAATACGGCTTCGGCGCCACCGAGGGGCGGTTCAGCCTGACGCGGCTCCTGCGCCCGATCCTGTTCGCGCCGCCGTCGATGCCGGTTGGCGTGCTGCTGCAGAAGATGCAGAAGGACCGGGTCCACATGGCGCTGGTGATCGACGAATACGGCGGCGTGGACGGACTGGTGACGATCGAGGACCTGATCGAGACGGTGATCGGCGAGATCGAGGACGAGCATGACGAGGCGGAAGGCGCGCTCTGGGTGATCGAGAAGCCCGGCGTCTGGCTGGCCCAGGCGCGCGCGCCGCTGGACGAGGTCGAGGCCGCGACCGGGCTCCGGCTCCGCACCGACGAGGATGACGAGGAGATCGACACGCTCGGCGGGCTGGTGTTCCTGCGCTCCGGCCGGGTGCCGGCCGCGGGCGAGATCGTGCGCCACGAGACCGGCGCGCTGTTCGAGATCGTCGATGCCGATCCGCACCGGATCACGCGGCTGCGTCTGCGGCTGCCCGATGCCGCCGCGGCGCCGGCCGCGCCGCCCTCCCCGGTCACGGCCACGACCGGGGACTGATCGCGATGCGCCTCGGCTGGCCCGGCCGGTCACAGGCCGGGGCAGCCTTCGGGCTGGGCCTGGCGATGGCGGCGGGGCAGGCGCCGCTGGGGCTCTGGCCGCTGACGCTGGTCGCGCTGTCGGCGCTGCTGCTGCTGCTGTCGCGGACGCCGACGGCCGCGGCGGCGGCCTGGGCGGGCCTTTGGGCCGGGATCGGACATTTCGGGCTCGCGCTGTCCTGGCTGGTGGAGCCGTTCCTGATCGACGCGCCACGCCACGGCTGGATGGCGCCTTTCGCGCTCGCCTTCATGGCCGCCGGCCTTTCCCTGTTCTGGGCGGCGGCGGCGGCGGCGGGGCAGGCGATGGCACAGGGCCGCCGACGCGCACTGGCGCTCGCGGTCACCTTCGCGGCGGCCGAACTGGCGCGCGGCTATCTGTTCACCGGCTTTCCCTGGGCGCTGATCGGCCATGTCTGGATCGGCACGGCGCTGGCGCAGGTGGCGGCCCTCGCCGGCCCGTCCGGGCTGACACTGTTGACCACGCTCGCCGCGGCCTTGCCGGTGGCGGCGGGCTGGACCGGCGCGGCGACGGGCCTCGCGCTGCTGGCGGCGGCTGCCGGGTTCGGCCTCTGGCGGCTCGGCCTGCCCGATCCGGCCGACCGGGCGCTGACGGTCCGGCTGGTCCAGCCCAACGCCGCGCAGGAGGAGAAATGGGACCCCGCCCGCGCGCGGCTGTTCCTCGACCGCCAGCTGGCCTACACCGCCGCCCTTCCGCGCCCCGATCTGGTGATCTGGCCGGAGACGGCGGTGCCCTACCTGCTGGAGCGGACCCCGGACCTCGGCCCGCTGGTGGCCGAGGCGGCGGGCGGCGCCACCGTGGTCCTGGGCATCCAGCGCAGCGACGGCGTCCGGGGCTGGAACAGCCTTGCCGCGTTCGGCCCCGACGGCCGGTTGACGGCAGTCTACGACAAGCACCACCTCGTGCCGTTCGGCGAATACATCCCGCTTGGCGACCTGGCTTCAGAATGGTTCGGGATCACCGCCTTCGCCGCGCGCGACGGCAATGCCTATTCGGCCGGGCCGGGGCCGCAGCTGATCGACCTCGGGGCGGGACTCGGCCGGGTCCTGCCGCTGATCTGCTACGAGGCGGTGTTTCCGCAGGGCCTGCGCGGCCTGACCGAGCGCCCGGACTGGCTGTTGCAGGCGACCAACGACGCCTGGTTCGGCACGCTCACCGGCCCCTACCAGCATCTCGCGCAGGCCCGGCTCCGGGCGATCGAGCAGGGGCTGCCGCTGCTCCGGGCGGCCAATACCGGCGTCTCGGCCGTGATCGACGCGAGGGGGCGGCTGCGGGCCGAGCTGTCGCTGGGGCAGGCGGGATACGTCGATGCCCCCTTGCCGGGCGCAGTGCCCGCGCCGCCCTACGCCCGGTTCGGCGAGGCGCCGGTCCTGTTGTTGCTGATCGGGCTCGGCCTTGGCGTCGCGGCGCCTTGGCGAAGCCGCCGCCCTTGACCCCCGGGCGGCATCTCGCTAGAGGCCCAGACTGGCTGTCACAACGGCTTCCTGGCGTGACGGCTCGACCCCAATGGAGCACTGCCCATGACACGCGCGAACTACGTCTTCACCTCCGAGTCGGTCTCGGAGGGCCATCCCGACAAGCTGTGCGACCGGATCTCGGATTCGGTGCTCGACGCGTTCCTGACCGAGGAGCCGAACGCACGGGTGGCCTGCGAGACCTTCGCCACGACCGGCATGGTGGTGATCGGCGGCGAGGTCGGCCTGTCGGACCAGGACCGGCTGAAGCATTTCATGGGCTCGATCAGCCAGATCGCCCGCGATGCGATCCGCGACATCGGCTACGAGCAGGAGAAGTTCCACTGGAACACCTGCCACGTGATGAACTTCCTGCACGAGCAGTCGGCGCATATCGCGCAAGGCGTGGACCGTGACGGCGCCGGTGACCAGGGGATCATGTTCGGCTATGCGGTGAACGAGACGCCGGAGCTGATGCCGGCGCCGATCCAGTATGCGCATGCGATCCTGCGCCGGCTGGCCGAAGTGCGCAAGGCGGGGCTGGAGCCGACGCTGCGGCCCGACGCGAAATCGCAGCTGTCGGTGCGCTACGCGGACGGCAAGCCGGTCGAGGTGACCTCGATCGTGCTTTCGACCCAGCATGCACATGAAAGCCAGACCTCGGCCGACATCCGCGCCATCGTCGAGCCTTACATCCGCGAGGTGCTGCCCGCGGGCTGGATCACCGCGGCGACCGAGTGGCACGTCAACCCGACCGGCACCTTCGTGATCGGCGGGCCGGACGGCGATGCGGGGCTTACGGGGCGCAAGATCATCGTCGACACCTATGGCGGGGCCGCGCCGCACGGCGGCGGCGCCTTCTCGGGCAAGGACCCGACCAAGGTGGACCGCTCGGCCGCCTACGCGGCGCGCTACCTCGCCAAGAACGTGGTCGCGGCCGGTCTGGCCGAGCGCTGCACGCTGCAGGTCAGCTATGCGATCGGGGTGGCCCGGCCCCTGTCGATCTACGTCGACACCCACGGCACCGGCGAGGTGCCCGAGGACCGGATTGAGGCAGCCGTGGCCGAGGTGATGGACCTGACACCGCGCGGCATCCGCACCCATCTGGGCCTGAACCGGCCGATCTATGCCCGGACCTCGGCCTATGGCCATTTCGGTCGGGCGCCGGAGAACGATGGCGGCTTCTCCTGGGAGCGGACCGACCTCGTCGAGGCGCTGAAGGCGGCGGTCTGAGCGCAGTGGGAGGCAGTCGCCCGGGGGAGCCGGGCGCGGGAGCATCGAACCCCCTTGCCCGGCGCTGTCGCGGAGCGCTGCCCGGCCGCGCGCTTCGGGGCGAGCGGGTTGACGCCCCGCGGCGCCGACGCTAAGCGCGTGCCATGGCGACGAACCCCTGCGATGCCGCGCCGGCCTGGCGCAACTTCTACGGCCGCCGGTTCGGCAAGACGCTGCGGCCGGCGCAGAAATCCTACCTGCGCGACGATCTTGGCGGCTTCCGCCTGACAGGCGTCAGCGTCGAGGACAATCCCGGCCGCGCCCCCTTGGACCCGGCGGCGCTCTGGGGTGACGGCCGGCCGGTTTGGCTCGAGATCGGCTTCGGCGGCGGGGAGCACCTGCTGCACATGGCGGCGTCCCATCCGGAGGTCCGGCTGATCGGCTGCGAGCCCTTTGTCAACGGGGTGGCGATGCTGCTCGGCAAGCTGCGGGCCGCGCGCCCGCGCAACCTTGCGATCCACGCCGGCGATGCGCGCGACCTGCTCGACGTGCTGCCGCCGGCGAGCCTGTCGCGGGCCTTCCTCAACTATCCCGATCCCTGGCCGAAGCGCCGCCACCACCGCCGTCGCTTCGTGACGCCAGAGCATCTTGGCCCCTTGGCCCGGGTCATGGCCCCCGGTTCCGAGTTCCGCATCGCGACCGACATTCCCGATTACGTGCGTCAGGCGCTCGCCGAGGTGCTGAAGGCCGGCTTCCGGCTGGAGGCGCATGGACCGCTGCCCTGGACCGACTGGCTCTCGACACGCTACGAGCAGAAGGCGCTCCGCGAGGGCCGGAAGCCGGAGTACCTGACCTTCCGGCGATGAGTGGGACGCAAATTTCTTGCAAGAAATTTGCCAAAAGCCTTGCAAGGCTTTTGGCCGCGCGATGGACCCTGCGGTCGCGCCTTGCTATCACGCGCCGAACCTTCGAGGGAGACGCTTCGCATGTCCGGTCACGGCACCGCCCACCCGATGACCGCGCGCCGGTCCGGCCCGCTCCGCGGCCGGGCCGAGGTGCCGGGGGACAAGTCGATCAGCCACCGGGCGCTGATCCTGGGTGCAATGGCGGTGGGCGAGACCCGGATCACCGGGCTACTGGAAGGGCAGGACGTGCTCGACACGGCGGCAGCGATGCGCGCCTTCGGCGCCGAGGTCACCCGGACGGGCGAGGGTGCCTGGTCGGTGCACGGTGTCGGCGTCGGTGGCCTGGCCGAGCCTTCGGATGTGATCGACTGCGGCAATTCCGGCACTGGCGTGCGGCTGATCATGGGCTGCATGGCGACGACGGCGATGACCGCGACCTTCACCGGCGACGCCTCGCTGCGCCGCCGCCCGATGGGGCGGGTGACCGAGCCGCTGGCGCTGTTCGGCGCGCGCGCCTGGGGGCGGCAGGGCGGGCGGCTGCCGATGACCGTCGTGGGCGCCGCCGACCCGGTGCCGGTTCGCTATGCGACGCCGGTTGCGTCGGCGCAGGTGAAGTCGGCAGTGCTGCTCGCCGGGCTGAACGCCCCGGGCGAGACGGTGGTGATCGAGCGCGAGCCGACGCGCGACCATTCGGAACGGATGCTGCGCGGCTTCGGCGCCGAGGTCGGCGTGGAACGCCGGCCCGAGGGTCATGTCATCACCCTGACCGGCCGCGCCGAACTGCGCGCGCAAGCGGTGGCGGTGCCGCGCGATCCGTCCTCGGCCGCCTTTCCGGTCGCGGCGGCGCTGATCGTCGCGGGGTCCGACATCCTGGTGCCCGGCGTCAGCCAGAACCCGACCCGCAACGGGCTTTACCTGACCCTGGCCGAGATGGGCGCCCCGATCGATTTCCTCGACCCGCGCGAGGAGGGGGGCGAGCCGGTCGCCGATCTGCGCGTGCGCTTTGCGGGCGCGCTCAAGGGCGTCGAGGTGCCGCCCGACCGCGCCCCCGCGATGATCGACGAATATCCGGTCCTCTCGGTGGTCGCGGCCTTTGCCGAAGGCAAGACGGTGATGCGCGGCGTGAAGGAGTTGCGCGTCAAGGAGAGCGACCGGATCGATGCGATGGCGCGCGGGCTCGCGGCCTGCGGCGTGCGCGTCGAAGAGGATGAGGATACCTTGGTCGTGCACGGGAAGGGGCCGGGCGGCGTGCCGGGCGGGGCGACCTGCAAGACCCGTCTCGACCACCGCATCGCGATGAGCTTCCTCGTGCTCGGGATGGCGTCGCAGGCGCCGGTCAGCGTGGACGACGCCGGCCCGATCGCGACGAGCTTTCCGATCTTCGGCGCGCTGATGACCGGGCTCGGCGCCGATCTGGCCGAGGGCTGACCGAAGCCGGCATTCGTCCCCGCCGGATTTTCAACTTAACCGAGCATCAACCCGTCGGATGCTCTATCCTGCCGGTAGCGGTGGCGGAGCCATGCCGCCGAGTTTTGCGGGAGGGATGACGGGATGCGCAGATACCTTGTGAAGTTTGCGGCGACGGCCGCTGCCGTCGTGGCATTGATGGTGCCGCCGGCGCTTGCCTGCACCGGGATCACGCTGATCGCGACGGACGGCACGCTGGTCTACGGGCGGACGATGGAATGGGGGTCGTTCGACCTCGGTTCGCGGCTGGTCGTGGTGCCGCGCGGGCATGACTATGTCAGCCAGATGGCCGACGGCAGCGCCGGCATGTCCTGGACCGGGGTCTATGGCGTGGTCGGGCTGGACGGGCTGGACAAGGACGTGATCCTCGACGGCATGAACGAGAAGGGTCTGACCGCGGGCATCTTCTATCACCCCGGCTTTGCCGAATACCGCGACTTCGACCCCGCGCGCGCCACGCGCACGTTGAACGCGCTCGATGTCGCCCAATACCTTCTGACGACGGCGGCGACCCTGGCCGAGGCGCGGGCGGCGATGGCGGATGTCGACGTGGTGGGCGTGGTCGAGCCGGCGATCGGCCTTGCGCCGCCGATCCACCTGATGCTGACCGACCCTTCCGGCGCCCGCATGGTGATTGAGTTCGTCGGCAAGGAGGTCCAGATCTACGACGCGCCGCTCGGCGTCATCACCAATTCCCCGACCTACGACTGGCACATGACGAACATGCGCAACTACGTGAACCTCTCGGCCGTCGCCTGGCCCGACCGCAAGATCGAGGATCTGGACTTCAAGCCACTCGGCGGCGGGTCGGGGCTGATCGGCCTGCCGGGCGATTTCACCCCGCCGTCGCGCTTTGTCCGCGCGGTCGCCTTCACCCAGACCGCACGGCCGACGCCGGACGGGACCGAGACGATGTACGAGCTGTTCCGCATCCTCGACAACTTCAACGTGCCGCTCGGCGCCTCGGAGGGCAGCGGCCCGGACAAGACCGAGGGGATGAGAAGCTCGACCATCTGGACCACCGCCTATGACACCCGCGATCTGGTGCTGCAGTACCACACGATGCACGACCGGCGCGTGCGCCAGGTCGACATGAAGGCGATCGACTTCGACACGCTGACCGAATACCTCCGCATGCCGCTGGACATCGAGAAGACGCAGGATATCCTCGACGTGACGCCGGAGATCTAGGCCGCGGCCGGGGCCAGAGGGGCTGGCGCCCCGAGGCAGCCGGTTGGCGCCGCCCGGTTCCATGAGGGCGGCGGGGGTGATCTTCACCGTGGCGATCGACGGACCGGCGGCGGCCGGGAAGGGCACGCTGGCGCGCGCCCTCGCGGCGCGGTTCGGCTTCGCCTTCCTCGACACCGGGCTTCTCTACCGCGCGGTCGGTGCCAGGGGCGGCGATCCGGTGGCGGCGGCACAGGCGCTGACGGCGGCGGATCTGGAGCGGGACGACCTGCGCAGCGCTGCGGCGGCACAGGCGGCGAGCCGGGTCGCGGCGATCCCCGAGGTGCGGGCGGCGCTGACAGCCTTTCAGCGCCGCTTCGCCCGGGCCGAGGGCGGCGCGGTGCTGGACGGGCGAGACATCGGCACGGTGATCTGCCCCGAAGCTGAGGCCAAGTTCTTCGTCACCGCCTCCGACGCGGTGCGGGCGCGGCGGCGCTGGCAGGAGCTCGGCGGGCCGGAGGCGGCGATCACCGAGGCCGAGATGCTGGCCGACCTCCGCGCCCGCGACGCCCGCGATGCCGGGCGGCGCGCCGCGCCCCTGCGCCGGGCCCCCGACGCCGTGCTGATCGACACGACGGCCCTTTCCATTCCCGAGGCGCTGGCGCAGGCTGCCGCAGTGGTGGAGCGACGGCTGGCCGGAAGCGGCGCCTGAGCCTTGGGGAGGGCAGATGGACGGATTGCGCATACCGGACCTTGCCGGCAAGGCGGTGCTGATCACCGGCGCCTCCACCGGGATCGGCGCGGCGCTGGCACGCGGCTTCGCGGCGCAGGGTGCGCGGGTGGGCCTGCATTACAACGCAAGCGAGGTGGCGGCACAGGCGCTGGCCGGCCAGATCGGGGCGCCCGGGGGGCAGGCGCACCTGATCCGCTCCGACATCTCCACGGGCGCCGGTGCGCGGGCGGCGGTGGATTTGGCGGTGGCGGCCTTCGGTCGGCTCGACGGGCTCGTCAACAATGCCGGCGGCATGGTGCGGCGCGTGGCCTATGCCGATGCGTCCGAGACAGATTACGACGAGATCATGGACCTGAACGCCCGCTCGGTTGTGGTGGCGAGCCGCGCCGCGATCTCGCATCTGAAGGCGGCCGGCGGCGGCTTCATCATCAACACCACCTCGGTCGCCGCGCGCAATGGCGCCGGCCCGGGCGCCGGGCTCTACGGGTCGTCCAAGGCCTTCGTCCACAACGTCACCCGCGGCATGGCGAAGGAACTGGTGGGCTTCGGCATCCGCGTCAACGCGGTGGCGCCGGGGGTGATCGAGACACCGTTCCACGAACGCTATTCGACGCCCCAGCAGATGGCGGCGATGCTCGCCACCGTGCCGCAAGGGCGGCTCGGAACGCCCGAGGACTGCGTCGGCGCCTATCTGTTCCTCGCCTCGGCCGTGCTTTCCCCCTACGTCGTCGGCCAGGTGATCGAGGTGAACGGCGGGCAACTGATGCCGTAAGGCTTGCCATCCGCGCCGCTTGCGCCTATACGCCGGCGCGTCGAACAGGCCGCGAGTGCCGGGAACAGCCAGATGCCCCTGGGGTCGGATCCGTCCGGCCCTTGTCGTTTCGGGCGACCCGACACCGGCGCGAACCAGAGCCAAGACCGGCGGAGCCAACCGCAAGGCCCGAGAAAACGACCGAAAAAGGAACAACTGACCCTATGTGCGCCAAAGCTACCATGGAAGAATTCGAAGCGCTCCTGAAGGAGAGCTTCGAGATCGACACCCCCGAGGAAGGCTCGGTGGTGAAGGGCCGCGTGATCGCCGTCGAGGCGGGCCAGGCCATCATCGACGTCGGCTACAAGATGGAAGGCCGCGTCGATCTGAAGGAATTCGCCGATCTGTCCGGCAATGTCGACATCGCCATCGGTGACGAGGTCGAGGTCTATCTCGACCGGGTCGAGAATGCCCGCGGCGAGGCGGTGATCAGCCGCGACAAGGCCAAGCGCGAAGAGGCCTGGGACCGGCTGGAAAAGGCCTATGCCAACGAGACCCGCGTCGAGGGCGCGATCTTCGGCCGCGTCAAGGGCGGCTTCACCGTCGATCTGGGCGGCGCCGTGGCCTTCCTGCCCGGCAGCCAGGTCGACGTGCGCCCGGTGCGCGACGCCGGGCCGCTGATGGGCATGAAGCAGCCCTTCCAGATCCTGAAGATGGACCGCCGCCGCGGCAACATCGTGGTCAGCCGCCGCGCCATTCTGGAAGAAAGCCGCGCCGAACAGCGCGCCGAGGTGATCGCGAACCTTTCCGAAGGCCAGGTGGTCGATGGCGTGGTGAAGAACATCACCGAATACGGCGCCTTCGTCGATCTGGGCGGGGTGGACGGGCTCTTGCATGTCACCGACATGGCCTGGCGGCGCGTCAACCATCCCTCCGAGATCCTGTCGATCGGCGAGACGCTGAAGGTGCAGGTCATCAAGATCAACAAGGAAACCCACCGCATCTCGCTCGGCATGAAGCAGTTGCAGGCCGACCCCTGGGACTCGGTGGAAAAGGCCTATCCGATCGGCAGCACCCACAAGGGCCGGGTCACCAACATCACCGACTACGGCGCCTTCGTGGAACTGGAAGCCGGCGTCGAGGGGCTGGTGCATGTGTCGGAAATGTCCTGGACCAAGAAGAACGTCCATCCCGGCAAGATCGTCTCGACCAGCCAGGAGGTCGAGGTCATGGTGCTCGAGATCGACAGCGCCAAGCGCCGCGTCTCGCTCGGCCTGAAGCAGACCATGCGCAACCCGTGGGAAGTGTTCGCCGAGACCCACCCGGTCGGCTCGGCGATCGAGGGCGAGGTCAAGAACATCACCGAGTTCGGGCTGTTCGTCGGTCTCGACAACGACATCGACGGCATGGTGCACCTGAGCGACCTGAGCTGGGACCAGCGCGGCGAGGAGGCGATCCAGAACTACCGCAAGGGCGACACGGTGAAGGCCGCGGTCACCGAGGTGGACATCGACAAGGAGCGCATCTCGCTGTCGATCAAGGCGCTCGGCGACGACACGTTCTCGGACGCCACCGACGGCGTGAAGCGCGGCTCGATCATCACCGTGACGGTGACGGCGATCGAGGATGGCGGGATCGAGGTAGACTACAACGGCACCAAGTCGTTCATCCGCCGGTCGGACCTGTCGCGCGACCGCACCGAACAGCGCCCCGAACGCTTCCAGGTGGGAGACCACATCGACGTGCGGGTGACCAACATCGACCCCAAGACCCGGCGGCTGGGCCTGTCGATCAAGGCGCGCGAGATCGCCGAGGAGAAGGAGGCAGTCGAACAGTACGGCTCGTCCGATTCGGGCGCCTCGCTGGGCGACATCCTGGGTGCCGCGCTGAAGGCGACCGACCGCGGCTGAGCCGTGGAACGGACGCACAGCCGGGGGGCCTCGCGCGGTCGGCCCCCCCTCCGCCCCGGCCCGATCTTCCGCCAAACTGCCGCAGCAGCAGGGTTTTCCTGTTTGTGCCCGGCGAATCTTTGCCTATAGTCCGGGCGAAGGACAGGTGGCGGCGCGCGCCATTGCCGTGACCACGCGGGGGGACAAGGCGGATGATCCGGTCGGAACTGATCCAGAAGATCGCAGACGAAAACCCGCACCTGGCGCAACGGCATGTCGAGCGGATCGTGAACACCGTGTTCGAGGAGATCATCAAGGCGCTGGCGCATGGCGACCGGGTGGAACTGCGCGGCTTCGGCGCCTTTTCCGTCAAGGCGCGCGACGCGCGCGTCGGACGCAACCCGCGCACCGGCGAGTCGGTCGAGGTGGAACAAAAGAATGTGCCCTTCTTCAAGACCGGCAAGCTGTTGCGCGACCGCCTGAACGGCAAGTAGGTTGCCTCGTCCGTCCCCCATCCCGGAGTGCCCCCCGTGATCCGTCTTTTGCGCCTCGCCCTCCTCGTGCTTCTGGCCATCGCGCTCGTGACCATCGCCATGGCGAACCGCGCCGTGGTGCCGGTGCATCTCCTGCCCGATGACATGGGCACCTTCCTCGGCTTCAACGGCCGGCTGGACCTGCCGCTGTTCCTGGTGATCTTTGCCGGCATCATCGCCGGCCTGCTGATCGGCTTCGTCTGGGAATGGTTCCGCGAGCACAAGCACCGCAGCGCCGCCGCCAGCAAGGGCCGCGAGGTCAGCCGGCTGGAGCGCGAGGTGACACGCCTGCGTCACAAGGCCGCCGAGCAGACCGACGACGTGCTGGCGCTGCTGGACAAGCGCAAGGCCGGCTGACCGGGTGGCCGCGGTCCGGGTGAAGATCTGCGGGCTGCGCACGCCGGCCGATGTCGAGACGGCGGCGCGGGCCGGTGCGGCCTATGCGGGCTTCGTGTTCTTCCCGCCCTCGCCGAGGCATCTCGCGCTCGAGGACGCGCGCGCGGCAGCCCTTGCCGCGCCGCCCGGCCTCGCCAAGGTGGCGCTGACCGTCGATGCCGACGACCCGACCCTCGACGCCATCCTGGCCGCCGTGCCGCTCGACCTGCTGCAGCTGCACGGGGCGGAGACGCCCCGGCGAGTGGCGGACGTCAGGGCCCGCTACGGCCTGCCGGTGATGAAGGCGGTCGGTGTGGCCGACCCGGCCGACCTCGCGGTGCTCGACCGCTACGCCGGCGTCGCCGACCAGCTCCTCGTCGATGCGCGGCCGCCGCCCGGCACCGCCCTCCCGGGCGGCAACGGGTGCGCCTTCGACTGGCACCTCCTGGCCGGCCGGGCCTGGCGCCTGCCCTGGATGCTGGCCGGCGGGCTCGAGGCCGGCACGGTCGCCGAGGCGATCCGCATCACCGGGGCACGGCAGGTCGACGTCTCCTCGGGCGTGGAGCGCGCGCCGGGGGAGAAGGACCCCGACCGCATCGGCCGCTTCCTGGCTGCGGTAAGGGCCTGTTAACCGCAACGGCGGCAGACTTTGGCGATGTCGACCCTGCCCGCCCTCATCTCGCCCGAACTGTGGCTGCGCCAGCTGTTCAGCGCCCAGGCGGCGCGGGATGGCGGGATCGTGCGACGGCAGGTGCGGGACGTCGAGAGGATCATCGGGCGCGAGGCGTTCGAGGCCGAGCTCCGCCGCCGCGGCTTCCGCGCGGTCGAGAACGCCGGCCAGTACGTGATCTTCTGCAACCGCGCGCCGATCCGGCTGGTGGACTGACCAAATTCCTTGCAAGGAATTTGGCAAGAGTTTTCCTGAAAACTCTTGCGGTCGCGCCGGCCGCCGAGGCCGCCCTTTACCGCGGCCGGCCGTGGAGGTACACCCGTCCTTCGAGAGGAGACCGGACCATGCCCGAGGACCTGCCCAACAGCTACACCGCCGGCCCGGACGAGCGCGGCCGGTTCGGGATGTTCGGCGGCCGCTTCGTCAGCGAGACGCTGATGCCGCTGATCCTCGAGCTGGAAGCCCGCTACGAACATGCGAAGACCGACCCGGCCTTTTGGGCCGAGATGCAGGACCTCTGGACCCATTACGTCGGCCGCCCCTCGCCGCTCTACTGCGCCGAGCGCCTGACGGCGCATCTGGGCGGTGCGACGATCTACCTGAAGCGCGACGAACTGAACCACACCGGCGCGCACAAGATCAACAACGTGCTCGGCCAGATCATCCTCGCCCGCCGCATGGGCAAGACCCGGATCATCGCCGAGACCGGCGCCGGGCAGCACGGGGTCGCGACCGCGACCGTCTGCGCCAAGTTCGGCCTCACCTGCGTCGTCTACATGGGTGCCCACGACGTCGAGCGGCAGGCGCCGAACGTGTTTCGCATGAAGCTCCTCGGCGCCGAGGTGATCCCCGTGACCTCCGGCCGCGGCACGCTGAAGGACGCGATGAACGACGCGCTGCGCGACTGGGTGACCAACGTTCGCGACACCTTCTACTGCATCGGCACGGTCGCCGGCCCGCATCCCTATCCGGCGATGGTGCGCGATTTCCAGTCGATCATCGGCCGCGAGGCGCGGGCGCAGATCCTCGACCGAGAGGGGCGCCTGCCCGACACGATCGTCGCCGCGATCGGCGGGGGTTCGAACGCCATGGGGCTGTTCCATCCCTTCCTCGACGACGCGTCGGTGCGCATCATCGGGGTCGAGGCCGGCGGAAAGGGGGTGGACGACCGGATGGAGCATTGCGCCAGCCTGACGGGCGGCCGGCCAGGCGTGCTGCACGGCAACCGCACCTACCTGTTGCAGGACGGCGACGGGCAGATTCTGGAAGGGTACTCGATCTCGGCGGGCCTTGACTATCCCGGCGTCGGTCCGGAGCATGCCTGGCTCCACGACATCGGCCGGGCTGAGTACGTGGCGATCACCGATGCCGAGGCGCTGGCGGCCTTCCGGCTGTGCTGCGAGACAGAGGGGATCATTCCGGCGCTCGAGCCTGCGCATGCGCTGGCGCAGGTGATGAAGATCGCGCCGGCGCTGCCGAGGGACCACCTGATCGTGATGAACATGTGCGGTCGCGGCGACAAGGACATCTTCACCGTGGCGCGTCACCTCGGCTTCGACATGACGATCTGAAGGCGCCGGGCGGGGGGCCGCCTTGCGCCGGGCCGGCGGCCGTCACGGCCCGGGCGGCGGGTCATCCGCGTAGCGCCGCAGGATATCCAGCGGCACCAGGTCGAGCGTCCGCAGATGGGTGGCCGCGAGCCGCACCTGCGGCGCGGCCCCTTCCTCATGCGCCTGCAGGAAGCGCAGCGCGCAAAGGCACCAGCGGTCGCCGGGCTTCAGCCCGGCGAAGCCGTGTTCCGGCCGCGGCGTGGACAGGTCGTTGCCGAGATACTTCGACAGCGCGAGGAATTCGGCCGTCATCCGCGCGCAGACCGTGTGCCGGCCGCGGTCGGCCGGCCCGGTGTCGCAGCAGCCGTTGCGGAAGAAGCCGGTCACGGGGGCCGTGGAACAGGTCTCGAGCGCGCCGCCGAGGACATTCACCGACGGCTCGCGCTGTGTCCGCTCGCTCATGGCACCACCGACAGAAGCAGGAACACCGAGAACAGCACCAGATGCACCGCCCCCTGCAGCACGGTCGTGCGGCCGGTGCCGAGCGTCAGGGTACTGACGAACAGGGTCAGCACCAGCAGCACCATGTGCTCGTCGGCCAGCCCGAGGATCAGCCGCTGGTCCGAGGCCACCGCCACTATCGCGACCACCGGAATGGTCAGCCCGATGCTGGCCACCGCCGAGCCGAGCGCGAGGTTGATGCTGCTCTGCAGCCGGTTGGCCAGTGCCGCCTTGAGCGAGGCCATGCCCTCGGGCAAGAGCACCACGGCGGCGATCACCACGCCCACCACCGCATGCGGCAGGCCCGCCGCCTGCACCGCGTCGGACAGCGGCACCGACAGCGTCTTGGCCAGCAGCACGACCGCGACCAGCGACACCAGGAGCAGCCCGAGACTCGCTGCCGCCATGCGGGCCGGGGGCACGTCGCCTGCGTGCAGCGATGCCCCGGGATCGGCCGCGACATCGAGGAAATAGGCGCGATGCCGGACCGTCTGCACGAACACGAACACCATGTAGAGGATCAGCGACACGGCGCCGACGACGATCAGCTGCACCGGGGCATAGTCACCGCCGCGGGTGGCGACGGTGAAGTTGGGCATGACCAGCGCCAGCACGGCCAGCGTGCCGAGGACGGCGAGCGTGGAAGAGGCGCCCTGGATCTGGAAGCTTTGTTCGTGGTGGCGCGTGGCGCCCATGACGATGCAGAGCCCGACCACCCCGTTCAGGACGATCATCACCGCCGAGAACACGGTGTCGCGGGCCACCGTATCGGCCCCGAGCCCGCCCGAGATCATGATCGACACGATCAGCGCCACCTCGATCACCGTCACCGCGACCGCGAGCAGGATCGAGCCGAACGGCTCGCCGAGCCGCAGCGCGAGGATTTCGGCGTGATGCACCGCGGCAAAGACGGCACCGCCGAGCAGGATCGCCGCGGCGACCAGCACCAGTGCGCTGGTGGAAGGCAGGATGTGGGCGAACTTCAGCACCAAAAGCAGACTCGCGGCCAGCGGCACGGTCCAGGACCAGGCAGGCAGGGACTCGGCGGCTGCGGCGGACATGCAGGATCCTTCCGGTCGGGCGGCGTCAGATGCCGTGATAGTCGCGATACCATGTAACGAAACGCCCCACGCCGTCGCGGATGTCGGTCTGCGGCAGCGGGCCCACCAGCGCCTCGATCAGGGTCGCGTCGGACCAGGTCGCGGGCACGTCGCCCGGCTGCATGGGCAGGTAGCGCCGGATCGCGGCGCGACCAGTCGCCGCCTCGACCGCCTCGACGAACGCCATCAGCCGCGCCGGCGCGCGGTTGCCGATGTTCACCACCCGCCAGGGCGCGACCGGCGAGAGGCTGTCGACCTCGCCGAGCCGCGCGGCGGGGGTCAGCGCGATCAGCCGCAGGATGCCCTCAACCAGATCATCGATATAGGTGAAGTCGCGCAGCATGTAGCCGCTGTTGTAGATTTCGATCGGCTCACCCGACAGGATCGCGCGGGTGAAACGGAACAGCGCCATGTCGGGCCGCCCCCAGGGGCCGTAGACGGTGAAGAACCGCAGCACCGTGGTCGGAATGGCGTAGAGGTGCGCATAGGAATGCGACATCGCCTCCACCGCCTTCTTGGTGGCGGAATAGAGGCTCATCTGGTGGTCGGCGCGGTCGGTCTCGGCATAGGGCATCTTGCGGTTGGCGCCGTAGACCGACGAGGTGGAGGCGATCAGCAGATGGCCGGGCGTCGCGGCGCGGGCGGCCTCCAGCACCTCGAAGCTGCCTTTGAGGTTGCCGTCGAGATAGGCGCGCGGCACCTCGATCGAATGGCGAACCCCGGCCTGGGCGGCGAGGTGGATCAGCGCGTCGGGCGCGTCGGCCGCAAGTTCGGCCACCAGGCCCGGGGTCTCGACCATACCCTCCACGGCGCGGAAGCCGGGATGGCCGAGCAGGATGTCGCGGCGCCGCTCTTTCAGCGCGACGTCGTAATAGTCGGTCATCCCGTCCAGGCCGGTGACCTGCCAGCCCTCGGCCAGGAGCCTGTTGCAGAGGTGAAAGCCGATGAAGCCCGCCGATCCGGTAACCAGTGCCCGCCGTGCCATGCCTGCCCCTTTTTCTGGCGTGTTCGTCCTCCGTGCTGCGGGAAAGGTCAAGCGGCAAAGCCGGGCAGGGCGCGGGGCGGTCAGAACCGGTCCGGCCGGCAGGCGCGGATGTCGCGGTCGGGCGCGCGCCCCGCGATCAGGTCGGCCACGATCGCGGCCGTCGCGGGCGCAAGCGTGACGCCGAGATGGCCGTGGCCGAAGGCATGGATCACCTCGGCCCCGCCGCGCGAGGTTCCGATCACCGGCAGGCTGTCGGGCAGCGAGGGGCGGAAGCCGATCCAGGTGCGGTCCGGCGCGCCGAGGTCGGGGAAGATCGTGCGCGCGCCGAGCGTCAGCCGCGCGACCCGGTGCGGCGAGGGCGGCGCGGCCAGCCCGCCGAGTTCGACCGTGCCGGCCGCCCGGAGCCGCCCGGCCATCGGCGAGAGGTAGAAGCCGCGCGCCGCAAGGCAGACCGGGCGCGACAGGCGCGGCGCGGCCATGTCCCATTCGGCGTGATAGCCGCGCTCGGTGTCGAGCGGCACGCGGTCGCCGGCCTCGGCGGCGAGCCGGCGGGAATGGGCGCCCGCGGCCAGGACCGCCCGGCGCGCGCGGAGCCGCAGGCCCGCGCCCTGCAGCACGAGGCCGCCGGCCGCGCGCTCCAGCCGCTCGACGCCCACGGGCAGGTGTTCGACGCCAAGCGCCGCGACCGTGGCCGCGATCCGCGCCATCATCGCGCCCGGGTCGGTCAGGGACAGCACGGCGAGGAAATGCGCGGCGCCCGCGGTCGCGGGCAGGCCGGGCTCCAGGGCCGCGAGTTCGGCCGGGCCGATCAGGTCCACGGCAACCCCGTGGCGGCGGTGGCCGGCGATCCCCGCTGCGGCAGCGCGGAACGCGGCCGAACTGTCGTAGAGGTAGAGGCAACCGCGCTGCCGCAACAGGTCGCCGCCGCCGACCGCGGCCGCGAGCGACTGCCAGCCGTCGGCGGCATCGGCCACCAGCCGGGCGATCGCGGCGCCGTTGCGGGCGGCCGGCCCCGGCAGCGACTGGCGGGCGAAGCGGAGAAGCCAGGGCGCAAGCGCCGGCAGGGCGGCGCGGCGGATCGCGAGCGGCGAGTTGCGGTCGAACAGGAGCGCGGGCAGGGCCCGCAGCACCGCCGGGGTGCCGACCGGCATCACCGCGTAATCGGCGATCGCGCCGGCATTGCCGTAGGATGCACCCGACCCGGGCGCGGCGGGGTCGAGCAGCACCACCTCGCGCCCCGCCCCGGCCAGCCGCAGCGCCACGGTCAGCCCGATGACACCGGCGCCGATCACCGCGATCTCGGTGCTGGCCTCGCGCATCGCCGTTACATGCAGGCCTCGTAAAGCGCGCGGGTGTTCGCCGGGGTCATCTCCACCGGATTGCCGCCGCAGGTGGGGTCTTCCAGCGCCATCACCGTCAATTCGTCGAGCCGCCCGAACTCGACCCCCATCGCCGCCAGTCCCGGCGGGATGCCGAGTTCCGCCCGCAGGTCCATCACGCGGGCATGGAAGCCGGCGAAGCCGCCCGGAATGCCGAGATAGGCGGCGGCGCGGTCGATCCGCTCCTCGATGGCGGCGCGGTTGAACTCCAGCACCATCGGCATGACGACGGCATTGGTGGTGCCGTGGTGGGTGCCGTAGACCGCGCCGACCGGGTGGCTCAGCGCATGGATCGCGCCCAGCCCCTTCTGGAAGGCGACCGCCCCCATCGCCGCCGCCGCCATCATCTGCGCGCGTGCCTCCAGATCCCGGGGGTCGGCATGGACGCGCGGCAGGTTCTCGAACACGAGCCGCATGCCCTCGAGCGCGATGCCCTGGCTCATCGGGTGGAAGTAAGGGCTCGAATAGGCCTCGAGACAATGGGCGAGGGCGTCCATGCCGGTGCCGACGGTGATGGCGGGCGGCATGCCGACGGTCAGTTCGGGGTCGCAGATGGTGACAGCGGGCATCAGCCGCGGGTGGAAGATGATCTTCTTCCGGCGGGTCGCGGAATTGGTCAGGACGCCCGCGCGGCCGACCTCGGATCCGGTGCCGGCGGTGGTCGGCACCGCCACCACGGGCGCGATCTTCGCGGCATCGGCGCGGGTCCACCAATCGCCCACATCTTCCAGATCCCAGACCCTGACGGTCTGATCGACCATCAGCGCGATCATCTTGGCCAGATCCAGCGCCGAGCCACCGCCGAAGCCGATCACCCCGTCATGCCCGCCGGCACGGTAGGCGGCGAGGCCCGCCTCCAGGTTGCCCTCGTGCGGGTTGGGATCGACCTCGGCGAAGATCGCCCGGCCGAGCCCGCCGTCCTCGAGGATGTCCAGCGCGCGCTGCGTGATCTTCAGGCCGGCCAGCGCCCGGTCGGTGACGAACAGCGGGTTCGTCAGCCCCGTCGCCCGGCCATGGGCAGCCAGTTCCGACAGCCGCCCCGCACCGAATTTGACCGCCGTGGGATAGGACCAGTTGGCGCGCAGCTTCATGCCGGGACCTTTCGCAGATGGTAGGACTTGGCCCGCGTGACCGACAGGTAGCCGAGCCAGGACAGGCTGGCGCCGCGCCCGGTGTCCTTCACCCCGGTCCAGGTCAGCGCCGGGTCGAGGTAGTCGCAGCGGTTCATGAACACCGTCCCGGTCTCGATCCCGGCGCCGAGCCGCGCCGCGCGGTCCGGATCGCGGGTCCAGACCGAGGCGGTCAGGCCATAGGGGCTGTCGTTGGCAAGCCGCAGGGCCTCGGCCTCGGTCGCGAACGGCATGATGCCGACCACCGGGCCGAAGCTTTCCTCGCGCATCACCCGCATGGAATGATCGACATCGACCAGAATCTGCGGGGCCAGATAGGCTGCGCCGTCGTCGGCGGGCTGGCTTGCGGGGTCGATCAGCGCCCGCGCGCCGGCGGCGACAGCCTCGGCCACCTGCGCGCGGACGGTTGCGGCGAAGCGGCGGTTGGCGATCGGCCCGAGCGTCGTCGCCGCGTCGAACGGATTGCCGAGGCGTAGCTGCCCGACCCAGGCCACCGACTTTTCCACGAAACGGTCGTAGAGGGCTTCGTGGACATAGACGCGCTCGATGCCGCAGCAGCATTGCCCGGCATTGTACATCGCGCCGTCCATCAGCCCGTCCACCGCCAGATCGAGGTCGGCGTCGGGCAGCACGATCCCATGGTCCTTGCCGCCGAGTTCCAGCCCGACGGCGGTGAAGGTGCCCGCTGCCGCACGCTCGATCGACGCCCCGCCCGCCACCGAGCCGGTGAAGTTGACAAAGCCGAACGACCGCGCGGCGATCAGCGCCTCGGTGGTGGCATGATCGAGCACGAGGTTCTGGAACAGCTCCGGCGGCACGCCGGCGGCATGGAAGGCCTCGGCGAGTCGCTCGCCCACCTTCAGGGTCTGGCTCGCGTGCTTCAACACCACTGCATTGCCGGCGACCAGCGCCGGGACGAGCGTGTTGATGGTCGTGAGGTAGGGGTAATTCCAGGGCGCGATGATGAACACGACGCCGACCGGCTCGCGCGCGATCCAGCGGCCGAAGCGGTCGCTGTCCTCAACCAGATGCGGCGCGAGCGTCTGCGCCGCGATGCCGGCCATGAACTCGGTGCGGTCCTGGACGCCGCCGAATTCGCCGCCGTAGCGGGTGGGACGGCCCATCTGCCACGCCAGTTCCTCGACCAGTACCTCCTTCAGGGCGAACAGCCGGGCCACGCCCGCCCTGACCAGCGCGATGCGCTCGTCGAGCGGGCGGGCGGCCCAGGCGCCCTGTGCCGCCCTCGCCCGCGCCACGGCCGCCGCCGCCTCGGGCGCCAGCGCTGCCCGCTCGAGCCAGACCCGCCCGTCCACGGGCGACACGAGTTGCACGATCGCCGTCATCCTGCCCTTCCTGCGCCGGCCCTGTCGCCGAGCGCGCCCCCGTCCCCTCAGACCCGCTCGAAGAGCCGCGTCACCTCGAAATCGGTCACCACGCGGTCCATCTCGGCGATCTCCCACGCCGCCGCGTGGTGGTAGTGCTCCACCACCTCATCCCCGAAGGCCGCGCGCAGCATCGCCGAGCCACGGGCCAGCGCCGCCGCCTCGCGCAGCGTCGCGGGGATCTCGCGCGCCTCGCGGGCGGCGTAGATGTCGCCGGTCATTTCCGGCTCCAGCTCCAGCCCGCAGGCGATCCCGTCGAGGCCCGCCGCCAAGAGCGCCGCGCAGGCGAGATAGGGGTTGAGGTCGGCCCCTCCGATCCGGCATTCGACCCGGACGCCGGCCGTCCCCTCGCCGCAGATACGGAAGCCGGCGGTGCGGTTGTCGGTGGACCAGACCGCCTTGGTGGGGGCGAACATCCCTGTGCAGAACCGCTTGTAGCTGTTCACATGCGGCGCGAGGAACAGGGTGATGTCGCGGGCATGCGCCAGTTGCCCGGCGAGGAATTGCCGCATCGTGGCAGACATGCCGTGCGGACCGGCCGCATCGCGGAAGGCCGGCGCGCCGTCAAGCGTCCAGAGCGACTGATGCACATGCGCCGAGGACCCGGCGCGGCGGTGGTCGTACTTCGCCATGAAGGTGACCGCGCGGCCCTTCGACCAGGCGATTTCCTTCGCCGCCGCCTTTGTGATGGTGTGGTTGTCGGCGGTGTCGAGCGCGTCGGAATAGCGGATGTTGATCTCCGCCTGCCCCGCCTCGGCCTCGCCCTTGCTGTTCTCGACCGGCACGCCGGCGGCGAAGAGGCCGTTCCTCAGCGCGCGCACCACCTCTTCCTCCTTGCTGGTCTGGAACAGGTGGTAGTCCTCGTTGTAGGCGCCGATCGGCTTCAGGCCGCGGATCGCCCCCTCGGCCTGAACGCTGTCGCGCAGGCGGTCGTAGCTTGTCTCGAACAGGTAGAATTCCAGTTCCGTCGCCATCATCGGCTGGAACCCCATGGCGCGGGCGCGGGCCGCCTGGCGCTTCAGGATGGCGCGGGGCGAGATGGCGACCTCGGCATGGGTATGGTGGTCGAGAAGGTCGGCCAGCACCAGCGCGGTGCCGGGCAGCCAGGGCGCCGGCCGGAGGGTGGCAAGGTCGGGCGCCATCAGGTAATCGCCGTAGCCCTGTTCCCAGCCGGCCGAGCGGTAGCCGGGCACCGGCGTCATCTCCATGTCCACGGCGAGGAGGTAGTTGCAGCAGTGCGTCTCGCGCCAGCCGGTCTCGACGAAATGCCGGGCGTGGAACCGCTTGCCGACCAGCCGCCCCTGCATGTCGATGGCGCCGACCAGGACCGTGTCGATCGTGCCTGCGTCCACCGCCGCGCGCAGGGCGTCCAGTGTCATGTTGCCGGGCATGTCCGCCCCTGTCCCCTTCGCGATGGCGCGGGACCGGCTCCGGTCCGTCACACGCCTGGCACGCTTCCGCGCCGCCGCGCGCCTGTCAAGCCCGCCCGTCGTCAGCCGGCCACCAGTCTGCGCCGGGCCCCGGTCAGGGCGTTGCCGGCAATCGCAGCGAGAACGAGCGCGCCGCCGAGGAATGTGGCCGGGCTGGCCGTCTCGCCGAGCAGCAGCCAGACCCAGACCGGTGCCAGCAGCACCTCGATCATGCTGAGAAGCGTGAGTTCCGCCGCCGGAACGACGCGGCTGCCGAGCGTGTAGAGCACCATGCCGCCGGCGAGGATGCCCGCCCCCATGAACAGGGCCCAGAGCGCGTCGGGCAGCGGCGCGGCAAGCGTCCCGCCGTCGATGCCGGCACATGCCGCCGCGATCGCCATCGCGAACAGTCCGCCCAGCAGGACCGCAGGCATCATGTCCTCGAGCCGGCCCCAGCGGAGCGTGATGGTGAAGCCGGCAAAGCCGAGGGCCGAGAAGAGCGCCGCGAGGTTCCCCGCCAGCGCCCCGGCGGCGAGCCCGTCGCGCATCATGACGAACATGCCGAGCGCCGCGACCGCGATCGCGATCCAGGTGGCACGGCGCACCGGTTCGCGCAGGATGACAAGGCCGAAGAGGGCGGCGAAGATCGGTGAGGCGGCGAACAGGAAGGCGGCGTTCGCGACCGTGGTGGTCTGGAGGGCGTAGATCGATCCGGCGAAGGCCGCGACGAGCGACAGGCCGCCGATCATCCCGGCCGTGCCGGCCTGGCGCAGCCGGGCGAACGGCCGGCCGCCCGAGCGGATCGCGATCACCGCGAACAGGACTGGCACCATCCCGGCCGAGCGCCAGAACAGCACCGCCCAGGTGCCCGCCTCGTCGATCTGGCGGATGAAGAGGCCCATGCCCGACCACAGGAGCCCGGCCAGCGCCACCAGCATGGCCCCCGTCGCGTATCGCATGCCCGCCCCCCGTGGTGCCGGATCGGCCGCAAGCATGTGATCGGGGCCGGGCGGGTCTGTTCCGTTCCCGACCGGGCGTGGCGGGAACCGGCATCGGTGACCGCCGGCGCCGGGTTCCGGCGCTGGCGGATGCGCGGAACCGCCTGATCTAGCCGCGTCGCCGCAGCACCAGCGCACGGAGCGCCAGCACGACCGCCAAGAGGATCGCGTTCGCGACGAGGCCCGTCGCGACCGCCGGCCACAGACCGGCGCCGCCCGGCGGGCCCAAGGTCGTCGGAATGATGACCGCGACGAACAGGAGCCCGGCCAGCAGCGGCACGATGGTTCCCGTGACCGCCTGCGTCCGGACCGCGGTCAGCATCAGCGCGACGATCAGGCCGATCCGGAACGGGTCGGTCAGCTGCTGCACGAGAAGGTCGGTCCAAGGCATGCTGCGGGTCCTTTGGCTGGCCGGAGGCTCACACGCTTCGCGGCGTCTCGGCAAGGGGCTGCTCGGCCGGGCCGGTGGCGGCGAAGGGATCGGCGGGATAGCCGACGCCGGTCAGGCACAGCCCCTCGGGCGGGCAGACCGGGCCGCAGGCCGCGCGGTCGCGGGCGGCGAGCGCCGCAGCCACCCGGCCCGGCGGCCAGGCCCCCGCGCCGACCCGCTCCAGCGTGCCGACGATCGAGCGCACCTGGTTGTGCAGGAAGCTCCGGGCGCGGAAGGAAAGGCAGAACTCGGTGCCGCCGGGCCGGGTG
>Ga0224723_1000641_pt1 | contig 23568 bp, 18 predicted proteins | sample Balambano_FR2_Me_FD_161647 | JGI IMG/M metagenome (GOLD analysis project Ga0224723, IMG submission 161647) | Freshwater sediment microbial communities from Lake Towuti, South Sulawesi, Indonesia - Balambano_FR2_MetaG | ecosystem: Environmental > Aquatic > Freshwater > Lake > Sediment | place... | reverse complement strand
TCACTCTGGCACATGTAAGTCAAGTCAACAGGCCCATTCCCCCAGTCAACTAAACAAAAATAGTCAGAAGTTGTAATCTGGGCCAGCAGTAACGCTTCAAACATATAGGTTGTCTATAAAAGATAGAAGATCTGTTCTCCTCTTCTATGGGCAAGACACTGCAACAGGATGACTTCGGCTAGCTTCATGAGAATGTTGTAAAGATTAAGATGTTATCTAGTAGCCGAGGGCTACGATCTACCAGAATAGCGATATTCAAGGCCTGTGAGACTGCCGTGAGACACCCAAAATCCCTAGTGCATGGCCCAGGCTATCTGCGCGCTACAACGTTGAGTAGTTACTCAATACACCCAAAGTATTGATATGTAAGGATTTCAAGGCTTTGAGAGAGTGTTTGTTGAGTGATTTTTACTCTCTGTCTTCATTGCTTAAAACTGTCCATCCAAACTGGCATATTGAGCATGGCTCAGAAATAAAAATATCAAGGTTTCAGTGACCTATGGATCACTATGGGCCTCAACGGTATGCATAGCAAGGGTTTTAGGTGGATCACATAACTGATCCGCTGGTGATGTACAGATCAGTTAAAGGGCATACGTACTTCTTCACTGCACTGCTTAAAACGGGCTAGTGCTGCGTCATATCTAGAAATTAGGGTTTGGTAGTCAGTGCTTTAGCGCTAAAGCACTGACTACGAGCTAAGGCACACCCTAAAATTAAGCAGTGACTTAGCACTAGTCAATTTTCTTCAATTGCTGAAACCAGGGCGGATGAAGGGACTCGAACCCTCGAATGGTGGAACCACAATCCACTGCCTTAACCACTTGGCTACACCCGCCGCAATCGCGTTTCTTACTATAGCACCTGAAAAGCCGGAATCACCAGGGCTTTAGGGGGATTTTTGAGTTTGTCTAACCCAGGCCATAGGAGGCTCTGGCTGTTTCTACCGCTAGATTCAGGCTTAAATCCTTTACAAATGCTTCACTGTATACCAGCACAATTGAGAAGAGTTCTTATAATAGGGATTTATTACTAGGCAGTTTTTTGTGAGCCCCCAAGACACGCGGTCGCTGCATTTGTCTATAGATGAGGTTTTTGGAACGTGTCTGCATCTACACCGTCACCTACGGCCTATCTCTTGGTATTTCACGGCAGTCGCGACTTGCGGCCTGCTCAGGCTACAGAGCGTCTAGCCCAGTTTGTGCGTTCGCAGTTGGAGTCAAAACCAGCTGGGCTAACTGTGGCCAAATCAGCCCAACCCAAAGGGTATGTGAGCCCTGGCAATTACTTTGAGCAACTGCCAATAGCCTATTCAGGAAATCACTCGCCTAAAGCTGATGAGTTAACCTTTTGGCCTTACTCGGCTTATTTGCCTCTGGTTGGCACCGCTTGCCTGGAGGCGGGAGCATTGAGTTTGCACGAGCAAATTATTGAGTTTGGGCACCGGATTTCGGCAGCAGGGGTGAGATCGCTCCGCATTATTCCCTTGTTTTTGTTGAAGGGCGTTCATGTGTCTGACGATATTCCGGCTGAAGTACAGCTCGCTCAGCAGGCGTTGCCCACCATAACTCTAAGGTTATGTGCCCATTTGGGCAGTCATTCAGGGCTCAAAGCGTTGGTACAGACCAAACTACAATCTACCAACGCTGACAATTGGCTGCTCTTGGCCCACGGCAGTCGGCGGGCTGAGAGCAATCATGCAACTCAGGCGTTGGCAGAATCTATGGGAGGCACAGTAGCTTACTGGGCCGTAGAGCCTAGCCTGGAAGCTCAGGTGATTCAACTGATTCAACAAGGGGTGCAGCGGTTGGCCATTTTGCCGTATTTTTTGTTTACCGGCCCAACTACCGATGCGGTTACCCGGCGCACTGAAGAACTGGCAGAGCGATTTTCTCAACTTAGCGTTCACTTGCTTCCTCCTTTAGGGCCATCTCCTGAGTTAGCTCATCTGGTTATTGATTTAGCGCTAGGCTGGGCACCTCTAAAACAGAAGCACGCCGCAACTTCAATGAAGCGAGTTGCGTTTCGGCATCAGATTCATGCGCCATCTATGGTGTTTTAAAGGGTAAAACCTTATCCTTCGACTAAAGCCTGGTTCTGATGGCCAGTATAATTAGGTTGACAATCTTAAGAAAAACTTAAGAGGAGGCGAGGGATACAGCATCAACCGGGCGCTTGACGCAGGGTTGAATAATGTCTGCTGTTAACGCATCTCCAGTTTAGATTTCTCTGGGCTTTAGCGACCTGTGAAGGCCGCTTTAATGGCCTCGTTTAGTTCATTAATTGTTGGTTTCACACAATGGTATTGGCAATCTCTCGGTCTGATGCTGACCTGTCCTACGGCAAGGTCTATTTAGTTGGGGCTGGGCCTGGCGATCCTGGGTTGTTTACCCTAAAAGGCAAGGGGTTGTTGGAGTGTGCCGATGTCGTCATCCACGATGCCTTAGTGAGTGAGCCAATTTTAAGGATGATCAACCCTCAGGCAGAGGTCATTAATGTTGGCAAGCGGCGGGGACGTCACTCGATGCATCAGCCCGAGATTACTCAATTGCTTATCGATAAAGCGGCCGGTAATGCCGTGATTGTGCGCTTGAAGGGAGGTGACCCCTTTGTGTTTGGTCGTGGCGGTGAGGAAATGGTTGCCCTAGTCACTGCTGGCATTGAGGTTGAGGTGGTTCCTGGCATTACGGCAGGAGTAGCTGTACCAGCCTATGCAGGCATTCCTGTTACCCATCGCGACCAGAGTTCTTCCGTGGCCTTTGTCACTGGGCACGAGTCGGTAGGCAAATATCGACCTCAGGTAAATTGGCACGCCCTGGCTCATGGGGTCGAAACCATCGTTGTCTATATGGGCATTCATAACCTAACTACAATTACGGCTGAATTACTGGCCGCCGACCTCAGGGCTGATACTCCCGTAGCGCTGATTCGCTGGGGCACCTATCCTCAGCAAGAGACTCTGATTGGCACCCTTGGCACCATCGCCACCAAAGCCGTGGAAGCCAACTTTGAAGCTCCAGCAGTGGCGGTGATTGGCAACGTAGTAAACTGGCACACTACCCTGCACCAGTGCCGTCCTCAGCCTCTTCCCCTGAGCTAGAACCGGCTTATTTGGTGGAGGAAATTAGTACCCAGTATTCATAAAGTCAGGAATAGTGGCTGAATGCTGGCCAGCCTTCACTAGGAGTTTAGGCTAAGGTGCCCTTGCTGGACAGTTAGAATTTGCGATGAGGTCATCCACTGGCTGTCGAAGGCACCCAGGTGAGTAGTGGTAACAATAGTTTGAAAGCGGTCTTGAATAGCCTCTAGAAGCTGGTTTTGCCGATTTAAGTCAAGCTCAGCTAGGACATCATCCAGCAGGAGCAAAGGTGGTTCGCCAATCACCGCATCGATTAGATGGAGTTCGGCCAGCTTAAGCGCGAGTACCAGGGTGCGCTGCTGCCCCTGGGAGCCATACTGACGGCTGGGGGTGTCGTTGATGACAAAGTCGATATCGTCGCGGTGGGGGCCAACTAAACTGGTGCGCTGGTGCCGTTCTGCGATCGCCCGCTGCTGAATTTTCTCTAAAAAGTTGGCTTGAATTGCCTGAGGATCATCAGCCACCATCGGCACATTGGGCTGGTAATCAAGGCGCAGTTCCTCTCGCTGGCCGCTGATAGCTCGGTGCCAATGACTGGCCAAGGGAGCCAACCGCTCAATAGCCCTAGCCCGTCGCCGCATCACCCGCGTACCCAAGGCGACCAACTGGGCATCCCAGAGAGCAAACTGGGTCAGGTCACTCGTTGCAACGTTTTGCGGTTCCTCGCTATAGCCTTGCTTAAGTAAGGCATTGCGTTGCTTGAGTACCTGGCTATACTGGCTCAAGATGTAGGCGTAAATCGGCTCTAGCTGAATCAGCAGAGTGTCTAGCCAGATGCGTCGCTCCCCTGGCCCGCCGCGCACCAGTTCCAGATCCAAACTCGAGAACTGCACCGCATTGAGGGAACCCAAAAAATCAAGCTGTCGCCGCAGTTTTTCGCTATTCAAGCTGGCCGTGCGCCGCCCCGCCTGACGCAATACCAGGGAAAGACTAGCCGTGCCAACTTCCCGCTGTACCGAAGCGCTGATTTGAGCCAACGGCTGCCCCTGCTGCACTAGGTCGCGATCGCGGCTAGTGCGATGGGATTTCAGTGTAGCCAGCAACTCCACCGCTTCTAGCAGATTGGATTTTCCCTGAGCATTCTCTCCCACCAAAATCGTCTTAGCCGCAGTAAAGTCAACCTGCTGCTCACTATAGTTGCGGAAGTGCTTCAAGGCCAGATGCGTTAGGTACAAGGGGCAAACCAGGATTGGACTGGGTTTAAAGATATCTGAAGTCTGAAGTCTGAAGTCGGAAATCAGAAATCACTCACAACTGGTCTTTCCAAAATCCAAAATCCAAAATCTAAACTTTCACCCCCCTTCCATCTTTCGTAGCAGGGATCACCCGTTTCCCAACGATCCCCGACTACCGACACGGTGAGAGAAGATCCGCTAAAATGGGCATCTGCCTGTAGGCACTCCCTAGGGCAGGCTTCCCTGTGCGATGACCGCCCTCTATGGTTCAGCTTAATAACGGCATCACCTTATTTTTCAGCCTGCTGGTAGAAGCTATGCCCTTTTTGCTATTGGGCGTTATGTTTTCCAGCATTTTGTTGCTGTTTGTGGATGAGCAGAAACTACTGACCATCATGCCAAAAAACGTGATGCTGGCGGCTTTGGCGGGTGGGTTGATTGGGTTTTTATTTCCAGTGTGCGAGTGTGGCAACATTCCAGTGGCTCGGCGGCTGCTGATGAAGGGTGCGCCCACTGCCGTAGCAATTGGGTTTTTGCTGGCAGCTCCAACGGTTAACCCGATTGTATTTTGGGCTACGTGGATAGCCTTTCGCGATCAACCCGAAATCGTGTTTTTGCGGGTGGCGTTTACGCTAATCGTGGCGATGAGCATCGCCCTTATATTCAGTACCCAGGCCGATATGCGGCCCTTTTTGCAAGATAACCTGACCCAGTTTATGGGAGAACCGCAGCCTTCTACGTCGCGGCCATCTTCCCCTAACGGCTCCGCCAGCATATCGGCTGAGTCAGAGATTTCGCCACTGCTGCAATCCGGCACGTTTTTGATGCAGTCTCCTGGGCAGGTTCTTCAGCTAGATGCGCCTCCGACTCAGGTTCTGGCCCAAGTACCCACCGCCCTGCCCCCCTTACCCAGCCGCCTGCGGATGATGCTCGACAACATGGTGCTGGAGATGCGAGAACTAGGCGCAGTGCTGATTCTTGGCAGCGCTATAGCCGCTTTTGTGCAGGTGGCCATTCCTCGCGAAACCATCCTGGGGCTAGGGCAGGGGCCAGTGACCTCAATTTTGGCCATGATGGCCCTGGCCTGTGTGGTATCTATCTGTTCGACGGTAGATTCCTTTTTCGCCCTTTCCTTTGCCTCGGTGTTTACCAGCGGCTCACTTCTGGCCTTCCTGGTGTTTGGGCCAATGGTGGATTTGAAAAATGTCAGCCTGTTGCTGACGGTGTTTAAGGGCCGCGCTATTGTTTACCTCTTTTTGCTGGCTGCCCAGATGATCTTTTTGTTGGCCCTAATGATGAATCTCTATGGTGGTTAAGCAGCCCTGGTTCAACCTGTTGGCTTCCTCTAGGAGGTGGCGATGACGGCTCCTGTAGAACTGCGGCGGGGGCGATCGCGCTCCCCTAAAACCAGCCATCTGCCCTGGCAAGCCATCCTCGACGGGGTAATGCTGTTACTATGGGCGGCGATGCTGGGCCGGTTTATTGTGACTGGCCAACTCTACCTGCTGCTACATCCTGACTATGCATGGCTGGCCTACCTAGCCCTGGTGCTGATGACCCTGATGGGCCTGGGGCGGCTCTGGCAAGTGTGGCAGAGTACAAAATCACCGCGGCGGCAAGGGGCACCCCGCAGCCAGGAACACATTGCCCTGCTGCCCCGCCAAATTAGCAGTGCCCTATTGCTGGCTGTAGCCATGTTTGGCCTACTCTACAGCCCTCGCCCATTTACCAGTGAAACGGCCTTTCAGCGGGGTATTACCGATGTGCTGGGGCAGACGAGATCGCGCCCCGAACGCTTTGTACTCAGCGGTGCGCCGGAAGATCGCACCATTGTAGATTGGGTTCGCACGCTCAATGTCTACCCCGAACCCGATGCCTATACCGGGCAGGCCATTCAAGTCAGCGGCTTTGTTACCCACATTCCCACCTGGCCAGAAAATTTTTTCATGATTTCGCGCTTTGTACTTACCTGCTGCGCCGCTGATGCCTACCCGGTGGGGTTGCCCGTTAGTTTACCAGTGGGCACGCCCCGTCCCCAGCCCGATACCTGGCTGGAAGTATCCGGCAGTGCTACCACCGAAACCCTGGACAACAAACGCCAGTTGGTGATTGGTTCTCCCGCTTTGACTGAAATTCCTGAACCTCGCAACCCCTACGAGTACTAGTTATGGCCCGCCGCCGTTCTCGCCGCCGATTGTCAAATCGTCAGCCATTGGATTGCCAGTCTTCCCATCCTCAGCGTTCGCGTCACCAGCGCTATCCGCTGGATCGGGTGGCGCTAGCAGTGATAGTGGGGCTGACTCTGGTGCTGGGAGTGCTCGTGCTCTCTGGCGACCACGCGACGGCCAAGGTACGCGATTTTAGCTGGCAAGCTCGTCAGGTTGGAGCTGAGGATCGAGCCTTTTTGCTAACTTTTAGCCGCCCGATGGATCCTGTCAGTGTGGAGGCAAATCTGACCATCGTGCCGCCGCTACCGGGCAAAGTTAGCTGGGCTGGTAGACGGATGGCCTACACCATTACAGACCCGATTCCCTACGGGCAGTCTTTCGAGGTTAGTTTGAGTGAGGCACGAGATCGCTTCTCGGCTAACGCTGACCAGGCTGGGCGATTTGAACCGTTTCAGGGAGCCTTTCAAACCCGCAAGCAGGCATTTCTCTACATTGGATTAGACGGCAACGAGGCTAACCGCCTAGTGCTGGCAGATTTGGAACAGCAAGAGCGGACAATTTTAACCCCCAAAAACCTGACTGTGCTGGCCTTTGAACCTTATCCTCTGGGTGACAAGGTACTGTTTTCGGCCCATGACATTAACCGAGGAGAGGGCCTGCCAAGCCAGCAGCTTTACACAGTGACAACTGGAATTAACCCCCGCCCGCCCGCCGATCTGCTGGGTGATCGCTCCTCAATTTGGGCGCAACTGCGGCCTAAAAGAACTCAGACAACATTCGGTGATTTGGCACTACTGCTGGACGACCGCGACTATCAAAACCTCAAGTTTGACCTTTCACCGGATGGGCAAACCATTGTAGTCCAGCGAGTCAGCCAAAATGATCCGGCTGACTTTGGCCCCTGGGTACTGCCAACGGACCAACCGCCCTACCGATTGAATACCGACCCCGGCGGGGATTTCTTGATCGCTCCAGATAGTCAATCTCTGGTGTTGCTACAGGGTGAAGGCACAGCCATTATTGACTTGATGCCAGACCAACAACGAGGGCCACAGCCGCCCCTCGACTTTTTGCCTAACTACGGGCGCGTACTCGACATTGCTGCAGATGGCTCGGCGGCGGCAATGGTCAACTTTAACCAAAATGACCCGGCTAAGCGCTTTACAGAATCGCTGTTTTTAGTCACGAACCAGGGCACAGAAGAAGAACTGCTGCGGGTTGGTGGCAGCATTATTGATGCCCAGTTTGACCCGACCAAACGCTTTCTCTATGTGTTGGCTAGCGAACCTACCCAGGTTAGTCCCAGCAATGAACCTCTTAGCGTGGAGGGGCGCTATGTCGAACAGCCCTTCCTACTGGCGGTTGATCTGGAGGCTAGGGCGATTCTCAGACTGCTACAACTGCCGCCGCAGCCCCGTATTCACATGAACCTGTCCCCTGATGGGCGATCGCTACTGCTCGATCTCGATGGTGGTAATGATGCGCAGCCTAACTCAGACCCGGCCAGCGGCCCTGGCTTGTGGCATTTGCCCTTATTTAGCGAAGCCGGACAAACCAGCCCCGCCGTAGTTGATCCAGAGCTTTTTCCCTTTAAGGGCATTCAAGCTACCTGGCTACCCTAGGGCGGGTCACAAATCGGGAAACACCTCTCGCACTGCTGGATGCACCAGGTTGCCTGCCGAGACATTGAGTCCGGCCTGAAGGCCACTGTCGGCAACCAGAGCCGCCATGCCCTGGTTGGCTAGCTTTAGCACATAGGGAGCGGTGGCGTTGTTGAGCGCCTGAGTAGCTGTCCAGGGTACTGCACCGGGCATGTTGGGCACCCCAAAGTGAACCACGCCAAATTCCACATAGGTGGGCCGGCTGTGGGAGGTGGGGCGCAGGGTTTCGATGCAGCCACCCTGGTCTACGGCCACATCAATAATCACCGAGCCGGGACGCATTTTAGAAACCAACTCCTTCGACACCAGAACTGGGGCACGGCGACCGGGCACCAGCACAGCACCAATCAACAAATCGGCCTGGGGTACGGACTTTGCTATTTGAGTTGAGCTACTGTACAGCAGTTCGACTCGCGACCCAAACAGGGTTTCCAGGTAAGCCAGCCGGTCTACGCTGATGTCGATAATTTGCACCCTGGCCCCCAGCCCCACGGCCATCTTGGCGGCTTCGGTGCCAACTACGCCACCGCCCAAAATGACCACTAAACCCGGAGATACACCAGGTATTCCCCCTAGCAGCACCCCTCTACCGCCCTGCTGACGCTCCAGGTAGCGGGCTCCGAACTGCACCGATAGGCGACCTGCGATTACACTCATGGGGGTCAACAGGGGAAGTCGGCCATCGGGGGTGGTTACCGTTTCGTAGGCGATCGCCTGAATGCCGCTTTCTAACAAAGCCTCGGTCAGTGCTCGCTCTGCAGCCAGATGCAGATAGGTGAACAAGATCAGGTCTTTGCGAAAGAAGCCGTACTCCGAGGGCTGAGGCTCTTTGACCTTGACAACGAGTTCCTGCGCCCAGGCAGTAGTAGCATCGGCCACTAGCGTGGCTCCGGCCTGGTTATAGTCCTCATCGCTGAAGCCAGAACCTGCTCCCGCCCCAGTTTGCACTACTACCTGATGCCCTTGCTGGCAGAGGGTCTGCACCGTCGCCGGGGTCAGCCCGACGCGAAATTCCTGATCTTTAATTTCCTTGGGAAGTCCAATCTGCATGGTGTAATCGTCCTATCGGCAGCAAATGGGGTAGCTAGCCGCGCTCATTCACAGAGTCGATAGCCATGCCCCTAGTTCTATTATCCCTACCGCTTTCCCTAACGTTGTTCGTAGAGGGCCGAATAGAAGGCTTGATACTCTGTGGAAAGCAAGGGCATCCACCAGTGTCGGTGGGTGAGATACCAGGTGACGGTTTGACGCAGGCCCGCTCTGAGGGTGACGGCGGGCGACCAGCCCAGAGTTTGCTGAATTTTAGTGATATTCATGGCGTAGCGGCGGTCGTGGCCCGGGCGATCGCGCACCAGCGTAATCAACTCCCGGCTGGGACGCATAGGCAGGTCGTCGGCCAGCTCGTCCATCACATCACACAGTAACTGCACTAAATCCAGGTTTTTAATTTCCGATTGGCCGCCGATAGCATAGGTTTCTCCTGGTGTGGCTCGGTTAAGGACAACATCCAGCGCCCGACAGTGATCCTCTACATAAAGCCAATCGCGGATATTCTGGCCATCCCCATAGACCGGAAGAGGCTTACCCAGCAGCAGGTTAACGCACATTAGCGGAATCAGCTTTTCTGGGAACTGGTAGGGGCCGTAGTTGTTGGAACAGTTGGTAATGAGCGTTGGCAACCCATAGGTGTGAAAGTAAGCCCTGACTAGATGATCGCTACCGGCTTTAGAGGCGGAATAGGGGCTGTTGGGAGCATAGGGCGTGGTTTCTGAAAAGGGTGGATCCGTAGAGCCAAGACTGCCAAATACCTCGTCAGTGGAAATGTGTAAAAACCGAAAGTAATCCGCAGAGTGTTGGCTGGCCCAGTGCTGCCGAAAGGCTTCTAGCAGGGTGAAAGTGCCCATCACATTAGTCTGCACAAACGCCCCTGGCTCCAGGATGGAACGATCCACATGGGACTCGGCTGCAAAGTGAACCAGGGTGTCAATAGCGTGGCGGGTTAGCAAAGAGGTGAGGAGAGAGCGATCGCAAATATCCCCCTGCACAAATTGGATCTTCTCGGTTTGAATCAAACTTTCCAAACTGGCCCGGTTGCCCGCATAGGTGAGCTTATCCAGCACCATCAGCCAGTCAGTGGGATGCTGCTGACACCAGTAGTGCACAAAATTGGTGCCAATAAACCCCGCCCCACCAGTTACCAACAGTCGCCGTTGCTTCACCCGTTTTTTCTCCTCAAGTAGAGTGCCACCACCTCGTACAACCAAAAGGTTGAGCGTCCTCACTGATACACTCCCTCGGGGTTGACGCCCGCCAAAGTAAGGACGCGCCCAGCCATGGCAATGCTCTAGCGATTAAACATCAAGGTTCTTAGCCATCCGACCCATTGCCGGCCCAGGGCCGCCGCAGGTGCAACGGCAGATGGTTGCAATCGCTAAAGCGGCGCACAAAGGGGCCATAGTCCATCAACTCCACCAGGGATAGGGAGGTGACTGGCATGGCCAGTCGATCTCGGTAGCGGCCTACATCCACGCCCAGCAACGTACACAGCATGATGCGTAGGGTAGCCTTATGAGAGATAATCAGCACATTGCCATCGGGGTAGGTGTCTTCGATTTCCGCTAACACGTCAGAACTGCGGCGGGCCACCTGCATTCCCTTTTCGCCCTGGGTGGGACTGTTCCAGGCAGGGTCGGCCAGCCAGCGAATGTAGTCATCGTGGAAGGCGGCATTGACCTCAGCGGGCGACATTCCTTCCCATTTTCCGAAGGATAGCTCTCGCAGTCCATCCCGACATTCAAAGTCAAGCCCAGTAGATTGACAGAGCGGCTGAAGGGTTTCAACGGCATGGTTGAGTGGGCTGCAGAAGAGGGCCTTCCAGTCGAGTTGGTAATAGGTTTTGGCAAAAAAGTCGGCCATCTGTTGGCCCCGCTCTGTCAGAGAAACATGCTCACGGCTACAGTACCGCCGAGTGCGGCAGTACTCGGTTTCGGCATTGCGGAGCAGGTAAAGCCTCAGGGGCATGGTGTTCTTACCTCAGGTGGAGGGGAGTGAGCGCAGCGCATCGTTCAGGTGGGAGCGATCAGCAATGGTGTGAAACAACGGTCCCCGCTTTGCCAACTCAACCACGCTTACAGCGGCGACGGGCATATCCATGCGATCGCGGTAGCGGCCTACATCGATGCCCAGCAGGGTACACAGCATAATCCGAATGGTGGCTTTGTGGGAGACGACCAGAATATGCCCAGTGTTGTGGGTATGCTCAATCTCATCCAGCACCTGGGCTGAGCGGCGAGCAATATCCACCGCCCGTTCGCCACCCACTGGCGCATACCAGGCCGGGTCGGTCAACCAGGCCACATACTCATCATGGTGTTCCCGATCTACTGCTGTGGGATGCATTCCTTCCCAGCGGCCATACATTACCTCTCGCAAGCCATCCCGTAACTGCATCTCCATACCCACCCGCTGGCAGAGGGGCTTAGCCGTTTCCACGGCCCGTCGCAACGGACTCACATAAGCGGCTGTCCAGGGCAACATGGCGTAGGTCTCAGCAAATTGCTCAGCCATCTCAACACCCTCTGGGGTCAGCCCTGGGTCATTTTCTGGCATACCGCAGTATCCTCCGGTCAGGCTGTAAGCCGTCTGGCCATGGCGTAAAAAGTAGAGAAAAACTGCCATCGTTTCCGCCCCTGAAGGTGGAATAGAAAGACCCCCGTAAGCGCCTTGGTGAACGGCACTCTGGGGTTAATCCCTACTCTAACCTACGGGGGTTAAAGGGAGGATAGAGTGAAGAGGTGATGAAGTAACCGTTTTACTCCAACTCCCGTCTCCCCTCCAGCGCCCTGGCTAGGGTTACTTCATCGGCGTATTCCAAATCGCCACCCATGGGTAAGCCAAAGGCAATGCGGGTAACGCGGGTAAAGGGTTTGAGCAACTGGCCTACGTAAAGGGTCGTGGTGTCGCCCTCAATGCTGGGGCTAATCGCCATAATTACTTCCTGGATGCCCTCTTTGTTGACCCGGTGAACCAGGGGGCCAATAGTAAGCTGCTCTGGGCCAATGCCATCCATCGGGGAAATCAGGCCGCCAAGCACGTGGTAGCGGCCCCGGTATTCGCGGGTTTTTTCGATGGCAATGACATCCCGCGAGTCGGCCACTACACAGAGGGTTTGGGTGTCGCGGCTGGTAGAGCAGCAGATATCGCACACAGGGTCGGCAGAGAGGTGAAAGCAAATCGAGCACTGGCCGACTTGGGCCTTGGCATCTAGCAACGCTTGGGCAAGGGCCTGTACTTCCACCTGGGGACGCTTGAGAATGTGTAGGGCCAGCCGTTGGGCAGACTTGGGGCCAACGCCAGGGAGCCGCTGGAATTCTTCAATCAGTCGAGCTAGGGGACGGGTGTAAATGGCAGGACTCCTTGCGATCGCCAGTTACTCCATTCTAGAAGGATTGTTGCGGAGATCGAGGGCATTAAAACCCTGAGCGCCTTTTCCACCAGATTTGCCACAATAGCGATAGCCTTGCTGGCTGTGCAACCGCGCCCGCAGCGGGTTGTATACTGATGCCGACTGAAATTAAGCAGCGCTATCTGGAGGTGCGGGAGGTGGGTACTAATGCCGTTATCACTGTGGTGGAAGTTTTGTCTCCCAAGAACAAACGTCAGGGCCAGGGGTGTAGTTTTTATGTAGACAGGCACAAAAAACCCTTCCGCCCGTCCCATGCTTATGGGTTGGAGCAGAAGGGCTTAGCCCGTCATTGGCTTTTAGAGACACCAGGGAACATTTAGAGATCGAACTTGAGCCCACCAACCACCGTCGGCCCGTTTTGGCTGTTAAACAGTTGCTCAATCCGAACGTAGACACCAGGGCCAAGGGCGCGGCCTGTACCCACAGTTTGGGGAATGCGCTGGCCAGCGTCGTCGTAGACAAACTCATAGTTAACAACTGGAATGGACTGGCCAGAGGCATCGGCAATCATTGCGTAGACTGGATTGCCCTGCTCATCCAGCAAAGGCCGGGTTTGGTAGAGCGGGGTGGGGTTGCCAGCCAGGTCAAACCCGTAGGCAGGGCGTTGCTCTTCCCCAAAGGGGTTGAATACCGCTTCAGCCCGCAGGCCAGTGTCACCATTGTTATGGCTCTGGCCGATGACGATGCCGCGCATAAAGACCTCAGCCCGGAGGATGTTGGCGGCTGGTGTCCAGGGCGTGTTGCCCAGGTTGAGAATGCCACCAAAGGCCAGTTCGCCTAGCGCTGGAGATACGTTAGGGTAGCTTTCTGTAGCCGTACTAACCTGCCGGTTGACCGTAAGAGCATCCCCCGCTACCAGCCCCTGACCAGGCAGAGGGGTTACGGTAGAACTCACCAGGTATTCGGCCCCTTGGAGAATACTGGTGTTGGTGACGGTAGGGCCTTCCAACACCTCAATTTGACGGGAGCTTTCGTCCGGGTTGAGCTCAAGGTTAATGTTGCTCAACAGGCCGTTGCTGTCGATGTCAAAGCTGGCGGTGCCAGTCTGTCCAGCGGTTTCGACAGTGCGAGTAACGATTTCAGTAGTCTGGGTATCTACCTGGGTACGGGGAGTGGCAAACAGATTAACCCGAGTTTGACGATAAAGCCCATTCAACTCGCTTTGCAACGTAGTGATGGTGGTAGTCAGCGTATCTTCCTGGTTGCCTAGCCCAAGTGACAGCGCCCCTCGCACGTACAACCCACCTGCTACAGAGGTAGTGAAATAGCCCATCTGCCCAGCATCGCCAGGGATAACCTGGTCAGGGGTGGACAACAAGGTGCCAACGCGGGCATCCACATCCGCAGGGTCTGTAACATCGTAGGTGGCAATCAGTTCACCACCAGAAACCTGGCGATAGACCCCCTGAATACCGTTAAAGCTATCAACCGCGGCATTCTGGCCCACCAGGGTATCTTCTACAGCGTAGATCTCGGAGCTTTCCAGGTAGAAGTTGTCGGGGTGCTGGGTCGCAGAAATGACCAGAAAGTCACCATCGGCAATGCGATAAGTGCCTGCTTCGTTATTGGTCGTCAGAGCATAGCGCTGGTCGAGCTGCAAATCTTGACCGGGCTGTTGGGGCACCAGCGCATAGATGATGCGACGAGCTTCCCCAGTGGCTAGGGTAATGGGCTGGGTGGCGTGGCCTTGACGGGTCCACTGAGGCACAAATTCGGCAGTGCCATCAGTTTTTTCGATGACTAGCCCGCCCACGTTGTGGGTATAAGCCGCCTGGCCGGGGCCTATCAGCGTAGCATCAAGGGGCGCAATTGTAATGGCTTTATCTTCCGGTAAGTCAAAAATGCCGTTCACCGAAGATAGCCGCTCACCAGGGATAACCTGCTCTGGGGTAGCGGGCACGTAGCCCACCAGCCGAGTGTTGTGGATTAGCCCAGTGGGTTGCACCAGTCGGGGGCCATCGAGGTCGGTGCTGACTACCCGGTTGCCAAACATATCTACCGCATCTCGATGGGTGGGGTGCAGAAACTGCGTGATACCGACAGTGGCCGTCAACCCAGCCTGGTTAGCGTTGGCAGTGGGGTCAACCCGTAGCGTACCGGTCAGCAAAGTAGGAGGTGCGGCTGGATTGCTCACCAGGGGCGAGAGCTGCCCCGTAAGGCTGGCCCCATCGCTACCTAAACGAATCTGAGCTGCGCCAGAGTACTGGTTGTAGACGAGTTGCTCGTCGTTGTCGGTTCTGACGCCAGTGGCATGGGCCAGAGGGCCAATGCTGGCGTTGTCGATCTCAACCTGGCCCCATTGCCGCTCTTCTTGCACAGTGGTAAAGCGCTCATCGTCAGTCGGGGAGATTTCTTCGATCACTTCCTCCTGACGCAGCAGCGGCTCCAGAGGAATTTCCATAGTTACAGTGCGGTAGCTAATGGTTTCGCTGATAATCTGCTCTCCTTGCAGAATTTCTGCTTCGCCCCGACCACCGACCAGACGGAGATAGTCACCATCATTGAAGTCGCGATCGCCCCCATTGGGCAGGTCTTCCACCGCGAACTGACCATTGTTGGCAAAGTAAATGGCTGACTGGTGCGGTTGGCTGCCATTGTTGCGCAGGTTTAGCACCCGCAGTTCTACCCTATCCGTAGCGTTGTAGGTAACGCTGATTTGCGCTGCAGCGGGAAGCGTTTGTCCCTGTGGCCCAGTACGCACGCTGTCGCCCCTTACAAAAGAAGTTTCCTGGTGCTTAATAGCGCCGTCAGGACCATAGACCGTAACTTGAATACCTTCACCAAAAGCATGGGCGCCGGGAATGTGCTGCAAATTAAACTGAGTTGAAAACTCCAGGGAGCCTGGTTGCAACGTAAAGCCAGGGGCCAGAGGCTGCAATTGGGCCTCAACATTGGCGGCATCAATTTGCAAATTCACGGAACTTGGCGCGAGTTGGCTCGGTCTTGTTGGTTGAGGGCGTCCTTCTTGAGGATTAGTAATCAGCCCAGCAGGAAGAGGAATATTGGAGGTGTTTTGTAGCTCCCCAGTGGAGAACGTGAAGGCGTTGTTGTTAACCTGTACCGAACCATCCTGATTGAGCTGAATCTGTGGCGTAGGGTTAGCCATAGCTGGTGCAGTTAGGCTGAGGGTACCGGCTAGTAGTGTCAGAGAAGCTGCGGAATAGAGGGATTGGGAACGGGCAGAAATGACGGATTTCATAGGGGGCTCCTTGGGGGGGGCTAAAGTTGTCTCTGGTTGAAACAACAGTGAAAACCCCTAAGCTTTCGCTAAAACCCCGGTTTTTGAGTCCACTTTCTAAACTGCACCCTAGTGTTTGGAATAGGGCTTATTGGCAGCATCGGTAAAGGCGCTTTGATCTGGAGACGCGGCCTTGAGTTGCCTGAATTGCAAAGCGTTACAAGCGTTACAAAATGTGGCCTCTTTGATGGCGATTAGGCTACCGTAGACAGTCTTGCATCTGGCTGAGTGATAGGTATTGGGGACAGGTGGCAGGTGCCGGTTTCGGTGGCAGGGGATAGGAATCCCAAAACTTGAAGGTCGTGATCATCAGCAACGCCCTGGGTTCCCTGTAGGCACAACGTCTAGTTGCCAGGGTTGAGAGTTTTATCAATCAACCAGAATCTCAATGCGGACTTGGTTTGAACAGCTACAGAAAAAGAACAAAAATAAGAAGCGAGGATTATTCCGCCATTGGAACCTATGCGACTACCAGAAACAGGAAAGGGCTTTTTCCTCATCAGGACAATTTTCAAAATTATTCTGATAATTTTTTGGAAAAATAGGTTAACTTTTATAAGCTCTGTGTGAAGTTCAAGCTCTTATAGCCAACTCTCAAGGTGAGAAGTATACGATTATTGGCAATGATTTTCTCTTTCGATGCCTTAGCCGTTAGCATCTACCGCAGGTTCCGTTCTATTGCTGTGGTTGAGATTAGCTAAGATATCCATGTCTACAACTCAAATTCCCACAATTCTGGTTGATCAATTTGGCTACCGGCCTGGGGATTCCAAGGTAGCAGTTATTGTTCAATCTCAGGCTGGTGCAACGGTAGATGGCCGCCTTTCGGATAGCTACCAAGTTATTAACAAAGCTACTAACCAATCGGTATATCAGGCTACAGCAAAAATTTGGCAAAGTGGAACTATCCACAGCCAATCGGGAGATCGAGCGGCCTGGTTCGATTTTTCATCCATTACACAGCCGGGTAACTATATTATTCGCAACAGCCGAACCGGTGAAATTTCTGATGCCTTCGAAATTGCTGACGACGTTTATAAAGATGTCTTGATTGCGGCTACGCGGACGTTTTTTTACCAACGTAGCGGCTTCGCGAAACAAACACCCTATGCTGATCCAAAGTGGACAGACGGTGCCGCATTTCTTGGCCCTGGACAAGATACTGAAGCTCGCTTTGTTAACGATAAGACCAATGCTAGTTTAGCTAGGGACATGCGTGGTGGTTGGTTTGATGCAGGGGATACGAATAAGTACGTTACCTTTGCCACAACAGCTGTTCATCAACTGTTAGATGCCTACAAACAAAACTCAGCTATTTGGACAGACGACTTCAACTTGCCAGAGTCTGGCAATGGCATTCCCGATTTAATTGACGAAATTCAGTTTGAGTTAAATTGGCTCAAACGCATGCAAGATAGTGACGGCGGGGCTTTTATTAAACTGGGCACCCTGGACTACAACTGGGCTACAAAACCCAGCTTGGATACTCGACCACGATTTTATGGGCCAAAGTCATCTTCATCCACAATCGCTATTGCCAGCATGTTTGCCCATGCCGCGTTAGTTTTTCAGCAAATTCCGGCTAAGGCGAGCGAGGCTACTACATTACTTCAAAAATCCCAATTGGCTTGGAATTGGTTTATAGCTAACCCAATTGATACAAATTCCGACACAGGAGAAATTAAATCCGGAGATGCTGATGTGTATGCTGATGGCCAGATTGGTATGGCTGTTACGGCTGCGGTTTATTTGTTTGCGTTAACGGGTCAAACTGTTTATCAAAACTACATTCGAGATAACTACACCAGAACCTATCCCTTAAAAGGCTTTGCCTGGTCGGTTTATGAGCCCTACATCGGGGATGCATTGCTATTTTACACTACCTTAAACACTGCCGATACTACCCTTAAGCAGACTATTCTGTCCAAGTTTAATCAGCAGCTTCAGCAGCGCACCGTTATCTACGGAGATAGCACAAATCTCGACCCCTACCGGGCGTATATGCCCAATGATCAATATCACTGGGGTAGCAATTCTGTAAAGAACAATATTGGCAGCACAAATTACGATGCTATTCTTTATGGCCAGGCGTCTGGCAACGCTAAGGTCTACCAAGATCGGGCGCTGGGTTCCTTAAACTATCTCCACGGCGTAAACCCACTAGGCAAGGTTTACCTCTCGAATATGTACGCCTATGGAGCCGAACGCTCCATCAATGAAATCTATCATGAATGGTTTGGTCAGGGAGTTTATGATAATGCCCTGACCTCTCCCAATGGCCCACCGCCTGGCTATCTGGTGGGTGGCCCGAATAAAAATTACACTGGTTCTGCGCCCATTAAAGGGCTGCCACCCATGAAGACCTACATTGACAATAATGATGGGTCAATTAGGGCTTGGGAAATTTCTGAACCAGCTATTTACTACCAAAGTAGCTACATTAAACTGTTGTCGAAATTTGTGACTCCTAGCTCGTCGGGTCAAACCTTAATTGGCACCTCTGGTGATGATTCGCTAGTCGGTGCTAGCCAAAACGATAGGCTGGAAGGACTGGCTGGCCAAGATACCCTCCAGGGCAATGGCGGCAATGATGTGCTCTTAGGAGGCAGTGGCAATGACCTGTTGCAGGGCGGAGAGGGCAACGACACTTTAGACGGTGGGACTGGTAACGACACGCTGGTGGGTGGCCCTGGCAACGATAGCCTCAATGGTGGCGAGGGCATAGACACCGCTGGCTACGGAGGAGCAACGGCTGCCGTCAACGTCAACCTCAGCACTGGCATAGCTACGGGGGGGGCTGGTAATGATGTGCTGGTATCTATCGAGCGGGTTAATGGTTCTGCCTACAATGACACTATTACCGGCAGCAGCAACAATGACACCCTCAGTGGCGGTGATGGCAACGACACCGTCAACGGTGGTGGTGGCAACGACAGTCTCAACGGCGGCGGCGGCAATGACTCTCTTCTTGGCGATGCTGGTAACGATACTCTCAATGGCGGCAGTGGTAACGATACCCTCAATGGTGGCAATGGTGACGATAGCCTCAACGGTCAAGACAATAGTGACTTTATTTTGGGAGGGGCAGGAAATGATCGCCTCAATGGTGGCCGTGGCAACGATACCCTCAACGGAGGCCCAGGTAAAGACACCCTGACCGGCGGAGATGGTAGCGACTTTTTTGTGTATGCAGCGATGGAAGATCAGGGCGACATTATCCAAGATTTTGAGGTGAGCCGAGACAAAGTAGTTATGACGCCACTCTTTACGGCCTTGGGTTACAGTGGCTCAAACCCAATTGCAGATAGCTATTTGCGCTTTCTGGCGGTAGGCAGCACCACTCAGATACAAGTTGACTCTAATGGGTTGTTTGGGGGATCTAACTTTGTGACATTGACTACTCTTAACGCTGTTGCTCCCAGTGGGTTAACGTTAGGGACAAACGTGGTGTTTAGAACTTAAAGCACCATTATCTAAAGCCGAGTTTCCAGGCTTCTATCTAAAATCTAAAGCCGAGTTTCCAGGCTTCTATCCATACTTCACCAAGGCCAATGAGCTATCCTCGCCCACTCAATACGCGCTCTGTCTCACGTTTTTCCTGCTTGCGCTTGAGAGATTCGCGTTTATCGTGAAGCTTTTTACCACGAGCCAGGGCGATGCTAACTTTAATCCAGCCGCCTTTGAGGTAGACCTTGAGTGGCACCAGGGTCAGCCCCTTTTGCTCGACTTTGCCAATTAACTTACGAATTTCGTCGCGGTGCAGTAACAGGCGACGGGGGCGCTTGGCTTCGTGGTTGTAGGCTTTGTTAGTCATCGTGTGCGGTGAAATATGAACATTTTGCAGCCACAGTTCGCCATCTTTGATCTGGGCGTAGCCATCGCGCAGGTTGACTTTGCCTTGGCGAATAGACTTGACCTCAGAGCCCAGCAGTTCAATACCGGCCTCATAGGTTTCTAAAATTTCGTATTGGTGGCGGGCTTGGCGGTTGTCGCTAACTACCTTGAATCCCTTGCTGTCATCGGCCATGCTTGTCTCCTATTCCACCACAACCCGCCACTCATGCAGTTCGTAATCTACACAGCGGTGCTCGATCAGCGGGTCTGCTGCCACAATAGCCTTGGCCTCGTCCATAGATTCCGCCCGAAATATCAGCATACCACCCCCATACTCGGCCCAGTAGCCAGTCTTAGCCTCGTGACCACGGCGAATCAGATCCTTAACATAAGCTACATGGGCGGGCACGTGTTGGTCGAAGGTGACCTTATCCACCCGACCTCTCTCTATCTTGACAAACCAGGGCATAGGTATTCAGATTTTAATTCCTTAAAAATTATCCTGCGTCGGGTGGCAGCGTAGGCATGGAAAGGCTAGGATTCAACCGAGGCTATGTTCTTAACAGACTGTTAAGTCAGGTAAGTTAAACAACTGAGTTAATACCTCCGCTTCCTGCCTTGGAATTTAGCATAGAGCACAGTCTGACTTAGGAATTTAGCCTATAACAAAACCGCTATTGTTGCTGAGTTCCACAGCTATGCAAACTCTCCAAAACCCAGCCTCGGCTTCTGCTTCGGTTGCTGCTCCGCCCGGCAAACATCGCGTTGTGATTGTTGGCGGTGGCTTTGGGGGCCTCTACGCGGCTCAACAGCTAGGTCGGGCGGCTGATATCCAGGTCACGCTGATTGATAAGCGTAATTTTCATCTGTTTCAGCCGTTGCTCTACCAGGTAGCTACCGGCGGGCTATCACCAGGAGACATTGCCTCACCGCTGCGGGGAGTGCTAAGTCAGCAAAAAAATACCCAGGTGTTAATGGGCGAAGTCGTTGACATTGACCCTAGCACTAGAACCGTGGCCCTCAAGGACGATAGCACGCTGCCCTACGACACGCTGATTGTGGCCACTGGCATGAGCCACTTCTATTTTGGCCGTGACGACTGGGCTGACATTGCCCCTGGCCTCAAAACGGTGGAAGATGCTCTGGAAATGCGTCGCCGCATCTTTGCCGCCTTTGAAGCTGCTGAAAAAACGACCGACCCAGACGAGCAGCAGGCGTTACTAACTTTTGTGATTGTCGGTGCTGGCCCTACTGGGGTAGAACTGGCTGGAGCTTTGGCAGAACTGGCTTACCACACCCTCAAGCCCGACTTTCGCCAGATTGACACCACCGCCACCCGCATCCTTTTGGTCGAAGGCATGGATCGGGTGCTACCGCCCTTTCCACCAGAACTATCAGCTCGTGCCCAGCAAGACCTGGAAAAAATGGGGGTGGAGATTTGCACTAAGACCCTGGTGACAGATATCCAAGGTCATCAGGTCACTCTCAAGCAGGGCGATACGTTGACTACTCTCCGGGCGGCGACGGTGCTGTGGGCCGCAGGAGTACGTGACCCAGGTATGGGCGGTATTCTGGCCGAGCGCACTGGGGCCGAGCGAGATCGGGCCGGGCGCATCATCGTCAGCGATGATTTGAGCATTCCCACCTACCCCAACATTTTTGTAGTAGGTGACTTGGCCCACTTTGCCCATCAGGGCGAGCGTCCCCTGCCTGGTGTTGCCCCGGTTGCAATTCAGGAAGGTAAATACGTGGCTAAACTTATCCAAAAACGGCTGCAAAACCAAACTCTGCCCAAATTTGACTATAAGGACCCTGGTAGCCTGGCCGTTATTGGTCGTAACGCCGCTGTGGTGAATTTTCCTAACATGAAGCTGACGGGCTTTCCAGCCTGGTTCGTGTGGCTATTTATTCACATCTTTTTCCTGATTGAATTTGACAACAAAGTTATTGTCATGACTCAGTGGGCTGCCAACTACATCACCCGTAAACAGGGCGCACGGTTGATCACGAATTCACCGGACTAGGTTTTTCTCCCTGTGCAAAGGTCTATACAGGATGTGGATGGCTTAAAGAGACTAGTGAGGGCTCTATATAATGGGGAAAGTCTCTTCTTAACCCGCTCTGGTCGCCCTTATGACCAAATTGCCGATTACAGCTACTCTGCTGGAATCTTTTCTTCGCCAGCCAGATATTGAGGCGTCCCCAGCCTGGGAGTTTATCGACGGGCAAGCTCAGCAAAAACCCATGCCCACTCTGTTTCATTCTCGCCTCCAGCGTAATTTAGTGAATTCTATTAATAACCAGACCGGGGATTACGAGGCTATTCCAGAACTACGCTGTATTGTGCCGCCATTTTCTCCAGTTCCTGATATTGCTGTTGTCGCCAATGATCGCCTACCAGAGGATGACGGGCCGCTTCAGGGTGCTCCAGACTGGCTGATTGAAATTCGCTCCACTAATCAAAGCACTTTAGGGTTGCAAAGCAAAATCCTTCATTGCTTAGGCAATGGCACTTAGATGGCTTGGTTGATCGATCTTCAGCGCCAACAAATTTGGGTTTGGCAGGGCGAAGAGCTACCCATTATCTATGCAGGGGCAGAAAGTCTACCAGCGTTGGGCGCTATCCCAGGATGGTCAGTGAAGGCAGTAGTAGCTATGGCCCGCCAGCCACGCTAGCGCCCATCAGCTTTTGACCCTTGAGAAGATAAATAGCTGGCAGGGGTTGGCCTATGGGAAAAACTTCTTTACGATATCAAGGGTTGCGGGGTTGTTTTTGGACAGAGAATAGCCAGCTTTTAAGGAACCTGTCTGAAACACTTCCCTGATCCCTGAACGAGATGTAGTGGGAGGAGAGGGCTATGCGAAAAGGGTGGCTAATTGTAGTAGCGGTAATGCTGGCTACGGTGCTAACGGTCGGGTTAGCCAGAGTAGCCCGGGCAGATATTGTGACTGAATCGGTGGTTTATACCATTGACGGCCAGCCCTACGAAGGATATTTCGCTATCAACCAGGGATTTGGCGACAATCAACCCCTGGTGATGATTGTTCATGACTGGAATGGTCTGGATAACTATGAAATGCGCCGCGCCCAAATGCTGGCAGAGCAGGGTTATGCCGCCTTTGCAGTAGATCTCTATGGTCAGGGAGTGAGGCCTCGAAATCCAGACGAGTCGCGGGCGGAAAGCGGCAAGCTCTACGCTGATCGCCCAACCATGCGAGCTCGTTTATTAGCAGGATTGACCCAAGCCCAGCAGCAGTCTGGTGTGGATGGTAGCCGAGTAGTGGCGATGGGCTACTGTTTTGGCGGTGCAGCGGTGCTGGAAATGGCCAGGGCCGGTATGGATGTAGATGGGTTTGTGTCCTTCCACGGCAGCTTTGAAACCCCAGAAGGGCAGAACTACACTCAAACCCAAGGCCGCATTCTGGTGTTGCATGGCTCGGATGACCCCGTTGCACCAATGGCAGATGTAGCCCAACTGGCTGCTGAACTCGATGCCGACGGGGTAGATTTTGATATGGAAATCTACGGCGGCGTTGACCACGCCTTCACCGTTTGGTCTGATGGTGAGCGGTATGACGGTCAGGCAGATCGCAAATCCTGGCGATCGCTGCTGACGTTTTTGGCTGAAACCATTGACTAACCCAGTATCACCGTAAGTGAGGCCAGTATCAGGCCCAAAGAGTTCAGAAATGTAAAGCTCATGAGCGTCTAACTCCTGACTCCTGACTCCTGACTCCTGACTCCTGACTCCTAACTCCTTCCTAGAACCTGAGTTCGACAGCTAAAAAGCAGCTTGTGGCAAGGCTTTAAGCTCAAAATCTGGAATACCCAACGCGGGCTTATCGGGGTGGTAAGCGTAGGCGATCAGGCCTGAGACCAGATTGACG
>Ga0224723_1000640_pt1 | contig 23622 bp, 18 predicted proteins | sample Balambano_FR2_Me_FD_161647 | JGI IMG/M metagenome (GOLD analysis project Ga0224723, IMG submission 161647) | Freshwater sediment microbial communities from Lake Towuti, South Sulawesi, Indonesia - Balambano_FR2_MetaG | ecosystem: Environmental > Aquatic > Freshwater > Lake > Sediment | place... | reverse complement strand
GATTCCTGGCCCGTGCCGCGCGCATAGGCCAGCGTAAGCCCCGGCCGTCGTTCCTCGACAGGGAAGATGCGCGCGGCACGGGCCAGGAATCTTCCGGCGCCGCTGCCGAACAGGCGCCCGGCATCGCCGCTCCAGCGCACGCGGGCCAGCGCCTGCGGCGGCAGCGCGGCTGCCATCACCAGCGGATCGAGGTCGGACAGGTGATTGGCGCAGACGATCACGGGACCCTGCGGCACGCGCTCGCCTCCACGGGTGCGCAGGCGGAAGAACAGGCGCATCAGCAGCCCGTTGACCAGGCGCAGCGCGCCGCCGGCCAGGCGCTCGCCGAGTTTCCGCGGCGCCAGCCAGCGCGGATCGGGTGCGGGCGGGCCTTCAGCGGCAGGCATGGATGCCTTGGCGGCGATGCGCGCCAGCAGGTCGCGCACCGTCTCCACCGCCGCGACATCCTCCTCGGTCAGCGCGATACCGGTACGGCCTTCCAGCGCCATCGACAGTTCCAGGAAGCCCAGCGAGTCGAGCCCCAGATCGAGCGCCGGTGAGGTTTCGGGGCCGATGCGCCTGCCCTTTGCCCGCTCCTCCAGCAGCCCCATCAGCGCGCGGCCTGCCTCGCTTTCGAGCAGCGGGCGGTCGGCGTCGGCCCAATCGCCGGCGGCGCCGCCGGCGCGGCCGGAGAGTGCCGCGTCGTACAGGGCAGGCAGCTGGAACCGGCGGAACTTGCCAAGCCGCGTGCGCGGCAGCGGCTCGCCCACCAGCGCCACGCCGGCCGGGCGCTGCCAGTGCGGCAGGGCGCGCGCGGCCTCGGTCAGCGTCACCCGCACCACGTCGGCCACGCGGGCATTGGGGCCGGCGGCAATGCGCGCGGTGTCGGGCAGCACCAGCGCGACCAGCGCGCCCTGCTTCTCGGTCACCGCGATCTCCTTGAATTCGGGCCGCGCCAGCTGGGCCTCGACCTCCTCGGGGAAGACGTTCTTGCCGCCGCCCAGCACGATCATTTCCTTGACGCGGCCGGTGATCAGCAGGTTGCCACCATTGTCGAAGCGGCCCAGGTCGCCGGTGCGGAACCAGCCATCCGCCGTGAAGGCGCCATCGTTCGCCCCGGGCGGCGCGCGGTAGCCGGTGAACACCGAAGGTCCGCGCGCCTGCACCTCGCCGGTGCCGTCTTCGCGGGGATCGGCAATGCGCAGCTCGATGCCCGGCAGGGCTCGCCCTTCGCTGCCGATCACCGCAGCGCCCTGCGGCTGGTTGGTCAGGATGCTGGCGGTCTCGGCCAGGCCATAGCCGGAGAGATGCTCGAACCCCAGCGCCTCCAGGATCCAGACGGCATCGACATCGGGCTTGGCCCCGCCCGAGGCGAGTACGCGCATGCTGCCGCCGAACGCCGCGTGGACCTGGCCGAACAGGTACTTGCCGATGCGTCGCCCGGTGCGTCGGCGCACGAACAGCGAGAGGGCCAGGAGGGCTTCGAAAATCCGCCGGGCGAGCGTGCCCCGCGCCGCCGCCCGCGCCCGCACGCCGGCCGCCAACGCCGAGTAGAGGCGCGGCACGCCGATCACCAGTGTGGCGCGGGATTCCTTCATGGCCGCGGCGATGCGGGGCGCATCGGCGCCTTCCGGCAGCACCACCGGTGCGCCGATCGCCAGCGGACAGAACACGCCGACCGTCAGCGGATAGACGTGGTGCAGCGGCAGCGGCAGCAGCACCCGGTCGGTTTCGGTGGCGATGCGCTGCACCGCCAGGGCATGCACGTTGTGCAGGATGTTGGCGTGCGTCAGCACGAACGATTTCGGCGTGCCGGTGGTGCCGCTGGTATAGACCAGCATCGCCGGGTCGGCCGGCTGCACGGCGGGCAGGGGGCCTTGCGGCCCGGCCGCCAGCTGGGTCCAGCGTGCGGCATCGGCCAGCGGCGCATCGAAGGTCCAGACGGCAAGGTCGGGCGCGGCGGTGCGGAGCCTGACCACATGCGTCGATTGCGCGAAGGCGACGGCGGCGCCGCTGTCGGGCAACAGCACGGCCAGCTCGGCATCGGTCGCGGCATCGTCGATCGCCACCGCGACCGCGCCTGCCGCCGCGATGGCGAGGCGCACCGTGATCCAGTCAGCGCTGGCGGGGCCGATCAGCAGCACCGGCGCGCCGGGGGCGACGCCCATCGCCGCCATCGCGCCTGCGAGTTTCCGGGCGACGGCGCCGAGTTCCGCGCGCGTCGTGGTGGCCAGCGCATCGCCGCGCATCGCCAGGATGGCCGGCGCGCCGCCGTTGTGGCTCAGCACGGCGGGGAAATCGGCGAGCGTGCGCAATCCAGGCTTCATGGGGCGACTATAGCTGGCAACTTGCCTGGCTTCACGCCCGCCTCGCCCGCGTGGTTTGCTGCCGCCGCAGCCTGGAAGGAAAGAACATGGCCGCCCCCGCGCCCGAGAGCCTGATTTTCGGCGACCTGTTCGGCACCGCCGCGATGCGCACGGTGTTCGATGATGCCACCCTTGCCCGACGCTGGGCCGAGGCCGAAGCCGCGCTGGCGCTGGCCCAGGCCGAATGCGGCCTGATCCCGCCCGAGGCTGCCCGCGCGATCGCGGCGGCCGCGAGGAACTTCCGGCCGGACCTGCGCGCGCTTGGCGAGAAGACCGTGCTGGTCGGCTATCCCATCGTCGAGCTGGTGCGCCAGCTGGGCGCGGCCGTGCCCGGGGAGGCGCGCGGCTTTGTGCACTGGGGGGCCACCACCCAGGACATCATGGATACCGCCGTGATCCTGCAGCTGCGCGCCGCCCTTGCCTTGATCGAGGCCGATCTGGCCACAATCCGTGCCGAGCTGGCCCGGCTTGCGGCGGTGCATCGCGATACGCCGATGCCGGGGCGCACGCATCTTCAGCACGCGCTGCCCGTCACGTTCGGCCAGAAGGCTGCCGTGTGGCTTGATGCGATGGATCGCCACGCCGCCCGCCTCGCCCAGGCCAAGCCGCGCGTGCTGCGAGCGCAGCTCGGGGCGGCGGCGGGCACCCTTGCCAGCATGGGGGCGCAGGGGCTTGCCGTGCGCGCGGCCTTTGCCCGCCATCTGGAACTGGCCGAGCCGGCCATAACCTGGCACGTCGCGCGCGACGGCCTGGCCGAGATCGCGTTCGTGCTGGCGCTGACCGGGCAGACGCTGGCCAAGGCGGCGACCGACATCATGCTGATGTGCATGGACGAGATTTTCGAGGCGCGCGAGCCGTTCGTCACCGGGCGAGGCGCGTCCTCGACGATGCCGCAGAAGGCGAACCCGATCGCCTGCGAGGTGATCGTCGCCTGCGCGCGGGCCTTGCGGGAGAAATCCTCGCTGATGCTGGATGCCGGCATCGCCGATTTCGAGCGGGCGACGGGGCCCTGGCACCTGGAATGGCTGGCGCTGCCCGATGGGTTCATCCTGGCGTCCGGCATGCTGGCGCAGGCGAAATTCCTGTTCGGCGGGCTGGTGCTGTATCCCGCCAACATGGCGCGCAACCTGGGCATCTCGCACGGGCTGATCTTGGCCGAGGCGGCGATGATGAAACTTGCCCCGCACACCGGCCGGGCGAAGGCGCATCACATCGTCTATGATGCCTGCGTGCGCACGCGGGAGAGCGGCACGACGCTGCTTTCGGAGCTGCTGGCCGACCCCAAGGTGACGGCGCATCTCTCGGGGGAAGCGATCGCGGCAGCGCTTGATCCCGCCAACTACCTGGGCAGCGCCGGCGCGATGGTGGACCGCGTTCTTGCCGGGCGCGCCTGATGGAGGTCGCGCGCGGCTACTCGCTGGACAGTCATTTCTGGCGCTCGCTGGGATTTTCCTTCGCGCTCGCCGCCCTTGTCTCGACCGCTGCCACCGGCAGCCTTTCCGGCCTCAATGTCGCGATGATGGGCAGCACGCTGGTGGGCTTCGCGGTGTTCTACTTCGCCTTTCCGCGCGGCCTGCACATCGCGGTGGCGCAGGCGACGATGCAGGCCGTGTACATGTGCGTGTTCGTGTTCTTCAGGGAATCAAACTTCGCGCGCGCAGCACCCTGGCAGGCGTGGATCGGCTTCATCCTGCCGGTGATCGGCTTCCTGGTCGGCGCGCTTGCGCAGAACACGCGGATCCGCCGCCTGATCGCCACCGAACACGTCCGCCATGTACGCTTCAACCACCTGGCCCGCTGGGCGGTGCCGGTGGCAATCGTGGGTGCCGCTTCGTTCCTGCTGCCCGACATCGATCCCGACCCGCGGAGCGAGGGCATCGCCTTCCTGGTGGCCATGGCGGCCATCGGGCTGATCGTGGGCTTGGCGGCGCGCGACGTGGTGGTGTTCATCATCGATACCAGCCTGGTGTTCGAAGCGTTCTTCGGCCGCATCACGCACCTGGCGGTGCCGGCCTTCGCCTTCCTGACCTTCTGGACGCTGCTGGCGATCGCGTTTGCCTGCCTTTATCGCATCGCCGACCTGACCACTGTGGAACCGCAGTTCAACGTCGGCGGCACTGCGCGCAGGCTGGACTTTGCCGAGGCGCTGTACTTCTCGGTGGTGACGCTGGCCACGGTGGGTTATGGCGACATCTCGCCGGTGGAACCGCTGGCGCGGCTGCTGGCGGTGGCGCAGATGGTGGCGGGCCTGCTGCTGCTGCTGTTCGGCGTGAACGAACTGATCCGCCATGCGGAAACCGCACCGCAACCGCGCAAGCCTGACCACGGGCATCACTAGGCCGCCATCGGCAGGCCACTTTCCCGCCATCGCGCAACGCGAGACAACGCCACTATGACGATCCTCGTGACCGGCGGCCTGGGCTTCATTGGCAGCGCCGTGGTGCGCCACCTGATCCACGACACCGACCATCGCGTGGTGACCCTGGACGCCGAAACGTACGCCGCCAGCCGCGATGCGCTGGAGGATGCGGCTTCCCATCCGCGCCACACGCTGGTCGTCGGCGACATCCGCGATGCGGCCCTGGTGCGCGCGCTGCTGGCCGAGCACCGGCCGCGCGCCGTGATGCACTTGGCCGCCGAGAGCCACGTGGATCGGTCGATCGACGGCCCGGCCGAGTTCATCAGCACCAACGTGGTCGGCACGCTGACCCTGCTGGAAGCGGTGCGCGACGCGCTGAAGACGCTGCCGGAAAACTTCGTCTTCCACCATGTCAGCACCGACGAGGTGTTCGGGCACCTGCATCCCGGCGACCCGCCCTTCAACGAGGAGTCGCCCTATGCGCCGCGCAGCCCCTATGCGGCCAGCAAGGCGGCATCGGATCACCTGGTGCGGGCGTGGCAGGCGACCTATGGACTGCCGGCGTTTGTGACCAACACCTGCAACAACTACGGCCCCTGGCAATTCCCCGAGAAACTGATCCCGCTGACCATCGCCAACGCGCTGGAGGGCAGGGAACTGCCTGTGTACGGCCGCGGCGAGAACATCCGCGACTGGATCTATGTCGAGGATCACGCCGCCGCGCTGGTCCGCGCGCTCTCCCGCGCGCGGCCGGGCGAGACCTGGTGCCTGGGGGCTGCCAGCGAACGGCGCAATATCGAAGTGGTGCACGCGATCTGCGACATCGTCGATCGCCTGGTGCCGCGCGATGGCCCGCCCCGGCGCACGCTGATCCGTTTCGTGACCGACCGTCCTGGCCACGATTTCCGCTATGCCATCGACCCGATGCGGGCGATGGCAGCGCTTGACTGGCACCCCTCGGAAACCTTCCTGACCGGCCTGGAAAAGACCGCGCGCTGGTACATCGACAACCGGGCGTGGTGGGAGGGCATCCGCGCCGGGCGCTATGCCGGGCAGCGCCTCGGCCACGCCGAGAAGGCCGGATCGTGAAGGGCATTCTGCTTGCCGGAGGTGCAGGCACGCGGCTGCACCCCATGACGCGCGCGGTCAGCAAGCAGCTGCTGCCGGTGTACGACAAGCCGATGGTGCATTATCCGCTATCCACCCTGATGATGGCAGGGCTGAAGGACATCCTGCTGATCAGTACGCCCGACGACCTGCCGCAGTTCCAGCGCCTGCTGGGCGACGGCAGCGCGCTTGGCATCAGCATCGCCTATGCCGAGCAGCCGAAGCCCGAAGGCATCGCGCAGGCTTTCCTCATCGGTGAGGGATTTCTCGCCCGGGGCGGTGCTGCGCTGGCGCTGGGCGACAACATGATCTTCGGCGACGGGTTGCCCGTGATGGTTCAGGCCGCCGCAACGAGGGCCGAGGGCGCCACCGTGTTCGCCTATCAGGTGCGCGACCCCGAGCGGTATGGCGTGGTGACGTTCGACGCGGGCTTCCGCGCGACCTCGCTGGTCGAGAAGCCGAAGGCGCCGCAATCGAACTGGGCGGTGATCGGGCTTTATTTCTACGACGCAACCGTCACCGAGCGCGTCAAGGCCCAAAAACCTTCTGCCCGCAGCGAGCTGGAAATCACCGATCTCAACCGAACCTACATGCAGGATGGGTCGTTGCACGTCGAGCGGCTGGGCCGCGGTTTCGCGTGGCTCGATGCCGGCACGCCGGCGTCGCTGCTGCAGGCCGCCAACTTCGTGCAGACCATCGAGGAACGGCAGGGGTTGCAGATCGGCTGCCCCGAGGAAGTGGCATTCCGCATGGGCTTCATCGATGCCGAGGCGCTGGCGAGGCTGGCGCACGGCATGCGCAACACCGAACTGGGACAGTACCTGGCATCGGTCGCCAGCGCGGGGTGATGATGCGTGTGCGTGGCAGCGCCAGTCACCCTCACCCTGTCCCTCTCCCTGAGGGAGAGGGGACCCTTACGATCAGCTTTCGTAAGTACGGTTCCCTCTCCCTCAGGGAGAGGGACAGGGTGAGGGTGACTTCGTTCCTGAACTCACGCCGATGACAGCCGCACTCGTCACCGGCGGCGCCGGCTTCCTGGGCGCGACGCTGGCCGCGCGGCTGGCCGCGAATGGCGTGCGCGTGCGCGTGCTGGATGCCATGCTGCCGGAAACCGGGGCGAATGCATTCAACCTGGAAGGCGTGCCGCACGAGTTCATCCGCGCCGACCTGTGCCACGACGATCTTGCCGCCGCCGTCGCCGGCGTGGACGTGGTGTTCGACCTGGCCGCGCAGACCAGCCACATGGGCAGCCAACACGATCCGCGCGGCGACCTGGCGCACAACGCCGATGCTCGGTTGCGGCTGATCCTGGCCTTGCGCGAAGCGGCGCCCCGGGCGCGCGCGGTCTATGCCTCGACGCGCCAGCTCTATGGCCGGCCGCGCTACCAGCCGGTGGACGAGAACCATCCCATCGACCCGCCCGACGCCAATGCCGTGGCGAAGTGGGCCGGCGAGCAGTATTGGCTGCTGGAGCATAAGGTGTATGGCCGGCACGCCACCGCGCTGCGCCTGACCAACTGCTTCGGCCCGCGTTTGCGCGTGCGGGACGCGCGGCAGACCTTCATCGGCATCTGGATCCGCCGTACGGTGGAAGGCCAGCCGTTCGAGGTGTGGGGCGGTGAGCAGCAGCGCGACTTCCTGCACGCCGATGACGTCGCCGACGCCATGATCCTGGCCGCGACGACCGATGCCTGCGCCGGCCGCGCCTTCAACCTGGGGGGCACGCCACCGGTCACGCTGCTGCGGCTGGCCGAGCTGATGGGCGGGCCATACGTCGTCCGCGAGATGCCGGCCGATCGTGCGAAGATCGATGTCGGCAGCGTGACATTGGACGATTCCGCCTTCCGCGCCGCTACCGGCTGGCAGCCGCGCGTGGCACTCTCGACAGGGCTTGCGGCGACGCTGGCCTACTACCGCGAACATCTTCCACGCTACGTGCAGGACGCGCCATGAACGCCCCAGCGATCACCGTGCCGCAGGTCAACCCGGGCGCCGGCTATCTCGCGCAGAAGCAGGCGATCGATGAAGCGGTGGCGCGTGTGCTGGCCAGCGGCTGGTACATCCTTGGCAAGGAGGGGGAGGCGTTCGAGGCCGAGTTCGCCGCCTGGCAGGGGGCCGCGCGCGCAGTGGGCTGCGGCAACGGTACGGATGCGCTGGCGCTCGTCCTGCGCGCCGCCGGCGTCGGGCCGGGCAGCGCCGTGGCGGCCGTCAGCCATACCGCGGTTGCCACCGTCGCGGCGATCGACATGGTCGGCGCGCGCCCTGTGCTGATCGACATCGACCCCGCCACCTACACGATGTGCCCACGCGACCTTGCCGGCGCCCTGGACAAGAACCCCGATCTGCGGGCCGTGATCCCGGTGCATCTTTATGGCCAGGCCGCCGACCTCGACGCGATCATGAAGCTTGCCCGTGCGCGCGGCCTGTTCGTGCTGGAGGATTGCTCGCAGGCGCATGGCGCCACCCTGGGCGGGCGCAAACTGGGCACCATCGGCGATGCGGCGGGCTTCTCGCTTTATCCCACCAAGAACCTTGCCGCCCTTGGCGACGGCGGCGTCATCGCAACCAATGCGCTGGCGCTGGCCGAGCGCATCGCCGCCCTTCGCCAGTATGGCTGGCGCGAGCGCTACATCAGCGATGATCGCGGGGTGAACTCGCGGCTGGATGAAGTGCAGGCGGCCATCCTGCGCGTGCGGCTGGGCACGCTCGATGCCGAGAATGCCCGGCGCGGCGCCATCGCTGCCGCATACGATGCCGCACTGGCTGGCACACGGGTCTCGCCGCCGGCGCGGCGCGGGAACGGCACGCACGTGTTCCACCAGTATGTCGTGCGCGCGGCCGACCGCGCCGCCGCGCAGGCCGCATTGCGCGCGCAGGGTATCGCCACCGCCATCCACTACCCGGTTCCCGTGCATCTTCAGCCGGCCTATCGTGGGCGCATCGCGATGGGGCCGGCGCGGTGCCGCGAGACCGAACTGGCCGCGGCGCAGGTGATGAGCCTGCCGATGTTCCCGCAATTGACCGACGCGCAGGTCGAAGCGGTCTGCGCCGCACTGCGGAACCTTTGACGCCCTTCTCACGGTTTCGCTGGCGTTCCGGCATGATGCGCTGCACAATCGCCGGATGCCCGATGCGTCCGGACCCGCCCGCGGCCTGCTGGAGCCCCTGATCGACGAGGTCGCGGCGACGCGCGCCGCGGCCCGCAGCGACCCGTTCGGCAATCCGGTGCTGTCGGCCTCGCTGCGGCTGTCGCGGCGGATCGACGAAGGCACGCTGGATGTCGAGGGCATCGGCCGGCTGATCGCGGCGATCGGCGCGGCCGGGTTCCGCGATCGTGCCGCGCGGCTTGCGCAGTATGTCGGCGAGGTCGATCCCAAACTGTTCGCGCGCATCGCGGCGCGGATCGCGCGGCCCGATCCGCACGACAGCCCGGTGCCCTTCGCCACCTTCCGCCAGCAGGTGGAACGCCCGGCCTATGGCGTGGTGTTCACCGCGCACCCCACGTTCAGCATGCCGGCGCGGTCGGCCCTGCTGCTGGCGCAGGCCGCGCACGACCCGTCCGTGGTGCCGCCGGAGGCGCATCGGCCCGTGCCGGTCACCCTGGACGACGAGTTCGATCAGGCGGCGGCGGCGATTGCCCGTGCGCGCGATGCCATCGACGCCTTCACCGCAGCGCTGCTGGCCGCAGCCGAGGCGACCTGGCCGGACCGGTGGGCGGCGCTTGATCCCGCCCCCATCACGGTGGCCAGCTGGGTCGGCACCGATACCGACGGGCGCACCGATATCGGCTTCGGCGACATGCTGCATTTCCGGCTGCGGATGAAGCTGCTGGCGCTGGAGCGGCTGGCGGACGGCCTGGCGGCAGGCCAACTTGCCGATCGCGTCACCGTGGCGGTGGAAACGGTGCGCGGGCAGTTGGCGCTATGCCCACGCGGCACTCAGCCCGACCCCGCGGCGACGGCCCGGTTCGCCAAGGCGCTGGTGAGCGGGCGCGACAGGGCGCTGTGCGATGCGGCGGAACTGCATCCACTGTTCGAAAGCGCCATCGCGGCCGAACCGGATGCTGCCGTGCGGCGCGCGCTGGTGGTCAAGCGCGCGGGCCTAGCGGGGCACGGGCTTGGGCTGGCCACCACCCATGTCCGGCTGAACGCCATGCAGCTCGGCAACGCGCTGCGCGCCGCGGTCGGCATCGGCGCCGCCGGGGCCGATCGCGCACAGCGGCGCGGCATGCTGGCGGCGGTGAATGCGGCGCTGGATCGGGTGACGCCGATCGCGGTCGATTTCGGCGCGATCCTGGCCGAGCAGGCCAGTGCCACCCGCCTGGTGATGACGTGCGCGCAGCTCCTCAAGCATGTCGATCACGCGCCCATCCGCTTCCTGATCGCCGAGACCGAAACCGGCTTCACGCTGCTGGCTGCCCTGTGGCTTGCCCGCCGCTTCGGCATTGCCGACCGGCTGGAGATCTCGCCGCTGTTCGAGACCGCCGAAGGGCTGGAGCATGGCGAGCGGGTGCTGGACGAAGCGCTGCGCAGCCCGCATTTCCGCGCCTATCTGAAGAGCCACGGGCGGCTGTGCCTTCAGTTCGGCTATTCGGACTCGGGCCGCTTCGTCGGGCCGCTGCCGGCCAGCTACCTGATCGAGCGGTTGCGCGGGCGCATCGTGGATGTGCTGGGCAGGCACGGGCTTTCCGGCATCGAACTCGTGCTGTTCAACACGCACGGCGAAAGCATCGGGCGCGGTGCGCATCCGGGAACGCTTTCCGACCGGCTGGAGTATCTGGCGCCGGCGCAGAACCGGAAACTGCTGGCCGAGAAATTCCCGGTGAGGGAGGAGAGCAGCTTCCAGGGCACCGACGGCTACCTGTTGTTCGGCACCCGCACTCTGGCCGACGCCACCATCGGCCGCATCGCCGAACACGCCTTCGCGCTGGCGGCCGGCGCGGACGATCCGGTCTATGCCGAGGCCGACTGGGCTGTGGAGTTCTTCGCAACCGTCCGGGCCGAGATGGAGACGCTGCTGGAGGATCCCGGCTATGCCGCGCTGCTGGGCGCGTTCGGCCCGGCGCTGCTCGACAAATCCGGCTCGCGCCCCAGCGCCCGGCAGAAGGACGGGTTCGGCGCGCTGACCAGCATCGCGCACCCGCGGGAGCTGCGCGCGATCCCGAACAACGCGATCCTTCAGCAGGTCGGCTATCTGGCCAATACGCTCCAGGGGCTGGGCCGCGCCGCCGCGCGCTATCCCGAGCAGTTCGCCGAGATGCTGGGTTCCAGCCCGCGTTTCGCGCGCGCCATGGGCATGGCCGCCGGCGCGCGCGCGGTATCCGACCTCGATCTGCTGCGCGGGTATGTTGCCAGCCTCGATCCCGGCTCGTGGCTGGACCGGGCGGAGCGCACGCTGCGGCCTGGCCGGCGCGAGGAGCTCAGCGATGTCGCCGCGGCGCTGGAGGAGATGGGCCTCGCCGCGCACGCGCGCAAAATGTTCCGCCGGGTGCAGCAGGATTTCCTGGCCCTGGCCGCCGTATGGCCGGGCGAACGGGCTTCCGACCGGCTGGTGCTGCTGCATGCGCTGCGGCTTGCCGCCATCCATCGCATCTGGCTGCTGGCGTCGAAGATTCCCGACTTCTCGCCGCGCCATGGCGTGACGCGCGCGGCCTTGATGCAGCGCATCCTGCACCTGGAGGTTCCCTGGGCGCTGTCGATGCTGGACGAGATTTTCCCCGCCGCACCCGATCCCGCTGCGTCGCTCGATTTCGCCGAACCGCCGGGCCCGCGGCCCGATGCGGGCTACGGCATGTTGCAGGAGAGCGTATTCGCGCCGATGCGCGCCTTGTTCGAGCTGGTGCGCGAGGCCTCGGCCGCGGTGGCGCACGAGGTCGGCGCGTTCGGGTGACCAGTCAGGCTCCGCGCGTGGAAAGTGCGAGTAGCGATACGCCGGCCAGGATCAGCACCAGCCCGGCGGCCTGCATCCAGCCGAACGGCTCGCGGAACGCCAGCCAGCCGGCGGCGGCCACCACGATGTACTGCAGCGCGGCCGAGGGCATCGCCACCGAGACCGGAATCTTCCGCAGCGCCACGATGTAGAACAGCGCCGCCAGGCCATAGCAGACCAGGCCCGCCATCGTTGCCGGCCGCAACAGTTGCTGCGCCATGCTGCCGGCGCCGAAGCCGGCGATGTTATCTGACCCGATCTTCAGCAGCAGCTGGCCGGCGACGCCGGTGACGATCGCGGCAAGCAGCGCCAGCCAATAGGGAGTCACGATCCGCTCTGGTCGCGCGTGACCACCTCCCGCACCACGCCCTGCGGCTTGCGGTTGGCGGTCAGGAACACGCGGCCGACATATTCGCCGACGATGCCGAGCATGAAGAACTGCGCGCCGGCGATCAGCAGGGTCACCGCCATGGTGCTGGCCCAGCCGGGGGGCGGTTCGTTGAAGATCGCCTCGACTACCACCACGGCGGCGCCCAGGGCGCCAAGGGCCGCCATCGCCACGCCCAGGAACACGGCCAGGCGCAACGGCAGCAGCGAGAAGTTGGTGGCAAGGTTCAGCCACAGCCGCACCAGCCGCGTCAGGTTGTAGTTGCTGCGCCCCTCAACGCGCGGCAGATGCGCCACCTCGATGGAGCCGATGCGCTGGGTGACCTGCATGATCAGGCCATCCACGTAAGGATAGGGGCCGCGATAGCGGATCACCGCGCGCGCCACCATCCGGCTCATGCAGCGGAACGACGAGAGATAAAGACCCTTCGGCTTGTCCAGCAGCCAGTCGGCCACCTTGTTGGCGAAGCGGCTGCCCAGGTTGCGCCAGCCTTCGTGTTGCTTCTCGGCATAGCGCGTATAGACCACGTCGTACCCGTTCAGACGCGTGTGGTCGTAGAGTTTGATCACCTCCTCGGGCGGGTTCTGCAGGTCGTCGTCCATGGTGATGATGAAGTTGCCGCGCGCCTGGCGCAGGCCGCTCATCACCGCGTTGTGCTCGCCGTAGTTGCGGGCATGCTCGACCAAGGTCACCGGCACGCTGGCCGACTGCACCAGGGCGCGGCAGACCTCGCTGGAATTGTCGGGGCTGCCGTCGTTCACCAGCACGATTTCCAGCCCGCCCTCAACATCCAGCGCCGACAGCGCCTCGACCAGTTTTCCGACGGTGGCGGCGCCGCGATAGACGGGCACGACGATGGAAAGCCCGGGTCGCGGAACCTCGGGCAGGGGGCGTTCGGTGCGGGTCATCGGGTCGATATGCATGGAAGGAAGCCGATCCGTCAGGGTTTCTGCGCAACAGCCAGCACGCTGCCGCCGAATGGAAGGGAGAGGTTCAAGCCTCGTTCGATCGCGGTCACCGCGCGGAACAGCGCCTCGATGGGGGCGGGATACAGGCGCACGTCGCTGGCAGCGGCGTTGCGCGCCAGCACCAGCCGCTGCAGCATCATCAGCGGGAACAGCAGGCTGTTCCAGTAGCGCACGCGCACCACGCGGAAGCCGGCACCGGTCAGCAGGGCGGCGACCTCCGCCCGCGTATAGCGGCGCGTGGTGTGCACCGCGCGGTCGTGGGCCGAGAACATCCAGCGGAAGGCAGGAAGGTTGAGCACCAGCACGCCGCCGGGCGCCAGCACGCGACGGAATTCCGCCAGTGCCGCCTGCTGATCGACCTTGCCGTGGCACAGCACATCGGCGCTGACGACCGCGCCGACCGAGGCTTCCCTGACCGGAAGACCGTTCACACTGCCGACGCAGATCGGGGTTGCGCTGCGCGCGAGCGCGATGCGCGCGGCCGGTGGCATGAACTCCACCCCGATGCGCGACGTGGCGGGGCGGGACTCGGCCAGGCGGCGCAGGAAGCCGCCGGTGCCGCAGCCGGCGTCCAGCACCGGTGTCTGCTCGACAGGCAGGGCGCGCAGCAGCCACGCATGCAGGGCGCGATACCACCACATGCGATCCTCGACGGCCGCCATGCGCAGATATTCGTCGTGTTCCAAGGTCAATCCCGCCTGTGGCGCCGTGGGTGGCATGGCCCTGTGGCGGCCGCAAGGCAGGGGCGAGGCGGATTCAGCCGGTGGGTAACCTTCGGCTGCCACAAAGGGAAGAAAGACTACCTGTATGTCGCCGCCCAACCTCTCCGTAGCACCAGCCGTCGTCCTGCCGGGTCGCCCCGTGGCGCGGCCGGCAGGTATGGCTGTGCCGGCGGGAGCTTGGCTCGCGCTGGCAAGCTTGCCCTGGGCGCTGCTGTGGCTGCTGCCGCCGATGAACCACGATGTCGCGGCGCTGCTGCAGTTCACCGGGCAGTGGCTGGCCGGCGAGCGGCTGTATGTCGATCTGGTCGATGTGAACCCGCCGCTGGTGTTCCTGCTCTATGCGCTGCCGGTCGGCGTCGCGCGCCTGCTGGGTGTTTCCGTCGTGCCGCTGTTCGTGCTGCTTCTGCTGGCCTTCGTTGCGACGGTGGCGGCGGCGGTGTGGCGCCGGCGGTCTGGCCTGGGTGCCGCGGCGACCCTGGTCATGATCGCGCTGGTGCCTTTCGTGGTGCTCGGCCTGGGTGCCGGCATGGCGGGCCAGCGCGAGCACCTGCTGGCGCTGGCGATCCTTCCCTGGATGATCGATGCCGCCACCCGCGCCGAGGGCCGCACGCCCCCGGCGCGTGGCGTGCCCGCCGCCCTGCTGGCCGCCATCGGGCTGTGCCTGAAGCCGCACTTCGCGGCGATCGCACTGCTGATCGAAGGGTGGCTGCTGGTCCGGCGTGGGCGCGTTGCGCTGCGCGATCCCGTGCCCTGGATCCTGCTATCGGTCTTCGTGGCGTATGGCGGCGTCATCGCCGTGTTCTTCCCCGCCTACCTTGCGCACATCCTGCCGCTGGTGCTGGGCGCCTATGCGGTGTTCGGCGAGATGGGGCCGCTTGATGTGCTGTTCGACCGCGCCTTTGCGCCCACGCTGCTGGTGCTGGTCGCCTGCCTGCCGGTCGTGGCGCGGCGCCGTACGCCACTGACCGTCGCGCTGGCGTTCGGCGCGGTCGGGGCCGTCATCGGCGCGGTGGCGCAGGCCAAGGGGTGGCCCTATCACCGCCTGCCGGCCGAGATGCTGATCCTGCTGCTGGCCGGCCTGCTGGCGGCCGACTGGCTTGAGACCCTCGGGCCCGCCGCCACCGGCGCGGCGGCAAAACTGGCCGCGGCGATGCTTGTGGCTGGCAATGCCTATGCCTTCACCAGCCGCGAAGGACCTTGGCGCACCTGGTCGCACGCGCACGGGCCGGTGCCGGAACTTGCGGCAACGCTGCACCGCGAGGCGCCAGGACAGCCCGTGCTGGCCCTGTCGCCCGGGGTCGATCCCCTCTATCCCGCGCTGATCGATGCGGGCAGCCATCAGGCCATGCGCTACATGACTCTGTGGCCGCTGCAGGTCGCCTATCGGACATGCCCGGCCGACGGTGCGCGGTATCGCGCCCGTGCCGCGATGCCCGAAACCGAGCGGCGCGTGTTCGACGAGGTCGTCGAGGACTTCCTGCGCCGCCGTCCGCCCGTGGTGCTGGTGGACCGTTTCACCGACATCGCGCCCTGCTTCGGTCAGGAGTTCGACTTCCTGGCCTATTTCCTGCGCCATCCCCGCTTCGCCGATGCCTTCGCCCAGTATCGCCAGACCGGCATGATCGACCGCTTCGCCGTCTTCACGCGCGGGCACTGAGCGCGCACACTGCGCGGCGCCGCCGGCGGAGGAAACGATCGTGTCGCACCAGCAGCATCTCGGCCGTCGCGAGCGCACGACCGACACGCTGCATGCCAGCCACCTGGCGCGGATGGCGGCGACGCTCGATCGCGGGACCGTGCCGGAGGTGCTGCCGCCGCTGTGGCACTGGATGCTGTTCGCGCACTGGGTGCGTCCCGCCGAGCTGGGGCCGGATGGACACCCGGCCCGCGGCACGTTCCTGCCGGCCGATCCTGATCTGCCCCGACGCATGTATGCCGGCGGGCGGCTCTCCTTCCCCGGCACGCTGCGCGCGGGCGCTGCTGCCACGCGCGATTCGTCCATCATCCGTGTCGAGGAGAAGACGGGCAGCACCGGCCGCCTGCTGTTCGTCACCGTGCGGCATGAGATTTCGGGCCCGTCCGGCCTTGCCATCACCGAGGAGCACGACATCGTCTATCGCGGTCTTGCCGGTGCCGCGGCCAAGCCGGGCGCACCGTTCGAGAACTGGCCCGAGGCGTTCGAGGCCACGGTCACGCCCGACCCCGTGCTGCTGTTCCGCTACTCGGCGCTGACCGGCAACGGCCACCGCATCCACTATGACCGCACCTATGTGACCGAGGTGGAGGGCTATCCCGGCCTGATCGTGCACGGCCCACTGCAGGCCACCTTGCTGGCGGAGCTGGCGCAGCGCCATGCGCCGGGGCGGCGGCTGGCCGGTTTCGAGTTCCGCGCGGTGCGGCCGGTGTTCGACCTGGCGCCGTTCCGGCTGGTGGGCCACTGGCGCGGCGCGAACCAGGCGACGCTTGCCGTGGTGGACCATGCCGGCCAGTCGTGCATGCGGGCCGAGGCGGTGTTCGAGTAGCCAGGCGTGCGCGATACGCCCGCGCCGCTTTCGCCCCCGTCGCGCCCGCCGGTCGAGGTCCCGCCGCCCCAGGCGATGCGCGCCATTGGGCTGGCGCTGCTGTCGCACGTGCTGATCGCGCTGTCGGACGTGGCAGCGAAACTGGCGTTGCAGCGCCATGGCGTGGGCGAGGTGCTGTTCGCCCGCGGCATGCTGGGCACCGCGATGCTGGGCGGGCTGATCGTCGCGCGGCACGGCATGGCGGTGCTGGTGCCGCGCCGGCCGGCCTTCGTGATCGGCCGCAGCGCGCTGCACTGCCTGGGCAGTGCCTGCTGGTACTTCGCCTTCGCGGTCATGCCGCTGGCCGAGGTGTATGCCATCGGCTACGCCACGCCCCTGGTCGTCAGCCTGATGGCTATTCCGCTGTTGGGCGAGCGCGTGGGATGGCGGTTGTGGGCCGGCACGCTGATGGGCTTCCTTGGCGTGCTGGTGATGGTGCGGCCGGGCGGCGACGTGGCGCGGCCCGAGGCGCTGGTGCTGCTGGGCGGCATCGTGCTGGTGGCGCTGACCCGCGTGATGGCGCGGTGGCTCGCGCAGATCGAGCGGGCCGAGGTGATCGTGTTCTGGCTGCTGCTGGTGCACATCCCGGGCGGGCTGATCGGCATAGCGCTGGGCGGCTGGGCGGCGCCCGATACGGCATCCTTCGCCGCACTTCTCGCCATGGCCCTGCTGAACATCGTGGGCCACCTGCTGATGCAGCGCGCCTATGCGCTGACGCCGATCTCGGCCCTTGGTCCCTATGAATACACCACCTTCATCTGGGCGGTGGGCTTCGGGGTCCTGTTGTTCGACGAGGTGCCTCGCTGGTCCACGCTGCTGGGTGGGGCGATCGTGATCGCGGCGGGCCTTTACGACCTGCAGCGCGCGCGCAGCCGCCGCGTCGGGGGCTGAGGCGATGGCCGCGCCCCAGCCGGGCCTGCGCGAAGAACCCGCCAAGGGCATCGCCTACATGCTGGCCGCCGTGGCGCTGTTCAGCGTGATGAGCGCGCTGGTCAAGGCGATGGGTGCGACCTATCCCGTGACGCAGCTGATGTTCTTCCGCAACGCCGCGGCGCTGCCGCCGGCGCTCGCGATCCTGGCGGGCACCGGCGGGCTGTCGGCGCTGCGCACGCGGCGCCCGTTCGGGCACCTGCTGCGCGCGGCGATCGGCATGGGGGCGATGGGCAGCGGCTTCTTTGCGCTGAGCGTCATGCCGCTGGTGGATGCAACGGCGCTTTCCTTCACGCACCCGATGTTCCTGACGCTGCTGGCAATTCCGCTACTGGGCGAGCGGGTCGGCGTGCATCGGGTCGGCGCCGTGGCGGCGGGCTTCCTGGGCGTGCTGGTGCTGTCGCTTGGGCAAGGCGGCTTCCGCGCCAGCATCGGCGCGGTGGGGCTGGCCGCCGGGCTGACGAACGCCTTCCTTTCCGCCTGCGCCTCGCTGCTGATCAGGAAGCTCAGCATCACGGAAAGCAGCGCCACCATCACCGCCTGGCAAAGCCTGCTGATGACCGGGCTGTGCAGCCTGCTTCTGGGCTTCGGCTGGATCACGCCGCCGCCGCGCGACCTGCTGCTGCTGGTCGGCATCGGTCTGTGCGGTGGCTTCGCGCAATACTGGATGACGCAGGCTTATCGCTATGGCCCGGCCAGTGTGGTCAGCGCCTTCACCTATACCGGCATCGTTTGGGCCGTGCTGTTCGGCATGCTGGTGTGGAACGAGCGGCCGGGCATGCAGGTGCTGGCGGGGGCAACGATCGTGATCGCCGCGGGCCTGTACATCCTGCACCGCGAGGTGTTCCGCGCCCGCCAGCGCCGGCAGGCGAAGGGCCGCTGACGCAAAGGGCAGGGGCTGCACACTTTCTGTGCAGAAAGCTTGGCTGCGCCCTGACATTCCGCGGTGCGGCACGCTTGGCAGGCGAATTGCTTACCTACTCCTCGGCCCGTTGTCGGTAGCGGGCGTGGGCTAAGCAAGAACAGGAGACGAGCTTCATGGCCTCCCGCACACTCTCGCGCCGCGGGCTGCTTGGCAGCGCCGCCGCACTGACCGCCGCCGCCGTAACCCCCCTGGCCCGGCCGGCGATTGCGCAGACCGGCCCGATCAAGGTCGGCATCCTGCATTCCCTTTCCGGCACCATGGCGATCAGCGAGACGACGCTGAAGGACGTGATGCTGATGCTGATTCAGGAGCAGAACCGCATGGGCGGCGTGCTTGGCCGCCAGCTCGAGCCCGTGGTGGTCGATCCTGCCAGCAACTGGCCACTGTTCGCCGAAAAGGCACGCGAGCTGATTGCGCGCGAGCGCGTGGCCAGCGTGTTCGGCTGCTGGACCAGCGTTTCGCGCAAGTCGGTGCTGCCGGTGTTCGAGGAGCTGAACAACATCCTGTTCTACCCCGTGCAGTACGAGGGCGAGGAGAGCAGCAAGAACATCTTCTATACCGGTGCCGCGCCGAACCAGCAGGCGATCCCCGCCGTGGATTACCTGATGGAGGAGGAGAGCGTGCAGCGCTGGGCGCTGCTGGGCACCGACTACGTCTATCCGCGCACCACCAACCGGATCCTGGAAGCCTATCTGAAGCAGAAGGGTGTGGCGGAAGCCGACATCCTGGTGAACTACACGCCGTTCGGCCACAGCGACTGGCAGTCGATTGTTGCCAACGTCAAGCGCTTCGGCAGCGCCGGCAAGAAGACAGCGGTGGTCAGCACGATCAACGGCGATGCCAACGTGCCGTTCTACAAGGAGCTCGGCAACCAGGGCGTGAAGGCCACCGACATCCCGGTGGTGGCATTCAGCGTGGGCGAGGAGGAGCTGGCGGGCATCGATACCGCGCCGCTGGTCGGCCACCTTGCCGCCTGGAACTACTTCATGAGCGTGGACCACCCGCTGAACAAGGACTTCATCAGCAAGTGGCACGCCTTCATCCGCAACACGCGCCGGCCCACGAACGACCCGATGGAAGCCCATGTGATCGGCTTCAACATGTGGATCGAGGCGGTGAAGAAGGCCAACACGGTGGACCCCGAAAGCGTCATCGACGCGCTGATCGGCGTGGCCGTGCCGAACCTGACCGGCGGGCTATCGGCGATGATGCCCAATCACCACATCACGAAACCCGTGCTGATCGGCGAGGTGCAGGCCAACGGCCAGTTCAATGTGGTGTGGCAGACCAAGGGCCTGGTGGTGGGCGACGAGTGGTCCGACTACCTGGAAGGCAGCAAGGACCTGATCGCCGACTGGCGGGCGCCGATGCGCTGCGGCAACTTCAACGTGCGCACCGGCCGCTGCGGCGGGCGCAGCTGATCCAGAGGACAGGGGTGTGCGGGTGGCAACGCCAGTCACCCTCACCCTGCCCCTCTCCCTGAGGGAGAGGGAACCTTGCGGCACTCTCCGTCAACGGTCCCCTCTCCCTCAGGGAGAGGGGCAGGGTGAGGGTGACTGGCGCGCGACCTTGCTTACGCTTCTCGTCGCGCTCCTCCTCGCCGTTGCCCTGCCCCTGCGCGCGCAGCCCGACCCGGTCGCCGCGCTCTCCACCACCAACTTCGACGAGCTCGGCCGCGCGGTGGAGCGGCTTGGCGTCTCCGGCCATCCGCAGGCGCTGCCGCTGGTCGAGGCGCTGCGCGACGGTAGGCTGTTCCGCCGCGCGTCCGATGGCACGCTGTTCTGGCGCGACGTACGCGGCGCCTTCCATGCCGCCGCCACGGGCGAGCCGGCCGCCGAGATCACCCCCGCCGGCCTTCAGCCGCTGCGCCTGAACAACCGGGTGCGCCGCGCGGTCGATGGCGCACTCGGCTCGCTGTCGCTGTTCAATCCCGACCCGCGCCTGCGGCTGGAGGCCGGCGGGGGTGATCTCGGCGGCCTTCAGCCGCTGCGCCTGAACAACCGGGTGCGCCGCGCGGTCGATGGCGCACTCGGCTCGCTGTCGCTGTTCAATCCCGACCCGCGCCTGCGGCTGGAGGCAGCCGAGCGCGTCTTCCGCGGCCGCGATCCGGAAGCGCTCGCGGCACTCGAAACCGCCCTCGCGCAGGAGCGTGAGCCACGGGTGCGGCGCGCGATGGAACTTGCCCAGGCTGCCGCCACCCTCGCCTCGACCCGCGACAACGAGGCGAAACTGGCCGCGATCGCCACCTTGCGCGCGCGACCCGATCTCGTCTCGCGCGGTACGCTCGCCGCCTTCGCTGGCGCGCCCGCGCCGGTCGGCCCGGCGGCCGCCGAAGCGGTTGCCGCGATCGACCGGCACCTCGCCCTGCTGCGCGTCGGCCAGGATGTGGTGTTCGGCCTCAGCCTGGGCTCGGTGCTGCTGCTGGCCGCGATCGGCCTCGCCGTGACCTTCGGCGTGATGGGCGTGATCAACATGGCGCACGGCGAGATGGTGATGCTGGGTGCCTATACCACCTTCGTGGTGCAGGACCTGATGCGCACACATGCGCCCTTCATGCTAGATTGGTCGCTGGCCTTCGCGATCCCGCTGGCCTTCCTGGTGGCGGGGACAGTCGGTGCCGTGATCGAGCGCACGGTGATCCGCTTCCTGTATGGCCGCCCGCTGGAAACACTGCTGGCGACCTTCGGCCTTTCGCTGATCCTGCAGCAGACGGTGCGCAGCATGTTTGGCGCCAATAACCGCGAGGTCGGCAACCCGAGCTGGATGAGCGGATCGGTGCAGCTGTGGGAACTCTCGATCACGGCAAGCCGGCTGTGGATTATCGTGTTCGCGCTGCTGGTGTTCTTCGGCCTGCTGCTGCTGCTTCGCCGATCGTCCTTCGGGCTTGCCATGCGCGCCGTCACGCAGAACCGCCGCATGGCCGCCAGCATGGGTATCCGTACCCCGCGCATCGACATGCTGACCTTCGGCCTGGGCAGCGGCATCGCGGGGCTCGCGGGCGTGGCACTCAGCCAGATCGACAATGTCTCGCCCAACCTGGGCCAGGGCTACATCATCGACAGTTTCCTGGTGGTAGTGTTCGGCGGCGTCGGCAATCTTTGGGGCACGCTGGTCGCTGCCTTCACGCTGGGCGTGGTGAACAAGCTGCTGGAACCGTTTGCCGGCGCGGTGCTGGGCAAGATTCTTGTGCTGGTCGCGCTGGTGCTGTTCATCCAGCGCAAGCCGCGCGGGCTGTTCCCCCTGAAAGGCAGGGCGGTGGAAGCCTGATGACCGGGGCAGTCGCATTGCTGCGCGCGATCGCCGCCGACCGCGCCGTGCCGATCGCCGCGGTAGTGATCCTTGCCACGGCACTGGCGCTCGCCTTCGGCAACAGCAACGGCACTGTGCCCAACTGGCTGGTCCCGCTGGTCGGAAAATACCTTTGCTATGCGCTGCTGGCCGTGTCGATCGACCTGGTGTGGGGCTATGGCGGCATCCTGAGCCTCGGCCACGGCGTGTTCTTCGGCCTGGGCGGCTATGCAATCGGCATGCACATGATGCGGCTGATCGGCCCGCGCGGGGTGTATGCGCACCCGGTGCTGCCCGACTTCATGGTGTTCCTGAACTGGACCGAGCTGCCGTGGTACTGGCATGGCTTCCAGCACTTCCCGTTCGCGGCCGCGATGGCGTTGCTGGTGCCGGGGGTCGTGGCCCTTGTCTTCGGTTTCCTGGCGTTCCGCAGCCGTGTCACCGGCGTGTACCTCTCGATCATCACCCAGGCGCTGACCTTCGCCACCATGCTGGCGTTCTTCCGCAACGACATGGGGTTCGGCGGCAATAACGGCCTTACCGACTTCCGCGACCTGCTGGGCTTTCCGGTCCGGTCCGATGGCATGCGCATCGCCCTGATGCTGGCCTCGGCCGTCGCCCTGGTGCTGTCGCTGCTCGGCTGCCGGGCGCTGGTGGCATCGCGTTTCGGCATGGTGCTGGTGGCGGTGCGCGATGCCGAAAGCCGCGTGCGCTTCCTGGGCTACCGGCCGGAGCACTACAAGCTGGTGGCCCTGGTGATCTCGGCGATGCTCGCGGGCCTTGCCGGCGCGCTTTATGTGCCGCAGGTCGGCATCATCAACCCAAGCGAGTTCGCCCCCGCCAACTCGATCGAGGCGGTGGTATGGGTTGCGGTCGGCGGGCGTGGGCGGCTGGTGGGTGCGGTGCTGGGCGCGGTCGCGGTGAATGCGGCCAAAACCTGGTTTACCGGCGCGCTGCCCGAACTGTGGCTGTTCGCGCTGGGCTTGCTGTTCGTGCTGGTCACGCTGTTCCTGCCACGCGGCCTGCTGGGCCTGTTCACGTTGCGCCGCAGCTCGATTGCCGCAACGCCCGCGGTGCGCCCGGCATGAACGCGGCCCGACACGAAGCCGCGCTCGCCCAGCGCCTGACGCCCGGGTCGCTGCTGTATCTTGATGGCGTCACCGTCACGTTCGACGGTTTCCGCGCGCTGAACGCCCTGTCGCTGACGCTGGAGCCGGGCGAGATGCGCGCGGTGATCGGCCCGAACGGCGCCGGCAAGACCACGATGATGGATGTGATCACCGGCAAGACCCACCCTGATTCCGGCATCGCGATGTTCGATGGCCTGGACCTGACGCGGCTGGACGAGCCGGCGATCGCCGAGGCCGGCATCGGCCGCAAGTTCCAGAAGCCCACCGTGTTCGACGAGCACAGCGTGCTGGGCAACATCCTGCTGGCGCTGAAGAACCCGCGTGGCCCGCACCGCAACCTGCTGTTCACCCTGCGCGGCGAGGAGCGCGATCGCATCGACCATGTGCTGTCCACCGTGCACCTGGCCGATGCGCGCGATCGACGTGCCGGCGAGCTTTCGCATGGCCAGAAGCAGTGGCTGGAGATCGGCATGCTGCTGGCCCAGGATCCGCGCCTGCTGCTGGTGGACGAACCCGTGGCTGGCATGACGGACGCGGAAAGCGAAGAGACCGCCGCACTGCTGGTGGAGATCAACCGCAACCACACCGTGCTGGTGGTGGAGCACGACATGGAATTCGTGCGCGCGCTGGACGTGCGCGTGACCGTGCTGCACGAGGGATCCGTGCTGGCCGAAGGCAGCATCGACCATGTCAGCGCCGATCCACGCGTTGTCGAAGTGTATCTGGGGCGATGATCAGCGGGAGTCGCTGCGCGCCAAACCCCCTCTCCCGCGCTCGGGCGGGAGAGGGAGGGGCCCATCGCCCCAGCGATGGGAGGGTGAGGGCAGTGCCACACCTTCAGCATCCGTTTTGCGGCGCCGCCCCCCCACCCCGGCCCTCCCCCGCAAGGGGGGAGGGAGCAAAACTTGCTTGACGTCCATAAGATCGACCTGGCCTACGGCGCCGCGCGCGCGTTGCGCGGCGCCGTAGGC
>Ga0224723_1000639_pt1 | contig 23640 bp, 18 predicted proteins | sample Balambano_FR2_Me_FD_161647 | JGI IMG/M metagenome (GOLD analysis project Ga0224723, IMG submission 161647) | Freshwater sediment microbial communities from Lake Towuti, South Sulawesi, Indonesia - Balambano_FR2_MetaG | ecosystem: Environmental > Aquatic > Freshwater > Lake > Sediment | place... | reverse complement strand
CCCATCCCCCTCCCCCGGCGGCACCACCAGCACCTTATCCACCCGATTGCCATCCATATCCATCACTTCAAACCGGAACCCTTCCCACTCCACATGGTCGGTGGCTTTGGGAATATGTCCAAGCTGGGTAACGATAAACCCCCCCATTGTTTTGTAGTTGCCCCGCTCTTCTCCGGGTAATTCGTCAATGTCGAACAGTTCTTTGAGTTCGTGGATGGGCAGCATTCCGTCTACCAGCCAGGAGCCATCCTCGCGCTGAATGAATTCGGCTTCCTGAGGCTGATCGGCAAAGGGAATATCACCAATGATGATTTCCATCACGTCGTTGAGCGTGACAATTCCCTGCGTGATGCCATATTCATCAACGACAAAGGCAATGTGAGTTCCAAGCTGCTTAAAAAGCTCCAGCACGCGAGGCGCACGAGTACTTTCGGGCACAAACAGGGGCGGACGCAGCAGGACTGTGAAGTCGATCGGCTGATTTGAGAGACTGCGATTGAGAATGTCTGTGACGTAAACGACACCCAGCACATTATCCAGGGAACCCAGGCAGACGGGGAAGCGGTTGTGATGGCTCTCCATCATTTTGCGGCGATTGATCTCATAGGTGTCGTTCATATCCAGCCAGATGATATCCAGACGCGGGGTCATGATGGCACTCACCTGCCGATCGCCCAGGTTAAATACCCGCTCCACCATATCTTGCTCTGCAGCTTCAAACGTTCCGGCTTCTGCCCCCTGCCGTAATAGCACTTTGATTTCTTCCTCAGTGACCAGGGGTTCACCATCAGCAGGATCAACCCGCAACAGCCGCAGCACCAGTTCGGTTGAGGCAGTCAGCAAACTCACGATCGGCGATGCCAGTTTTGCCAACCACTGCATCGGCTGCGCGATCGAGGAAGCAATTCGCTCTGGGCTATGAAGTGCCAGCCGTTTGGGAACCAGCTCCCCCACAATTAATGACAGGTAGGTCGTTAACATAACCACCAGCCCAAAGGCGATCGCCTCGCTATATTGCGCGATGCCGGGAATTTGCACCAGATAGCCTGCAAGACTGCGCGATAGCGTTGCTCCTCCAAAGGCACCTGCCAGAATTCCAATTAGCGTAATCCCGATCTGAACGGTAGACAAAAAGCGATTCGGTGAACTCGCCAAATCTAATGCTGCCTGTGCTTTCCGATTGCCCTGCTCTGCAAGTTCCTGTAAGCGGGCACGGCGGGCAGAAACGACTGCCATTTCTGACATGGCAAAAACAGCGTTTGCAAAGATGAGCAGGAAGATAATCAGGACTTCGAGCAGCATTGGTTGGAGGGGTAAGTGAGTGGGTGAGTCGGTGTGTGGGTAAGCGGGTGGGGACGAGGGGAGAGATTATTTTGTTAAACACTCTGCTAGGGCTTTTGATCAGGAATTCGCTTCGTCTACAGCTTGATTGGGATCGGTGGAGTAATGAAGATGACGAATTTTCCAGTCGTCTCCATACCGCTCAAGGAATGCTGAGACTCGGACGCGTGGCACAGACTTTTCTTGCTTGTACCGAACGTGAGCCGCTATCGTGGCTGATTCCTCTTGAACAATACATCCTAAAACTTCTGTGTCCAAATTGACGATTTCCCCGGTCTTGAAAAATTCACCAACTTTTGCCAGGCGATCCTCAAGCATCTTGGAATCGCAATTGGCATGATTATCGAAGTAGATGAACGATCCATCGTCAACATAGAGCTGTCGCAGGGCTTCAAGATCACGACGCATGAAGCACTCGTTATAGGCATGAAAAACTTGCTTCGCAAACGCTAGTTCCTTGGCTCCCATTAGTTCCTTGATTCCCATCAGGGATTGCTCTGGCTCTTTCAACTTAAAGCCCTATAACCTACTATTGTCCACCGCAGTGGGTAATCTGTGCCGATCGAGAGTCCCTGAGGTGATGACTTCTGGAGGAAGCTGCGAAGCAACCGCATCAGCCTTCATCAATCTTGACTCCTACAAGACTTCTACAATAGTAGAGACCAACCAGTAGAGACCAGCAAGTAGAGACCGATACTGCACCCGTCCAATTCATTCTCCTGATTTCTACTCCCTTTGCACCCGCTTTCACTGATCCGCTATGGCATTTTCCTCGATTACTCGCGCCCTGGGACGATCGCCCCTCACCACCGAACTCCTCACCAAACTCGACCAGCAGCACCTGATCCGCCTGAGCGGGATTTCGCGTCTGCCGAAAGGTCTGGTGTCCTCGGCTCTGGCGCAGGCTCAAAACCGCAGTCTGGTGATGGTTGCCGGAACGCTGGAAGAAGCAGGATGCTGGGCGGCGCAGTTGGAAGCGATGGGCTGGAAGTCGGTTTATTTTTATCCCACCTCCGAGGCGGCTCCCTATGATCCGTTTGACCCGGAAGCCGAGATGCTGTGGGGTCAGCTCCAGGTGCTTGCCGATTTGCAGGAACAGATGCAGTCCGGGGAAGCCCATCCTTCAGTGGCGATCGTCACAACCGAACGCGCCCTTCAGCCCCATCTGCCGCCTGTCGAAGCTTTCCGCCCCTTTTGCTTCACCCTGACCAAGGGCATGGATCTGAACCTGGAGGATTTCAGTCAGCAGGTTGCGGAGCTGGGCTATGAGCGGGTTTCGCTGGTGGAAACCGAGGGACAGTGGAGCCGTCGCGGAGACATTATCGATATTTTCCCGGTCGCGGCAGAGTTGCCTGTGCGTCTGGAGCTGTTTGGCGATGAACTGGATCAGATTCGCGAATTCGATCCTGCCACGCAGCGATCGCTTGACGGCACCGATCGCCTGTTGCTGACTGCCACGAACTTTACGCCGATCGTGCTGGATGCATTAGAAATCGGCAACCCAACCTCGGATAAGCTCACCCGCATCGCGCCTTTCCTTTCCGTCGAAGAACTGGAACGGCTGGAGCAGGGACAGGCTCCCGAAGGCATCCGTCGCTTTTTGGGCGTGGCGTTCGATCAGCCTGCATCGCTGATTGATTATCTGCCGCCTGACACGCTGATCGGCATCGATGAGCCGGATCTTTGTCGGGCACACAGCGATCGCTGGTATGAACACGCCGAGGAACTGTGGCGCGAAGTGAATTCTAAAGAAGGGAATGCCCAAGAGGCAGAATACGAACTGCCCAAAATTCATCGATCGTTTGAGGATTCGCTGGCGTTACTGGAACGATTCGATCGCCTGCATCTCACCGAACTGGCAGAAGACGGTGCATCCTCAACGCTGAATCTGGCAAGTCGCCCGGTTCCAGCAATTCCGCATCAGTTTGGCAGACTGGCAGAAACGATCAGGCAGGAGCGCGATCGGGGATTTGCGATCTGGCTGGTGTCGGCACAGCCTTCGCGATCGGTGGCGTTGCTGCAGGAGCATGACTGTCCAGCGCAGTTTGTCCCGAATCCTAGAGATTTTCTGGCGATCGACAAGCTTCAGGCGCAGCGCACCCCGGTTGCCGTCAAGTATTCGGGGCTGGCAGAGCTGGAAGGGTTTATTCTGCCGACGTTCCGATTGGTCGTTGTTACCGATCGCGAGTTTTTTGGACAGCAGAGCCTCACCACGCCCACCTATATCCGTAAGCGCAGGCAGGCAGCCTCAAAGCAGGTTGACCCGAATAAGCTGCAGCTAGGCGACTATGTGGTGCATCGCAATCATGGGGTCGGTCGCTTCCTGAAGCTGGAAAGCCTCACGATCAACAATGAAACCCGCGAATATCTGGTGCTGCAATACGCCGATGGACTCCTGCGAATCGCGGCGGATCAGTTGGGCGCACTGTCGCGCTATCGGGCGGCAGGCAATGCGGCTCCGGAACTGAATAAAATGTCGGGCAAAGCCTGGGAAAAAACCAAGAGCAAAGTCCGCAAAGCCGTCAAAAAAGTCGCCGTCGATCTGCTGCAGCTTTATGCTCAGCGGGCGCAGCAGCAGGGATTTGCCTATCCGATCGACACCCCCTGGCAGGAAGAGCTAGAAGAGTCATTCCCTTATCAGCCCACGCCCGACCAGCTTAAGGCAACCCAGGACGTGAAGCGCGACATGGAAAGCGATCGCCCGATGGATCGATTGGTCTGCGGCGATGTGGGATTCGGCAAAACCGAAGTGGCAATCCGGGCAATTTTCAAGGCAGTCACGGCAGGAAAGCAGGTTGCCCTCCTCGCGCCGACGACGATTCTGACGCAGCAGCACTACCACACGCTGAAAGAACGCTTTGCCCCCTATCCAATCCAGGTGGGTTTGCTCAACCGCTTCCGCAGTCCCGAAGAACGCAAAGACATTCAGCAGCGGCTCACCACCGGAGAAATCGATGTCGTCGTGGGAACGCATCAGCTTTTGGGCAAAGGCATCCAGTTCAAAGATCTGGGCTTGCTGGTCGTGGATGAAGAACAGCGGTTTGGTGTGAACCAGAAGGAAAAAATCAAATCCCTCAAAACTCAGGTGGATGTGCTGACCCTCAGCGCAACTCCGATTCCGCGAACCCTCTACATGGCTCTGTCCGGCGTGCGGGAAATGAGTTTGATCACCACGCCGCCGCCTTCCCGTCGTCCAATCAAAACCCACCTGGCGGCATACGATCCGGAAGTCGTGCGAACCGCCATTCGCCAGGAACTCGATCGCGGTGGACAGGTTTTCTACGTTGTCCCGCGTGTGGAAGGCATCGAAGAAACAGCGGCAAAGCTGCGCGAAATGATTCCTTCCGCCCGCATCGCGATCGCCCACGGTCAGATGCAGGAAGGCGAACTGGAAGCGATGATGGTGACGTTCAACAACGCCGAGGCAGACATTCTGGTTTGCACCACGATTATCGAATCCGGGCTCGATATTCCCCGTGTCAATACGATCGTGATCGAAGACGCGCAAAAGTTTGGCTTGTCCCAGCTTTATCAGCTTCGCGGGCGGGTGGGACGCGCCGGAATTCAGGCACATGCCTGGTTACTCTATCCCCGTCAGTCTGCCCTCACCGATACGGCAAGACAGCGACTCCGCGCCATTCAGGAATTCACCCAGCTCGGATCGGGCTATCAGCTTGCCGTGCGCGACATGGAAATCCGGGGTGTGGGCAATCTGCTGGGTGCAGAGCAATCGGGACAAATGGATGCGATCGGCTTTGACCTTTACATGGAAATGCTGGAAGAGGCGATCAAAGAAATTCGCGGTCAGGAAATCCCGCAGGTGGATGACACGCAGATCGACCTTAACATCACCGCTTTTATTCCCGCCGACTACATCGCTGACCTGGATCAGAAAATGAGTGCCTACCGCATGGTTGCCGCCGCCCAATCCCCGATCGAACTTCAGCGGATCAGTGCTGATTGGGTCGATCGCTACGGAGCCATTCCTCCAGCCGCTCAGCAGCTCCTCAAAGTGATGGAACTGAAGCAGGTAGCAAAATCCTTGGGCTTCAGCCGCATCAAACCCGAGGGCAAACAGCACGTCGTTCTGGAAACCCCAATGGAGGAGCCCGCCTGGAATCTGCTGAAAGAAAATCTGCCTGCCCATCTGCAAGCCCGCTTTGTCTACACGCCCGGCAAAGTAACGGTGCGCGGCTTGGGCATCCTCAAGCCCGATCAGCAGCTCGAAAATTTGCTGGGCTACTTCAGCCGAATGCAGGGCGGGCTACCGGAAGCCGCCGTCCGCAACAGTTCTCCTTCTGAAGTGACCGCCTGAAGGAAGAGAGGGGCATCTGTCGCGCAAAAAAGCAAATGGCTTACCTTCAGGAAACCGTCTGGCTCCTGCTGTAAATGTTGCTATGAATTGCTGAGCAGATTTGCCGCTGCGATCGTCCTCAACTGCAGACCCAAAGCTGCTCGATCTCACGTTACCCAGCCAGTTTTGCTCTGAAGTCATTCTTCTTGCCTGACTTGTTCTCGATCGTTCCGCTTGAAATTGCGCTTTGAAATTGCTTTCAAATCTAGCGTTTCCCATACTGGTGCGGTACGGGGGTGCAGGGGGCAGTGCCCCCACACCCCACCTTCACCCGAAAGAGAACTGCTACATTCAAATAACGGAGAGTATTGCGTGAAAAACAGCTTAATCGCGCTGATTATTATTGCGGGCGGCTTCTTCGTCACCAATCCTGAGAAGCCCACCTATGTAGACTATGCTTCTGTCCGATTTGCCGATACCGCGAAAGCTGCCATTTGCCGATCGCCCCAGCTTCCTGACTGGGCGCAGTCGTTGGGCGGTTCAATCCAGGAAATTTGCATGGGCGCAGTGACAACCGGGACGAATTTTGGCAGAGAACCGCTGCAGAATTTTATTAACAGCACCACAGAGCGCCAAAACTTTCTGCTGTTCAGCATCTACAAAACTGAGTTTCCGGGAAGAACGATTCGGACGATCGGCGTTTTGGGCAATTTCTTCCCGCTTCAGTAAGGTTCTATCTCACCCGCTCACCGACCTGCGCTACCAAGCAATCCTGCTGAATCTGCGCCTTCAGTTCATCAAGCGAGGCAAATTTTTGCTCAGGACGGAGAAACCGATCGAGGGAAACCGTCAACGTCTTGCCATATAAATCTCCTGACCAGTCGAGCAGATGAACTTCGATCGTTTGCTGCTGACCGGAAACAGTGGGACGATGACCAATGTTCATCACTCCTCGAATGGGCTGCGGCGCGACCCCTGAAACCCAGACACTGTAGACGCCGCCGCGCGGAACAAATTTGTCAACCGGAACCTGCAGGTTTGCCGTGGGAAAGCCGATCGTCCGTCCAAGCTGCTGCCCCTGGACAACCTGCCCAATCAGCTCATAGGGTCTGCCCAGCAAACGGCTCGCACGCTGCGGATCTCCTGCCGTCAGCGCTTCCCGAATTGCCGAACTGCTGATTCGTTCCTCACCGCTGCAGTGGAGCGGCACAATCTCAACCGGAATTCCAAATTGCGCTGCCAGTCTTTGTAGATCGGTCGCCGTTCCAGCCCGCTTAGAGCCGAAGCAAAAATTTTGCCCAACGCTGATCTGCTGAGCCTGCAGGGATTCAACCAGAATTGTTTTAACAAAAGCTTCTGGAGTCAAACGTGCCAGCGCCTCATTAAACGGCAGCAGCACAAGCTGTTCCACCCCAATCGATCGCAACACCTGCATCTTTTCCTCTAAGGGAGTGAGCAGCGGACGCGACTCACCCGTAAAGAACTGGCGCGGATGGGGATGAAAGGTCATAACGGTAGAGAGGGACGCCGCGTTTTCTGGCGCAGCAGACGGTTCTCTAAAGGCAAGCGACGAAGTGTCCAGCAGATGGCTATCTCGATCGTCGCCATCAAAAACCGCGTGCCCCAGAACTGGCTCAATCACCTTCTGATGCCCTCGGTGAATGCCGTCGAAATTTCCCAGCGCAACACGGGTTGGAGTTTTAGCAGTCGTTAAAGAAGAAGTGATCCACACGCTTTACATTTTGACACAATCTAGCAGTCACAGCGTCTATTTCGGTGAGTCTATTTCAGCGATCGGCTCAGGCAGAAATTTCTGCTTCCGAATACTGGTCAGAAAAGGAGTGGTAGGCGGGTGCGGTGATTTGGTTTGCGACATCGATCGTCAGCCCCTCCCACGCAACCACACTGTTGGGAAACTGACGGGCAGTATCTTCGCGCACCTGATCCATAAAGTTATCGTCGTGCAGCGGATCGTGATGAAAAATCACCAGCTTTTTGACCGATGCTGCCCTGGCAATCTTCACGGCTTCCTGCCAGGTCGAGTGTCCCCAGCCCACCTTGCTCGATCGCGGATTGTGATATTCCTCGTCGGTGTAAGTGGCGTCATAAATCAGCAGGTCTGCCTCTCGTGAAAGGTGCAGCACATTCTCATCGAAGCGATCGGGAAAATGCTCGGTATCGGTGACATAGGCAACCGCATAGTCTTGCCAGTTGACCCGATAGCCGACCGCTTCGCCAGGATGGTTGAGCAGCGCCGTCTCAACCGTGATGTCCGCTAGCGAAACGGAGTCACCAACTTCGAGGTCGTGAAACTTGAGGTCAGCCCCCATGACTTGGAGCGGCACGGGAAAATTCGGGTGAAGCATTTGATCGGTCAGCCGCTGCTCAATCGTCGAGCCGTTGGGAGCGATCGCGCCATAGATATGAAAGTAATTTCCTTTGACGAAAGCAGGCACAAAAAAGGGAAAACCCTGGATGTGATCCCAGTGGGAATGGGTGAAAAACAGGTGGGCGGCGATCGGCATTTCTGGCAGCAGCGCTTGCCCTAGCACCCGGAGTCCTGTTCCACCATCAAAGATGAGTAGATGATTCCCCACTCGCATTTCAACACAGGAGGTGTTACCGCCATATCGAACGGTTCCTGACCCTGGGCAGGCAATGCTTCCCCTCACACCCCAAAAGCGGACTGTAAACCGATGTTGACTGTTAGTCATGCGTTTTTGTGCCAGATTTCACGAGCCTCAGTAAGTTCATCGATGCCGAATCGATTGACAATCACGGTGAGGGTCAAATGCAACTTCTCATCCTGGTTATCTCATCCTAGCCATGATTGAGGCGAGCTCGGTGCCAGCGTACAATTTGTGGTCATCAACAGGATTATTTTGGTAGATGCAGCACCTTTTCTTTAATCTGCCCACAACCGTAGAAAAAGCAGTATTAGAAACGCTTGAATACTGGGCAAAAATCTGCACTCTTCTTCAGTCTAGTCTGTGATCCCTGTCCTTTTCCAATCTTTTACGCATTTTTTAGACTGTTCCAGTTCAATAAGTGTCTACTGTGGCGACGACGAATGAGGCGATGAAACATCCGGCGGTGAGAAATTGAGATGCCAGTCGCGCAAGTTAACCAAGCCGGAAGCGCAGGTCAGGTTGTACTGCAGGGGCGTCACCGTAATGCAGTTGTGTCGAATCGCCTCCACGTCTGTCAGGGTTTGGTGATACCAGTCTAAGTTAGAGCCAAATGCTTCTAGCTTTGCTAGCTCGATCGCCGCCAGCTCTGTTTCGTCAACATCTTCCAGCAGTTCGCCTGCCAGCCAGTAGTAGGTTTTGCCGCGCGGATCAACTCGCTTTTCAAATTGATCCACATAGCGACGAACGCCCTGTCGGGTTACGGCAACGCCAGCAATTTTCTCAGCCGGAACCGCAGGCACATTCACATTCAGCAGCATCAGGTGGGGCAGGGGCTGTTTTTCGAGCAGACTGACCAGGGTTTGCGCGAAGTCAGCAGCGGGTTGAAAGTCCCTGGATATAAAACTAGTGAGGCTCAATGCAATCCCAGGAATTCCCTCAATCACGCCTTCCATCGCGGCTGAGACAGTTCCGGAATACAGCACATCCGTTCCCAGATTAGACCCATGATTAATTCCAGACAGTACCATTTCTGGCGGACTATCAAGCAGTGCCCCCAATGCCAGCTTGACACAGTCAGAGGGGGTTCCAGAGCAAGCCCAGGCAGCGATCGAGGGATGAAATCCGGTTTCAACTCGCTCTGCCCGAATCGGTTGGTGAAGGGTTAGCCCGTGTCCGGTTGCCGATCGCTCTCGGTCGGGCGACACAACGGTGATCTCATGCCCTGCCGCTGCTAAGGTGTTTGCCAGCGTGCGAATCCCCAGCGAGAAAACGCCGTCGTCGTTGCTAATTAAAAGCTTCATGCCAGTCTCAATCAGACAGCATTGAGTGCTGCGGTTAACTCCAGATCTAGTTTAGAGAGTTCAGCGATCGAGTGAACAGGGTAAACCGTGGAGAAATGAGTCAAGGGGAAGCGCGTTAAAAGCTGCCCTTAGCTACCGCGAGTTGGACCCAAATATTTTTCCAAATAGGGCGAAAAGACTTCGTAGATCAGCGTAATCGGTCGTCCATGATGCCAGAACAGATAGTATCGTCCCCAGAATGGACCTGACTGACCAAATGCCTGCTCTAGCGGAGCAGAGTTTCCGTATTCGATGCCCTGAATATCGCGGTAAAGCTCAGTTCTGAGCCGTGCCAGGTTCGCCCAGACGGGGAGCGATCGATTTTGCAGGTATTCATCAACGTGGCTGGCTTCCCACCAGGAGGCTGCATAGGCAAGCCGCTGACCAGAGGGAGTTCTCAGCCAAACCTGTCGTCGAAGCCAGGGCGCGGGAACCGCCTGAATGACGGCTGGTGCGCCATCGGTCTCGCTGCCCACCAGCGACATATCGATGACATCCACTTCGGTTGGCTCGCCCGTGAGAAGCTGAAGATAGCGCGTGGGTGAGCCGTCTCCTAGCAGGATTATTTGCCAGGCGGGGGCAAGCTGATGATGGGGTAGCCCTCGCTGTACGATCGCCTCATTACCTTGCCAGATAGGGCTAAGGGCATACCATTCCGTCGGCGCAACAATGCCCTGCGTTGGTCTGATTGCTGGAGTCAATTGCTTTACAAAACTTCAACTTCTTCTCTGATCATAGTATGGATCTGCGAAACCCGCACAGACATTGCTGCGGCTAGCTTCCCTCTGTTTGAAAGCTAGCCTGTTCTGCTTCGAGGCACTCCCATTCTTAGCCACTCAGCAAAGCCTCAACAAATTCGTAGCTTGAGAAAGGACGCAGATCCTCGATGCCTTCGCCTGCGCCAATAAAGCGAATCGGCAACCCAAGCTGCTGAACGATCGCCAGGGCAATTCCGCCGCGTGCCGTGCCATCCAGCTTTGTCAGAACTACGCCGCTCAGCTTTGCAGCTTCTGAGAAAACCTCTGCTTGACGCAAGCCGTTTTGTCCCAGCGTGGCGTCCAGAACAAGCAGCGATTCGATATGAGCGTCAGGAGCTTTTTTGTCGATAATGCGGCGGATTTTGCTCAGCTCGTCCATCAGGTTCTTTTTGTTTTGCAGTCTGCCTGCGGTGTCCACCAGCAACAGCTCGGTACTACGCGACTGTGCAGCAGTAATCGCATCAAAAACCACGGCAGCCGGGTCGGTATTTTTGCCAGGATTGGCGATGACTTCAACCTCGCTGCGATCGCCCCAGGCTTTGACCTGCTGCACGGCAGCGGCTCGAAAGGTATCAGCAGCAGCAATCAAACAGCGATAGCCAGACTTCGTGCCCAAATGCGCTAGTTTCCCGATTGTCGTGGTTTTACCTGCCCCATTCACGCCCGTCATCAGCCAGATATTGAGCTTGTCTTTTTCCGGCGCAAAGCTGACGTTGTGCGTTTGCTGAAGCGGTCTATCGAGCATATCCCGCAGGATTTGCTTCAGGTAGGCGATCGCTTCATTCGGAGGCAGCGCTTCCTGGCGCAGCTTGTCTTGCAGTGCCTCAACAATGTAATCCGTGGCTTCAATGCCAACGTCTGCCTGCAGCAGCAGCGATTCGATTTCGGTGACAGCATCCTGGTTCAGCGGACCCTGCCCAACGATCGAGCGAAGCTGATTCACCAGGCTCCGGCGGGTTTTGTCGAGTCCCTGCCGCAGTCGCTTCAGCCAGGTAATTTCTTCCAGCGATACATCTTCTGCTCGTCGCCCCTGAGCTGCCAGCACTTCCGCCGACCAGAGAAAGCCTTCATCCAGCACAAACCCCGGATCGATCGCGGGTTCGGTTGACGCAGGCACTGCACTGGGAACCGCCTCCGCCTGAGCCTGCGCTTCTTCCTGCTCGATCGCCTCTAAGCGCAGCCGTTCCAGTCGGGCAAGTCGATCGGCTTCTGCCTGTGCCCAGAATGCGGTCACGGGAGATGGGGGAGTGGGGTCAGCTTCGGATGTTGAAAGGGAGGCAAGCTCAGGGACGATCGCTGGTTCGGCTGCAGCAACTCCCGCTTCAGAAGATTGCGACGTCGCTTGTTCAGGAAGACTTTCCACCTCTGGGGCTGCTTGCGCTTCTGAGACGATCGCCTCAGCCGCCTCAACTTCAGCTTCAACTTTAGGAATCGCTTCTGACACTGGAGCTGCATCAGAGGTTTCGGCGAGTGCTTTTTCTGTATCAGGGGACGCGGCTGGGGTTTGAGCCTCAGAAACCTGGCTGGTAGCTGTCTGAACTGCTGCTTCCTGCTGCCGCTTGCGAATGTTTTCGTAGGCAGACTTTGCCCAGTTCAGGTAATCCTGCGCGACTTCTGGTTGGGCAGCGTCCGCTTCCGGTTCAGGTAGGGCAGAAGATTCAGCCGAGGGCTGCGCTGGTGAAGCTGGTGCTTCTGCTTCCGCTGCGGCGGCGGATTGTTCGCTGTGCTGGCGATTAAACCAATTAAAAGGAGCCATATTCGGTGAACCTGCTACCCACGAGAGTGAACGAAACAAAGGCTAAGGTAATTCTTTCATTATTAAATGAAAACCCCTCTCGCGAGGAGAAGGGCGATGTTGAAGAGAACAAAGAAAAGAACGAAGTTGGCAGCGATCGAGCCTGAATCAAATCATTGCTGAACTATATGTATGTGAACAACATTTTAACTACAGGCGATCGTTTTCCGGGGAAGTCATGCTGCCAGCCTGACGGAACAGGTTGCCTGCCGCGTCGTTTTGATAAACGCAGTCGATTCGGGCGTTGCCGTCGGCTTTGTCGATGTCTCCGGTATAAGCAAACGTATTCATCCGCCTGCGGCACTCTGCCATTTGCTCACCGTTAATCAGGTTGCGGCTCTGCAAAATATTCCAGTTGCTGCTCCGCATGACGCAGCCCGGAATCATGCGCGGCTGGGTCACGAAAACGCTAAAGGGGTTGAGCGTCATAAATGCCCGCAAATCGACCGTGACGGCACTCGCGCCATACTGCAAGCAGATTTCTGGGTTGGGGGATGCCTGATCAATATCAAGACGGGTCGCCACGCTGCTCAGGTTTGAGGACGGTGTATAGGAACCAAAGAACATCCCCAAGCCAATGCCCACAATAAACACCGTCGCCAGAATTGCGGCTGTTGTATAGGTCAAGGCTCCACCAAGCAGTCCCTTTTGCTGTGGCTTTTCTGGTTTGTCCATATACGGATCTCGGTCATAGTAATCGCGATCGCGATCGTCAGAGTAGCGGGGCGATCGAGGCGGTGCTTTGGGAGGTCTACGTTTGATCATAGGGATGCGTTGCTAAGCCGACTGTCGGAGATACCAGAAATTGCAAACGGGCTTCTGATCACTTTCTACCCTAGCATTCCTATTTCCAGTGTAGGAGAAGCCTCACAAATCGACTGCACCGATAGAGAAATTGCAGTAGAGAAATTGGAGTGGGGAAAGATTCAAGGATTCGATCGCATCAATTCACTCGAATTAACCCAGATAGATACTTGCAGGAAGTGTCAAAATAAAGAAAAAATAATATTCTTTGTCGTTCTGCAACATCCATTTCGCCGCAGAGCTGAAGCTGCCGTTCCACAGGTTATTTGTTTCAAGAGTTACCACTCACGAGTCACCAATTGTGATTAAAGGTTCTTCGATTCGCAGCATTTTCGCCGATAGTCTGACGGTTTTCTGGGGAGATTGGCTCGACTTGCGGGTGCGCCTGCCTCAGGTGATTGCCTCTGGCTTGATATCGCCCCTGATCTACATTCTGGCGTTTGGCTTGGGGTTGGGCAGTGCTCTCTCTGTGCGTCCACCAATCGGCAACTCCTATCTAGAATTTATTTTGCCAGGCATGGTTGCTTTGTCCTCAATGACCATTAGCTTTGGCGGCACAACTTTCTCAATCTGCGGCGAACGGCTCTACTCCAAAACCTTTGAGGAGATCCTGCTGCTGCCCGTTCACCCGATGGCGCTGTTTCTGGGCAAGATGCTGGCGGGCGTGGTGCGGGGGTTGATGACTTCGGGGGCGGTGCTGCTGGTTGCAATTCTATTCACGGGTAATCTGGCGTTTTTGAATCCGCTGTTTTTGCTGGTGCTGGTGCTGAACTGCGCCATTTTCTCAGGGCTGGGGGTGATTGCGGGGCTGAATGTCAAATCGCTGGAAGGGGTTGGGCTGATCAATAACTTTCTGATTGTGCCAATGTCGTTTCTGGGCGCGACGTTTTTTGACCCGACCGGGCTACCGCTGCTGTTTAAGAGCATTATTTTCCTGCTGCCCCTGACCTATACAAGTATCAGCTTGCGATCGATCGTTTTGGATTCCCTCTCCAGCTTTCCCTGGTACAGCATTCCGATTTTGCTGGTGGTTGGGGTTGTGCTGGCGGCGATCGGGGCTTATCAGTTTGCCCATCAGCAGGATTAGGATTGTTGCTTTACTCGATTTCGCTATTCCTTTCTGTTATTGCTCATATTTCCTATGGCTTCTGAAGATCTCCGTGCAACGCGCCTCGAAAAAGTTGCCCAAATCAAAGACCTGGGCATGAATCCCTATGCCTACCGCTGGGAAATTAATGCTCATGCGGCTGAGCTGCGGCAAAAGTATGCTGACCTGGCAGCGGGTGAGGATCTCGATGTCGAAGTGTCGATCGCCGGACGAATTGTGGCAAAGCGGGTATTTGGCAAACTGGCATTCTTTACGCTGCAAGACGAGACGGGCACGATCCAGCTTTACCTGGACAAGAAGAAAATCCAGGAATTTATGGGGGAGATCAACGCAGAGGCGTTTGAGCACCTGAAGCAGTTAACGGACGTGGGCGACATTCTGGGCGTGAAGGGCACGATTCGCCGCACGGAAAAGGGCGAACTGTCGGTCAGCGTCACCCTGTACGAAATCCTGACGAAATCGCTGCTGCCTCTGCCGGACAAGTGGCACGGCTTAACCGATGTTGAGAAACGCTATCGCCAGCGGTATGTCGATTTGATTGTGAATCCCGAAGTGCGGGAAACCTTTCGCCGCAGAGCTTTGATCACGGCTGCGATTCGTCGCTATCTCGACCAGCAGGGCTTTATCGAAATCGAAACCCCTGTCCTCCAGGCAGAAGCAGGCGGGGCAGATGCGCGTCCGTTTGTGACCTACCACAACACGCTGGAGATAGATCTCTATCTGCGAATTGCCACCGAGCTGCACCTGAAGCGGCTGATTGTTGGCGGATTCGAGAAAGTGTTTGAAATGGGGCGGATTTTCCGCAACGAGGGCATCTCAACGCGCCACAATCCGGAGTTTACGTCGATCGAAGTCTATCAGGCATATGGCGACTACCAGGACATGATGACCCTGACCGAGAATATCATTGGCTATGCGGCAGAGGCAGTGCTGGGGACGCTGAAAGTCTCTTATCAAGGACAAGACATTGACCTGACTCCTCCCTGGCGACGGCTGACCATGCACGAGGCAGTACAGGCAGAAACCGGGTTAGACTTCACTCAGTTTTCTACGATCGAAGCAGCGCGATCGGCGGCTCAGGCAGCAGGAATCAAAGAGGTCGAAACTTGTGAGTCGATCGGCAAATTGCTGAACGAAGCCTTCGAGCAGAAAGTGGAACCCACCCTGATTCAGCCCACCTTTATCCTCGACTACCCGATCGAAATTTCGCCGCTGGCAAAACCGCACCGCAGCAAGCCTGGGCTGGTAGAACGATTTGAGCTATTCGTCGTGGGGCGAGAAACGGCAAACGGCTTCTCAGAGCTAACAGACCCGATCGATCAGCGCGATCGCCTTGAAGCTCAAGCTGCCCGCAAAGCTGCCGGAGATCTGGAAGCACACAGCGTTGATGAAGATTTCCTGACTGCGCTAGAGCACGGAATGCCGCCAACAGTGGGGATGGGCATGGGAATCGATCGCCTGGTGATGCTGCTGTGTGACTGTGCCAGCATTCGTGATGTGATTGCCTTCCCATTGCTCAAGCCTGAGCCAAAATCCGAAGAAGCAAAATCGGGCGAAGGATAAATCCTGAATGAAGCAGATCGGCTCCTCTTTAAGGAGACTGTAGAGTTGCATCGAGGGATCAGCGCAACGGCTTTCTCGCTCACTACAATGCTAGCTACACCGCATTTGCATTGGTTTGGTTTGATGAAGCTCCGTGTTTTTTCCCTGTTTTTGCTAACGCTCTGCGTTCTGGCTGGCTGTAACTTTACCCGCAATCAGCCGCCTGTCACCGCAGTAAGCTCGCCAATGCCCTCGATCGCCGTTTCTCCGTCTGCCGCTCCTGCTCCAGCAGGTTCTTCTCCGGTTCCTTCGCTGTTTCCGTCGCCTAGCGTTGCGGCTGAAACCCAGCTTTACCGGGAAAAGACAGGGCGATTTGAGATTGCATTTCCCAAAGGCTTTGCCTATCAAGACACGGGCAGCGGTGTTGCGTTTGCCTCTGCTGATCAGGGCTTTGCCGGAGCCGTAGACTTTGGTTCAGCCCAGGGACAACAGCTCACGCCGCCCCAGCTCGAAGCTGCGCTCAAAACCGAGTACCAAAATCGGCTGAAGGATGTTTCCTGGTCAAGATCCACACTGCAGTCAGACGGCAGCCTTCGCATTGATTGGACGGGCAAAGACGAGCAGGGCAACAGGCTTGATGCAGTGAGCTTTGTCGAGCAGCGCGGCGACACGATTTTTATTCTGAATCTGTACGGCGTTAATCAGCCTTACCAAAAATACCAGTCGCAAGCCGAGGCGATCGTCAAAAGCTATCGGGTAAAACAGTAGCGCAAGCAAATCACTCCGTCTATCGATCGCCCCACGCCCGCACCTCCAGCGCTATCCGCCCCACACCTTCGTCAACACCTGCTCTGGCGAAATCTCTGCAATGTCGCCCGTTGGTGACTGAATCGCCAGAAACTTATCGCTTTGAGGCAGCACCTTACTCGGATCAGTAGAACTCAACAACGCCAGCGTGTAGACCTGAAGCGCAACGGCAAGCTGCATCGGGGCACCTTCGGTACAAAGCATCAAATTTGCGCTCGCAATCATCGCAGCAAGTCTGCCTACGTCTCCAGGCTTCGTCACTTTCAAAGTCGGACAAGCCTTTGTGAGCTCAGCAACCATTTCCGCATTGTCTGAATCTTGCGCGACGACGATCGGCAGATCGGGCTGACGCTGCTGAAAATCCTGCACGATGTGCTGCCACTTTTCTACAGGATAGAGCGCATTGCCTCGATTCTGCCTCGATTCATCAACCCCGGGATAAATCATCACATAGCCGCTCACGCCCAGCCGCTTTTGCTCCATTTCTGCCCAGTCGAGATCGCTCCTGGGAATCGTGATGCTGAGATCAGGGCAGGACGTATTAATGCCAAAACTCTGAAGCAGGTCGTGATATATGGCTGCCGTGTACTGGTCTGGCTTGAGCGGAATCGCGTTCGTTAAAAATCCGCTGCCGCCGTTCCCGGCATAGCCTACACGAGTCGAGATGCCACTCAGCCACAGCAGTAAGCCAATGCCCCAGCTTCGTCCAAGCGACAGAACTGCTTCGTAATCTCGATCGCGCAACACGCCCAATAAATTTGCCCAATCTGCGGGACTGTTTCGATCTTTAAAGTCAAAAGGAATCACATCGCTGACTGACTTGGACACCCGATAGGCTGACTTCGATCGCGGTTCAACAACCACATCAATCTCAGCATCCGGATAATTGCGCTTCAGATCGTCCAGGGTCGGAAAAAATAAGATTTGATCACCAACCCCACCAGGGACAAGAGCTACTACTCGCATGGTAAATATTTCGTTACGCAATCTCGCTCATTATTGTAGGGGAATTGTAGAAGAATAAATCTCCTTTCAGAAGTGCCTTCAGATTGTTCTTGAATTTGTCAGACTAGGAAAGGACAAAGAAGACGGGATGTAATGAACTTAGACAATGAGCAAGACCTGAGCGAGCAGGCATCGAAGGAACAGTGGCAGCAGGGGCAGCTTCTGGATCTGACCATTTCAGATTTAACTCATGATGGCTCCGGTGTCGGGCGCTGGCAGGGGCGCGTAGTCTTTGTTCCTGATACGGTTCCGGGCGATCGCCTCTGGGTGCGGCTGGTGCGCGTGAAGCCTCAATATGCCCACGGAAAGCTGCACGAGCTGATCGAGTCTTCACCCCATCGGGTACGCTCAGGCTGCATCGTGGCAGACAAGTGCGGCGGCTGTCAGTGGCAGCAAATTGACTATGCCTATCAGCTTGAGGCAAAGCGAAATCTGGTAATTCAGGACTTAGAGCGCATCGGCGGATTGGTGCAGCCCCCCGTGGAACCCGTTTTAGCCGTGGGAGCAGCCCTCGCCTACCGCAACAAGGCGACCTATCCGGTTCAGGTTTCGATCGCTCCTGGCAAATCGCCTCAAGTTCAGCGTCGCACAGTGCAGGCAGGCTATTTTCAAAAAAGCAGCCATCACTTAATCAATCTGAACCAGTGTCCCATTCAAGATCAGCGGCTCAATCCATTGCTGGCAGACATCAAGCGCGACATCCAGGCGATCGGCTGGTCAATTTATGATGAAACCACCCACCGGGGCGAAGTGCGCCATCTGGGACTGCGGATTGGACGACGCACCGGAGAAATTTTGCTGACAATCGTCGCAAGAACCGGAAATTTACTCAATCTGCCAGAGCAAGCGCAAACCTGGCTCGATCGCTACCCGCTGCTGAAGGGCGTGGCTCTCAACCTCAACCCCGACCGCACCAACGCAATCTTCGGGAAAGAAACCCGCTGTGTCGTGGGGCAGGAATCGATCACCGAAATCTTTTCCGGACTGCAGTTTCGCATTCAGCCCACCACTTTCTTTCAGGTCAACACCGAGCAGGCAGAAGCTCTCTTGCAGGCGATCGAGCAGCAGCTTCAGCTTCAGGGCGAAGAAATTTTAGTCGATGCATACTGCGGCATTGGCACGATGACCCTTCCCCTCGCGAAACAGGTGCAGCAGGCGATCGGCATTGAAATTCAGGCAGAGGCGATCGAGCAAGCCAGAGCAAACGCGACGCTCAATCAAATCACCAACGCCACCTTTCAAGTCGGCAAAACTGAAGCCATCTTGCCCCAGCTCGACATCAAGCCCGACGTGGTCTTGCTCGATCCACCCCGCAAAGGCTGTGAAGGTTCAGTCATCGAAACCCTGCTCCGGATGCAGCCCGATCGCATTGTTTATGTGAGCTGCAATCCTTCCACCCTCGCTCGCGACCTCAAGCTGCTGAGTCATCAGTACGAGCTAGTTCGAGTTCAGCCCGCCGATTTCTTTCCCCAAACTGCCCATGTGGAGGCGGCAGCGTTTTTGAGGAAGGGGTGAGGGGGAGTGGGTTATTAAATAGTTTCGATGCCCAGCCATCCGTGCAGTAGAGCCTTTTGTGATTTGGAAGGAGAATCGATCGCCACGAGCTGATAGCTGCCCGAACGCGGAGCCGCCAAAGTTACGGAACAGGTTCGGAGTTCGTCTTGGTGGAACACCGTTACCTGAATCGAATCGCCCGGACGGTAATCCTTCAGCCGATCGCCCAACTGGTCTGCTTTGATGCGTAAGCCGTCGATCGCCAGTAGCTCATCATCAGGATCAATGCCTGCTTGCTGTGCCGGAGAGCCGCTTTCCACAAATTTGACGACTTCGCGCCCGTTTTCTGATTTGGTAGTTAGCCCCAGCATTGGCGGATGTGAGCTTGTGTCTTCGGGCTGGAGCCGCAGTCCAAAGGGTTCTAGATAAGTGTCGAAGGGCAGTTCTTCGGTGGTGTGCAGGAAGCGATCGAAAAAGTCGGTTAGATCCACTTCCGCGATCGACTGGATTACGGCTTCGAGCTGGTCGGGGGTAAAGCCAATTTCGTCTTTGCCGAACTGCTGCCAGAGCTGCCGCATCACATCATCGAGCGATCGGCGGTTCTGGTGTCGAGCACGAATCAGCAGATCCAGCAGGAGCGAAACCATTTCGCCTTTAAGATAATAGGAAATCTGCGCGTTGTCGCTGTTGCTATCGCGGCGATAAAGCTTGATCCAGGCATCAAAACTCGATTCGCTCAGGGGCTGCACGCTGCGTCCGGGAGTCGTGAGATAGCGCGTAATTTCCTTGTCCAGCGCACTCAGGTAGGCTTTCACGTCGTAAATGCCTGCCCGGAACGGAAACGCCAGATCGTAAAAGCTGGTTGTACCTTCGCTGAACCAGAGCGATGGTGTATAGTTTTCTTGCTCATAGTCAAACACTTCTAAAGCTTTAGGGCGAATTCGCTTCACGTTCCACAGGTGGAAAAACTCGTGTGCCACAAGCTGCAGAAAGCGGTGATAGCGATCGTCTGAGCGAAAGCCAAAGCGGGAATAGATCAGCGAACAGGAATCTTTGTGTTCTAACCCGCCAAAGCCCTGAGAAGTAAGATGCAGCAGGAATAGATAGCGATCGTAGGGCAGTCCGCCAAACAGGTTTGCTTCGGTTTCAATGATTTTTTTCGTATCGGCAATAACACGATCGGGTTCGATGTTGCCCTGTCCCCAAATCACATACTGATGCGGTTTGCCCAGCACTTCAAACTCATATCGCTGCTGGTGTCCCACCTCAAACGGACTGTCTACGAGCCTGTCAAAGTCTTTTGCCTCAAAGGTATTTTGCTGTCCGGGGACGGGCGGCAGCGGCGTTGCAATTTGCCAATCGGCAGCGGGTGGGGCGATCGTCACCTGCAACGGCTGCTTTTCGTATCCAGGAACATAGAAGAAGAGGGCTGCCCCGTTGAAATAGCCGTGCGTTCTATCGAGATGATTGGTGCGGACTGTCAATTCATTAGCAAAGATGCGGTAGCGCACTGTGAGTTCTGAAACCCCAGCAGTGTCAATCCGCCAGTGATTTTTGCTGACCTTCTGCCAGGAAAGCGACTGCTCTGCCTCTGCCGCAAAATCCTGCAGGTGACGGGCGTACTCGCGCACTAAGTATGAACCAGGAGTCCAGACGGGCATTTTCAGATCCAGCACCTCTGCCTGCCAGCCCTGCACCTGTAACGTCACTTCAAAGAGGTGATTGGTCGGCTGCGGCATTGCCACCTGATAGTGAAGCGTCAGTTGAGTACGCAATCGAGCAGCAGGGCGCGTTCCAGTCACTCCGGTCATCTTGAAAACTCACAATAGGGTGTGGTTCGAGTGTAGTATGTCTTCGCGGCGATGACCACTGACAGCGGGATGGGTCAGCGGTTACTGATTTTTCACGAACGACGAATGACAGCCCGATCTACCCTTTATCTGAGCTGAACTGAATGGCAATTCACACTCAATCGATCGAACCAGCTAACTTGCTACTGCGTTCTGCCAGAGAGATGAACGAGCTGCCTCATATTAGTGAGAAACATTGCATTGCGGGAAGGCACAACTCGAATCCAGCCTTTGGCGTGCAGCTTTTCCATGATTTTGGCGGCTTCTTCTGCGCTAATATCGCTGACATCCGCCAGATCTTTGAAGGGAATATTGAGGATTTCGATGCCGTATTCCGTCGGTATGCCGTAGTTTTCACCCAGCGATACCAGCGTGTTTACCAGTTTGATTGCCGGGGGCTGATGCCGAAGCTGAAAGCGGACATTCATCTGCCGCAGCCGTCGTACCATAAGCTGCAACATACGGTGATGAAGCTGCGAGTCACGAAATAGCGTCTGGATAAATCGCTGAGCCGAGATGCTGAGCAGTTTGACCGGAGAGAGCGCAATCACATCGGTCGATCGCGGCGACTCATCTAAAATTGCCATTTCGCCAAAAAAATCTCCGCGCCCTAGAATCGCCAGCGTCACGAACCCTTCCCCGACATGGCGGCGCACCTTAACCCAGCCCGACTCCACAAAATAAACCGCGTTGCCCCAGGCATCTTCCATCAACACTGCCCGATCGGTCGGATATTCATGCTCGACCGTGTTTGACATCAGCCACTCGATCGTCTCAGGACTGGCGGCATTAAATAAGGGAAAGAGTTCACTGAACGCAGCAGTCTGCATGAGAAGTTGCGGTTGAAGAGGGTGATTAGATCAGCCACGATTCTGAGAAAATCTTTTAGATTTCAGGATTTAGATCTCAGAAAGTGCGGCGACAGGGGCATCTCAGCGGCAAGGTCAGCGATCCCCACGACTAAACTATACTACCCAGAATCTTTAAAGGTCAGATCAGGAACGGTCAGATCAGGAACGGTCAGATCAGGAACGGTCAGATCAGGAACGGTCAAGGCTCTGCCCTGGCGACCTGCTGCCATTCTTGCACCACAAACCCTGGAATTCTCAGCATTACAGAGCGATCGCTTAAGGGCACTCGCAGATTCAAAGAAACGCCAACTGGCAACTGCTGCACAATCTCGGTCAGGTCATATTCCCCCACATTAGGAACTGCCGTTTGGGGTGGAGTGCGCTCGGTCGCCTGCCAACTTCTGGTTTCGCTGGTGAGGGTGAGATTTTGAGGATGGCGAAATGTTGCAATGCCAGGGAATCCGACCAGCCTCAGCGTAACCGGCGACAATCCTTCCGGGCTACCATAGCGAAACACAACGACCTGCCAGGAATTGCCCGACCGATCGCGCAGGCTTTGCTTAGAACGAAACAAAACGCTGTGGGCTGGCTCATCGGGATGATTGACGACCGCATCGTAAACCGCAGATGAGGACTGAGCAAAAAGGCAATTTACCAGCAGCAAAACGCCGAGCAGTATTACCAGTTCAGGTATCAGTCTCTTTAAGAATCGAACCATGCGATCGAGCATTTGGGACGAGCATTTGAGATCGGAGTTGTCAAAATTCACAAACACCCAATCAAACAGATTGCAGCTCTTCTAACCGCGCCAGCACTTCCTGACTGTGAACTGCCGGACTCACGCCCAGAAATCGATCGCGCAAGATGCCATCGGGGTCGATTAGATAGGTGTGGCGCAGCGACATTGTACCCAACCAGGAACCATACGCCTTACTGACCGCTCCATCCGTATCGGCAAGCAGGGGAAACCTCAGCCCTTCCGAATCGCAAAACTCTGCGTGGGAATCAACATCATCCGCGCTAATCCCCAAAATTTCCGTGTTGCGTGCTTTGTATTTGAGCAGATCCCGCTGAAATCGCTGTGCTTCTAGCGTGCAGCCGGGGGTGAAATCCTTGGGATAGAAGTACACGACGACCCATTTGCCGCGATAGTCCTTGAGGGAAATTGTGCTGTCCCCGGTGTTCGTGGGCAGGGTGAAGTTGGGCGCAGGTTGATCGATCGGGGGCTGAGGCCCACCCAGGGCGAAGGCAGGAGCGATGGGGCTGAGGACAACCAGCAGGGCAAGACAGCAAGCCCCCAAAAGCTGGAGCAAAGAACGGCGAGTCATCATAGAGTCTGAGCGGGGCGTCAACAAATTTCTGTTTACAAAAGTTTACCTTGTTTTCTAGATTTCTGGTCTTGGTTTCTAGAATGTCCTCCGCATGACCGCTGATGTTGTCAATCTCGCCCCCTTGAAGAAAAAAAGAAGAGGCTTATTCCCTTCTGCAGAATCAATTCATCGTTCCTCAAATTTAAGATAGATACAATTCAAGGCAAGCTGAGTTAATAACACAAGGAAAAAATTAAATGACCTACTCTCCCGACCGTGATCCGGCGATCGACCCCAATACAGCTCCCTACACCAACCCCGACCCCGCTCCGGTCATTGATCCAAATCTCGACCCTTACACTGATCCCAATCCAGAACCGAGAATTGACCCTAACACAGAACCCTATACGAATCCGCATCCGGAACCGATGATCGACCCGAATACTGACCCGTACACCAACCCAGAACTCACCTGATCATCTTGACCTGCTCCTCCTGGCGATCGCAGTAAGGGCGAAGCATTGGCGCTGGCATGTCTGAGTCTATGTCAAGCCTTCTGCTGCAAATGCTTTGCCCCTGGTGAATCAAAAATCGGTGGATAATCGGTGGATAAAAAGAAAGGGCAGGCATTACACCTCCCCTCTCACTGGATCATGGAGTTGACCACTCAATTGCAGAACTATAAGACAAAGCTTAAGCTTGAAGCGAAAA
>Ga0224723_1000638_pt1 | contig 23679 bp, 17 predicted proteins | sample Balambano_FR2_Me_FD_161647 | JGI IMG/M metagenome (GOLD analysis project Ga0224723, IMG submission 161647) | Freshwater sediment microbial communities from Lake Towuti, South Sulawesi, Indonesia - Balambano_FR2_MetaG | ecosystem: Environmental > Aquatic > Freshwater > Lake > Sediment | place... | reverse complement strand
GCATATGTTGTGCTCAAAAAGTGAATTGGTTTTGATGAGAGAATACAAAGTCTGGATGAAGTGAAAAAGCACTTCAAAAAGAGTTGATAAAGAAATTGAAATTGGTATTCGTTGCCTTTGGAAAAAACCACAGCTAGGGATATGCTATTAAAAAATATATCGTTGATTTTCCGCCTTTAGAAGATGTTTGAAAGCAATCAAAGCCTTCTGAAAGAGTTATGCATTTAAGTCAATTCCTCCTGAAATAGTCTAGAACCTCGGACTCCATGTGCGCTCTTACTGTTGGTTATAGATAAAACTGGTGAAACATCTTCTCAGCCTTTTTCACTCTGCCAAACCTTCAATACTTGCTTGCGGAAGGTCTGCTCAGTGGTAATCCTCGGTAACGCTCATTGCTGACGTGAATCAGTGGTAAACGCATGAAGGTATTAGTCACAGGGTCAAGTGGATTAATCGGTTCCGAAGCCGTTGAATATTACGATCGCGAAGGACATGCCGTTGTTGGTGTGGATAACAATATGCGGGCAGAGTTCTTTGGTCCACAAGGCGATACGTTGTGGAACCTGAAGCGCTTAAAAGATGCTACAAACAATTTTGAATCCTATAATATTGACATTCGCGATCGCCAAAGTGTTTTTGAGCTATTTCAGTCACACACGTTTGATCTAATTATTCACTGCGCGGCTCAACCTTCTCATGACAAGGCCTGTCAAATTCCTATTCTGGATTTTGAGGTCAATGCGTTGGGTACGGTTAACCTATTGGAAGCAACACGGCAGTTTTCTCCTGAAGCGGTATTCATCCACATGAGTACCAACAAAGTGTATGGCGATGCACCAAACGAATTACCGTTGGTTGAGCTTGAAAAACGATACGACTATGCTCGTCCCGAAGACTACAACGGCATCCCAGAAGAATTTCGTATCGATCGCTGTCTCCACTCGCTGTTTGGGGCCTCGAAAACCGCAGCCGATATTGTTGCTCAAGAGTATGGACGCTATTTTGGCATGAAGGTCGGTATCTTTCGCGGCGGTTGCTTAACCGGACCGTCTCATTCCGGCGTTGAACTGCATGGCTTTTTATCTTACCTGGTCAAAGTTGCAGTCAACGGTGGCACCTATAAGGTATTTGGCTATAAGGGCAAGCAAGTCCGTGACAACATCCACAGCTATGATGTCATCCAGGCATTTGAAGCTTTCCGCCGCAATCCCAAACCTGGCGAAGTATACAACTTGGGCGGCGGTCGTGGCAACAGTGTCTCGATTCTGGAGGCGTTTGATCTAGTTGGCAAGTTAACCAACAAACAGATGAATTGGGTCTACATCGACCAGAATCGCATTGGTGATCACATTTGTTACATTTCGGATTTACGCAAGTTGAAATCTCACTTTCCGGAATGGGATATCACCCGCAGTCTAGAAGATATTTTACAAGAAATGGTAGCCGCTGAAATGCAACGACTTGCTGTCGCGGTCTAAATCACTTGAGGTGGCATTGTCAGCGTCAGTCTGAGGTTTTAAAGCAAACAGGTGTGCATTGGAAAGAGTTATGCTGAATTCTTTGGTAAGCAAGCAAGTGATTGGGGCACAACGGCTCAGTAGAACAGGCGATCGCACAGATAAAGTGATGCTGTTTGAGCTAGACTATCGAGGGCATCATCCAGGCTATGTTCAACATTTGGTGAAGTACTGGTGTAATCAGAACTTCCCTGGGCAGCTTGACGTTCTGGTTTCCCAACAGTTTGCTCAACATCACTCCAATGTTGTTGGTTTAGGGTCTGATCAGAAAAATGTCCGTTTTGTCACGATTACTTCACAAGAGCAAGAGCAATTATTTGAAAGCGCAGATTTAGGGGACTCATTCACGGGACGAATTCAGCGTTCCTTTCAAGAATGGAACTTGCTGCGTCAGTACACAGCCCAGTTGGGCACAACCCACTGTATGCTCATGTACTTCGATACGCTGCTACTGCGGCTTGCCCTCAACAGTAAACTCTCCTGCCCGTTCTCAGGCATTTATTTTAGACCGGTTTTCCATTACAGTAGCTTTGCTAACTATCGACCTGCTCGTAAAGAACACCTCTGGCAATGGCGAGATCAGGTTTGCTTACGTCGCATCCTTAATTCTTCTAAATTGGATACTTTGTTTTGTCTCGACCCGATCGCGGTTGAACACATCAATCAATTGGATGCTCAATCTAGAGCCATGTTTTTGCCCGATCCTGTCCAGATTTATCCTCCGTCTACAAGCCAACTCGATGAATTGAGGGCAACATTAAAGATTCAACCCGGTCGCAAAGTTTTTCTACTCTTTGGAGTGCTCACCAAGCGTAAAGGTATTGACCAGGTTTTAGAGGCGATCGCGACTCTGTCTGCTGCTCAATGCCAGCAGGTCTGCTTGCTATTGATTGGACCCATTCCCAAAGAAGACCGGGAGGAATTACAAGCTCGAATTGCAAACCTCACCCAGTCTCATCCAGTTCAAGTGGTTGGACGGCATGAGTTTGTTACAGATGAAGCAATTCAGCCTTACTTTCAAATTGCCGATGTCATTCTCACGCCTTACCAGCGACACATCGGCATGAGTGCCATTCTGGTACGAGCCGCTGCTGCACAGAAGCCCGTGTTGTCCTCTGATTTTGGTCTGATGGGTGAAGTGACTCGTCGCTATCAACTGGGGCTGGCTGTAGATTCGGAGCATGTGCAACAACTGGCGGCGGCAATCGGTCGCTTCCTGGTTGAGCCAGCAGAACAATTGTGCGATCGCCAGAAAATGCAACAGTTCGCTGAACAAAACGATGCAGCAAAATTTGCCAGCACCGTGTTTCAACAGATTCGATCGCAACCTCAAAGCAGCGGGGTTTGAACGATGAAAGCCCTCTTTTTGACAACCGTTCTGCCCAACAAGAAGCTGCACGGCAGCGAGATTGCATCGCAGAATATCATCGACGCACTCAATCAGATTGGTTATCAGGTGACTGTTGTTGGATATGGCCGCAAGGAGGATGGTAAGGCTGAACCTGCGGCGCACGAAATTTTAGTCAGTGAACGCAGCATCGAAACCAAAAAAGCAAAATTGAATGCTATTTTTTGGTTAGTTGATAGCTTCATCAAACGTCTACCGTATTCTTCTGCTAAGTATCAATCACGCCAATATATTAAGACTGTTAGATCTCTTTTGTCTAGGGATAAGTTTGATCTAATCGTAGTTGATCATGCCCAGTTAGCCTGGATAAAACATCACATCCCAAAAAATAGAACGATATTTGTGGCTCATAACATTGAGCACCAAATCTATGTGCAGCACTCCCAGCAAGCTGAAAATGTGATCGCTCAATGGATTTATGCGAGAGAAGCTACTCTGGTCAAGCAAATGGAAGAGCACTTGGCTCAAGCCGTGGATGAAGTATGGGCACTCACTCAACACGATGCGGCTTATTTTGCCACAGTTGCAACAACGGTTCAGGTCAGAGAACTCCCCCTGCCATCCAGTTTTACCTACTTTCAGCCCAGAACCAGTGCTCCCAGCTTTGATATTGGTTTGATTGGCAGTTGGAGTTGGAAACCCAATGAAGCAGGGCTGCTCTGGTTTTTGCAGCAGGTTTATCCCCATCTGCCCAGCCCTGTTTCGATTCATATTGCTGGTAAAGGTCTAGATTGGCAGCCTCATCAGTATTCCAACATTACTTATCATGGATTCGTGCCAGATGCCCAAGAATTCATGATGCAGGCAAAGGTTGTGGCCATTCCGATATTAAGTGGAGGCGGCATCCAAATTAAAACGTTGGATGCGATCGCCTCTGGCTCAACCATCGTCGCAACGCCATTTGCCTTGCGCGGAATTACTCATCCTCCTTCAACCGTTCAGATGGCAGCACAGCCCCAAGAATTCGCCCAGTGTTTAGTCTCGAGTCTGGCAGCGCCAGCAGCAGCAACAGAGAAGCTTGAGGAAGTCTCAAGCTGGTTCGTTTCTAGACGACGACAGTTTATTGCTGAAGTCGCAGCATCTACCTACTATCCATCGGAGTGGCAACATGAGCATCGGAACCTTCCCAGAGGTATCCTTACTAAAGACCCGATTTCACAAAATTACTGTATTTGAACTCATCCAATCTATTGTTGAAGCTGCAACGGTTTCCTCAAAAACTGTTGTGGCTAATGTGAACGTGAGAGCTATGAACTTTGCTTACGAGTTATCATGGTATCGCGATTTTATTAATCAGGCTGATCTTGTTTTTTGTGATGGATTTGGGGTGTTACTGGGAGCCAAATTAGAAGGGCAACCTGTGCAATCTACTCATCGGATGACCTGTCCAGACTACATCGAGAGCTTAGCCAAGGCGTGTGCTGACGCAGATGTATCAATCTTTCTGTTGGCGGGTCAACCGGGTGTAGTAGAGCGAGCAATCACCAAGCTCAAGCGAGTCGCTCCCCGGTTGAGAATTCAGGGACATCACGGATATTTCCAGAAGCATGGCTCTGAGAATGACGCTGTTATTGAGCAGATCAATCGGTTCCGGCCAGAGATCTTGTACGTCGGGTTTGGAATGCCGTTACAAGAGCGTTGGATTTTGGACAATATCGATCGCATCTATGCAAATGTATTCTTACCATTAGGAGCGTGCCTTGATTTCTACACGGATCAGGTTTATCGTGGTCCCCATTGGATGACCGATCGCGGTTTAGAATGGCTAACCCGTTTAATCACCGAACCCGGCCGTTTATGGGAACGTTACCTTATCGGTAATCCCCTGTTCTTCTACCGGGTGCTGAAGGAGATCATCCGACAAGAATTCCAGCCCTCACACCTACCTTACTGTCCCACCTGTCTAGGAAGTCTGGAAGTGATAGACAAAGACATAGACACAGACACAGAAGTAACCCATTCGTCTGTCAGCAGTAAATAGAGTCGAAGACGGGTTAAACTCGCTCCGTCAGGTGTCAGTTTTATCTTGAGAAGGACTAGAGTAGAAGGCTCAGCCCTTTTGCTTTGCGCTTTTGTGCTATTTTTAGGGAGCTTGATTGAGTCAAGTGCGTGTTATCCTAGCGGTGGGAGCAAAAAAGTGTTAATGCCTGGTTTGAGCTCGGTTTAATTAAACAAAACACGCAGTCCTATCCACATTTCAAGGAAGTGGGATGAAACAATTATTTATTGCCTGGGTTGCCTATCAACGGCGTTCGGTTTCCATGCAACCTCATTTTGGGTATGAGTTAGAGTTTCTTACCTTTGCTTTCAAAAACCGCTGGTTGCGTCCTTTAGAGTATCTGTTTAAGGCCTGGCAAACCTGGGCGTTGTTTTTTCGTTCACGCCCTCAAGTGATCTGGGTGCAACTTCCACCTACGCCGATTCTCCATTTAGCCTATTTGTATAAGATTCTATTCGATCGCTCAGTTCAACTAATTGCTGATTGCCACAATGCCACCTTTCGTTCACCGTGGATCACTTTACCAGGAGTGCGATCGCTGCTCAATCACTGCGATATGCTGATTGTCCATAATACATGGGTGGAAGAACAAGCGAAATCATTGAACTTAGACGCAAGCCGTCTGTTTGTTCTGGAAGATCCGCCTGCAACGGTACAATGTCCGGATGACCGCGATCAAACTGCCTATTCCCGTCCGTGGTTTGTTTTTCCCTGCTCTTTCAATCGAGATGAACCGATTGAAATGGTGTTACAAGCTGCCCGTCTGCTCCCGAATATGACTTTTGTTTTGACAGGCAATCCCTCGCGTGCCCGTGGCATTCATGATTTGAGTAATATTCCTGCGAACGTCAAATTAACGGGATTCTTGCCGGAAGGGGAATTCGATCGCCTGTTGTGTAGTGCTGATGCTATTTTGGGATTGACTCAATTAGAAGGGATTCAATTGAGTGTGGCCAATGAAGCGTTAGGCATTGGTCAGCCAATGATCCTTTCAGACACTCAAACGCTCAAGACTTTGTTTTACAAAGGAGCGGTTTATGTCAATTCATCCAGCCCAGAGGCGATCGCAACAGGTTGCCAAACTGTTTTAACTGAAAAACAAGCATTGATCCAGCAAGTTTATGAACTGAGGCAGGAACGCACCCAGGGGTGGTTGAATAAATCAGAAGAAATTATTGACATACTCACCGGGCTAAAGCCACGGTGATTCTAGACGCTTCAACGGGATATGCTAGCAAGCTAGTCTTACCTTCCCTCCACATCCGATTTAGAGTCGGGCGATGCCCCATCCCGACTTTTGAACAAGTAGACTAAATCTATGTTCAACCTCATCTACCTAAAAAGTTTTACCCGTCCAAGGTTTCAGAGTTACCTCTTCCTTCTAGACGGAACCCCCTACTTTTTGTTGTCAAGGTTCAGTGTTTGTGGCTTGGTTATCGCCAGAACTATTGTACCATGTTTAAGCAAAGCCGTCCTAGAAGGACGGGGTTTTAGACCCAGGATTTTGATAAAATATTGAACTCGAAAGTTGATCATTCAACTGATGCCGAACGCTTAAATACTCCTATAAAAAATTAAGCATCCACTCAGAGGATACAGATTCATGACAAAACCCAGCAAAGTCCTGATCATCGTTGAGAATCTGCCTGTTCCGTTTGATCGAAGAGTTTGGATGGAGGCAACAACCCTGCAAAAAGCTGGCTATCATGTCTCAGTGATTTGTCCCAAAGGGCACGGGTTTGAAGCAGATTGTGAAGTGATTGAAGCGATTCACATCTATCGCCACTCTCTGCCATCTGAAGAAAGTTCTGTCAAAGGTTATTTGCGGGAGTATGGCTGGGCTGTATTCTGGCAATTTCGTTTAGCCCACAAGGTTTGGCGGGAACAAGGATTTGATGTGATCCACATCTGCAATCCACCAGATTTGCTGTTCTTAACTGCTGGCTGGTTCAAACTGTTTCGAGGGGTGAAGGTGATTTTTGATCATCATGACCTCAGCCCTGAGATGTATATCGCCAAATACAATCGCCGTGATATTTTCTATCGGGGGTTGTGTTGGGCAGAACGTTTGACCTATGCAACGGCAGATTTGGTCATCGCCACCAATGAATCTCATCAAGAGATTGCCCTGACGCGGGGTGGCAAGCAGCCAGACGAGGTGTTTATTGTCCGGAGTGCGCCCGATTTATCCCGGTTCTACCCCATGCCAGCCAACCAGGATTACCGCAAGGGTCGGAAGTATCTGGTGGGTTATATGGGCGTAATGGGTGAACCAGAGGGGATTGATTATCTGCTGAGAGCCATTCGCTACCTGGTTTACGACAAACAGCGGCAAGATATTCATTTTATGTTGATTGGTCATGGCCCTGCCGCCGAAAAGTTGCAAGCTCTGTCTCAAACGTTAGCAGTCGCTGAATATGTTGAATTTACAGGATTCAAAACAGGTCAGGAATTGTTAGAGCGGCTTTCTAGCTGTGATGTTTGTGTCGAGCCGTCTCCGACTTCAGCCTATAACGAAAATTGCACGATGAACAAAATTCTGGAATACATGGCTTTGGGAAAACCCATCATTCAGTTTGATTTGCGGGAAGGCAGGCGATCGGCCGCAGATGCCGCTCTCTATGCTCAACCTAATGACGAGATTGAATTTGCTGAGAAAATCTTGGAGTTGTTAGAGTCTCCTGAACGGCGAATGCAAATGGGGTCTGAGGGCCGACGCAGGATGGAGGAATTGTTGGAGTGGCGGCACCAAGCCCCCAAGTTGTTAAATGCCTATGCCACGGTTTGATGTTTGATAAATTTTGGGAAGTGTAGCTATGTCCACACTCCCCAAAAACAACTCATTTAAGACACCTATTGCAAGGCTGGTAGAAGCACCCAGTTCTGGAGAGGCACAGGAAAAGATCAGGGAGCAATGATGGGGCAATTCATCTTAGGTTAGTGCTAAGCGATCGCCGCTGCATCAATACCCACCTGAATTGCTACATCACTCATAGCGCTTTGTCCTCGACCCTGGGCACCAAAGTTAGAACCCGAATAACTCAATAGTTGCATTGGATCAACCATGCCAGGATTGGCTTGAGCAAACGTGAAATAAGCCTGTGGCCCTGTTCCCAATGCTTCGCTTCCCGTCTTCGTCAAGAATTCTTCTACTGTACCGTCGCTGATCAAGTAGGGAGCGAGTAACATTCCTGGTTCTACATCCTCAGTGATGGAACTGGAGCCGTCCGCTAGTTCAAATTCAGGCAAACGCTGTTGTAAAGCAGCTTTGGCGTAGTTGGCATCACCGGGTCGAATCAATTTGCCAGTTCTCGGATCGCGCACTGCACCAGCGGCATTGGCAACTTGATACAGCCCGACGGATTGATCCTCACCTACCAGTTCTTTAGGGTTGACTCTAAACGTTAGGGAGACTTGTCCATCAGGTTGTCCGGCTTTGTCCAAATCAAGTTTCCGCAGATCTACCAGGTCGGTAAATAGAGGAGTATGTTTGGTGCTGGTCATCAATGCCGCATCGTCAATGGCAGAGAGGGGATTAGGCTGCGATCGCTGCAACGGTAGCGTTGATGCAGTTCCTAAACTAGCAGTACGCGATGAACCACCCGCAGAAACACTGAAATTGGCAAAATCCACGTATTGATCCCGAGGGGTCGCGTAGGAACCATCGCCGCCACCAAAGAAAGTGGAGAAGAAAATGCCATCAATTTTCAAGCGATCGACCGTTCTAAATTTCACTCCTGATGCATCCAAAACTTTATCCCCATCCAACCATGCTTGAATTCGGCCATTGGATTGTCCTGGTGAGTTCAGCGTAATCTGCTGTTCCATTTTGTTCCATTGACCATAATCCAGTTTCCATTTCTCCTTGTCACCAGAGAATTTAGAACCGTAATTGCGACTTGTGGGCAAATAAGCATAGACAAAAGCTCCGCCGTTGCCATCCCACATGTAACGAGTAGACCAACCATCCGTGCCATCGGGAATCTTACCGCCGCTCCTGGGAATGCCACCATACAACCCCGGTAGTTTGCCGCCTTTCACGGGATCAAAGCCTTTGGGAAAGCGAACGTAATAGCTCAGTTTCAAAGAATCAGTGGCAGGGATATCTAAATCTCCCGTAAACTGAAACCCGCCTCGACTGGGACTGCTGAAAGACCCTTTGGGATACTTGACTCTCAGAAACTGATCAAACTGCCCACCCGATTCCTTGGTGACGCTGGCATAACTTTTGCCAGAGAAGGTGGAAGCGTCCCAATCCTTTACCCAATCTCCTTCAAAATTACTTGACCACAACACTTTAGAATCAGGATTGGGCACGGGTGCCGGAGTCGGAATGGGAGCAGGTGAGGGCAGGGGGGTTGGCTTGGGTGTGACCGTTGGATTAGGAGTTGGAGCGGGGGTAGGAATGGGACTGGGAAGCGGCGTTGGGATGGGAGCAGGAATTGGTGTTGGAGTTGAGACTGGCTGTGGACTGGGAGAGGCGTTTGGAACCAGCTTGATATAATCCAACCGGGTATGCTCCCCTTGATTCTCGTAGCCTTTGACTTGAATCTTGTCCCCTGGCTTCAGTCCAACAGTTCCTACCTTTTGTTCCACCCGATTAGTCGAACTGATTTGGTTAGAACCCAAATTTTTGTCAAGCAGTGTTGTATTAATGCGATTAGCACCCACATAAGTTTCTAATTTGCCCTTACCATCGTTCTCATCGTAATAAGCAATGTAGAGATCATAGTTACCGCTAGTTCCTGAGAAGTTAAAAGTTGCTGAACCTGTTTCGTTGCTTCTTCCTCCCACAAAACTGGCAACCTTACCGTTTGAAGCAATTTGATTATTCTCAACTCGATAACCAACTAGTTGAGCACTTTCTGCTTCTAACAGGATGGTTTTGTTGCTCAAAACCACTGGAGTTGAAGTTGAATTAGGAGTTGGACGAGGAGTTGGAGTTGATGTGGTTTTAGGAACCAGACTGATATAATCAACCCTGGCATATTCTCCCCCATTGGCAAAACCCTTAAGCTCAATTTTCTGACCAGGTTGTAAAGGGACAGAACCAACTTTTTTATTAATAACTAAATTGCTGGTTCCTGAGTTTTGGTCAAGTAACGTCGTGTTAATTAAAGTAGAACCAACACGGGTTTCAATTTTGCTATTACCATCTCCCTCATCGTGGTAAGTAACGTAGAGATCATAAGTTCCAGGGGTGCCTGAAAAATTAAAACCCAACGTCCCCGTTGCGTTTGCAATCCCATTCCTTAAACTAGCAACTTTCCCTCCAGAAGCCTGACTGTTGTTTTCTACTCGATACCCCATAAGTTGAGCATTTTCTGCTTCCAGTTTAAGCATGATTTCCGACTCCAAAAAAACAGCAGAGTTTGTTGGCTAAATACCAAGGATGTGTAGCCAAAACGTAAGCGAATATTTAGAGATAAAGAATCGCTTTATCTCTGTCAGTCTCAAGTTCTAATTGAGACTGCAATTTCACTGAAAATGAATGAAGAATTGAATGTAATAATCAATGAAATGAATTGAAATCAAGCTAGCTGTACTCAAGTCATCACATTGATGATTATTGATTCTCTGACCTGGTTGAATTTGGATGCAGATTCGGATTCATTTGCTGCAATGGAACTCAATCAAAATCAGGACAAAATCGCAACACTTAGAGTAAAAAAGTAGGTACTTGATCTCTTAGTTCTAAGATGGAAGAAGCACCTACTTCATCAAAATCCACGCAGTTTCAATGACGCAAATATTATAAAAAATGTTCCTTTGGGAGAAACTCTTGATGTTTAAAGAGCCTAGAGATGGAGATTAGATGTGGAGTTGAGCAACTTTTATGCAAGTTGTTGAGCAATCCACATAGGGGATTAACACGATTTCCACAGAGATTTGAGGCTGCTATACTATGGCAAGTCATTGAGTTTGTTACAGCAATTATGGAAAATGCATTCCAGTAGGGTGGGCAATGCCCACTCTACGAATTCTCAATAGTGCCCAAGCTAATATGTTTACATAGCAGTTGAATTGCTTTCCCATCCTCAAATAGAGAGTAATATTGATGAATCGGGGTAGATATTTGACGAGAAGACACGTTTTATGGATGAGTCTGTCCTGTTTGGGGTGCGCTGGAACAACGATCGCCCATTCAGAAGGCTGTTCCAATTCGTCCACTGCCAGTAGCGATCGCTCCCCTACCAAGAATACCCCCAACGCTGAACTACCAGAACGCTTTCCTGTTTCTGGACAATCGCCTCTGCGATCGCGTGCATCTGCCCGAGGGTTGATTTATGGAGCGGCAGGCAATTCTAAATTGGTTTCAGATGAGCGTTATGCAGCAGCATTTGCCCGCGAGTGCGGCATCCTCGTCCCTGAAAACGCTTTGAAGTGGAAAGCGCTCCGTCCCCGTCCAGATACGTATGACTTTGCTGATGGCGATTGGTTTGCTGAGTTTGCCCGCGATCATCAAATGTTGTTTCGAGGACATACCTTAGTTTGGGATAAAGCCCTACCCAATTGGTTTGAGGAGGAGGTGAATCGCCGTAATGCTGAGCAATTTTTAGTGGAACACATCGCAACTGTTGTGCGTCACTATTCTGGTCAGATGCATTCCTGGGATGTGGTCAATGAAGCCGTTGCCGCCGAACGCAGCAATCGCGATGATGGCTTACACTCATCCCCTTGGTTGCGGTTTTTAGGTAAAGATTACATTGACCTGTCCTTTCGGGTTGCCGCTGAAGCCGATCCTGAAACGATGTTGGTTTATAACGATCGCTGGCTCGACTACGATATTTCCAGAGACAATCCGCAACGCATTGCTGTGTTAAGGCTGTTAGAAGATCTCAAAGCACAAGGCACTCCGGTACAAGCGTTAGGCATTCAAGCCCATCTCAATGCCAGCCGTTTTGAGCAATTTAATGCCAATCAGGTACGGGAGTTTCTCAGTGATGTAGCAAGTTTGGGTTTGAAGATTTTGATCACCGAGTTAGATGTGAGAGACAGTTATGTGCAGGACAGTCTTGAGGTGCGCGATCGCATGGTCGCCCGCATGTATGAGGAATACCTCTCGGTGGTTTTAGATGAACCCGCTGTCATTGCTGTACTGACGTGGGGACTGAGCGATCGCTATACCTGGCTCTCTGGATTTGCTCCCCGTGAGGATGGAGCCGATCTGCGGCCGTTGCCACTCGATGGCAATTTCAACCGCAAATTAGCCTGGAATGCGATCGCCCGTGCCTTTGAACGAGCACCCAGACGGTGATTCTAGCCAAAGCGACCGCTGACGTATTCCTGAGTTGTTTGTTGTTGGGGATGCCTGAAAATAGGAGGAGGAGGGTGGGCAGTGCTCACCCTCCCCAAACGTTAAACTGAGGCAGTTTCAGTGGCACAATCGCCACAAGCGGTTAGGGAATCGTCGCCTGAAGGTCAAAGCATCGAAGAACGCGATGTGAGTTTGATGAAGTAGAGGCTGAAATTGCACAACGCTTAGAGATTCCAACTGAACTGGTAAGACGGCTAGCGAATTATCGCATAACTTCAAATAGCTCTAGCCCATTGCTAAATTTTTGAGTACTTAAAACTTTGAACTGTTGCTGCACTGCATCGTGGAAAATCTGACGCTCTTTTTCGATAGTTTTACGTTTGGCTGAGTCAATGTCAAATTCTTTAAACTCAGCAACCAACCAATAGCGAGTTTCATCTTGAGGATAAGGCTGGACTGGTAAACCCTTCCAAGTCTCAGCAACCCTTGCCTCATAAGACTGTTCTCTAGGGTTCAATTCATAAATGGCGTTGCTGCCCTGATAGTAGTATTCCAGCACTTCCCGGGGTGGCCCCATTACCAGGGCAATCACATCACCCGGTTGTTCTTGGCGATTAATTGCTTGTACCAATCCACCCCAATCTGGGCGATACGGCAGCGTGTAGTAGCTGACCAAAGCAATACTAACAGTGACGGCATAGAGAATACCCACCACCACGGCTACTATTCGATTCCATGACCAGACGTAAACAAAACCAGCGGCAACCAAAATCATGAGATAGGGGGCAGACATGAGGACGTAGCGAATGGTGCCTTCCCCATACCAAACCCCACTGGAGAACTGCGCTAATACAAACAAGATGGCAATCGGAATAAAAGCCCAGGTTGCCGCCCAAAATAGCTGCACCGTTCTTTGACGGTGCAATAAGGCAACGATGACCAAGAGGAGTATGCTCATGGCGCAGGCGTTGAGCAGATGTCTATAGAGCCAGGCCAGATTCTCCAGGGGGAGTTCTACGGGCCAGATCAGAAATTGGGTCAAAACGCCAACGATCGCCCGTAACCCAGGACGACCTCCACCGACGCGATCGCCCAAAAACTCTGGTAATCGCGTGGACATGGCCCAGAGCGTGGGAACGGCTAAAACAGCAACTCCGATGAACCATTTTCGCAGTCCTGACGCAGCCAGTTTTCCTCGATGTTGGCCCATCATTAAAATAGCATCTGCCGCCAACAACAACACATTGAGTGGAGTGCTGAGAATCGCCAAAACGCGCAAACTACCCCAAGTTGCGATCGCCCGACCAGTTGACTTTTTCAAAAACGCAGCCAATGCCAAAGACCCGCCCAAACCTAAACAAGTGCTCAGCATATACATCCGCACCTCTTGAGCATGGTTGATCATCAGCGGTGAGAGTGTTAACAACAGGGCTGCAATATATCCTGTAGCCTGATTGGCGAGTTTCTTTCCCAGTTGGTAGGTCAAAAAAATGCTGCCCAAACCGAACAGCACAGACAAACTCCGCAACCAGGCTAGACTTACACTAAACTGCATCCAGACCCAAAGCAGCATGTAGTAGAGGGGGCGAATCTTGTTATGGGGGGGCAAGCCCTTACCTGTGACTACGCCATCAATACTAAATACCTCATCTCGCCACAGGCTCTCGGCTGCAATTTGATGGAGGTATAACCCGACTGCCAGAAGCAGAATTAAGCTAATCCCACCCCATTGCTGCACCCATTGCTTTTCCCACAAATTCTCAGTTGGTCTATCGAGTTGTGCTTTCATCTTTGGCTCTCAAACAACTTGGGAACGTGAATTGATTAAGGGCGCGAAGACCGCAGAGTTTCTGTTTGCGTGTTCTCGCCTTGTGAAGGCCAGGTTAGCTCTTCTGACTCTTTAGCTTACAGTTTGGGGATGCAGCAGAGCAAGCTTGAATTTGATAAAGTTCTAACCCTCCCCCCACAGGTTCATACATCTCTGTATGAAATTGCTGTTCAATCACTTGTTGAAACGTTTGCTGCCATTGCTTGCCCGTTTCAGACTGACTATACAGTAATACCAACCAAAGGTTGAGATGAGTCGCTGCCAAACGATTCAGATCAGACGTGAGCTTAACGGCATCGGGTTGTTCATGCCGCAGAAAAGTTCCGATAATTGGTAGAGAGCCTTTGTAATAGTATTCCAATCCCTGTTGATCGCTTGCGGGGAATAAATAAATGGCATCTTGAGGGGTTTCGTTGATGCTGATGATCTGGGAGGCACTGCGCCAATCGGCCCGATTCTCTGTGGTGTAGTAATGGTGTAATCCAGCTGTGATGGCGATTGTATACACAACGATTAAACCAACAGCAGCCATCCGCCAGCGCTGCCAAAGATACACAAACCCAGCCGCTAGCAAAATCAGAATGTAGGGAGCCGTGAACGAGAGATAGCGTCCTAACCATATAGACTTGGTGATGTATGAGGCTGCAAAGACTGCTACCAGCGGCAAATATCCCCAGGACAGGGCCCAACTTAACCGACCTAATCGCGATCGATTCCACAAGGCAACCACCAATACACCCGCTAACACCAGAACAAAAGCATCGGCAAAGCGCTCACTCCAAACCGAGACAACTTCACCAGGTGCAGGACTAGAGTAGGTTGTGAAGATGCGCAAAATTCCCAGAAAACTAATAGGAGTCGGACGGCTCATCTTCTCCACAAAACCACTCATATAGCTTGGTGTTGCTTCTACTAGACGAATAAATGAGAGAGTCCAAACTCCACACAAAATGATTAACCAGATAAAATAGGCAGCCAAAGTTCCTGGCTGCCTACGTAACCTCAATGTTGCCAACAATGTATCTGGCATTAATAGAGCACTATTGAGTGGGGCTGTCCAACAGGTGATGAGACGAGCGATCGTCCACCAGCGCAACGAGCTAGTTTGATAGCTTTCAAATACAGAAGCCAGCAACACAGTTCCTATGAGTCCCGAAAATTGCCCCAGGGCATACATGCGGACTTCTTGAGATTGTTCGATCGCTAGTGGCGATAGAGCCAACAACAGAGCAGCTACTAAACCCGTTGCCCTACTGGATAAGCGATCGCCCAACAGATAGGTCAAATAAACGCTACCCACGCCAAAGAGCACAGACAGACTCCGCAGCCAAGCATCACTCATGCCAAAGAACATCCAGACTCTCAGGCAAACGTAATAGGCAGGTCGCAATAAATTAGCAGGAGGTAATCCCCCTCCATCTAACGTTTTTTGCACACTGCGAATTTCATCTTCCCATAAACTTTCAGCACCAATTTGATAAAAGCGCAAGATGATGGCGAGGCCAAGAATGAGGATGAGGCTAGCGTGCTTTGAAAACACCGTTCCCCAAGAAATGCTCTTAGAAATCCCTTGTTCTTGTATTTGCATTATGCTAACTCCAAGTCCCTGATTCCAAAGACAGATAGCAGGGGCAAAAATTTAACGTAACTTGTAGATGCTTTTATGAATAGAAAACTTAACATGAGAGCGGACATTGCCCACCCTACTTAGGAAAACTGAAATTTAACCCTGTACGCTAGAGTTGCTGGAGGTATTGCACCTTAGATCTGTGAATGCTTGGTTCTGTTAGAGTTCCGACAGATGAGGAAGCTCAAACCGACAAGCGGTGCAAGCAACAGCATCTCTTGTAGAAACGTGAGCAGATTGGTGGGACTGAACACGGCCCACATGCCAGCCTCACGGCTGAAGTAAATAAAACGAGGAAAAATTTGGACAGGTGCAATGAAATATTCTGGCGCTGGCCAAAACAACTGTAGCCCGAATGGCGGACTAATATCGTTGACCAAGATATCTAGAATGATATGGCTGGCATATAAAGCAGTTGCCCAGATGGGAGTCGATCGCGGTATAAATCGACGTTTTGCTAGAAAACAGGTGAACCAACCCAAGCACACAGTGGCTAGAACACTATGTGTAGCTTGCCGATGATACATACCAGGATGTCCCATAAAAATACCTGGTATGACATCAATATCAGGCAAATTCGCTAAAATAATGCAACTTGCTAGTAGCTGAAGCCGACGGTGCAGAGGTAACTCTTTGGCAGGAATAAAGCGATGAGAGACTAAAACGAATCCACAGAAACCAATAAGCGTATGTCCAATCGGTGAAGGCATTTTCGTTTCTCACACTAAATCAATTGGGCGAACCACTTTGCTTAATCTTACTTAACTCCATAACCAACAATTTCTCTAACGCGGTAGATAGGTCGCCCTTGAGATTCGTGATAGGTTCTCATCAACAGTTCGGCTAATAAACCAAAACAGAAGAGTTGAACTCCAGTCAAAAATAGAACCACAGCTAAGATCAGCAAGGGACGATCGCCAATCCCCTGATGCATAACCAGTCGAAGGAATGTCAGGTAAATTGCGATCGCGCTACCTAATAACGTAGAGATTACCCCACCGAAGCCAAAAACATGCATCGGTCGGGTTAAGAAAGATTTCATGAAAAAAATAGTCAGAAGATCCATCATGACGCGAAACGTCCGATCCAGCCCGTACTTACTCTTGCCAAAACGTCGAGCATGGTGGCGGACTGGAATTTCTGTAATTCTAGCTCCCTCGATAAAGGCCAGTGCAGGCAGGAAACGGTGTAACTCACCGTATAGGTTCATATCTGCCACGACTTCAGAGCGGTAAGCTTTCAGTGAGCAGCCGTAGTCGTGCAATTTCACGCCTGTCACCTTACCAATCAGTGCATTGGCGATTTTAGAGGGCAGGAGACGAGTCAGGGCGGCATCTTGACGTTCCTTACGCCAGCCGCTCACCAAGTCGTAACCTTCTGCCAATTTAGACAAGAGCCTGGGAATATCAGTGGGATCATTCTGCAAATCCCCATCCATCGTGATAATCACTTTACCTCGGGCATGATTAAAACCCGCTGCCATTGCTGGAGTTTGACCATAATTTCGGCGCAGAATGATGGCTTGCAGATCTGTACGATTGCGTGCTTCTTGCTTGAGTAACTGAGTTGAACCATCACGAGATCCATCATCGACGCAAATGATTTCATAACTCAATTGGTTTTCTCGCAGAGTGGTGGCGATCGCACTCAATAACTGAGGAATACTTTCTACCTCATTATGGATCGGCACAACGATGGAAACTTCTAGTTGAGATGAACTCGTCCAATCCTTATAGGTTGCCTCCAAAGCCCTGATCTGACTGGGGCTAGAAACCTGGTTAGATGCAGATAAAGTCATTGCAGCCTACCTCAATGTGAGCCTGCGCTCGAAGATGCCTACATGTGAAACCACTAACTACCGTTAACTACGGTGCTCAGCCTAGAGATAGGGGATCACACCCTCACACTTCACACCGACTACAACACTGCTAGTGGTTTACCAACTTTTATTTGACAAGTTCTCGTCAAGTAAAAATCTGAACTGAAGGAACTTTTGCAGGTTGCAACCCGCAAAAACCCTTTAACAGACTGCTAGCGAGTTAATAGTAAGATACTATTTTTTTGATGAGAGAATCCTACCTCACTTGAGCCAGTCTGCTCTCAGTTAAGAGAGAAGTCTTTATCGAGACTTCAATTAACATACTAAGGTTTCCCAGAAATATGAAGTTATCATGATGACTCAGCAATTTGACTTAGCTTCTAGCAATATCCATACGGTTAAGCCAGGGAGGTTTTCGGGAGGGCACTTCACAAGCTCGAAAATCCCCCTCTCAAATCGCATACAGTTGAGAATTTCTGGCAAGCTTGCTTAAACGGGGATGTATAAATAAAGTCGCGATACAGTAGCCAGCCCTAGAATCAACAATAGGACACCGTATTTTTGTAACCAGGTAATTGTATTGCGATTTTGGCTCCAGCCAGGGAGGGAGTGTAATGGGGTTTCCCTAAATTGGTTGACTCAGTTGGTAGACTACACAAACGGTGATTAAGTTGACCTTCAAGCCGTACTCAATCACCTTTGCGGATTCAGATTGAATAAAAATCAATGGGTAAATTCACTTGCTGCAACGGGTAGATGACAAGTTCGTGTGCTCTAAGGTTTTGTTACCAGCGATGGAGCAGCACAAATCCCACTTGGAGAGATCGAGTAAATTTTGATGACACCATCTGAAGATTGATAGTTTTGCACGCCCAAATCTTGCTCAATCATGTTTTGCAGGGTTTGGATCCACTGTTGATAACTCTCAGAAACTGCGGCATACCCTGTTTGCACAATTAACCAGAGGTGTTCATGAGATGCCCCCAGTTGACAAATCTGTTGCTTGATGCTGTCTAAATCTGGAGCAACACCATCGTCTAGAAATGCAGAAATCGTTGCAGAACCTTGGTAGTAGTACCTTAGAACAGGCATTTCGGAGGGCGGGAAAAGCGCGATCGCATCAGCAGGAGCCGCTTGAGCATTCAGAAGCTGAGTCGTGTCTCGCCAATTTGCTCGATGCAGGGTTGTGTAATAGGAAGTTAACCCAACAGAAATGGTAACAATATAGGCTAAGGCGATCGGGATGGCTATTTTTCGATGTTGATTCCAGAGTTTGAGCCATCCTGCTGCAATTAACAGCAACAGGTAGGGTGATGTAAAGGAGAGATAGCGGGGTAGCCAAATCGAACTGGTGATATGGGAGATGACAAAAATTGCCGCAAGTGGAACGTAACCAGAAATAGCGACCCAAAGAAATTTCTCTGAGCGAGGTTTATAAAATAGGGCAAATGTCACCAAACCAATCAACACCATCAAAAGAAGTTTGAGAAATATCTCATAGAATCCCTCATAGTTCATCGGTTCAGACGGTGAGTGACTGAGAAAAACGCGATGAATTCCCAAAAATTCAATGGGGGAAGGCTTGGAACGAGTTGCCACCCAACTACTCATGTAGTCAGGAGTCCGTTGTAACAGTTGGATAAACGACAAGGACCAGAGTCCACATAGAAGAAATAGCCACTTGCCGTATGCCAACAGAATTGGGCGGCGCTGATGGAATTTCAGAAGCACCAACAAAGTGTCTGACAGCAGCAATGTTGCATTGAGTGGAGTTGTGAGTATCATCAGCCAGCGTAGTCCTGCCCAGCACAAGAGTATCCGGGTGTTTGCCTGTTCCAAGATTTGAAACAGAACAAAAGTTCCTGCCAAGCTAAGAAACAAACCAAGGGGGTACATGCGTACTTCTTGAGATTGATCCAAGGCAAAGGGGGATAGGGCTAATAGCGTAGCAGCGAGAAGTCCTGTTGATTTGTTGATAAAACGGCATCCCAGGCAATAGAGCAGAAAAACACTACCAACTCCAAAGACGACCGCCAAACTCCTCATCCACGCTTCATTGGTGCCCAGTAACACCCATAGTTTGAGCAACACATAATAGACAGGGCGCATTAGATTGGTCGGCGGCAGTCCTTGACCATTAAGCGTATGCGTGATGCTGAAGATTTCATCAAGCCATAGACTTTCCGTGCCTAATTGATAGAGGCGCAGTCCGATCGCCAGGAATGAAATGAGCAGGATACCACTCCACTCTTGTAACCAGCGGCTTGGTATTGGTTTTTCAAGATGCGGTTGATGAGGCGAAACATTAATTTCCATTTCAAATCTCTAATCCTTAAGTCCCCAAGTTTCTCGTACACGGTAGATGGGACGACCCTGCGATTCGTGATAGGTTCGCATCAGCAATTCAGCCAGCAACCCAAAACAGAACAACTGAAGCCCTGTCAGAAATAAAACTACAGAGAGGATTAATAGAGGACGATCAGCAATTGGTTGTTGCAGAAACAGCTTGATGAACGTGAGGTAGAGTGCGATCGCAATCCCCATTAGCGTGGAAGCCAACCCACCCAATCCAAAGACGTGCATGGGACGAGTCAGGAAGGACTTCATGAAAAAGATGGTCAGCAAATCCATTGTGACTCGGAAGGTGCGGTCTAAGCCATATTTGCTTTTGCCAAACCGCCGCGCATGATGACCCACGGGTAATTCTGTAATCCGTGCTCCTTCAATAAAAGCAAGTGCAGGCAAGAAGCGGTGCAACTCACCATAGAGATTCATATCGGCAACCAGTTCCGACCGGTAGGCTTTCAAGGAACAGCCGTAATCGTGCAAGCGCACACCTGTGACTTTACCAATGATTTTATTAGCGATTTTGGAAGGCAGCAGTCTTGTCAGAGCCGCATCCTGGCGGTGCTTGCGCCAACCACTGACCAGATCATATCCCTCGTTGAGTTTAGCTAGTAATTTAGGTATATCAGTCGGGTCATTTTGTAAATCGCCGTCCATTGTGATGATGACCTTACCACGAGCGTGATTAAAGCCAGCCGCCATTGCTGGAGTTTGTCCATAGTTGCGACGGAGAATCACGGCTCTCAAATCAGTGCGATTGAGAGCTTGTTGCTTCAACACGTCTGTAGAGCCATCACGAGAACCATCGTCCACACAGATAATTTCATAGGTAATATTATGTTCCCGTAGTGTGGTGGCGATCGCACTTAACAAATGAGGGATGCTGTCTACTTCGTTGTAAATAGGAACAACAACGGAAACTTCAGGTTGATGGGCACGGTTCCAATTCTGATAGGTCGCTTCTTGAGATTGAAAGGAAATGGGAACAGAGACAGGAACCCGTCCGTCATAAATACTATCTGAGGCAGATATCGTCATTGTTTATTACCTCAAGTAAATTTCTTGTTTTGCTTATTTAATTCGCTCTACCGTCAATAGGAAAATTCAAGCTAGGCAAACTTGGTAGCAACGACTTCAACCCTGGTTAGATTTTGTGTAACAGACGAGCGTCTTATCTGAGGAAATCATATGCCCCAAGACGCATTTTTTAGTTATTTCATGCTAGATTTTACTGAGCCTTCAATTTATTCCTACCTCTTTGTCAGGTTTGCGAAGAAACCTTTGGATGGAGGAATCTTTAGTAGGGTTACATGGGAGCAGTTCAATTTGCGTAGTAAGCGCGATACCACTCGACAAAGTGGCGCAGCCCCACTTCAATAGGGGTGCTGGGCTTAAAGCCCACATCTCTGATTAAATCATCCGTATCCGCATAGGTTTCCAACACATCTCCAGGCTGCATCGGGAGCATATTTTTTTCAGCCGTTTTGCCCAAGCAGTCTTCCAGAACTTGAATGAAATGCATTAACTCGACAGGTTGGTTATTGCCAATGTTGTAAATCTTGTAGGGAGCGCTGCTACTGCCTGGATCAGGCTCATATCCAGACCAGTTGGTATCGGGTTGGGGAATACGATCGAGAACTCGTACCACCCCTTCCACAATGTCATCAATATATGTAAAATCCCGACGCATTTTCCCATGATTAAAAACATCGATCGGTTGCCCTGCTAAAATTGCCTTGGTGAACTTGAAATAAGCCATGTCTGGTCTTCCCCAAGGGCCATAGACGGTAAAGAAGCGCAGTCCTGTGCAGGGCAGCCCATAGAGGTGGCTATAGGTGTGCGCCATCAGTTCATTGGCTTTCTTGGTTGCGGCATAAAGGCTGACGGGATGATCGACGTTGTCATGCACCGAGAAGGGTACTTTGCGGTTCGCCCCATATACTGAACTGGTTGAAGCAAACACTAAGTGCTTGACATGCCAGTAGCGGCAACCTTCGAGAATATTCATAAAACCAGCGAGGTTGCTATCAACGTAGGCATGGGGATTTTTCAACGAGTATCGCACGCCTGCTTGAGCACCCAAGTGAGCTACTTTTTCAGGTTGATATTGGGCAAAGAGATTGGCGATCGCCGGACGATCTGCTAAGTCCAACTGGTGGAAATCAAAATTACTTTGTGCTTTTAGCTGGGCAAGGCGGCTCTGTTTCAACCCAACATCATAATAGTCGTTGAGATTGTCTAAACCAATAACAATCTGACCTCTAGCCAATAATTGTTGACATAAGTGAAACCCCACAAACCCCGCTGCACCTGTAACTAAAATCTTTTCCATGTTGTCATCCTCAGAATGAACTAATCGTCCTATGAACATAACACAGCCATGATTTTAGCCAGTTTAATTTGCTTTCTCAGACCTTTAAAGAAGACTTCGCCTGTTGTGAAGAACAAGCGAAGATATCTTGTTTCGTTTGTCATGTAACAACATTTCCTACAATAGGGATCATTGAATCTGAATTTGGTTTAGCGTTAGGGAGTATTTGTTACTGAGCATGGCGATCGCCACCGCCCCAATCGCTCCAATTCCATCGACATCAAAGCTCAACACTCCGGTGCTCGTGTTGTACAGGAAATGAGCATTAGTACTGGTAGAAAGGGGATTCGACCCTTGGATGAAAGTGCCAGTCGCAGCAGGGGTAGAACTGAGACTCACTCCAGCCACTAACCCGCCGCCAAACCCGGAGGCTGAAATTTGCAAAAGATCATCACTGCCAAAATCGGTGATGGTGTCTCCTCCATCATCAGGAGTTTGGTAAACAAATGTATCTGCGCCCCCTTTACCCGTCAGACGATCGCGGCCCCCTTTACCTTCGATGACATTGACACCAGAATTACCAATCAAATTGTCTGAAAATTCAGACCCCACAATGTTTTCAATGCTGTTGAGGGTATCGCGATCGACTTTGTAGGTTCCCTGTTCTGTACCAATTTTGAATAGAGCGTCATACCAGAAATTGGCAATTTTCTGATATCCAGCATCATTGGGATGTAAGCCGTTGTCAACCGTTGGCTTAGAAATATCTGCCAGCGTCAGGCTGGTCATATCAACAAATTCAACCGCCTGACCCTGATTTTTTTTGGTAGCAATCAGTTCAGGCAATTGAGCGTTGAACAGGGGCACTTTATCTGCGCGTTCTTGTGGTTGAATAGCTGAATTGATGGGTGGAATGGAGGCAACAAATAACCTTAGATCAGGGGAAAATGTAGTGATTTTGTCAATTAAAGCACTCAGATCGCTGATCATTTGGGCAACAGAGCGTCCACCTGTGTCATTGGTGCCAGCCATTAGTAACACAACATCAGGTTGAGCACCCGTGAGAAACCCAGTGATATTGTCGTCAATCCAGGCAATTGATTTACCACCGTGCCCTTCGTGATCTTTGTCACCCAGGCTATCAGAACCGAGAGATTGAGAGCCAACAAAATCCACAGAGAGTTGGGCACTGGTAAACTTCTGCCAGAGTTTTGTGCGATATCCTCCCTGTTCATTGACACTCCCTTCAATCAAGGATTCAACTACGCCTTTGGTAATTGAATCTCCTAAAGGCATGATTTTAGCTGTGCGCGATGCTTTTTGAGCACTCAAATCAACAATGACACGACTGGTTGCAGCAGCATAGCTGACTGTATCAACTCCATCCCCACCATTTAAAGCATCATTACCAGTACCACCAATTAACGTATCATCTCCATCATTACCATTCAAAATATCATTTCCCTTAGAGCCGTCAATAATATTGTTTAGCGTGTCTCCATTAATTGTATCTGCTCCGTTTGTACCCAAGAAAAAGGTGGGAGGTGGGGGGGCGGGAGTCGGAAC
>Ga0224723_1000637_pt1 | contig 23682 bp, 15 predicted proteins | sample Balambano_FR2_Me_FD_161647 | JGI IMG/M metagenome (GOLD analysis project Ga0224723, IMG submission 161647) | Freshwater sediment microbial communities from Lake Towuti, South Sulawesi, Indonesia - Balambano_FR2_MetaG | ecosystem: Environmental > Aquatic > Freshwater > Lake > Sediment | place... | reverse complement strand
GGCGCGGCGCTTCGTCGCTGGTGAAACGCTGGACGATGCGCTTCAGGCCACGCGGACCCTCAACGCGCAGGGGTTGTGGGCGACGCTCGATTATCTGGGCGAAAGTGTTTCCAGCGCGGCGGAAACCGAGCAGGTCGTCGCCGTTTACACCACGCTGATCGACCGCATTCAGGCCGGTCAGCTTCAGGCCAGCGTCTCGCTCAAGCTGACCCATCTCGGCCTCGACATTGCCGAAGACCTGTGCGTCACCAACCTGCGCCATATCTTGGCCGCCGCGCAGGGCAGAAACGTGCAGGTGACGATCGACATGGAGGGCAGCGCCTACACCGAAAACACACTCCGCATTTACCGCACGATGCGGCACGACTATGGCTATGCAAAGGTCGGCGCGGTGATCCAGTCCTATCTCTACCGCAGCGAGGAGGATATGCGGGAGATGGCCGCTGAGGGCGCGCATGTGCGGCTGGTGAAGGGCGCTTATCTGGAGCCGCCGGAGATCGCGTATCCCGCCAAGACCGATGTCGATGCCGCCTACCATCGATCCATGCTGGCTTACCTGCAAGCGCCACCGCCAGCCTACCTGTGCATCGCCACACACGACGAAAAGCTGATCAGAGCGGCGGTCGATTTTGTCCGCGAGCATTCCGTTCCCAATGCCCGTTACGAATATCAGATGCTCTACGGCATCCGCACCACGCGCCAGCTTGAACTGGCCCAGGCGGGCTATCCGGTGCGGGTCTATGTGCCGTTCGGCGCGGCCTGGTATCCGTATATGGTTCGCCGCCTGGCGGAACGCCCCGCCAATCTGTGGTTTTTCGCGCGCAGCTTTTTCCGGCGTTAATCCGCAGCAGCGTTCTGCTCCCACGTGCGCAGACCATAACGACTGAGGTAGAGCGGGATGTGCCTGAATAAGGGGTTCGTTGTCTCGATCGCGCGGATCAGCGCCCGTTTGCGCCCCGACGACTCGTCGCACAGCAGTGTGAGCGAGCCGCCGTCACCGCCTGCGCCGTTGACTTTCCATCCGATCGCACCGTGTTCGCGCGCCATGTCGATGATCTGCTGGGCCTCCTGGCTGATCAATGCCGGGTGCAGCCGCCGCTGCGCTTCGGTATTGGCGATCATTGCCTGGCCCAACGCGCCAAAATCCCCGGCATAGATCGCGTCCCGCGATAAAGCTGCTGGCCGCCGCAGATCGACCAGTTTGGGATTGTCTGGCCCGGCATTTTCCAGTTCGCGGATCACCATCTCATGCACCTGCGATGAACTGTGCGACCGGCCCACATAGATCAGCGCCAGCCGCCGTTCCAGCTCCCACCAGACGGCATCAGACACGTGTATCTGCGATACCGACGCCTTCGGATAATCGAACATCTCGATAAAGTTGATCCCGCCGTAAGCGGAACACAACTGATCCTGAATGCCGCATTGCAGGCCGAGCATCCCGGTTTCGATATGCTGCGCGGCATAGGCGGTTTCGTGCGGTGTCAATCGCCCTGGCGTCAGCCGATCGAGCGCGCCGATCAGGGCCACGGTCACGGCCGCCGAAGTGCCGGTGGAGGCTCCGCTGGGCGCTTCGGAATAGATGGTGACGTGAATGCTCAGGTCTTTCGGTACGCCCATATATTCAATCGCCGCTTCCAGCAGGGGATGACGGCCCTCGCGTGCCTGTTCGGGATCTAGAGCGTACCGTTCGCCGAAATTCTCCGCGTCGATCACCACCCGCTGATCGCTGTCGCCGCGCGGATACACCGCGATCTGCACCTCGGCATAGGGATACACGCCGATGTTGAAGATCGCGCCGTGGCGGGCGAACCAGGTGTCTGTCCAGCCGCCGTTGTCGCACACGCGGATCGGGGCGACGCTGTTGATGATCTTCGCCGCTTTACGTCCAGGGTAGTCCATTTGCCAAGCCCGCCGTTTGTATACAAAAGAAGAGTCCCGATAAAATGGTGTGCTGTTGCGCCGTGACTGGCGTAGTTTTAGCGTACCCTGTGCCGAGTGCCAACCGGCAGGTCTATCGGCGCGCAGCAACTAAACCCGTTTACACAAGGAGACATGACTTTATGGCAAGGCCAGTGACGATTTTTACAGGGCAGTGGGCTGACCTTCCGCTGGAATCAATGGCGCAGAAGGCCGCCGCGATGGGTTATGACGGCCTGGAACTCGCGTGCTGGGGTGATCATTTCGAGGTCGATAAGGCCCTGGAAAGCGACAGCTACATCCAGAGCCGCAGGGACATTCTGAATAAGTATGGTCTGCAATGTTTCGCGGTCAGTAATCATCTGGTGGGGCAGTGTGTGGCAGATAAGCTGATTGACGAGCGCCACAAGAGCATTCTGCCCGCCCGGCTGTGGGGCGATGGCGATCCCGAAGGCGTCCGTCAGCGCGCCGCTGAGGAGATGAAGAATACCGCCCGCGCCGCCGCCAGCATGGGCGTGAAGGTCGTCAACGGCTTCACCGGCAGCCCGATCTGGCACATGCTTTACTTCTTCCCGCCGACTTCGCCAGAGATGATCGACGCTGGCTACCGCGAATTTGCCGATCGCTGGAACCCGATCCTCGATGTGTTCGACGAAGTGGGTGTGCGTTTTGCCCTCGAAGCGCACCCGACCGAGATCGCCTACGACATCTACACGGCAGAACGCACGCTGGAAGCGCTGAACAATCGTCCGGCGTTCGGCTTCAACTTTGATCCGAGCCACTTTGTCCACCAGCGCTTTGATCCGGTCAACTTCATTCAGCGCTTTCCGGATCGCATCTATCACGTCCACGTCAAAGACTCCAAAGTGCGCCTGAACGGGCACAGCAGCATCCTGGGGTCGCATCTGGGCTTTGGCGATCCTCGGCGCGGATGGGATTTCGTGTCGCCAGGGCGCGGCGATGTCGATCTGGAAAGCATCGTGCGCATCCTCAACCGCATTGGCTACAACGGCCCGTTGTCGGTGGAATGGGAGGACAGCGGCATGGATCGGGAACACGGCGCAACCGAGGCCGTCAACTTTGTGCGGCGTATGGACTTCACGCCGTCCAGTGTGGCGTTTGATGCGGCCTTCGCGTCTGAAAAGTAAGGTGGATCACGGCGCTCAGGCTGGCGTCCATGTCAGAAAACTATTGAAGTGGGTTTTCTTTCTCTAAGGAGCGATCGACATGACCGATGAAGTCGGTTTTACCAGTATGGCTGGTGCGAAGGCCACCGGTGATGCCCCTACGCTGGGGATCGGGATGCTGGGTTATGCCTTCATGGGCAAGGCGCACTCCAACGCCTTCAGGAAACTGCCCTATATGATGTATCCGCCGGTGGCGATCCCGCGTCTGGTGGGCGTTGCCGGGCGCAATGCCGAACAGGTGCAGGAAGCGGCGCGTCGTTACGGCTACGAAAACGCTTATACCGACTGGCGCGATATGCTCAACAATCCGGATATTCATATCTTCGATAACGGGGGGCCGAATGACGCTCATGCCGAACCGTGCATTGCGGCGGCAGAGGCCGGTAAGCATGTCTTCTGCGAAAAGCCGCTGGCACGCACAGCGGAAGAGTCAAAGCGGATGCTGGACGCCGTGCAGAAAGCCGGTGTCAAGCATATGGTTGCCTACAACTATCGCTTTGTCCCCGCCATTGTGCAGGCCCGCAGGCTGATCGAAAGCGGCGCACTGGGGCGCATTTTTCACTTCCGCGCCGTCTATTTGCAGGAGTGGATCATTGATCCCAACTTCCCGATGACCTGGCGCTTCAGCAAGGCGGTGGCAGGCAGTGGTTCACTCGGCGATCTGGGGTCGCACATTCTCGATCTGGCGCGCTTCCTGGTCGGTGAGCCGAAGAAGGTCATGGGCATGACGAAAACGTTTATCGAGGAACGACCGGACGGGCAGGGAGGTCGCGCTAAAGTCGATGTGGACGACGCCGTGACCGCGCTGCTGGAATTTGAGAACGGGGCGATGGGCACAGTTGAGGCGTCGCGCTACTGCCACGGCCACAAGAACGGCCAGATGTGGGAAGTGAACGGCGAAAACGGATCGATCCGCTTTAACCTGGAACGCCTGAACGAACTGGACGTGTTCTGGGCCAATGAGGAGCCTAAGGAGACACGCGGCTTCCATACCGCGCTGATCAGCGAGGGCTATCATCCGTACTGGAGCAACTGGTGGCCGCATGGTCATATGATCGGCTGGGAACACAGCTTCGTCCACGAGTTCCATCACTTCTTCGACGCGATCGTGAACGACAGGCCGGTCAGCCCGTATGGGGCAGACTTCGAGGACGGCTATCGCAACGCTGTGATCTGCGATGCGATTCTGGAATCGGCCAGCAGCGGGAAGATCGTGGACATCAGGTATTAATGGATGAGTCGCAGCGGTTGAGAATAAACGCAGAGGCGGGGCACGCCTCGCCCGTACCAAAATCTGCGACAGGACAAGGGGAGGCGGCGGTCGGCGGTTGCCAGACGGCGGCAGCCAAATCCCCTGTTTCTCATGGCAGGGAAAAACCCGCGCTTTCCCACGTGTTGCCGTCGCCAGTCCACCAGATACGGCGGCCCTGGGCATCCGCCACGTATAATTCACGATTGCGCCGGGTCTCGATCGCGGTGAAGCGACCGCGCGGTTCGATCGGCTGCCATGCGCCCGCAGCAAATTCCCACACCTGCCCGTCTGCCAGCGCGTAGACCCGGTCGCCCAGCGTGCGGATCGCCTCGACAACAGCGCCCGGGGGCAGCGGCGCAAAGGTTCGCCACGCGCCATCGCCCACATTCCATAGCTGAATGTCCGCATCCGTGACTGCCAGCAGATCGCCGTCGCCGTTCGGCCAGATCAACCGGGCCGGTGTGTCACTTTCCAGCAGACGCCAGCTCAGGCCCATGTCAGGTGTCAGATACAGGCCGCCGTTGAGGAGAACATGATCGTGGCTGCGCAGCATGACGAACTGATCGGCAGGCTGATCGGGCTGCGGAAGCGCCAGACGACCCCAGTCGCCGTCATGCCCGCGCACCAGGCCGCCCGGCCCAAACGTGAATGTGAAGCCGTGCATCAGGTCGATCGCGGTGATGGGCGGCACGTCTTCCGTCAGCGTCCACTCGCCCGCGTCTGCACGGGTGTACAACCCCGCGCTGGTGGCGGCCCAGATCGTGCGCTGCGCATCGACATAAACATCATGCACCTGCGCCTCGATCGCTTCGCGGGTGTGGCCGCTGCCGGTGGGGCTGTAGAACGAGCCGCCGCGCGTGACGAGATACGGCAGATCAAAGTCCGAGCTGAATGCCAGCCGAACCGGATCGCTGTGCGCCGGGGCAAAAGCAGGGCTGCCGGTTGAGCGCGCGGCCAGCGCCAGCGCCAGTGCGGTGAACGCGATTCCGGCGGTGAAAATAAGTGAACGCCGCATACTCGTCTCGCTGTGGTGCAGACTGTAAAGGCTGACTGAAATGAAAATCCCGGCCAGATCGAAACCTGACCGGGATGAAAACCTAGTCAGAGTGTTCGCACTACTCGCCGAGCGTCAGCGGCAGCACGACCACATTTTCACCGACCACAACCGGGCCATCGGCCCCTTCGACCGTGCCGAATTCATACACACCCGCCTCGCCGGTGTCGTAGTGCAGCATCGGGAAGACCGTGCCGGTCAGATCATCGGGGTTCACGACGATTTCAATATCGGTGTGCAGACCGCGCGCCAGCGGATAGGTGGCGACGACCGGGCCAGGGCCGCCAGAGCCGTTATCGACGTGCAGCGCGATCCAGCCGGGGGCATCGATCAGCGCCGCCGGAATCGTGACGACCGGTTCCATGCCTTCTTCCATCACCAGAGCGCCACCATCAACCACCAGCGAGGGAGCCGCGTTGATCGGGAAGGTCACGACCTGCTCGTTGACCACAACCGGGCCATCTGCGCCTTCGACTGTGCCGAATTCATATGTGCCGACTTCGCCGGTATCGACGTGCAGCATCGGCCACAGCACGGGAGTGATGCCCGCCGCAGCGTCCAGTTCGACGACCACATTGCTGCTCATGCCGTCGGGGACAGCGGTCGCACCCAGCACCGGGCCGGGGCCGCCTTCATTATCGGCATGGATCACCAGCCAGCCGGGACCTTCGGACAGCACCGACGCCGCCACCACTGAAGGCGTCGCCATCATCGCGCCCATCTCCGGCACGCCCGCGCCGTTGGTGACGATCTGCGGCATCACGCGCACGCTGGGATAGGTCGCAAAGCGCACCGTCGCCACCGTGCCATCGACCACGACCGGGCCATCGGCCCCTTCGACCGTGCCGAATTCATACGTGCCGACTTCGCCAGTATCGACGTGCAGCATCGGCCACAGATCAGCAGTTGTGTCAGACAATTCGACCACGACGTTGGTGCTGGTCCCCGCCGGGACGAGTGTCTGGCCCAAGACTGGCCCAGGGCCGCCGTCTTCGTCAGAATGGATCACCAGCCAGCCATCGGCCTGCGCGGTGACGGATGCGATCGTGACGGTATTTTCGCTTACAAACTGATCCTGAGCGTTGATGATGTCCACGGCGAACGCCGGTGTGATCACGCTGCCATCGACGGCGACCGGGGCATCTGCGCCCTCGACCGTGCCAAACTCATACACGCCGATTTCGTTATCGTCTGCGTGCAGCATGGCGTAGAGCGTCGGGGTTGCCATGGCCGCGTCAATGGCGATGTCAATATTGTAGTTGATGCCAGGGTTGAGCCAGCGCTGGCCGATCACGGGGCCGGGCGCGCCTTCATTGTCGATGTGGATCACCACAAAGCCGGGGCCTTCGCTGTAGGCGCTGGCGATGTTCACCATGCCGTCCAGCACCACCTGATCAGCGACTTCGACCGAAGGGGTCATCATGTCCTGCGCGCCGACCGGGACGATCAGCAGCAGGCCGCACAGGGCAACGAACATTAAACGAGCCAGGCGAAAAGCTTTAGTCATACGAGGCCTCTCTATGGGATGCAGTCGCCATTAAAGGGGTGAGGTGTACACTGCTGCGCTAGACCTCACGCTGATTTTTACGAAGTTCAGATCAGAATTGGATGTATCTCTCAGAAAATTCTCATATGCGCATGGTGGACGGGCCGCCTCATCGTGACATGATATACTGATGCGTGGTTTTCTACCGTCGTGCGCAATGGTGTATAGCTTTGGGTGGTCATGAACGTCCCGCAGTCTGATGATTACGAACTCATGCGTCGCATCTCCCGTCAGGATGAGGCCGCGCTTTCCGCCCTGTATGAGCGTTACGGCGGCGCGGTATACAGCCTGGCTCTGCGCGTCACTCAGCTTGTTGAACTGGCTGAGGAAGTGACTCAGGACACGATGCTGAAAATCTGGAATCATCCAGAGCGCTGGGATCCGCACAAGGGCAGGCTGCTGGTCTGGCTGCTGACAGTAACGCGCCACGCCGCGATCGATCGACTGCGGGGTGAGAAGCGCCAGCCCGATCTGGCAGGGACGCCTGTGGAGGATATGGAGAACATCCTGGGCACGCGGGCGCTGGTGGATGATCCCGACTGGCAGAATGGCCGCTTGCTGCGCCGGCTGATGGGCGATCTTCCCGCTGAGCAGTCCACGGTGATCGAGCTGGCTTTTTTTCAGGGTTACTCGCATACCGACATCGCCGAAAAACTGAGACTGCCGCTGGGGACAGTCAAGACACGGGTGCGCCTGGGCCTGCAGAAGCTCAGGACGTTGTGGGAGACGGCCACGGTCGATCCAACCACACATAACACAAATCCGATCTGAGGCATTTGTGCGTAAGAATATATAGAGATTTTTATTGTGAAATCTCGCACACTCTAGCGTTCAAAGACAAGTGGGAATGAGTTCAGAATCACTTCGTGCGCCAGCCGGATCGATCAACTGCGACGAAATCGTCGCGCTGGTCCCTGCCTACGCCATTGGCGCCACTGACCCGGAGGAAACCCTCCTTGTGGAAAAACATCTGGCCGACTGCCCGGAGGCGGTCGCTGAATTAAGCGCGTACAGCGAAATTACCGAGGCGCTGCTGGCGACCAGCCCAGTCATCGCGCCCCCGGCAGATCTGGGCGCGCGGATCGTCGCCGCGTCGCGTGGTTCGTCAGTCCCTGCTCAGATCATACGCCCCGACTTCACCCTGCCGCCGAAAACCAGCGATCTGCGGCGCTGGGTCTGGCTGGTCGGGACGATGACGGCGGCGGTGGCTGTTCTGCTGATCGCCGCTAACGTGGTCTGGATTTCCGAACTGCGGGCTGTGCGCCAGCGCGAAGATCGCCTGCTGAGGCTGCTGGAAGAACAGAACCTCAACGTCGCTTCGATCGGCTCTGGAGAGGCGCGGGTCGCCGTCCTGACCTCGACCGCCGGGCAGACTGATCTGATCGGCACGCTGGTGTGGAATGTCGAGGAACAGAACGCGCTGCTGTATGTCAGCAACCTGCCCGATATTCCGGCTGACCGGGTCTATCAGCTCTGGCTGCTGGCGGGCGATCTGCGCATCAGCGGCGGCGTCTTCCGGGTCGATACCGGCGGCATGGGCTGGCTCCGCTTCCAGCCGGACGTAGCGATCGAGAATGTGCAAGCGCTGGGCATCACCGCCGAGCCGGAAGGTGGCAGCGAGGCCCCAACCTCTGATCCCATTCTGATCGGAGAGATTTAACTGCCCCGCCAGCCTGGGATGCGCGGAAATACCAGTTCCGCCACGCGGTAGGCTTCTTCCAGATGCGGATAACCGGACAGGATAAAGCAGTCCGCCCCCAGGCTGGCATATTCCATCAACCGTTCCGCCACCTGATCGGCGCTGCCGACGATCGCTGTGCCGATCCCCTTGTTGATCAACCCGAAGCCTGCCCACAGGTTGGGATATACCTCCAGTTGATCGCGGCTGCCGCCATGCAGCGCCACCATGCGCGCCTGACCGACGGAATCAAACCGTTCCAGTTTTTTCTGCGCGTCGGCGATCATATCGTCGGTCACGTAGCGCAGCATTTCGCGCGCGGCAGCCCACGCTTCGGCTTCGGTTTCCCGCACCACCACATGCGCCCGCACACCGATTCTCACCTCGCGGCCCTGAGCGACAGCGTGACGGCGCAGCTCGGCGATCTTTTGTGCGACATCCTGCGGCGGTTCGGCGTGGGTCAGATACAGATCAATGTGCCGGGCGGCTACCGACATCGCGGCGGGAGAGGAACCGCCGAAGTAGAGCGGCGGGTAGGGCTGCTGAACTGGCGGGAGATTCAGGCGGACATCCTTCACATGGATATATTGACCCTGATAGTTGGCTGGCCCGCCCGCAAACAGCGCCTTCCACACAGTCAGAAATTCGTCTGTCACCGCATAACGTTCGTCGTGCTTCAGAAATGTGCCGTCCCCCGCCAGTTCGACCGGATCGCCGCCGGTGATGATATTGAGCAGCAGCCGACCGTTGGACAGCCGATCGAGCGTCACCGTCATGCGCGCTGCCAGCGTAACATCGATGCTGCCAGGCCGCACCGCGATCAGGAACTTCATCCGCTGTGTGACTGCCGCCAGCGAGGCCGCCACCACCCAGGAATCCTCACAGATTTGCCCGGTTGGCAGCAGCGCACCCGTATAGCCCAGCGCATCGAGCGCTGCTGCGATCTGTTGCAGGTAAGCAGTGTGCGTCACGCGCTTCCCGATCGGGGTTCCGAGAAAGCGCGAATCCCCATGCGTGGGGATAAACCAGTGAATGTCCATCATCGATGTCTTTCGTCGCGTGCGCCGGGCTTCAGCGCCGGTATTCGTCGCCGCAGTCGCCGATCAGCCGGAACAGATCGCGCGACCGCTGGCTGAAAGCATCGATCATGGCGCGATCCTCGTCATCTAGCAAGAACGAAAACACCTGTGCATTTTCGTCCCGGTGATGCTGAACGCCAAGCCGTGCCCCGATGATCACACCGGCCACCTGCGGCTTGTCCAGAATATAACGTGTGGCGACATTGGCGATCGTCACGCCATGCCGATCAGCGATCTGCCGCAATGTCTTCAGCAGTTCCTGGAACAGCGCCCAGCCGCCCCACGCATCGATCATCTGTTTGTATTTGCGCAGGCTGGCCGTTCTGAGCACGCTGATGCCCGGCTCCTGCGCGCCCATATAGTGATCCGTCAGCAGGCCGCCGCACAGCGTCCCATAGGGCAGCAGCCAGATCGCCTGAGCGCGGCAGTAATCGATCATCTTCACCTCTGGCCGCCGGTCGATGATCGAAAACTGAACCTGATTGGAAACAACCCGGATGCCTTTGGCCGCGATCTGCTCCAGCCGCCGTGTGTCGAAGTTGGTCAGTGCCAGGTGACGAATCCAGCCCTGGTCGCGCAGATCGGCCAGATGACGCAGCGCGTCCAGATAGGCCGGATCGCTGTAATCCCACCAGTGAAATTGCAGCAGGTCGAGCCGCTCTGCCGTCATACGCCGCCGGGAAGTATCGACCGCCTTTTCCGCCACCGCGCGGGTGATCGGCATCGGTCGCGGAACCCATTTGGTGAAGGCAAAAAACTGCGAGCCGGGATCGATCTGCCTGGAAAATGCGCCGATAAAATCCTCCGCCGGGCCGTAATGATCGGCCAGATCCCAGGTCGTCATGCCGGAACGATGATAATCGAGCATATCCGCAGCGGCGGCCTGCGGGTTGATCGGCCCGTGCGCGCCGGACACCTGCCACAGCCCGTTAATGAGGCGGCAGATAGGCATGTCCGGCGTAAATTGAAGGTAAGCCTGGTCGGGTAACTGTTTCATCACGGTGGCTGCGCCTGTTGATAAACCTCAGTTGCAGGGTTAATGTACCCCTGAATGACGTCCTGAGTTATTTTTCAAATCATCTTCTCAGTGGGATAATCGGCTCGTCTGTCGCGCAGCGCCCCTTTAACCCTGACGCGGCTTATCATTTAATCCTGGAAGGTAAATCGATGGCAGACATGCTGTACGGCACAGTCCCTGGTGTCCGCAAACCGATCTCGCGGCTGGTGCAGGGCACGGTCATGATCAACTCCGCACAAAAAGCACAGTCCTTTCAACTGCTCGATGATATTTTCGCTTTGGGCTGCAACACGTTCGACACCGCCCATGTCTACGGCAGCGGCGACAACGAACGCACGGTCGGCCAGTGGGTGCGTGAGCGGGGCCTGCGTGATCAACTGGTGATCATCGGCAAGGGCGCGCATCACAACGAGGATCGCAAACGGGTGACGCCGTTCGACATCACCGCCGACATCCACGACTCGCTGGCCCGTTTCGGCTTTGATCACATCGACCTGTATCTGCTGCACCGCGATGATCCCACGGTTCCGGTTGGCCCGATCGTCGAGGTGCTGAACGAACACCAGGCCGCCGGGCGCATCCACGCTTTCGGCGGGTCGAACTGGTCGCATGAGCGCGTTCAGCAGGCTAACGAGTACGCCCATAAGCACAGCCTGACGCCGTTTATCGCCAGCAGCCCGAATTTCAGCCTGGCGGAACAGGTCAAGGAACCGTGGGAGAACTGCATCAGCATCGGCGGCGACTCTGGCCGTGCGGCACGCCAATGGTATCAGACCAGCGGCTTGGCCGTGTTCGCCTGGTCGAGCCTGGCAGGCGGCTTTTTCTCCGACCGATTTACGCGCACCAATCTGGACACATTTACCGAGTATCTGGACAGGCTGTGTGTTGAGTCATACTGCTACGAGCCGAACTTTCAGCGGCTTGACCGGGTGCGCGAACTGGCAGCGCAGCAAGGACTGACGATCCCCCAGGTGGCGATGGCCTATGTGATGAGCCAGCCCATGAACATCTTCGCGTTGGTCGGCTGCCGCAATGCGGACGAATTTCGCGCCAATATCCAGGCGATCCATCTGCGCCTGACCCCGGCACAAATGGCGTGGCTGGAACTTGAGACGGAAGCAAGCTAATGCAGTTTCAGAGCAAGCCCATGGAGTCCGAATAGGTTCCGACCGTTCTTTCTAAACCTGCAATGCGCACAATACGACGAAATCTCTGACGACCAACGCATCATTCGTTACCCGGTACTTGCATTAAGCCCCCAGCCGACTGTAAACCGTGACAACGGTCGCGTGACACTAACCGAAGCAGGGTTGCAAAACCGGCTGCATCACCCGGTGATTTTCTCACTCTGGCATGGAGAGTTTGTAAACTGTGCGTAAAGCGGAAGAATGATCGCAACTTCTATTGTGATTTTGCGTACAATATGCTTGACTCACACACTCTCACGCCAACTCCCGGCACAAACGTCGAAGGAGGGAGACAAGATGCCCGTTCCCCTTATCCAGGTCATGAACCTGACCAAAACCTACGAAACCCCAGCCGGGCCGCTCAATGTCCTGCGCGGCATCGATCTGACCATCAACCCAGGGGATCTGGTGTCGCTGGTCGGGCCGTCCGGCGCAGGCAAAACGACTTTTCTCAACATGCTCAGCGGTATCGATTCGCCCACATCTGGCGATGTCGTCGTGCAAGGGATTGACATCATCAACACGCCGCGCAGCAAGCTGACCCGCTGGCGTGGCCGGACGTTCGGGATCATCTTCCAGTTCTTCCAGCTTCTGCCCACACTGACCGTGCTGCAAAATGTGATCGCGCCGATGGATTTCTGCGACGTGTATAAGCCATCCGAACGCAGGGATAAGGCCATGGCGCTGCTGGATCGTCTGGAGATCGCCAATCAGGCGCATAAAACACCTGATATGCTCTCCGGCGGGCAGCAGCAGCGGGTGGCGATTGCGCGCGCCCTGGCAAATGACCCGGCGATAATCATTGGCGATGAGCCGACCGCTAACCTCGACAGAATGAGCGCCAACATCGTCTTTGAGATGCTTGCCGAAATGTCGCACCAGGGTCATGCTGTGATCCTGGTGACGCACGATCGGGAAGTGGCCCGCGATATTCCGCGCGTCCTGGAAATGCGCGACGGCCTGATCGAATCCAGCACCGTAGAAGCTGCCGCGCGCCGCCGCACGCAGGAGCTTCAGGCGCTCAAAGCCCGCAGCCTCTAACCCGCGTTCCCAGGAGATCAACCTCATGTTCAGAATTCGTGTGCGCAAGATTCTCAGTGACGTTTGGGCGCGCAAGGGGCGCACGTTCCTGGTGTCGTTTGCCATTTTTATCGGCGTGATCGGCACGATCGCGCTGTTTTCAATGGGCGATATTCTGGTCAGCCAACTGCGCGAAGACCTGGAAGAAGACGAGCTTTCGATGCTCGACATTTTCGTCACGGTCAACGCAGGGACACCGGTCGATGATCAGGCCTATCTTGACCTGATCGCTGAAATGGATGGCGTGACCGAGGTGCAGGGCGAGATCGTCGTGGCAACCGCTTACTTCAAACTGACCGACGACGAGAGCGAGGAGTTTGAACTCGGCGCAATCAACGCCTTTTACCCGCCCTATGAACCCGAACTGCCGGTCGAGCCGATCCGTCTGGTGGAAGGCGCCTATCCGGCTGAAGGGGCTGATGAGATCGCGGTTGAGCAGCGCATGGCGGATGAGTATGATCTGGCCGTTGGCGATACGCTCTATGTCCGCATCCTGAGTGCATCTGATAATCCCGAACTGAACGGCGCAGTCGGAACAGTGGAGCCACGCACCATCGCCGGCATCGTGTTCGATCCGTATATTCAGCAGGCGCAGCCGCAGGTATCGCTCTACAGCACCATGGGCGATGCCAATTACATCACCGGTTCCACGGGCCTGAATGCCTTTTCGATCCGTTTTACGGATTTCGCCACGGCTGAGGCGCAGGCCGATGCCGTTGCCGATCTGATCGCCAACGAGTCTCCCTATCGCCCGGTGTTCACCTTGCTGGAAGACCCGGCGCAGAACGCTGCCATTCTTCAGGTGCAAATCCTGGCGAACACCATGAGCTTCCTGGCGATCGTCGCCCTGATCGTCTCTGGCTTCCTAGTGATCAATGTCATCAGTTCGATCGTGCTGGAACAGAAACGGCAGATCGGCGTGATGAAGTCTATGGGTGCGACCCGCTGGGACAACGTATTCATTTATTGTGGCATCGCGCTGATGTACGGCATCATCGGTGTGATCCCCGGTGTGATCCTGGGTATCCCGGCGGGTGATGCTGCTGCGAAGGCGCTGGCCGGGCCGCTGAATACTGTGGTAGATGGCTTCCGCATCTCGCCGCCGTCGATCGTCGTTGGGGTCGTGGTCGGCCTGCTCGTCCCTGTGCTGGCGTCGCTGATCCCGGTGTTTAACGGCACGCGGGTGCGCATTCTGGAAGCGATGACCGATCTCGGCATCGATGCGCGCTATGGCAGAGGCCCGCTGGCCCGGCTGATCGGCTGGCTGCCGGTTCCCATCACGGTGCGCCAGGGGCTGAGCAATGTCAGCATCAAGAAGTCGCGGCTGGCCTTCACCGTGATCACATTGTGTATCGCGGCGGGGGCGTTCATGGGCATCACAGCGACGTTTAACTCGCTCACCAACGGCATCAATACGTTTCTGGATTCGTTCAACGTCGAGGTGGGTGTCGCGCCCACGCAGGGCCGCGATCCCGATGAGATCACCACGCTCCTGCGTGAAAACTTTACCGGCGAGGAAGACAGCCTGCTGGAGCGCGTCGAACCCGGTGTGACCACCCAGGTCGAATTCGACGGCTATGAGCCTCAGGCCGGGTTTGCCGGCCCGCCAGGGATTTTCGCCTATGGTTATGACATCAACAGCGATGACCCGGCCTTCACTTTCACCGTCGATCAGGGTGAGCCACTGACCGACGAAAACAGCGCCAACAGCATCATCTTCTCTGGCGCGCTGGCCCGCAACATGGGGAAATCAGTGGGCGATACGGTGGTGATGCGTGTCCCCGGCAGCACAGTGGAACTGACGATCGTCGGCATTTCGGAAGCGCCGATCGACCAGGTGTATCTCGACTGGCGCACGCTGGCGCTGGCGACCAACAGCACGATCGCGCGCAATGCGCAGTCGCCCATCGAAATCCCGCCGGAAGCCGCGTCGTTTATCCGTTATGCCACCGATGTGAATGTGGCGGATACAGCGGTACGAGCCGTCGGTCTGGCCCCGCAGGCCGTAGGTCAGGAGAGTATGCTGGCGCAGATTATCTCTGAAGGCGAAATGTTCAGCCTGGGTGAGCAGGCGGTCGTCATCAGCAGCGCCCTGGCCGAAAGCGGCGGTTACACAGTCGGCGATACGATCGCACTGGAATCGACGACGGAAGGCGGCCAGACGACGGAGTACACCATCTCCGGCATCCTCAATGTGCCGCCGGTCATGCAGTCCGATGTGCTGCCCGCCGAGTTTGTGGCGATCTTCTGGGAAAACCTGCTGGCGCTTGACGGTATCGAACTGGAAACTGTGCCGCTGCCCCAGGCTTACTTCCTGGTGACGACCCTCGACAACCCCACCGTGGAGCAGATCGGTGATGTGGGGGATGAAATTACGGATGTGTTGTTGAACAGCGGCATCTCGGTGCAGACCATCAATTTTGTTGAACTGACCGAACAGATTCGCACCGCGTTTCAGACCTTCCAGGTGATTCTGCAAGCCGTCGCCCTGCTGATCGCCCTGGTTGGCGCGCTCGGCCTGCTGACCACGCTGTCGATGAGTGTGTTCGAGCGCCAGAAAGAGATCGGCGTGATGCGTTCGATCGGCGCGAGTTCGGCCACCGTCGCCACACAGTTTCTGACGGAAGGGCTGGTCGTGGGCATCCTCGCGTGGCTGATCGGTCTGCCGCTGGCCTTTTTGCTGGCGCGGACTCTGCTGACTGTAACCCAGCTCAACGAGACATTTGTGCTTCAGTTCTCCGTAGGTGTGGCGCTGACCGGGCTGGTCGGCATGGTGCTGATCACAATCTTCGCCAGCCTGTGGCCTTCGCTTTCCGCCGCGCGCAAAACCGTCTCAGACATTCTGCGCTACCAGTAATCCGTACAGCACACACCACGCGGGGCGTCTGCGGAAGGCTTTTTGCCCCGCCGTGAAAGTAAAGGACGACATCGAGATGAGCATCAACGGCAGCGGATTGATCAATCTGGAACAGGTGAAAAAGGTCTATCGCACCAAAGCCGGGCCGCTGGAGGCGCTGAAGGGCGTCGATCTCCGGATCGGTCAGGGTGAATTCATGGCGATCGTCGGGCCGTCTGGCAGCGGCAAAAGCACGCTGATCAATATGATCACCGGCATCGACCGCCCGACGCAGGGCGAGGTCTACGTGGGCGGCGAACGCCTGACGAAGATGAGCGAGAATCAGGTCGCCCGGTGGCGCGGGCGCAACGTCGGCGTGGTGTTCCAGTTCTTTCAGCTTCTGCCCACGCTGACGGTGCTGGAAAATGTGATGATGCCCATGCATTACACCAATACCTATCGCGGGCAGCGTGAACAGCGCGCGATGCAGATGCTGGAACGGGTCGATCTGCCGGATGTGGCGAACAAGTATCCAAGCCAGATTTCCGGCGGACAGCAGCAGCGCGCCGCGATCGCCCGCGCCCTGATCAACGATCCGCAGGTGATCGTCGGCGATGAGCCGACCGGTAACCTCGATACGGTATCCGCCGGGCTGGTCTTCACCATGTTTGAAGACCTTGTGCGCCAGGGCAAAACCATCGTGATGGTGACGCACGACCGCGATCTGGCCGGTTTGATCCCGCGTGTGCAGGAAGTCCGCGATGGACGACTGGTGAGCAGCGAAGAAGTCGACGCCCGGCTGGTGACGCGCTAAACCGTATCTGCAACAGCATCACGAAAGGCGCTCACGGAGATCGGGGCGTCTTTTCATTTCTGAGGCTGCCCAGCGCCGAAAATCGATCGCAGCGCGGGATAAAGCGCCGAGAATTGCTGATACCGCCGGTCATAAAGATCGGTCAGTTCAGGGGATGGCAGGGTGACGATGGGTTTCGTTTCCGGTTGGTGCGCCGCGTCCTCATAATCTGCAAACACACCCACACCAATACCCGCCAGCAGCGCTGCGCCCACCGCCGTGTGATCCCCGCTGCGTTGCAGGCTCAGCGGCACGCCGATCACATCTGCCGTGATCTGCCGCCAGACCGCGCTGCCCAGTCCGCCGCCCGCCGCAATCAGCGTATCGACCACCGCGCCGGATGCGCGCATGACCTCAATAATCTGCCGCAGCGCGAACGCGACCCCTTCCATTACCGCGCGCGCCAGATGCCCGCGATGATGCCGCAGCGTCAGGCCGACGAAGCCACCGCGCGCCTGTGCGTCAAAATGCGGGGCACGTTCCCCGGTCAGATAGGGCAGGTAGATCAGCCCCTCCGCGCCGGGTGGAACCGAAGCGGCCGCCGCAGACAACGTGGTGTAGGCGTCATCGCCGTGCAGATCGAGCAGATCGCGCAGCCAGCGCAGCGACAGCCCGGCGGTCAGCATCGCCCCCAGCAGATACCACCGATCCTCCGGCGCGTGGCAGAAGGTGTGCAGCGCGCCGCGATGACCCGTATCCGGCGCGGCGATCGGCATGAAAATCTGGCCGCCGCTGCCAATGGTGATCGACCCGGTTCCCGGATCGATCAGCCCACCGCTGATGGCCTGCGCGATCTGATCGGCGCAGCCCGTGACGACCGGCGTCCCGGCACGCATTCCCAGCAGTGCGGCGGTTTCTCCGGTCACAGCCCCGGCCACGGCGGACGAACCGAGGATCGGTGGCAGCTTTGCCAGCGGCAGTTGGAGCGCCTCCGCGACTTGGCGCGACCAGAGGCGGCGGCGCACATCCAGCAGGCCGGTTCCCGCCGCATCGGTCGGATCGGTAGCGACCCCGCCGGTGAGTTTCATCCGCACATAATCCTTCGGCAGCAAAATCGCGTGCGTCCCGCCCAGCGACTCCGCCTCATGCTGCGCCAGCCATGCCAGGGTCGTGATCATGAACCCGGCAGCGGGGCGTGTGCCGGTGATTTCAACCAGCGCGTCACGCCCGATCCGCGCTTCGAGTGACGCGATCTCACTCTGACCGCGCTGATCAGTCCAAATGATCGCCGGGCGGATGACTTCAAGCCGATCGTCGAGCAGCACCGTCCCGTGCATCTGCCCCGTAACGCCCATCGCGTCGATCCTGTACTGCCGATCTGATACCAGCGTCCGAACCGTCTCCACGACCGCCTGCCACCACGTCTCTGGCGGCTGTTCGGTCATACCCTCACCCACAGATACAATGGGGTATTCGCGCGCGTGCTGCGCCACGACATCACGCTTGTGATTAAGTAAAACAGCCTTAACGGAAGACGTCCCCAAGTCAATTCCTAACAACACATTTTTCATAACCTGTTTACTTTCATTCGTTTTGTATCCTCTGGATGGCAGCTTTCATTACTTAGCACGTTTCTGCACAGGGAGTTCAATAACCTAAAGTAACCACTCATGAAGAATTTACGTTTTTTGGTTTGCAATCCGCTCATTTCACGTTATTGTTACCTCTGCTATTAGCGTTAATTCGCCTATAATGCGCAGGCTGTGGCTTAACGATGTTCACCGTAGCGCTGATATTCGTTCTGTGGCTGACCGCCGGGTTGTCGCTTCACACCGGCAGCAATCTGCAATTTCTGTCGCTGCAACATGTTCTGCCATCGGTGTTCGATTTTACAGATGCTGCTGCTGGCCCGTCTATGGAAGTCAATGTCATCATTATTCTCGACGCGCCCCCTGCGTCGGGAGTTTCCTCAGCCTCTGCCAGTGTGATCGAGCAGCAGGAGGTTCTGATCGCTGCCCTGGAAGCCGCGCCATTTAACGCTCAGATCATCGGGACGACGCAGATCGCGCTGAACAGTATTCTGGCCCGCGTCGATCAGCGTTTGGTGCCAGCCTTGCGCGCGTTGCCTGGTGTTCAGTCGGTTCAGATAGAGCGCGTATTTACGATCGATTAGGCAGTGATTTTATCCCTCCTCATCGACTGCGTGGGCAGCGGTGATGCCGCATGAGCCAGGTTACTGCGTGTGCGGTTAACAACAGCGACCGTCGTTCTCTCTAACTGAGGTTGTTCTGAGTCTAAAGACGACTCTTGACACAACAATTGGGCAAATACAGGGTAGGAGGATCGTATTGCTATGAAGGTTAGCAGACAGTTTGGTTTTCTTTTGTTTTTCATGTTGTTGGGGGTCGCACTGCCCACCTCGCTGGCCCAGGAAGGTGAGGGCGTCGGCCCGTCATCAAGCTGGTTCGTCGGTGAAGCGCAGGCGATCAATTTTGATGTCGGCGCTCGCGGCATCGTGACGGCGCTGGTACGGTTGGAGGGCGCTCCGGCGGCACAGGCCTATGTCGCTGCGGGCGGTGTCGAAGCGGAAGGCGCTCAGTTGGCGGCGGCTGCGCAAGCGGCGGCGGTGGCCTCTGACGCTTTGGTCGCCCAGCAGGAAGCGCTCGGCGCGACGATGGAAGCGTCTTACGGCGCGACCGTGGTTGATCACCTGACGATCCTGACCAACGCCATGATCGTCAATGTGGACGCCAGCCAGCTTGATGAGCTGCGGGCACTCCCCGGCGTCGTGGAGGTGATCCAGGATCAGATTTTCACGATGGATCACGCCCAGAGTATGCCCTTCGTCCAGGCTCCCGAAACATGGGAATTCCTTTCCGGGTTCACGGGTGAAGGTGTCCGCGTCGGTATTATCGATTCGGGCATCGATTACACGCATACCATGTTCGGCGGGACGGGCAATTATGCCTCCGCGCGCGCCAATCCGACCGTGATCGAGCCGGGCACATTCCCGACTGAAAAAGTGGCGGGCGGTTACGATTTCGTGGGGGATGGCTGGCCCTATGCCACCGGTGGCGCGCTGGCGCCCGACCCTGACCCGATCGACTGCAATCAGTTTGCCGCGTTCACCTTCGGCGGCGTGACTTACCAGCCGAACAGCGGTCACGGTACGCATGTGGCGGGCACGGCAGCGGGCATCGGCGTGAATGCGGATGGCAGCACCTACACCGGGCCATATGACACGTCGGTCGATCTTTCCACCCTGCGAATCGCCCCCGGCGTCGCGCCAGAAGCGACTCTGTACGCGCTGAAGGTCGGCGATTGCACCAACTCCATTTCCGGCATCGGCGCGCTGAATGCGTTTGAATTTGCCGCTGATCCCGACGGCGACGGTTTCGTGTTCGATCATCTGGACGTGGTGAACAACTCGTGGGGCAGCATCTATGGCGGCCTGGAGAGTGTGTACGTCGAGGTCATCAACAATCTGTCGAATCTCGGTATTGTGTTTGTCGGCTCGGCGGGCAATTCCAGCGATTTCTATTTTATCAATGGCGCGCCGAACATTGCAGACGCGGCCATCAGTGTGGCCTCCACGCTCGATCCGGGTGAGTCGGTGGCTTCGCTCCAGATCACTGCGCCAGCGGCGGTGGCGGGGACGTATCCGGTGGGTACGGCCAGCTTTGCTCCGGCAGGCCCATTGACCGGAAACGTCGTTCTGGTCAATGATGGTACCGCCCCCACGACGGATGGCTGCCAGACCCCCTTCGCCAATGCGGCGGCGATCGCTGGCAACATCGCGCTGATCGAACGCGGCACCTGCTCCTTCCAGCTTAAGGCCTACAACGCGCAGATCAACGGCGCCAGCGGTGTGATCATTTACAATAACGCCGCAAACGTGCCCCCCTTCGGCATGGCCCCGGATGCGACCGTTCCGGCGGTCACGATCCCAACCATCTCGATCACGCGCGAACTGGGGCTGGCGATCGTCGCGCAGTTGAATGGCGGGGCAACGGTCAGCGTGTCGTTTAACGTCGCCCCGGCCGATTTCACAATCTCCGGGTTCACCTCGCGCGGACCGCGTCGCTATGATGGCGAGACGATTATCCTGAAGCCGGATATTGCCGCGCCGGGCAACACCATCACCTCCGCGCAGACCGGCTCTGGCAATCAGCCGCTTATCCTGGGCGGCACGTCAATGGCTTCGCCGCACGTGGCGGGCGCTGCCGCGCTGATGCGCCAGATTCACCCGACGTGGAGTGTGGAGCAGATCAAGGCGCTGCTGATGAATACAGCCACGCGCGATCTGTTCACCGGCCCGGCGCAGACCGGCACTCGTTACAGCCCGCAGCGCGTGGGCGCGGGTTTGATGGATGTGTTCAGCGCCGCTTCATCGAGTGTGATCGCGTACAGCACCTCGGATCCGACCGTGGTGAGCGTCTCGTTCGGCTTTGTGGAAGCTACCGACGACTACAACGCCTCACAGACCATCACCATCGAGAACCTCGGCCTGTTCGACGCGACCTATGATGTCAGCTTCGACCGCACCTCGGATATTCCAGGTGTCGAGTTCACGGTCAGCCCGTCCACCATCGCCGTCGATTCCGGCGAGACGGCTACTGTCACCCTCACTCTGACCATCGACCGCGATGCGATGCGGAATACCGCCGACCTGTCTGTGGCGATTACGACCCTTGGCCGCCAGTGGATCAGCGAAGAGTCCGGTTACGTCGTGTTCGAGCCGACCTCCGAAGATGCAGGCGTGGATCAGACGCTGCGCGTCCCGGCCTACGTCACGGCGCGCCCGGCTTCGGAAATGGAAGCGGCAGAAGCCAGCTACACCATCAACCCGGAAGAAGGCGCGTTCGACATCGAACTGGCCGGGAACGATGTTTTCACCGGCTTCGGCATTCCGACCGACGTGGTCTCGCTGGTGACGCCGTTTGAACTGGTCTACTCCGATGCCTGCAACCCGGATTTCCCGTGGTGGGCTGGGTCTGCCGAGCTGGAGTATGTTGGTATCACGACGGACATCGCACAGACGGTGGCTGACGGAGGTACGTTCGCTGACTCGTGGACTTACTTTGGCTTCTCCACGTGCGACAACTGGTCGTCACTGGTGCGGGAAACCTGGTTTGAGGTGTACGTTGACTCGCCGGTGGACGGTAATCTGGATGGTCAGCGCGACTTCGTGGTGCTGACACAGAACCGTTACTTCGCCAGCGGCACGGCCAATGACATCGTGCCCGTCTACTACTGCGATTTCGTTGGGTTCATAGGCGCCGTGGGTTCGTGCTATACGTATGGACGCGGGATCAATGGTGTCGATTCGCAGCTCATCTCTACGTATCCGATGCTTAACTCGGTCGTGGCGATTTCGGTTCCAACGGAACTACTGGGCCTGACTGAAGAAAATGGCGAGTTCCAGTATTATGTGCTGGCGCACAACCAGTGGTGCAACGAACCCGGTATCTGCACCGGCCCGGTCAGTCTGGCGCAGGGCTTCAACGCCATTGGCTTCACCGGCGGCCCCACTGACTGGGACACCTATGATGTCAACGAAGCGGTCTTTGACTTCAGCAGCAGTACGTCGGGGCTGTATGGCCTGAGCAACCAGCCGACCTATCCCGATCTGGACGGTGAGGTGATCCCGGTTGAGTTCGACGCGACTGAGGCCAGCAGTGTGCGCGACATCCTGCTGATTCACCACCACAACGCCCGCTCGTTTGGCCGCGCTGAAGTCCTCAGCGTGACCCTGAACGGTGCACCTGTGGCGGATGCCGGCGAGGATCAGACCGTCGTGGCGGCCAACTTCACCAATGCCAACGTCACGCTTGATGGCTCTGGCAGCAGCGACCCCGAAGGCGGCGCGCTCGATTACGAGTGGCGCAAAGACGGTAGCGTGATCGCCACCGGCGTTTCGCCGACTGTGAATCTGCCCGTCGGCGTCCATACTATCGAGCTGACCGTAACCGACGCCGATGGCGCCTCGGATACCGATCAGGTCGTGATCACGGTTCAACTGCCGTTTGTCGACAGCTTCACGCTGATCAACGCGGCCACTGACCTCGATCTGTTTGAGCTGACGGACGGCGCTGAACTGAACCTGGCGACCCTGCCAACGCGCAGCCTGAACGTCCGCGCCGATACGATTCCGGGCACGGTGGGCAGTGTCCGCTTCTGGCTGAACGGTAATGTCTTCCGCACGGAAAACATCGCTCCCTATGCCCTGGCCGGTGATACCAACAACGGGACAAACTACCTGTCCTGGACGCCGCGCCCCGGCACGTATACGCTGCGGGCCACTCCGTATCAGAACGCGAACGCGGGTGGCACGGCGGGCACACCGCTGGAGATCACATTCACCGTGGTCGATCGTCGTCCGAGCCAGGCTGTGACCAGCTTTGTGCTGATCAACGCCGATACCGACCAGCCGATCGCGCCGCTGGAAGAAGGGGATGTGCTGAACCTGGCAACCCTGCCAACGCGCAATCTCAACATCCAGGCTGTGACCAATCCGACGACGGTGGGCAGCGTCCGCTTCTGGCTGAACGGCAATTTCCTTCGCACGGAAAGTGGCGCGCCCTATGCCGCCTTCAGTGATAACCAGGGCGATTACTTTGCCTGGACACCCCCGGTCGGCAGTCATGAGTTGATCGCTCAGCCCTACACCCAGTCGGGTGCACGGGGCACAGCGGGCACTTCGCTGGAAGTCAACTTCTCCGTGATCGATCAACCGGAAACCACGGGTGACACCAACCTGCCGCCTGTGATCGCCGCCCTGCCGACGGTGCAGACGCAGTGGGGCGCGCCTGTTTCCTACGCGATCGCGGCCAGCGATCCGGAAGGGCAGCCCCTCACCTACCAGATCGTCGGTCTGCCCGCCGGTCTGCTGGCGAACCCGGCGACCGGTTTGGTGAGCGGCGTGGTGTCCACGCAGGCCGCGCGCGGTCTGTACAACGTAACGGTGACGGTGAGTGACGGCGTACTCACGTCCTCCGCCACCTTTGTGTGGGAAGTGACGGCCGAGACCGCCACAATCCCTAACCCGATCG
>Ga0224723_1000636_pt1 | contig 23744 bp, 20 predicted proteins | sample Balambano_FR2_Me_FD_161647 | JGI IMG/M metagenome (GOLD analysis project Ga0224723, IMG submission 161647) | Freshwater sediment microbial communities from Lake Towuti, South Sulawesi, Indonesia - Balambano_FR2_MetaG | ecosystem: Environmental > Aquatic > Freshwater > Lake > Sediment | place... | reverse complement strand
TTGTAAAGTCGCAAAACCCGCCCGTACGAAAATCATTCTATATTCAATCTGGTATTGGTAGGATGAGAAGTAGATCCGGGTGGGGGCGGGTTTGAATTAAGATTTCGCTTTAAACCATTGTATAGTCGCAAAACCCGCCCGTACGAAAATCATTCTATATTCAATCTGGTATTGGTAGGATGAGAAGTAGATCCGGGTGGGGGCGGGTTTGAATTAAGATTTCGCTTTAAACCATTGTATAGTCGCAAAACCCGCCCGTACAAAAATCATTCTATATTCAATCCGTTAAAAATTCTGAGGATATGATATTTCAAACGTAATTTGGGAATAATAGATACGAAATTTATATTCCTTCCGTAAATATGCTGAGAAGTAATTGGCTTTCTCAAGTTTTGTTTGGTGCTTGTTTGTCTACACTGATTTTTTTACCTGGTAAAGGTTACGCTCAAGTCAGTGTGTCTCCTTTAGTAATTGAAGCTAAAGCCGAACGCGGGCAAGCGCAGGGTATAATTACAGTTACTAATACTAGTAGTAATCCGGCTCGTGTACGTATTTACGCTGAACCTTTTACCTATAACCGCGATGTTGGTTTTCAAACTTTACAATCTAGTCCTAGTGATTTATCTTTATATCTGCAATTCTCTCCCCGTGAATTAACTATTAAATCAGGAGAAAGCCGACGAGTACGACTTATTTCTCGTTTAGCTCCTAATCTTCCTGAGGGAGAATATCGAGCGGTTGTATTTAATGAAACTCTTAATGATACTAAAGATACTGCTGGCAATAATGTCAGTTTGGTAGCACGAATTGGTGTAACTTTTTATGTCAGGAAAGGTAATCTTTCTCCGAATTTGCTGGTAGGTAATGCAAGCTTTAATTCTGAGCAAAAACAAATTCAACTATTAGTGAAAAATAATGGAACTGCTACTGCTCGTCCTACTCTCAACTGGACTTTACGTCGTGGAGCAACTGTTGTAAAGTCTGGACAAGTGGAGACTAATGGTGTTATTGCCCAAAGCGATCGCTATTTTCTATTAAATCCTATTGATACTGCACCAGGTACATATCAACTGAGTGGTGAGTTGGTATGGGGTGAAAATAATGAAAGTAAGCTTCCTTTTCAGGTTGATGTTATTATTCCAACCACTGAGAGGTTAAAGATACAGAGGTAAGAGTCATGCAGTTCTGCAAATTATCCCTTTTAGCTTTTACCTTTTGCCTTCTTACTCACCCTGTGCTTGCTACTCCAATACCTACATCTAGTATTAATAATACCAGTGTATTTCCTGTAGGCTTAAGTATAGGTAAACGCAATATAAATCCTAGTGTATTAGTTCGAGGACAAGAAGATGGTACACAGGCGGTAGATTTTGTTAATTGGCTTGTGCCTTATGATGCTGTAATTCAAGCGTTGAAGTTTAATGTTACTAGTTTACCAGATGGTGTTTTGGAGTTGCGATCGCCTAGTGTTGTAACTCGCATTGATCCAAAAAAGCTGCGTAGTGATCCAGAGTTAGGTTTGGTGTTTTCTATTCAAGATTTACAAACTCTATTTGGTGTGAAAGCTGAGTTTGACATCAAAGAATATGCAATCGTTTTACAAGTTTCATCTAATCCAGATAGTAAGTTTGTAGAATCAGAAGTTCCGATCCAACTAGAAAATTTACCACGGTTTACACCGGGTAAATTTAGTTTCGCAGCAGTGGAGCAAAAGATAAATGCAAGTGGTACGCAAAATATATCTCCTAGTTATCGAGGGGATTTAATTGCTGTTGGTACAGCTTTCGGTGGTTCCTGGTTTATTCGTACTGACCAACCAAATTTACAAAGTCAACAAACTTGGAATATTGCTGAAGCTCAGTTTTTACAACAAAGCAATCAAGCTGATTATATTGTTGGTTCTCAATCAACTTTCTGGCAACAAGGAACGGGTGATTATTGGGGTTTGACGTTTATTTATAGACAAGGATTTGTACCACCGCAATCTTTTGGTAGTTTCGCAGATACTCGTCAACGGATGCAAGCTGCACAAATTAAACGAACAATTTCTGGTAGAGCTGAACCAGGTACTTTAGTTAGACTTGTACAAAGTTTAGGTGGCATTATTGCAGAAGTGTTGGTAGATTCTTCTGGTGTGTATCGCTTTGAAAATATCAAGAGTGATAATAATTTCGGTAGCAATTATCGGGTTTTGCTTTACCCCCAAGGACGACTTACCGCTCAGCCAGAAATTCGAGAGGCTAGTTACTCTACAGTACCAGGACAAATACCTAAAGGCACATCAGCTTTGGTCATTTCTGGTGGGTTACGACGGGAATTAGTTAATGAAAGTTTAATAGGTAATTTTTCTGATTTCCGTGGAGGGGTGCAAAGACGTTGGGGTGTATCTGAAAGTTTGACGGTTGGTTTGGGTGGTATTTACGATCAATCTGCGAAAGCAATGGCAGAATTGTTTTATCGTCCTGGAATTCCTTTACAAGTAGCAGTTTCCACACTCACAGGTGAGAAATGGTTATGGAATGCAGATATTCGTTACGACCCATCACCTAATTTTAGCGCTGCATTTACAAGCGATCGCCTGGCTCGTCGTTTTTATCTTGATTGGCGAGTATTTTCTTATCTGGGTTTATTTGCCTCTACCGATAATTTGAATGGTACTACTGGTGGTGTACAAATTAATTTGAGCGGAAGAGATGCTTTTACCTTTGCTCGTGTCAGCATAGATAGTGAAAATCGTTTGCGTTGGAATTTATTACAACGTTTGGGGAAGTTAGAACTGTCGCAACGAGGAAATGAAATTGGTACTTTATCAGAATTTACCTACAATTTATCGAAAAACAGCTTATTTAATGCCGGAACCTCGTTTTTATTCAATTATGAAACACGTGCTGCTAACAGTGACAACTTGCTAACTTTAGGTTGGCGATATCGTTCACAAAAACGCTCAATAGATGGTAATTATCTTTGGGAAATTCAGTTAGGATACGGAATTGGTTCTCAAGGTGTAGGCCCAATTGCCACATTATCAACTACAATTTTACCTGGTATTTTGCTACGTGGGCGTTATCAAGGTGTATCAGTAACTGCTGATGAAGGAAGTTTTAGTGTAGATTTAGTTTCTAGCTTGGGTTTACAACGAGGTTTTACTCCCGGAGATAGACGTTCTGATTATTTCCGCACCCAGGGAGGTTTATTGATTCAGCCATTCTTGGACATTAATAGTAATAGTCAACGAGATGCAGGTGAAGAGTATTATACAAATAATCCTGAATCTCTGTTAGTAATCAATAACCGCTCGATTAAGTATTTACAACCAGAGATTAATAGCGATCGCGTTTCTGTACGTCTCCCACCAAATACTTACCGTTTGGATCTCGACCCTGCTGGTTTTCCTCCCGATTGGCAAGCTAAATCTGATGCTTATGCTGTTACAGTTAATGCTGGTGCTTATACAATAATATCAATACCTTTGACTCGTTCTTATACTGTTTCTGGGATCGTTACAGACGCTCAAGGTAAGCCAATTAATGGCGCACGAGTAGAAGCAGTATCTTCTAGCGGACGGTTATTTTCTGTAACTAATGGTGCGGGAGTGTATTATCTAGAACGATTACAGCAAGGTACTTACACTTTTATGATTAATGGTCATGCTACTAACAGTAGTTTAAAATTAGATAATTCCTCCCAAGCGTTTCAAGAATTAAATTTCAAGCACCAATGAAAATCACTGTTAAATTATTCGCTGCTTATCAAGAAGCATACGGAGTTCCAGAACTAGTATTAGAACTTCCTGAGCAAACAACTGTACAACAAGTACGCGATCGCCTAATTACCGAACGTCCCCAACTATCCCAATGGCGAGATGTCACTCGTTTTGGGATTAATTTTAATTTCGTGGAACCAGATACACTTGTGCAAAATGGAGATGAGGTAGTGTTAATTCCCCCTGTTAGTGGTGGATAGAATCTGCAAAACCTCCCCGATTCAAATCCGGTGTCGCTTCAATCAACGATGCAGGATTAATATTTATTTTTCCAACAAATCAAAGAAAGTTTCCTTGTCAATACCAATATCCTGAATCATGCCCATTAGAGTCCCTTGTTTTAGGTCTTTTCCCGCATGAATAGGAATAACAACCCTTTGTCCATGACTATCCTTGTAAATAGCATGACTCCCCTTTTGACGGTCAAGATAAAAACCTAATTTTTCGATGACTTTAATAAATTCTTTTGCTTTGACACTAGGAAAATTACTCATGCTAAGATACTTAATGGCTTAACAATTAAATCTTCTCTAGGAATTGACTGATTATCAGCCTTTAAACTTTCAATATATAATTCAATAGCTTCTGTAATATTCTCGATAGCCTCTTCAAAAGAATCTCCTTGAGAATGACAACCTTTTAGAATCGGACAAAAAGCGTGATAACCTCCATCTGATTCTTTTTCCAGAAGAACTGTGTAATTGTAAATTTGTTTATTGTTATTGTCCATATGTTTTCAATTTGTTTGTACTCTACGTACTTTTAAATTAAACTGATTCCATAATAAAGGCTTTTAGGTAATATTGGTGAAAGCAGTGGGCTCGCGCTAGCGACTCCGTTGGTGAAGCTTAGGAGTATACTCTGGCTTGTATGTCCCTTAAATAAACACTGCTGCAAGTAGATGGACTATCTTGTCGGTTGCAGAACACAACTGCGATCGCAAAACTGCATATCCCCAACTTGCTGAGAATTAAGAATCAATGACAGCAGATGGAGAGAAAAACCAAACCAAAACCAACTATGAACAACTAATGAAGCAAATGACTGGCTTAAAATACTACACTCTAGTAATGCTGAATAGCACGGGAAATCGCCAACTTAGAGAAATCGAGGTGGCAAAGAGATTTTTTGTTGATTTGATAAATATCAATAACAATACGAATGAAATATCAGACACATTAATCCAAAAGCGATTACTAGAGTTATTTCAAAATAATTCAAGTCAATCAAGTTTATTGGCACAACGCTGTTTACTCTGCTTTATTTCTTGGCAAAGCGAGCAAGTTTGTTTATTTCTAGAAAAACAATTTGGTAATTTTCACGGTTTTACTTGCGGTGATTTATTACCCTATGTTCTCGATGATGATGGAAATTTACAACCATCAAATACTTATCAATGTTTTTCTAGGCAAATATTAGACACTTTTGACTCAGAGAAAAGTAGCCTGACTACTTGGACAAGTCGAAAAGTAAAACAGCATAAAGAACTTAATAAATATTTATTAGATTGTGGTTTATATCTTATCAGTGATTGGGCAATACTTAATGATACTAAACCCCAACAATTAGAAAATATATTAGGTGAATTTCATTATTTGACAAAACTAGAAATTGAACAAGCACAGAAGCTTCTGTCAGCATATCATAAAGTTTATCGTGCGGAAAGATTCAGTCAACGCGCTAATAACAAAAGTAGAGGAAGATGTAACCTGCCGACAATCCCACAATTACAAGAAATTACTGAGGTTTTAAAAACAAAAGAAATTTATATGTCTACAAAAATAGTTATGCAAAACTTACAAAATCTTGCCGACTTATTGCGACAATACCGTATCCATGTCAGAGGTGCTTCATTTCCTACTGAGTCTTTGGATGAAGAATTAAATGAATTTGCTTTAATTGAGCAAATCTCGGCTCCCAAATCAGAAAATATAATTTCCGAAGAAGATGAAACAAAAGATTTTTTGAAAAACTATCGTTTGCACATGATAAACTGTTTAGATAATGGTATAAAGACTGTAATTCAATTGCGGTTGAAAAAACTACAAAAGAAAGATCCAGAAAAGGCCAATAAATTTGCGATCGCGCTTCATTTATTCCACTGTCAAAGATTATCGATGAGCAAAATTGCCCAGCAGTTAGGTTTACGGGCACAGGATGCTGTAGCTCGTTTATTAAAGCTTAAGGAATTTCGCGCCGATGTGCGACGGGAAATTTTAGTAAAATTGAAAGAGCAGGTAATTGAACTAGCACAAAAATATTCAACACCTACAAGTATAACAAGTTTAGAAGCACAAATTACAGAAGCACTGGATGAACAAATTACTAATATAATTTCTCAAGCAGAAGTTGAAGCTACGACTATGCAAAGTAATGTTGCAATGAGTTACTTCTCCCAAAGGCTTTGTAGACAATTAGATAATACAAACTAAATGATTATTTTACCAATGTCGCTTGAATTTCAACGCTTACCAACTGAATCTCTGAATATCGAGCCTGAAGAAATTAATCAAGCTGTGGAATTAAGTAATAAAATTCCAGATGATTCGCGTCAATGGCAAACCTATATAAATGGTTTAGCATTATTCACATTTAAAAAATGGATCGAAGAACGCGATGAGAATCTCACGGTTAATTGGCAAGGATCTACAATTGCAAAACCATCACTTGCAAATGCAATCCCGATTATTACAAATTTGCAAGTAGGTCAATTTAAAATATGTTTAATTAGTCTTGGTAGTTTATTTGACGAGCAAGTATCCTTCCCAAAGCTGGTTATAGATTTACCAGAATTTGTCCCCCACTTCTATGTATTAGTAGAAGTATTGGAAGAACAAGAATGTGGTGTAATTCAAGGTTTCATAACTCATCAACAGTTAATCGAAAATATTGAGACACAAACGACAAATATTCAACGCGATTGGACATATCAGATACCTTTAAATTGGTTTGAAAAAGACCCCAATAGTTTATTTCTATACTTACGTACTTTAGAACCAGAAGCGATTCCTTTACCTGTTGTCACAGCTAATCGTCAACAACAATTAGCAGCGATTGAGAATGAATTAGTGAGATTATTACCTCAGTTGCAAGCACCGGAAACAGAACTCTGGCAAGTTTTAAACTGGGAACAGGGAAGTGTTGTTTTAACTTCTCCTGAATTGTTGGAGTGGGTATACAAATTGCAAAATAACAATTTGGAAACGGCATTAGCATCTCTACAAACATATTTATTAGATTTTATCAAACTAATTACACGACCTGCAATAAATTTAGGACGCTGGTTATGGGATGAATTAGATGAAATAGGAGAATCGCTATCTTGGCAATTATTAAATTTAACACCTGCAAGGGAATTCCGCAGTCCAGCAGAAGAATTTGAAGCGATAAAATTACAACTACAATCGCAAGGTGTGGAAATTCCAACTGTAGCCCGATGTGGGCATCATAATTTTCTTTTAGCTGGACATCCGTTGAGAATATATGCTGTTGTGTGGAATTCATCGGCAAAAAATGACCCGAATTTGTGGAGTTTACTATTAATTTTAGGCGCACCTGTACCGAATACTTTACCAAATACTTTGAAATTTCGGGTTAGCGACCTAACTGGTATTTTGACAGAACAACAAGTAAATCCACAACAGGTAAATTCTTATTTGTATACTTCAGTGGTTGGTGCTTGGGATGAGAAGTTTATTGCAAGTGTAAATATAGCAGATGGTGTTGAGGTAACGTTACCGCCATTTGCGTTTGATAATACACGAGCTGGTTTATCGAAGTAGAAAGCTGTGTTGGGTCGAGGAAAGCATAGCACACTCGTTTGTTTTCTATATTACAATGTATCTTTAGCAATTATTCAGCATTTTTATTTAGATAAAAACGTGATAATATTTTTAAGCGCCAAAACTGAATACTTCCTAACCAGTGAGAAATAAGAATATTTACAGAGATACTTAAGGATTAACAGATGCGTCACAATTAATGCTTGAATTTTATCGCCAATTGCAGCAAAATTCAAATCAACCAAAGCATTACGAAAACCAATGTTAACAGCGATGATACAATATCCTCATCGAGTTCATTGGGGAACATTTAGATTAGTAGGAAAGCAGAGTAATGACCAAATTCTACCTGCAAGTTCAACAAGTTGAGCAAAAATGTTTATTTCAACTGTCATGGAATAATAATCAAAAAATTACTGCTGAACTTTCCTATCCCGAAACTATCATTTCTTTATATAAAGAATGGCAGCGTATTTACCATAATTTTTACAGTACACAATTACGGGGAAAAGTTATCAATGTAGGTAGTGTCGCACCACCTTTAGTAGATTGGCAAGCACAATTAGTCCAAGCTGAAGCAAAACTTTTATACGAATTTCATCAATGGTTACGCAGCAAGGAATTATATGATATCCGCTCAATTATTACTAAAAAGAATCTAAATATTAGCCCCCTTCCTACTTACGACGAGAAGGTTCTAATGTCTGAATATACAGATATTTTTATTAGTTGCAGTTCTCTGGAATTAACACGTTTACCTTGGGAAGCGTGGGAAATTAGTACACAATTACCTACAGAGAAGGTTCGTATTGCCCGACAACCACTTAATATTCATCAAAGCATAAAAAAAGTGAAACGTCGTTCGGGCAAAGTTAGAGTTTTAGCAATTTTTGGCGATGATAGGGGCTTGAATTTTGAGAAAGAACAACAAGCTATTTTATCACTTAAAAAGCTAATCAAAGTAGATTTCATTTCTTGGCAGGAAGGGAGAGATATTCAGGAATTAAAATATGAAATAATCGGTAAACTTGCAAGTAAAAATGGATGGGATATTTTATTTTTTGCTGGTCATAGTCGAGAAACAAATTTAACTGGAGGGCAGATATCAATCGCACCAAATGCAACGATTTCCTTAAGTGAAATAGAAAAATCATTAATTACGGCTATTGAAAATGGATTACAATTTGCCCTGTTTAATTCCTGTGACGGTTTAAGTATTGCAAATAAATTAATCGAGTTGGGTTTAAGTCAAGTTGCCGTCATGCGGGAACCAATACATAATCGCGTTGCTGAAGAGATTTTCGTCCAGTTTATAAATGCTGTTTGCCAATATCAAGATGTCCATCAAGCACTATTAGCAGCATGCGATTATCTCAAACTCGAAAAAAATCTTACTTACCCCAGTGCTAATTTAATTCCTTCTTTATTTCGTCATCCTGATGCGGAAATATTCCGGTTACAACCCTTTGGAATTGTACCCATAATCAAACAATGGTTGCCAAATCGTCGGGAATTATATGCATTCTTGATATTATCAGTATTAAGCGTTTTACCTCCTGTACAGGATGCTGTACTCGACTGGCAAATTGGAATGCAAGCTATTTATCACCATATTACTCAAAAAGTACCAAAAGAAGTACTTCAACCACCAGTATTAGTAGTTAGCGTTGACGAAAAATCTCTCAACGAACATGATGTTAATGCTCAAAAATTTAACCCTATTGACCGCAGATATTTAGCAAAGATAATTGATAAATTAACTGCAAATAATGCCAAAATAATTGGTATTGATTACCTCTTAGACCGTGCAACCGATGAAGATAAAATCATTGCAAAATCCATTAAAAATTCTATTGCTAAAAACAATACATCATTTATATTTGGTGCAATTCTAGATAAATACAATCAAGAACAAGGGATACGCAAGAGTGTTGCTAATTTAAATCAAAACTTACAAGGTTATGTTGGTAAACTACCTGGACATCTTTCACTGTTAGATAAAAACAGCGATTGTATTCAAACTTGCCCTTTTACTTATCTGATAGCATTAACTCACTCGCTTTATCAAGATAATTTATTGCCTCAAATGCCATAAGCATCAAATAATAATAGAGATTTTCGTACAGATTTGATAAAGTTTATTGATCAGCAAAGAAATCAACCTTTAACTCAAGACTTAAATACTCAAGCCTTAAATAAATTACGTCTTTCTCCACTTACCACTTTTTCCGAGTATTTTGGGCAAGCTTGGTTATATCCAATCATTGATTATTCCATACCACCAAATCAAGTTTACCAAGTCGTTAGTGCTAAAGATATTATAGAAGCAAAAAATACCACTATCAACCCAGAAAAACTCAAGCAGCAAGTAGTATTAATTGGTGCTGGAGGATATGAAGATGCAGGTTTATCCCAGTCTCATAGTGATAATTTTCCTTTACCGATGGGAGTAGCTTATTGGAGACTGCAAAATACTTCTGGTAATTCTTTGACGGAAATTACAGGAGTTGAAATCAATGCGTATATGGTTCATCATCTTCTGAAAAAACATCTGATTGTTCCAATTCCCGATTTGTGGATGATTGGGATTACTGCATTAATTGGCAAAGGAACGCAATTAGTGCTTACTAAATTTCAGTCTAGGAAACGCAGTAATATATATTTACTTACTTCGTTAATAAGTGGAACTGGAGCTTATATATTGGCGTCAATGCAATTGTATATATCGGCAAATATTGTATTACCTCTGTTCCTACCAACTACAATTTTCTGGTTTTACATATCACCTAATTTCAGGAATAAAAATGACATATACAGAAACTAGTATTCGCTCTTTGATATTTACTGGTATTGGATTGATGTTAATTTCCTCTCAACTGTTAATGAATTCAGAAACTATATCCGCTAATAGTAAAAACCAAAAACCCTCTTCCTGGCAAATTATTACAACTAAAATATTTCGTCGTAAACCTCGGCAACCTATTTCACGTGGTGATTTATGTCTTATCTCTCCTACTAATCAGAAAGCAATTTATAGTACCCGTCCGCTTTTTCTCTGGAAGGGAAATTTTAAAAAAATTGCTGTGGCAAATTTAGGTAGTAATAATCCTTTTTGGGAATATAAAATTAGCGAGCAAAAAAGCTTTGTTTCTTATACAGGTAAAGATAAGCTCCAGCCTGGAGAAACCTATGAATGGCATGGATACATTGGTGAGAATCCTGCTATATTAGCTGAATTTAATATCATGGATACACAACAACAACAAGTTGTTAGTGATGAGTTGAAAAAACTAGAAAGACAGTTGCTAGCAAAGGGTGCAAATAAGGAAATAATAGCACGTTATAAAGTAGAATATTTTATTGATAAAGAGTTATGGTCAAATGCATTGCAGGAAGCATATGCTGTTCCCAACCCATCACCTGAATTATCGCAAATTCTTCAAGATTTACCAGATAGACTGTGTAAATAAAGACTGTCTTAATTCTAAATAATGTATTAAAAAAGCACAACCCTGACTTTTTAAGAAGTTGGGGTTTTGATTATTTTGTTTTTTTTAGATATATAAAAAAGCTATTAATAATTTTTTGCATACCCTCTGAAAACCCAGAGATATATAAAGATAGGAAAACAGAAAATAAAAAATACACTGATTTCCTAAAACTGCATACCCCCTCCGAGCTGAGAAATATAAATAACCAGACCAGCAAACGGTGGTTACACATAGGTAATTAAGAAAGCTATCACGGTTCTCTCGGAACAATGTAATATCATGTTTTGGGCCAGGAACACCCGCAACAACATCAACAAAATCTCTACCAGATGGTAGAATAACTACTTGACTTTTAAAAGTATGATTACTTTTGTCTCCAGAATAATATTTTTCCTGCTCTTTATCGTCTCCTGGTCTCTCCCTGACTTGTAAAGCCTTCGGCTACGCTTGCGCGAACGTAGCTATCAACGCGCACCCAAATACGTCTACTATATTCTTCTACCATAAGATGTTACTATTTTGGAGATGTCTAATTATAAAAGCAGAAATTCTGTGCGAACTTTAATCTTCAGTTGCACAAAATTAGAGCTAAAATATCAATAATACAGAAGACGAAAATCCCATGAGCCAAAGCACTGAAGAACGGGTACGTTGGACGATAGCTGATATCGATTTATTACCAGATAACGGCAATCGCTATGAAATTATTGATGGGGAATTATTTGTGACTAGAGCGCCACATTGGAAACATCAAAGAAGCTGTACGAAAATAATCAGTGTATTGAATCAATGGTCAGAATTAACTGATTTAGGAGAAACTGTTCCCGCTCCAGGAATCATTTTTACCGATGCAGATAACGTGATTCCCGATGTGATTTGGGTGAGTAAAAAACGTCTGACAATATTACTTGATGAAGCAGGACATTTAATCGGAGCGCCAGAACTAGTTATAGAAGTGCTTTCTGAAGGAGTAGAAGACCAACGTCGAGATAGAGAAACAAAATTGAAATTACATGCTTCTAGGGGAGTGCTAGAATATTGGATTTTTGATTGGCGATTGCAACAAGTTGAGGTTTATCGACGTGATAAAGCACTTCTCAAGTTAGTAGAAACCTTGTTTGTTGCGGATGAATTAACTTCACCGATGTTACCAAATTTTGTATGTCCCGTGTCACGTTTGTTTGAGACTTTCTCGCACCTCCCGCTAAAACCAATACAATCTGCCATCCCAATCCAAAAAAAATCTTCATAGATAATTTTAATCACCCTCAACATTCTCTGGTGGATGCAGATTTGCATTCCTCAACAAAGAACTCGTTAATCAGCACCTTCAAATCAACCTGACGAAGTTGAGCCAGTTTTATCAATGCTTCTGCACGTTCGGCATCTTGTTGTTCAACGCGCTCAACAAAAATTAACAGTTCTTGATGCTCTGTATCCGTAATTACTCCAGATTCGTTTTGCTGACGTAAATAAGCTAACCTTTCTTGTTCTTGGGGAGACAAACGACGTTGGATGATTTCCAGCAAAGCTGCTTCGCTAGCTTTTGATATTACTGATACCTGCAAAGACTCGTGAGAAAGGGCTTCTAAAAATTCAACTGCCCTTACTAAAGATTCTCCTGGTAATTGTTCTAATAAGGCGATCGCTCTTTTACGAATTTCTGTAGATATAAACATAGAAAATCTGACCTCATTTATTTCTAGTACAGCACAGCATAAGTAAACATAGTATTATTAACACTTAAGCTGGCAGCGATTATAAATCGCTGCCTAATGCCAAAAGTCCTCTTGAAGAAGACTGAACTCAAGTTTGATCGGAGTAGGCATATTTCCGCCGATCTGAACTAGCTTAGATTATAACCACCCCTTCCCCAAATCTCTAGCGTGTAAATACAAGTCGGTGAAATTCATATTTCGCCTGGGATTCAAAATCCCAGTCTCATAGCATAAGTCCATTTTAATGGACATCTTGAACCATTCTCAATTAAAATCCCGCCCGGAATTTAAATTCCGGTCTAATAACGTAAGTCCTCTTTTAGAGGACTAAAATCATGCTAGTCCTCTTTTAGAGGACTTTCACTATTAGACAGCGATTTATAATCGCTGGCGGGTTATAATCCAAGCGAGAGAATTACGAATTATTTCATTCCCCGCCAATTACCAGAAGGAATAAAACTCGCCCAATAATAAGGATGCTCGTATTTCGGATTATTTAAAAACTCTAACTGCGTTTCTCGTAATGCTTCATGCCGACCCTTACCAGCTTTGACTTTCTGATAATATTTCACCATTAAATCTTTAGTTCCACCATCATCAACAAGCCACAAACTTAATAACTGTGTCTGTGAACCAGCAATCACCAAAGCACGACGCAAACCATAAACACCATCACCAGTTTTTACATCACCAACCCCAGTTTCACAAGCAGATAATACTACTAACTCTGTTCCGCGTAAATTCAATCCGGCAACTTCTAAAGCTGTGAGAACTCCATCATCGGTATTATTGCTTTGTTGATTTTGACGATTATTGAAACCCGCTAATGCTAAACCCGAACGTAATAAAGGATTTTCTAAGTTGAAATATCTGGGTTTTTCTAGTTGATTTAAATCATTCATCGCTGATGGAATAGGTTTAAGTTCTTTATCTGGTAGAAAGAACCCGTGGGTCGCTAAATGTAGAATGTTGGGTAATTTTAATTGTTTAATCGCAGCTTCTGTGGCTTTTTCACCTGCGAGAATATTAGTATCTGGGAAGATTTCTTTGATTTTCTCACCTTCTTCTAAAGTTGCTTTTAGTGGCTGATATGTCAAGCTAGCAAAATCTACAGAACGCCGATTTTGAGAACCACGGGTTTGTGCTGTCGGATTTGCAGCAATCACTGTTTCTTGCTGTTGATAGTCGATATTTGCAAAAACTACAGGATTTGAAAGTTGTTTGGCTGTGGTTTGTAGACGCAGTAAATCCCTGCCAGTGGTAAGGTAGGAGAAAGCGTAACGCTGAACAAGGTATTTATTTTGCTCATCTTTAAGAGCTTCAAAGGGTATGAGGTTTAACTGTCCATCGGGTGATAATAACAGGTGACGAGCATCGCCTAATAGAGGACGAATCGGAGCCATGACTTGCTTATCTAAAGTGCGTGCAAGTTCTTGAAGATTTTTTCCATCAGCTGGTTCAGCGTTAAGTCCACCCCGTTCCTGAGAATTAGATTTGCTTGTAGCTGGACCCCGTGCTAACACCCGACGGAAACTAGCAATTGATTTATCAATAGTTGCAGCATCACCCAAATCAACCCACTTTGGTTCCCCAGAAGTACGCAACACCACCGCAGCATAACGAGATTCACCGAATTTATTATCCTTGGGATTAAATGGATTATACTGAACAATCTCTACCATTGCTGCATCTTGGGGAATTTGGGCTTGGATATCTGCCAATTCCACTGGTTGAATTTCTTTTCTAAACTCAGCGCTTCTAGCACTTACTTGTTCTTCTAAGCGTTCATGTTCTGCTTCTAATTGTTTGATTTGCTGTTGATAAATCTCAAATTTTTGTTCTCCCGCTCCTCGGTATACTAGGTTTGCTAATCGTTGCTGTATATCCAACCATTCGTCGAATAACTTTTTGGTTTCTGGATTGTCTGCTAATTGGGTACGTAATATTTGTACTGTGTCAGTCATCGCATCTAGCACCCGTCCTTTGCGACGGAGTACAGTAGTCAAAGCTAATTTGCCAAGGGTCGGATTTTTGGTAGATTGTTGTAGAGCTAGGGAAACAGCAAAATTAGTTCTTGCAGTAAAGGTTTGAGCGTAGTTTTGTTTTCTTTGTTCCGAACCCACAGCATAAATAAGTTGTAAGTTTTTTTCTTCAACCGCAAGTCCACGGGTGAGAAAATCAGTGGTGCGGGTGATGTCTCCTTTCCCCCAGTGAAGTGCTGCCAAATTACTCAGGCTAGTTGCCACATTCGGATGTTCCGAACCGAGTACTTTCTCAAGAATAGCCAGTGATCGCAAGTAAAATGGTTCAGCTTTGCCATAATTCCCCTGTGACTGATAAATTCCTGCCAAATTATTCAGGCTAGTTGCCACATCCGGATGTTCCCGACCCAGTACTTTCTCATAAATAGCGAGCGATCGCAGGTACAAAGGTTCGGCTTTGCCATAATTCCCCTGTGAAGAGTAAAGTAATGCCAAATTATTCAGGCTAGTTGCCACATCCGGATGTTCCCGACCGAGTACTTTCTCCAAAATCGCGAGCGATCGCAGGAACAATGGTTCAGCTTTGCCATAATTCCCCTGTGACTCATAAAGTGCTGCCAAACTATTCAGGCTAGTTGCCACATCCGGATGTTCCCGACCGAGTACTTTCTCATAAATAGCGAGCGATCGCAGGTACAAAGGTTCGGCTTTGCTGTAATTCCCCTGTACTCGGTAAAGTCCTGCCAAATTATTCAGGCTAGTTGCCACATCCGGATGTTCCCGACCGAATACTTTCTCATAAATAGCGAGCGATCGCAGGTACAAAGGTTCAGCTTTGCCATAATTCCCCTGTGACTCATAAAGTGCTGCCAAATTATTCAGGCTAAGTGCCACATCCGGATGTTCCCGACCGAGTACTTTCTCCTTAATCGCGAGCGATCGCAGGTACAATGGTTCGGCTTTGCCATAATTCCCCTGTGACTCATAAAGTGCTGCCAAATTATTCAGGCTAGTTGCCACATCCGGATGTTCCCGACCGAGTACTTTCTCCAAAATCGCGAGCGCACGTTCTACCAGGGGAATAGCTTCAGCATATTTCCCTCGCTGAATTAATTGCAAAACTTGTTGATTCAGCTTTTCTGCTTCTTGCAATTCTGCTGAGTGTTGTGCTGATGATGTCGATTGGGCTTGTCCAGCAACTTCTCTGGGTACAATCACCAATAGTCCTAGTGCCATTGCAGTAGTAATTGACCAAGATACCAATTTCAGGGCATGACGCGGGGAAAATTTTGTAGGCATATTTTTAGTATTTCTTGGCTAGGTTAGTAATAATACGGATATTTTTTGTTTTAATTCTATTTATTTCTCACGGTTGGGTAGGTATGCAGTTTTTCTGGCATTGCCTCACGCAGAGGCGCAAAGGCGCAAAGAGGAAACGTAAGATTAAATACTTAAAAACTGCTGTAATTATGTCAAAATTTTGACATTAAATTTGCATACCCCTGCACAGTCCAGAAATATAAGTAACTAGAAAATCTCAAACAAACATATCTGTTATTAAAATCCTATGAAACGCCGTCACTTTCTTCAGTTCGCTAGTTCTACCTTCGCAACGCTGGGTCTAAGTCAGTTGGATATTATGCAGCAGGGAGATAAATACGCTCAAGTCCTGGCACAAAATACAGGACGCAAATTCGCGCTATTGGTCGGTATTAACAAATACAGTAATGGAACAAATCCCCTCAGAGGTTGTGTCAATGATGTCTTGTTACAAAAAGAATTACTAACACACCGCTTCGGCTTTAACCCCAATGATATTAAAATCCTCACCGACCAACAAGCTACCCGTCAAGGTATCCTCGCTGCATTTGAACAACACTTGATTAACCAAGCTAAACCGGGGGATGTGGTGGTATTTCACTACTCTGGACATGGTTCACAGGTTGTCGATCCAGATAAAGACAACCCCGATGGCTTAAATAGTACATTGGTGCCGATTGATTCGGGATACAATTCCTCTGGTGGTGTGGTCGAGGACATTATGGGACACACGCTGTTTTTACTTATGTATGCACTGAAAACCGATAATGTCACGGTTGTATTGGATAGCTGCAATTCTGGGGGAGCAAAACGGGGAAATTTTCTAGTAAGAACCCGTGATGGTGGAGAGAAGTTTCAAGCAAGTCCTCAAGAATTTGCTTATCAACAACAATGGTTAAAACGGTTAAATTTATCTCCCCAAGAATTTATTAAACTGCGTCGTCAAGGTGTCGCTAAAGGTGTGGTGATTGCTTCGGCAAAACGTGACCAATATGCAGCTGATGTACCTTTTAACGATTTTCATGCAGGTGCATTTACTTATCTATTTACTCAATATCTCTGGCAACAAACAGCAAATCAATCGGTAAAAAGAATATTAGTTGATGTCAATCGCAGCACGAAAATTTTGTCGCGTACTAACGGTATTTTTCAAGACCCAGAATTAGAATTAAATAGCAAAGAAAATCCCAACCCTGTAACTTACTTTATTCCCTTTAACACATCCTACGCTGAAGCAGTGGTTACGCAAACAAAAGGCAACCAAGTAGAACTATGGCTAGGTGGAATCGATGCACGTTCATTGGAAGCGTTTAACAAAGATGCTGCTTTCAGCGTTGTCGATGCAAGTGGTAAACAAATGGGACTCGTTAAGCTAGAATCTCGTCAAGGATTAATCGGACAAGGTAAATTTATCAGTGCTGCTAGGGGAAATGCAGAATTAAAACCAGGGACACTTTTACAAGAAACAATTCGTGGTGTCCCTAATGATTTAACATTAAAGATTGGGCTGGATGATGCTTTTGACAGCAATACAACAAACGAAGCACAACAAGCTTTACAAGCAATCAACCGCGTTACTACCTTACCCTTGGGACAGCAGGAAGTACAATATATTTTTGCTTCCATGACTGAAACTAGGTATAAACAATTACAGAAATCTAAGGTTGCAAATTTACCTGCTGTGGCTAGTTTTGGTTTATTTTTACCTTCACTCGACCAAATAGTTCCACAATCTTTTGGTGTAGCCAATGAAACTATTACAGCAGCAGTACAACGTTTAAAACCCAAATTTAAATCTCTTTTAGCTGCGCGAATTGTCAAGCAGATGTTACCTAATAATACATCACAATTAAAAGTTACAGCTTCGATAAATATTGCTGGTAGCAAAAATATTATCAGTGAAACCCTGCCGACTCGTGGTATTGATAAAACAGGTGCGAGTACAAGTACTCCGGCAAAACCAATAACTATTAAAGATGGAGAAATTCCCAAATTACCAGTAGGTAGGCAAGTTGTCTTTGAAGTAGAAAATAAAGAAGCTGCTCCTATTTATATCAGCATTTTAGTCATTGATGCCGCAGGTGATATGGCGATAATCTTTCCCAATGACTGGACTGCATCCGATGATGCAGCGTTGTTAGCAGCTAGAGATAAGCGAATAATTCCAGGGGATGATGATGACTTTAAACTGACTGTTGGGGAACCCTTGGGAATTACAGAAGCATTAATCATTGCCAGTACATCTCCACTACGTACTTCCCTGAAAGCACTTAAAGACATTGCCAGAAGAGGAAATAAAACACGCGGACCAGTTGCAGCAAATAGTGATGAGTTCTTAGATGTAACAGATAAATTACTTGAAGATTTGGATGCTGGGACTCGTGGGGGTATTAATGTTGAGGGTATGCAGTCAGCTGCGGGTGTGCGTAGTGTGGATGCGAAGAAACTTGCTGCAATGGCGATCATTTTTGAAGTCGTTAGTTGATGATGCGATCGCCTAATTAGTGAACATCCCCAACTATCACAATGGCGAGATGTCACTCGTTTTGGCATTAATTTTAATTTCGTGGAACCAGATACACTTGTGCAAAATGGGGATGAGGTAGTGTTAATTCCCCCTGTTAGTGGTGGTTGACATCTTCCCTGTTTGAAACACAGGGAATTCTAAACTGATGTTACTACAAAATCTGGAAGACCGACTACGCAACGTTTGCGATGCCATTAGTCAGTGAATGCAATTCCCCGCTGGTGTTGAGAATATTAGCATTCGTCAACTTAACCAACCACATCAAAAGCGATCGCCATTGCTGCAAGTTTGTTGGTATCGACCCCCCGCACTCCAGCTGGCAACTTTACTCCTTCCACGTTTAAACCACCACGAGTAGCAGCATCTAAGTCACTCAAAAAAATTGCTGAATTTATCGCATAAGCGTGAATTTCAATCTGAAGTTGAATCATTAACTCAGAAGCAAGATTCAACACCAGCACAACGAGCAACCGAATTTCGGGAATGGGTTTCACAACTACCCCAAAGCGGTGTAAGTTTATCTGATGAAGCTTTGAGCCGGGATAACATTTACGAAGAATGATAAAATATTTGCTCAATACTAATTTTGTTTTGCGCTTTTGCGTTTTTGGATGAGTGGCGCTAAAGGCAAGTAAAAATGCTAAAATTCATAGCAGTAAATGAGGACTGGGTTAATGAGTCCATTACTTGAGAATATATTGAGTGAAATTGAAAAATTGACTCCATTTGAGCAATTGACTGTAATGGAGCATTTAGTAGAACGGATGAAGAAAAATATTACTAAACCCCATAAAGCTAAGTGGAGCGATTTAAAAGGTATGGCTCCCTATCCCCTAGCAGGTGAAGATGCTCAAGAGTGGGTTTCGCAGACTCGACGCTACGGCAACGAGCATCGAGAGCATTTGTTGCGGGGAGACGAATGAATATTAGTGATGGATTAGATGGGGTTTCTCGCTTATTTATCGACACAGCACCCGTAATTTATTTTGTAGAGCGCAATCCACATTTTGTTAATTTAGTCGATCCAATTTTTGAAAGGTTAGAGATTGATATTACACCCGTAATATCCCCGATTACATTGGCAGAATGTTTGATACATCCGATACGTTTAGGATTAATAGATTTAGAACAGGCTTTTGTTGATGTAATGCAGCAAGAAGAAGTTATATTTGTGGATGTGAATTCATACGTAGCACGAGAAGCTGCAAGAATTAGAGTGCATTACAACCTTCAGTTACCTGATGCGTTACAGGTTACAGCAGCTTTAATAACTGAGTGTCAAGCCTTTTTGACGAATGATGACGCTTTGAAGCGGGTGAGGGAGTTGAGAGTTGTGGCAAGTAGCTTGAATAATTTGGCTCTACTTTACAACTCACAGGGGAATTACGCTAAAGCCGAACCATTGTATGTGCGATCCCTCGCTATTTGGGAGAAAGTATTGAACTCGGAACATCCCGATGTGGCAACTAGCTTAAATAATTTGGCTGGACTTTACGAGTCACTGGGGAATTACGCTAAAGCCGAACCTTTGTACCTGCGATCGCTCGCTATTCGGGAGAAAGTATTGGGTTCGGAACATCCCGATGTGGCAACTAGCTTAAATAATTTGGCTGGACTTTACGACTCACAGGGGAATTACGCTAAAGCCGAACCTTTGTACCTGCGATCGCTAGCGATTAAAGAGAAAGTTCTGGGTTCGGAACATCCATCTGTGGCAACTAGCTTGAATAATTTAACAAAGCTTTACAGTAAACAGGGGAATTACGCTAAAGCTGAATCTTTGTACCTGCGAGCGCTCGCTATTGATGAGAAAGCACTGGGTTCGGAACATCCGGATATGGCAACTAGCTTAAATAACTTGGCATTACTTTACGAAGAACAGGGGAATTACGCTAAAGCCGAACCATTGTTAGTGCGATCGCTCGCTATTTATGAGAAGGTACTGGGTTCGGAACATCCATCTGTGGCAAGTAGCTTGAATAATTTGGCTGGACTTTACGAAGAACAGGGGAATTACGCTAAAGCCGAACCATTGTTAGTGCGATCGCTCGCTATTTTCGAGAAAGTTCTGGGTAAGGAGCATCCTTTGATGGCAGCTAGCTTGAATAATTTGGCTGGACTTTACTGGAGTAAAGGAGACATTAACAGCACTAATGATTTTCTCACTCGTGGACTTGCGGTTGAAGAAAAAAACTTACAACTCATCTACAGTGTGGGTTCGGAACAAAGGAAACAAAACTACGCGCAGACTTTTACCGGAAGTACCGATTTTGCCGTTTCCCTAGCTCTACAACAATCAGCCAAAAACCCCACCCTTGCCAAATTAGCTTTAACTACCCTACTCCGTCGCAAAGGACGGGTGCTTAATGCGATGACTGACACTGTGCAAATTTTACGCACCCAATTGGAAGATAAACCGGAAACTAAGAAATTATTCGATGATTGGTTGAATGTGCAGCAACGGTTAGCCAATTTAGTATATCGCGGAGCAGGTGAACAAAAATTTGAAATTTATCGTCAGCAAATTAAAGAATTAGAAGCAGAAAAAGAAAAGTTAAGTAGTTAGACAAAATTAATTACATAACTATTTCCAAATTCTCTAAGGATTTTTTCAACAGATGCAACAAAACTTTCCCAACTCGAATAAGCAGATATTTCAATCCATTCATATTTGATAAATCGCCAGAGAATTTCAATCAAATTTAATTGGGGCGAGTATGATGGCAATTCAAATATTGTAATCCCACGTTCCTGCCATTCTTCAACTTTATCAAATATGGCATTGCTTGTATGAATGGAAGCTTTATCTACAACAATTACTGTTGGTTTATCTACTGTAGGAAAGAAAGTATCAATACAATGAGCAACAACATCTGAATTAATACTTTGTGACGAAACATAAGCCTCAAGATGGTTACTTCTATTCATAATACCCAATACATTTAGGCGCCGACTACGATTACTTAGAATTGGTAGATACTCTCCAATATTTTGCCATCCGTAAGGAACAGAAGGAATTAAGCAGAATCCGGTTTCATCTAAATAGTATAAATCTATTTTTCCCTCCGAATCTAATTTCTTAAACTCTTCTAGTTGTGCCTTCTTTTCCTTGTATTCTATGGGGTCTGGCTCTCCACCAACATCTCGGCGCATACGATGCCAACTCATAGAAAAATTTTTAATTATTCTTTTAATTGTTTTAGTACTTACTTCAATTCCCCATTCTTCTTTAATTTTTTGTAATACCTTTTTTAACTGTCTTGGCTCTTCATCAACCCACTCTTTAATTCTTTCTTCTTGTTCGTAACTAAATGTTCGCTTATTACCTCTTCCAGATTTGTTATACAATCCTACTATTCCCTCAGATTCCCAACGGTCAAACCAGTTATAGATTGTTTTATAACTGACTTGAAAAATCCTCATCAAATCTTGTATTTTTTTACCACTTGCTGCTAGTATTAAACAATGCGCTCTCTGCCGTACCTGATGATGTCGGCTTTGACGATAAATTCGTTCTAGCAATTTAAGTGATATGGGATTTATTTCTCTGATGAATATCATATAAAATCTTAATAAATGCACCTTTCTAATTCTCAAATATCTTACCACGTATTTATGTAATTAATTTTGTCCAGTTACTTAGAAGAACTTGTCAGTGCTAAAAGCGCCGAGTTTCGCAAAGAAATTACACCTGTGGAATTGGCTGATATCCAAGCCCAAATTCCTAGTAATGCAGCGATGGTAGAGATTGTTCAATACAGACTATTTAATCCCAAAGCAAAAAAACGAAGCGAAGCATATGGTAAACCACATTATGCTGCGGTGGTGTTGCGTGCGACTGGAGAACCCAAGTGGGTTGATTTGGGTGATGCTGCAACTATCAATTCTTCGGTTGCTAGTTTCCATCGGGTGTTAGCATCTGCTCCAGCTACCTCAACGAATTCCAAAGAAGACAGGGGAGGACTTGATGTCACACCAGTTGAAGGGAAACATAAAGCTCAACTTCAAGAACTTGCACGTACTTTAGACCAGCAAGTCATGGCTCCGATTCGTCCGTTGTTAGGGGATGCGCGTCACTTATTATTATCACCCGACGGACAATTAAACCTGATACCTTTTGAAGCCCTCAAAGATGAGCAGAATAAGTACTTAGTTGAGAAATACGCTTTCTCCTACCTTACCACTGGCAGGGATTTACTGCGATTAGAAACCACAGCCAAACAACTTACCAACCCCGTCGTCTTTGCAGATATTAACTACGAACAACAAGAAACTGTAATTGCATCCAAAACCCGTGGTGCAGAAAATAAACGCTCCACAGATTTTGCTAATCTAAAATATGGCTCCCTCACAGCAACTTTAGCAGAAGGACAACAAATTAAAGAAATCTTCCCAGATACAAACGTAATTACAGGAGAAAAAGCTACAGAATCGGCAGTTAAACAATTAAAAACACCCAGCATTTTACACCTAGCAACCCACAGTTTCTTCCTTCCCGATGAAGATAAAAAATAGAATTCACCAGATATAAATCAATTAAATAATCAACTCAATCAACCCCAAAATTTAAACTTAGAAAACCCCTTATTACGTTCTGGTTTAGCATTAGCAGGATTCAACAGTCGTCAAAACAAACAAAGTCATAGTACTGAAGATGGAGTTCTCACGGCTTTAGAAGTAGCAGGTTTAAATTTACGTGGTACAGAATTAGTCGTGTTATCTGCTTGTGAAACCGGGTTAGGTAACGTCAAAACAGGGGATGGTGTGTACGGTTTGCGTCGTGCTTTGGTAATTGCTGGTTCTCAAAGTCAGTTATTAAGTTTGTGGTTAGTTGCGGATGATGGAACTAAAGATTTGATGGTGGAATATTATCAAAAAATTAAAGCTGGCAAGGGTAGACATGAAGCATTGCGAGAAGTGCAGTTAGAGTTTTTAAAGAGTAGTAAATATCAGCATCCTTATTATTGGGCGAGTTTTATTCCTTCTGGAAATTGGAGGAGTATGGCTAATAGGTAATTTCTTCTAGGGTGTGTGACTAGGCTGTTGACTTTGTTAGAATTCTGTCCAAGACCAATCATACAATTTTGATGTTTAAATTAGTAGGGTGCGTTACGGCACGACAATATTAAAACCAAAAGCAGAAATTATTTGCCGTAACGCA
>Ga0224723_1000635_pt1 | contig 23769 bp, 17 predicted proteins | sample Balambano_FR2_Me_FD_161647 | JGI IMG/M metagenome (GOLD analysis project Ga0224723, IMG submission 161647) | Freshwater sediment microbial communities from Lake Towuti, South Sulawesi, Indonesia - Balambano_FR2_MetaG | ecosystem: Environmental > Aquatic > Freshwater > Lake > Sediment | place... | reverse complement strand
AGAACCTGACGCTCTAGCCGTATTTACTTCCTGTTGTACGATCGAACCTGACCTTGAGAGAGATCACAAAAGCTTTTGGTAAAACTAACTATAATTAGTAGATTACAAAACTGCTCACCGTTCGCCTGAGTTCATTTATGCCAGACGCGGCAATCTCGCTGAATTCACAGGATTACAGCCTGCTCACCGATCTGTATCAGCTCACAATGTCTGCTTGCTATGTCGGAGAAGGCATCGCCGAGAAACGGGCAAGCTTTGAGCTGTTCACCCGCCGTTTGCCCGAAAGCTTTGGTTACGTCGTTGCAATGGGGCTGGCACAGGCGATCGACTATCTAGAGCAGTTTTGCTTTACATCCGCGCAAATCGTCGCCCTGCAAGCCACCGGAATTTTTGACCATGTGCCCAATTCCTTCTGGGACATACTGGCAAACGGACGCTTTAGCGGTGATGTGTGGGCAGTTCCCGAAGGCACGGTTTTATTTGCAAACGAGCCAATGCTGCGGGTTGAGGCTCCCCTGTGGCAGGCGCAAATTGTGGAAACTTGCCTGCTCAATATTCTGAACTATCAAAGCTTGATCGCCACCAAAGCAGCACGGATGCGAGATGTTGCTGGATCGGCAAACCTGCTGGAATTTGGCACAAGGCGGGCATTTGGTCCTCAAGCCTCGATCTTTGCCGCACGAGCAGCCCTGGCAGCCGGATTTGACGCCACATCCAACGTACTCGCCGCTCTTCAGCTCGGACAAAAGCCAAGCGGCACAATGGCACATGCATTAGTCATGGCACTCGCTGCCCTCGAAGGCACAGAAGACGAGGCATTCCAGGCATTTCACCGCTATTTTCCCGCCGCAACGCTGCTGATCGACACCTACGATTCGATCGCCGCAGCCCAAAGACTCTCGATTCGAGGACAGCAAGAAAACCTGACCCTCAAAGCAGTCCGGCTCGATTCTGGCGATCTGGTTTCCCAGTCCCAGCAAATCCGACAGCTTTTGCCCGACACGCGCATTGTGGCAAGCGGCGACCTGGATGAATTTGAAATCGATCGCCTCCAGACCGCAGGCGCCCAGATCGACAGCTATGGCATTGGCACAAAGCTGGTGAGCGGCAGTCCAATCAACGGGGTGTATAAGCTGGTAGAAATCGACAGCATCCCCGTCATGAAATTCTCAGAAGGTAAAATCACCTATCCCGGACGCAAGCAAATCTTCCGCCGCTTTCATCCAGAACAGATTGAGCAAGAGAAGCTTCAGGGCGATCGCCTCGGACTGATCACCGAACTCCCCGAACCGAACGAACACCCCCTCCTGCAACCCGTCCTCAAACAGGGTCAGCGCGTCTCCCCTCCCGAACCCCTGCAAACGATCGCCGATCGCACCCTGAGCAGCATTTGCACCCTACCCGACTCAGTTCGTCGCATTCACCAGCCTGAGACGGTCGCCCCGCAAATTTCTGTTTCCCTGCAAGGTTTGACAGAGGAAACCAAGACGAGGAGGTGAGGGGACACAGTAGTCAGGCTGCACAATCAGCAATGATTCGGTATGAGGCGGTCGAATGACAGCATCCCAGCATTCAAACCTCAAAAAGATTTCCTAAAAACAACCCCTCCTCCCGATCCTTTACCCCTTCATCCCCTCACCTTTTTCCCACTCCCCACTCCCCTTCTCATCCACCCACCCCATGCCCACGATCGCCCTCTTCGGCACTAGCGCAGACCCCCCAACCGCAGGACATCAAGCAATCCTGACCTGGCTGGCAGACCAGTTTGACCAGGTGGCAGTCTGGGCATCGGATAATCCCTTTAAGTCGCACCAGACACCGCTGGTTCATCGGGCAACCATGCTGCAGCTCTTGATCGAAGACATTGATCCGCCGCGCCACAATTTGCGCCTGGAGCCGGAGCTGAGCCATCCCAGAGCCTTGATCACTGTGCAGCGAGCCAGAAAACTTTGGCAGGACGCAGACTTTACGCTGGTGATTGGCTCTGATCTGGTGGCTCAGCTTCCCCGCTGGTATCGGATGAAGGAACTGTTTCAGCAGGTTTGTTTACTTGTGATTCCGCGACCAGGCTATCCTTTAAGCGAGGCAGACCTGGAGCCGTTGAGACAGATGGGAGCCAACGTGACGATCGCCCCCATCCCCGTCCCCGACGTTTCATCCACCGACTATCGGGAAACGGGAGACGCTGAAGCCGTCATTCCGCCGATCGAGGCATACATTCACCGAGAACAGCTCTACACATGGCAGGACGCAGCCCCAAAAAATCTATTGACCCGATTGCGGGACTCCTAGCCGATTTCAAAGTGGGAGTCGATAACGTGATTTTTTCAGTCGATACGGCTCAGAATCGGCTGATGGTGCTGCTAGTGATGCGTCGTGAAGAGCCATTTTTAGGACAGTGGAGCCTGCCCGGAACCCTGGTTCGCAAGGGCGAGTCGCTGGAAGATGCAGCATATCGGGTGCTGTCTGAAAAAATCCGCGTCGAGAATCTTTATCTGGAGCAGCTTTACACCTTTGGTGGACCCGATCGCGACCCGCGTGAAACTCAGCATCAATACGGCGTGCGCTATCTATCGGTCAGCTATTTTGCGTTAGTCCGCTTTGCCGAAGCCGAACTGGTTGCCGATGGAGTAAGCGGCATCGCCTGGTATCCGCTTCAGCAGGTTCCGCCATTAGCCTTTGATCATCAGCAGATTTTGCAGTATGGCTATCGTCGCCTTCGCAATAAGTTAGAGTACAGCCCCGTTGCCTTTGAAGTATTGCCCGAACTGTTTACATTAAGCGATTTATATCAGCTTTACACGACAGTTTTAGGCGAAAACTTTTCGGATTATTCCAACTTTCGATCGCGTCTCTTAAAGCTGGGATTCCTACAAGATTCCGGAGTCAAAGTCTCACGCGGAGCCGGGCGACCTGCCAGTCTTTATCGTTTTGATGCTGATGCATTTGCCCCCTTCAAAGACAAGCCTTTAGTGTTTATCTAATTTTCAATTCTGCCGGGATAACTGATATGAAAATCGAGGAATTAATCAAAGAAAAACGCGATTGAAAACCTTCATCAAAGAATCCGCGATCGAGTAGTGCAGGAATCAATCCTCCTATAGCTTTTTTCACTCCGGTAAGAGGATGTTTGAAACGTCTCAAAAGTGCTGCATTGTCCCCCACCCCCCAACTCACTCCGACTGGAGCGGCAAGTTACAAGGGGGGGCTTTGCCCCTGCACCCCATTTTTTGGACTTCATTAGCCTGGAAAAGGCTGTATAAGTTAATTCCTATTCTTTAACAGCTCCACAATTAAATTTTCCTCACCGAATCCTTTATTCTTTTAATCCTATGAAAATTGCCATTGCCCAACTTAATCCTACGATCGGCGATCTTTCCGGCAATGCCCGCCAAATTCTCGAAGCGGCTCAGCAGGCGGCTGATCAGGGAGTTTCCCTGCTGCTCACGCCAGAACTTTCCCTTTGCGGCTATCCGCCCCGCGATTTGCTGCTCCAGCCTGCCTTTGTCCGATCAATGGCAGACACACTCACCCAACTAGCGAAAGACCTACCGACTCAAATGGCAGTCCTGGTTGGAACCGTCGTCCCGAACGATCGCGCCACCCAAACCGGAGGCAAACCTTTGTTTAACAGTATTGCGCTGCTTTGCCAGGGAGAAGTTCAGCAGTATTTTCATAAGCGGCTGCTGCCCACCTACGATGTGTTCGACGAAGACCGCTACTTTGAGTCAGGACAGGCAAGCATGGCATTGGCGATCGGCTCACTCAAGATCGGTGTCACGATTTGCGAAGACCTGTGGAACGACGAGGAGTTTTGGGGCAAGCGCAGCTATGAAGCCAGCCCGATCGAGGATCTGGTAGCTCAGCAGGTTGATCTAATTGTGAATTTGTCTGCCTCTCCCTTTTATACGGGCAAGCAAAAAGTCCGTGAGGCGATGCTGCATCATGCGGCGATTCGTTACCAGACTCCGATTATTTATGCGAATCAGGTGGGCGGCAATGATGATCTGATTTTTGACGGCAACAGCGTTGGCTTCAATCGCCGGGGCGAAATGACCTGTCGGGCAAACGCCTTTGAGCCGGGTCTGGTGATAGCTGAATATGATCACACCCAGCATGATTTGTGCCAGAATTCTAGCGAGATCGCGCTGCAGCCTGAAAATGATGATGCAGAAATGTGGTCAGCTCTGGTCTTGGGATTGCGGGACTATGTGCGAAAATGCGGTTTCTCTAAGGTCGTGCTGGGCTTGAGCGGTGGCATTGACTCTTCGCTGGTGGCAGCCGTGGCAGTAACTGCGATCGGCGCAGAAAACGTGCTGGGAGTGTTGATGCCGTCGCCCTACAGTTCCGAGCACTCAGTGAGCGATGCCGCGCAGCTCGCGCAGAATCTGGGCATTAAAACCGAGACGCTGCCGATCGGCGATCTGATGCAAAGCTATGATCGCACCCTGACGCACCTCTTTTCAGGCACAGAGTTTGGGCTGGCAGAAGAAAACTTGCAGTCGCGAATTCGCGGCAATCTGCTGATGGCAATCTCCAATAAATTCGGGCATCTGCTGCTGTCCACAGGCAACAAGTCAGAAATGGCGGTTGGCTATTGCACCCTTTATGGCGACATGAACGGCGGACTGGCAGTGATTGCAGATGTGCCCAAAACGCGGGTTTATTCGATCTGCAAATGGCTCAACTCGATGGGACAAAAGCTGATTCCGGCGCACGTTCTCGTCAAGCCCCCCAGCGCAGAACTCAAGCCTGGACAGGTCGATCAGGATTCGCTGCCGCCCTATGACATCCTGGATAACATTCTGCATCAGTTCATCCATGACAACCGATCGCCCGATGAAATCGTCGCCAGCGGACACGATGCTGCCACAGTCGATCGCGTGATCAAGCTCGTTATCCGCGCCGAGTTCAAACGCAAGCAGGCTCCCCCCGGCTTAAAAGTCACCGATCGCGCCTTTGGCACAGGCTGGAGAATGCCGATCGCCAACAAATGGATACCCGCTGCCAGTCGTCCGGAACTGATCGCCGCAAAACCCTAGCTGGAGAGAATCCATGACCTCCCTGATTATCACGCCTGAGACGATCGACCTGCCCCCCGGCAGTTCAGTCACGCTGCAATATCAAACCTGGGAAGACTACGAAAATTTACTCAACGTCCGGCAGGACAAAGCAGGCGTTCGGATTCGCTACAGCGCAACAAGACAAGAAATTTACATTATGGCTCCTCTCCCCGGACACGGAAATCGAGTTGATACCCTGTCTGATTTGGTCAAGGCACTTTTGAGATATCAAGGTAGGGATTGGCAAAGCTTTGACCCGATTACACTGAAGCGGCTAAAACAAGCAGGACTTGAACCGGATGCCTGCTTTTATATTCAGAACCGGGAAGCCATTTTGGGCAAAGATCGGATTGATTTAGCGATCGATCCTCCGCCTGATTTAGCGATCGAGGTGGATCTCAGCTCAAAGACTGACATTACTGATTACTTACCGATCGCCATCCCCGAAGTGTGGATTTATCGACGCAACGAACTGCTAATCTACTGTCTGGAGAATCAAAGCTATCAGGACGGCACGACGAGCGGAACTTTTCCTGACTTTGACGTTAAATCAAAATTGCCCCAGTACGTTGAACGCGCTTGGAGCCTGGGATCAAGTATTGCCCTGCGTGAATTCGAGCAGGCTTTTACGCAAATTTAGAAATTTAGCTGCCTGTCTGACGCGGAATCAGCGGAATTTCAACCGAGTCACGGAATCGCTGTACTGAGTCTGGAAACTCGATCGGCAGAACGACCTCAACGTTTTCGTGCGGACGGGGGATAATCACCCAGGATTCGAGTGTGCCGCCAAAGCAGCTTTCTGCCGCCTCAACGCCTGCCGCCATCGACTGCTTGACTTCCGAGACATCGCCACGAATAATCACGCAAAACCGGGCACTTCCGCATCGTAGATAGCCCACCAGCGTCACCCGTCCGGCTTTCACCATCGCGTCTGCGGCTGCCAAAATTCCGGGGAATCCTTTTGTTTCGAGTGCGCCAACTGCAATCGGCATTGCTTTCTCCTCAGAGTCAAATCAGTAGTTCAGTGGTGAAGCCATCCAATATTTTACGGGGTTTTGGTAGGCACGATCGCAATTGATTTCATAGACTTCCACTGATGCTTTCGTCTAATCAAAGCGATAAGGAATGCAAATCCAAGCCAGCCGAGCTACATCCAGCGAAATCCTTCAACGCGCTCAGTGTATTGCAGCGGCAGCACTTCCACCACATTCTCCGGCGGATTGGGCACGATGTAGTACGTTACCAGTTTGCCGTTGGGGGGCGCAGTTTCCGCCGCTTCAATGCCCGCTTCCATAGCAGGACGCACTTCTGAAATTGGTCCCCGAATCGCCACGACCTGTTCTCCGCTTTCCGCAATGTCGTAATACACGATCGTCACCCGCCCCGCTTTTACCATTGCATCTGCGGCTGCCAAAACTGCCGGAAACCCAAGTGTTTCAATTACGCCAACCGCTTGAGGCATAAGTCGCTTTCTCAAATATCAGGATTTTCAAATTATAGACGTTGCCAAACCACGAGAATAGACTTGCCTACGCGATAGCCCAGCATGGGGTCTATGATTCTGGACAGCCCGACCAGGTATTGATCCCAGAATTGAATCTGTTTTTGGGATGGATGGGCAGTCTTCAGCAAGAGGCGATTGGCAAGGGATGCCAGCATTCCAACCGAGTCGAGATACTTCACGGTGATGCAGGCGAGATCGTTAGTCGTAAGGTTTAATAAGGTTTTGCGATCGTAGCGACGATAGTGACCCATTGCGCGATCGAAGGGAGTATAGAGCCACTGATGAGCCGGAGCAAGCACCACAAGATAGCCGCCCGAAACAAGGTGCTGAGTTGCTCTTTTCACCTCTTCAGCATCTGCTTCAACATGCTCCAAAACATCGATATAAAGAATCGTATTGAACTGTTTTTCAGACTTCAGCGTTTGGATTGTGCCGCAAACCACCTCGCACCATTGAGGCAGTTTTCCTATTCGCTGCTGCTTTTGAAGATAAGACGCTTTGGGGGGATCGGGTTCCAGCGCGAGCCATTCAGTATATTGCTCACGATACTGCTCAACACAAAGGGACTGCGTTGTGCCGCCAATCCCTGCTCCGACCTCTAAAACGCGCTGTCCCATAAAGGGCTGAATGTGCTTCCCCCAATAGGATTTCCAGTTCGTTGCCGCACTAAAACGCTCCAGTCTAGAGTCGGGGGACTCCGATGGGAAACCATTCATAGCTCGTGAATGACAGCACGTCCGCGAATGTATCGCCTTGCATCCAGAGCCGGAACGACTGACAGGATCGATCGTCGGCTGAGCAGCGAAAAAGCAGCCCCCGCTGAAAACAGCAGGCTTTGGAGAAAAATGATGCCAAGAATTCCTGTCAGCGAGGATGCCCATCCAGGGATTGCTAAATCCGTAACCAGACGTAGACAAATCACGATTACAATGCCAATCGCCACCAGCAGCGACAGGATGGCGAATAAAATCACCACGCGCACCAGAACCACATCGCTGTAGACTGATACGGCACTGAGTCCGTGAATAATCAGGGAAACGAAGTTCATTTTAGATTGCCCCGCATATCGCCGCCCTCGATTCACCTTAACTCTGTGCAGCGGAATTCTCGACTTGGTGAGCGTTGCGGCTAGATTATTCCAGATGTCCGGCAGGTAGACCACTCGCTGAAGCAGGCGTTGAGGAATCAGACAGAAATTGCCGAAATCAATTACTCGCCCGGTCAAAGTCCAAAACAGGAGTCGATAAACCAGATAGGAAAATTGGAACGAAGCGGTTTCCAGCCGTTTTCCTCGCTGGGCTACCACAATACGATTTGGATTTCTGCGAAATGCTTCTAGGAGATTGCCGATCGCCTGCGGTGGATCTTCACCGTCACAGTCCATTACCGCAACCGCATCCAGTCCGGCTTGATGAAACGCCTCGCATAGCCCAACCGCGATCGCCCGCTGATGTCCCATGTTGCAAACCAGGCTAAGCACCTCAACGCGATCGATGTTTTTCAGATCGCCAGGAAAAGCAGGAGGCAGTTCTGTCGAGCCATCATCAATGGCAATTACTCGAAGTCGGACATTCCAGCGATCGCAACAGTCATTCAGGGCATAAAGCAGGCTAAAAAAGGATGTCCAATCATTAAAGACAGGAGTGACAATGACCACTGATTGAGGGGTTAATGATTGAGGGGTTGAACCATCAAATTCTGAATTCGCTTCAACAGCAGATCGGTTGGGATTTGTTGGCATCATTGTGTACTTCAGGGAACTTATTCATGTTGTTGATCTGGAGATGAGATGCGGGAATTCGTGATGAATCCTGTTTCAGGCAATGGTTCTGCTGAATGGAATCGTCCAATCTTACATCCAACCTTAATTTTCGGATTCCGTGATACCATCCTCGAATAGCAATTTGGATGAGTTGCGATCGATTAACTTATGGCAGCAGAAGCAGTCGAAACTGAGATTTCCAGGAGCCTGACGCGGATGAAGGCACTGAACCTGAGCAAAAACTTTTTTCTGTTGATGGCAATCCTGCCTGCTCTGTTCCTGGGCTTTTTGGTATTCAAATATAGCGTCAACGTTCCTGTTTGGGATCAGTGGGACAAATTAGGTGGGTCGCTCGAAAAAATACAGCAGGGTCAACTTTCATTTCAACATCTTGTTTCGCAGCACAACGAAAGCCGTCCCTTCTTCCCTAGAATTCTATTTCTTGCATTAGCCTACCTGACAGGTTGGAATGTTAAATCCGAAATCTTGATGATTTTCCTGCTTGCCTGTTTGATATCGCTAAGCACTTTTTTACTGAGCAGGAAAACAATCCCATCTGGGCGGAATTTGCTGATCTTTTTGACGCTGCTCTTCAACCTGCTCATCTTTTCTCCAGTTCAGTGGGAGAACTGGTTGTGGGGTGTTCAGTTCATTGTTTTCGTGCCCATTTTATGCCTTATTGCTAACATCTTAATTGCCTTTGAAAAATTCGATATTCGTGTCAAAGTCATCTCTCAGATTCTCCTTTGCACCTTAAGTATGTATTCCTATGCAAATGGAATGGTCTGCTGGATCCTGTCGCCGATCGCCCTTTTGTTATCTGGTTCCTGGTCACAGCTTAGACAGCAGAAATGGCTGATCGGGCTATGGGGATTAAGCTTCACTGCAAACTTCTGGCTCTATTTTCGAGACTATGTCAAGCCAGGCTATCATCCCAGTATGAAGGATGCTTTTGTTCATCCATTCACTGCGATAACTTACTTTTTATCCTTCCTGGGTTCACCCCTTTCAACGGGAAGTAATCTCTTTCAAGCCTTTCCAGGGGAAAATGCTGCGATTTCTGCCAGTGTTGGGGCAGTCCTGATGATTTTATTTGTGCTGCAAGTTGTTTATCTCGCAGTCTTTTTTCAGCGAGGATTACTGCAGCGTTTAGGCGGGTGGTTGCTGATTCAGTCCTATGTTTTGATCAGCGCATCGATCACCACATTAGGGCGAGTTGGGTTTGGGGTAGATCAATCGCTTTCGTCACGCTACACCACGTTTTCGGTTTATTTAGCAGTTGGCTTAATTGGGGCGATCGCAATCATCCTTCAAGATATGCAGGCTCGCAAACCCTTTGCTCAATTCACCTGGGCAAATGATTGGAATCAAAGAGAAATTTCACAGATAATCGCCGCCTCACTTACCACAGGGCTAATTGCTCTACATTTGCTTACTGCTTACAGTTCATATCGAACCATGCAGACTGTTTATCGCGATCGACTCTATGCCAAAACTTGTTTAACCTTTGTCAGATCCCTTCCCGACGATTGCATCAGGCAATCCCTTTATCCTGTTGCGCTTGTCGTGCAAGAGCGAGCCGAAATTGCCGATCAAATGAACTTTTTTCAGCCGCGCCTTGCAAAGAATCGCAGGATTCGTCAAGCTGATCCGGGTCGATACAATGACCCAACAAACTTCGGTTTCTTTGATGCTGTTGTGCGTAACGGCGATGTTTTTACCGCTTCAGGATGGGCAATTTTTCCAAACGAAAAGCGAGTTGCAGATTCCATTTTGTTGACCTTTCAAAGAGGAGAACGGTCTCTTTTGTTTGATATTGCGCCTGTTAAAAACAGCCGTCAAGATGTCGCTGATTTGCTGCAGGACGATCGCTATACAAACTCCGGTTGGACAGTGACGTTTCCAGCAGGACGATTACCTCAGCGAGACAAAGTACTGGTGCTCGAAGCTTGGGCATACAACTCAGAAAATGGTGAAGCGTTCAAACTTGCGACCACCCATACTGTTGACCCGACGGCTAGTCAAACTGCTAGCAAATAGCCTGAATTGGCTTAGTTTTCTCGAATGCTGTAATCCTGAGAATCGATCGTCAAATTAGGACTGTAATGTGGGTCGCAAGTCATCCATTTCTGCCACCGCTGCATCATATAGTCAGCTTCCTGAAGAAATCGATCGCGCTTTTCAGGCGTATCGTCATGACCTCGACTTTGTGACTCATAGTGATAGAGCTTTACATGGGGCAGATAGACGTTCTGCAAGCCCTGTTCTATGAGTTTAAGGCACAGATCAATGTCATTAAAAGAGACGGCTAAATCTTCATTAAAACCGCCGATCGCCTCAAAGTTTTCGCGTTTGCACATCAAGCAGGCTCCCGTAACGGCTGAATAGTTTGTAATGCCAATTACCTGGTTCAAATAGCCCGATGTGTTTGCCGGAAAATGCTTGTGGCTATGTCCAGAATAGGCGCAGATTCCTAATACTACTCCGGCGTGTTGAATGGTGTCGTCCGGGTATAGTAACAAAGCTCCAACTGCGCCGATCGATCGTCGCTGCGCCTGTTCTACCATTGCTGTCATCCAGTTAGGAGTAATCACCTCAATGTCATTATTGAGAAACAGTAAGTATTTGCCTTTTGATTGTTGAACTGCAAAATTATTCAGCCTGGAATAGTTGAAGGGAATGTCTAGTCGATTGCACTGAAAGCGGTTTGACTGAGCTTGCCATTTCTGGATGACTTCAGCCGTTTCAGGCTCAATGCTATTGTTATCAATGAGAATCACTTCGTAATTGGGATAGGTCGTTTTCTCAAAGATTGACGTTAAACAGCGATCGAGCAAATCTGCTTTATCTTTCGTCGGAATAATGACACTCACTAAATCGTGTTCTTTAATTTCATACCGCACAATATAGTTACCTGGAGAACCGTCGATCGGCACGAGTTTTCCAGGCTCACCTCTGCGATCTAATGCTTCAGCTATGGCGCGATCGGATGCGTCGTAGGCATAGGGTTTTGCGGCAGCAGATTTGGCAGTAGACTGAGAGTGAATGCGCCAGTGATAAAGAATTTTAGGAATATGAAAAACGTTTTTTGTTTTTTCAGTGAAACGTAACACCAAATCGTAATCCTGACTGCCTTCATAGCCAACTCGAAATCCGCCAATTTCATTCACTAGCGATCGACGATAGACCCCTAAATGACAGGTGTACATTCGAGATAGAAAACTATCAGGACTCCAATCTGGCTTAAAGTATGGTTCTAAAAATCTACCCTGCTCGTTGATTTTGTCTTCATCAGAATAAATCATGTCTGCTGCTGGATGATGATTGAGCAGCAGCGCAATTTCAAACAAGGCATCCGACGACAGCAAGTCATCGTGATCCAGCAGCGCAACAAATTCTCCGGTTGCAAGTTCTAAAGCCGAATTCGAGCAAGCCGAAATATGTCCATTTTCTGAGCGAAACGTTACTTTAATTCGCCGATCGCTTGCCGCATATTCCTCTAAAATCGATCGCACCTGCGCCTCGGTCGAAGCATCATCTGCAATGCACAATTCCCAGTAAGGATAGACCTGTGCTAGCACTGACTCGATCGCCGATCGCAAATAAAATTCAGGCGAATTGTAAACGGGTATCAAAACGCTAATCCCTGGCTTGGCAGGCAAAAGCTCTGCCATTTGCGCCATCCGTTCCAGGTCGGCAAGTCTGGGACTGTTCGCCTTGCGCCAGCGATCGTAGGGGGTTTCTTTGGGAATGTTCCTGGCAATTTCTAATTCAAGCTGCTCAATGGGCGGCAGTTCTGGTGTCCAGGCTGGACTTTCCTTGCCGCCTAGCTTTTGTCGAATTTGCAGCCATTGCGTGCGGATTTGCCAGAACTTGCTAGATTCCATCGCCTGCAGCCGACCCCGATACTGATCGCGTTCTGCAATGGCAATTTGGTAGTCCTGGTTGATTTGCCGCAACTGCGTTTGAAAGCGATCGATCTGCTGCTGAAGCTGACTGACTTCTGCCTGAATTTGCTGAAGCTTCCGAAAGGAATGGCTTAGGAGTCGCGAAGCGTGAACTTGGTCGGGTTGATGGAGCTGCTGCTTGATCTGGGCTAGCTGCTGGAAGATGTCCGCGAGCCGATCGCCTTGAGTCTCTCCGTTCAGCATATGCTGATCCAGCGATCGAAGCTGGGTTTCAATCTGCTCAATCCGATGCAAGATAGCCTGCAAATTATGCGTCACTTCAATTCTCGAATTCTGTAGTCACAGTGTTCTTTTGTGAGATTCGGGTTGTAACAAGGGTCGTATTCATAAATTTCCTGCCATTTTTTCTTCATATATCCACACTCCTTGAGGAATCTTGCCTTCTTCTCTGGCGGATCTTCGGTTCCTCGGCTTTTCGATTCGTAGTGATACAGTTCTGCTTGGGCACAGCACACATTGCGATACCCCAGCATTATCATCCTGAGGCAGAGATCAACGTCATTGAACGCCACCGCTAGATCTTCGTTAAACCCGCCAACGGCTTCAAATACTTCGCGCCTGCACATTAAGCAAGCTCCAGTTACAGCGGAATAGTTGTTGTCCGATAGGAGCAGCCCAAAGTAACCGGGCGAGTTTGCCGGGAAGCGAGTGAAAGGATGACCCGCAAATGCACCCAGCCCAACGACAACTCCCGCATGTTGAATCGTGTTGTCGGGATAGAGCAGGAATGCACCGACTGCCCCGATCGACGATCGCTGCGCCTGCCCAACCATAATTTCGATCCAGTCTGGTGTAATGACTTCCGTATCATTATTCAGAAACAGCAGATATTCACCGTTGGCTTTGCTGACTCCATAGTTATTGAGCTTGGAGTAATTAAAGGGAATTCCCAGCGCATAACAACGCAGGCGATCGGGTTCACGGTTGAGCCATTCACCGATTACTTTCTCGGTATATGGCTCGGTGCTACCGTTGTCGATCAAGATGACCTCAAAATTTGAATAAGTAGTCTTGGTAAAAATCGATTCCAGGCATTGATTCAGCACATGCCCTAAATCTCTGGTAGGAATAATAATGCTGACCAGGGCAGGATGTTTGACCTCATACCGAACACTGAAGTGTCCTAAGTAATCAGGGACATCTTCGATCGTTCCGGGTTCACCGCGTCGCTGCAAAGCTTCATTGAGGGCTTTTTTCGCTGCAGTGTAGGCGTAGGGTTTGGCTGCGGCACCGCTTGCAGCAGATTGTTCGTGGATTCGCCAGTGATAGAGAATTTTGGGAATGTGGAAAATTTTGTCGGTCTTTTCGGTGAAGCGCAGCACTAAATCATAATCCTGGCTGCCTTCATAGCCTGCTCGAAACCCGCTGATTTCGCTGATGATCGATCGTCGATAAACACCCAGATGACAGGTGTACATTCGAGTCAAAAACGTATCAGGAGACCAATCTGGCTTGAAATAAGGATCGCGTCGCTTGCCTCGCTCGTCAATCTTGTCTTCATCCGAATACACCATGTCGGCTTCGGGATGCTGATTTAGCAGGAACACCACCTCAAACAGGGCTTCGGGTGCAAGCGTATCGTCGTGATCCAGCAGGGCAATATAGTCGCCCCTCGCCAGTTCCAGAGCCGAGTTCGAGCAGCGCGAAATATGTCCATTTTCTTCGCGGAAGACGACCTTAATGCGATCGTCTTTCTCGGCGTATTCTTGCAAAACTTCCTTTACATGAGGAGCAGGAGAGGCATCGTCAGCTAAACACAGTTCCCAGTGAGGATAAATTTGGGCAAGCACAGACTCGATCGCCTCACGCAAAAATTCCTCCGGTGGGTTGTACACGGGAACAATGATGCTAATTAGCGGCTGATATCCCATCACTGAAGCGATCTGCTTCATTCGTTTCAATTCTTCTGCCTGAGGCGTATGCTTCTGCATCCATCGCTCATAGGACGACAGCACAGGTTCTGCAACTGCGACGGCTGGTTTGACCAGAGGGAACTGAGTTTCCTGGGGTTGAGTGCGGGCTTGCGGTGGCTTCGGTAAATTTTGCGTCACCTTGAACGGAGAAATATCTTCAGCCGCCAACCCCAGTGCTTTCTTGAAGCGGAACCAGTTGAGACGAAACTGCCAGAACTTGCTGGTTTCCATCGCACTGATTCGATCCTGTGCGCGTAAAACTTCGATTTCTCTGGTTTCCAGTCCTTTTCGCAGAGACTGAATTCGCTTTTGCTTCTGATTGAGCTGATCTTGAGCCTGGTGTAGCTCCAATTGAAGGAATTCAGCGTGCGATCGAGCTTCTTCTAAGGCAGTTTGCGCTTGCTCTAGTTCCTGCTGAAGACTCTTATATTGATGTTTTGTTTGCTCAATTTGAATCTGAGACTGCTCAAGCTGAATTTGGAACTGCTCAATTTGAATCCGGGACTGCTCAATTTGAATCCGGGACTGCTCAATCTGCTCCTGCAACTGCACGATTTGCGTTTGATGCGCCTGCATCATTTCGGTTTGTTTAACTTCTAAATCGCGCTTCGCCTGCCCCAGCTCATCCTGAAGTTGCTCATGCTCATCTAGCAGCCGATAGTATCTCGATTGAAGGGCTAAATATTCTCCCTGTGGCGTGAGTGGATATGCCCTCAGTACAAACTGAAGGGTATTCGCATCTTCCTCCTGTTCGATCGCCTGCACCAGTTCAGCCGGAAAATTATTTCGATTCACTCTAGGAATCAAATTGCTTTCCTCAAAAACAGGAACAATCGTTCGACGCACTTCATCAACGTCATAGCCCGACTCCTCAAACAGTTCAACAACCGTTTTGTGAGTGAAAAACCTCAGATGGGTATTGTCGAGCAATCCTAACGGTTCATACTGGAATTTGCCGTTTAGCAGCGCCAATCTCACTGCGCCATGCGCGATGTTAGGAATTGAGGCAACTACAAATCCGTCTTCTGTCAGAATATTGCGAACTTCTCGCAGCACGTCCCAGGGATTGCGGAGATGTTCTAGAACATCACCAAAAATTGCGACATCAAATTTCTCATCGGGCAGAATTTCTGACAGCGTTGTGTAGTCTAAATCTGCGACAATAACCCTTTCACAGAACTGCTCGGCTATTTTAGCGGCATCCGCATTGATCTCCAGTCCTGTTACTTGGCATCCTCTGGCATTGAGTAAGCGAGCCAGATAACCTGTAGCACAACCAAAATCAATAACTTTCCGATTTTCTCCAACAAGCTGAGCCGTTTTGACTAGACTATTATTCTCGCCCAATTCTGCTTCAGATAAATCGGGCATTATCGGGTAGTCTTTTTGCCAGTGATGTCTCATGAGTTACGGAGCAGTTTTAAACAGTGGATAGACGATCAGAAAATTGACAGAAAATTGAACTTTATCGGGCAAGGTTGTTAACCGCTTTGGTTCTTCGCAAACATTTTTTGAGAACAAGCTGATATTCTCATTTAATCGAAACGTTTAGCGATCGTTTGAGCCAGCATTCGTCAACCCAACCGACTGCTTGAATCTGAGCCACTGCGCTCGAACCCTCCAAAACTTACTTGTTTTCATTGCAGCAATCTCGTTCTTGGAATCTTCTACTTTTATCTTCAGATTGTTGACTCTTTTCCGTAAACGCTGAATTGTTTCCTGATGTTCCTGAATTTGGCTCTGTGTTTGTTGGAGCATTTCTCGTTCGGCTTTTAGTTCAGCCCGTAAGGCTTGAACGCGATCGTCTTCTGGTTCGGGTTCAAGCTCCGGCAGAGGAGTTTGGGGTCGATCGCGATCGATTTTTGGTAGGCTTTCGAGCTGGACGGCTTTGCGCTCGGCAGGATTCGTAGCTGAATCCATTGCTTCCAGACTGACATAAAACTCTAAACCTGTGGTTTCGTGATACTGAGCAACCTTGAAATCAATCAAATCAAGATCAATCAATGATCGCAGCAGTTGAAAAAAGGTGTAGGGCGTAAAGACCCAGCAGTGAACATCATGATACTTCCCATCCGTTGAAGCTTGATGAGCCAGCTCCCATGCCTGCTGGTCTGTATATAAACATGCCAGTTCACCAGGTTCGACTTCATGACTCCAGCCAAGCTGTCCCTGCCAGAAAGCCACTCGTGAATGGAATTCAAAAATTTGCCGAGGAGTTGGTTTGCGGTTGCCCAGCAAATAAGCTTCAACCACCTCCGCAGGTGCAGTGGGGTGACGCAGATAATCGAAGCAGTAGCGTTTATCGGGAATTGCCAGCGCCAGAATGCCGCCCGGCTTCAGAACGGCATGAATTTCCTTTAGCCAGCCGATTAAATCGGGCACATGCTCAATCACATGCGATGCCACCACATAATCAAACGGAACCTCGTCGTTGACTAGTTCTGGTAGCTGCTTTTCCCCCCAGACATAGTCCACGTCCACAATTTGATCAACATCGACATTCGTATCTTGAGCATATTTCAGCCTTAATTCCTCGGTCGTTGCATGATCCACATAGCGAACCTTGCCCATCTGTCGGGTCACAATGGGTCTGTTCAATGGACCGATCTCAATCCCAAGTTGAGTAGCTGGATTGATTGCAGACAGGATTTTTTCTTCCCGGGTCATCATACGCCGCTACTAATAAGGAAATGGTGGAGTCCCAGTCAATTATGCAGAGATAGTACCATGCCGATCGCTACCTTTACGAAAAGTGAAGCCCGCTCGATCGCCAAGCCATTTCTGAAACCATTGCTTTGGATGAAACGTTGATTGAGCAGCACTTGAGCCACTGAAGCAGGCGATCGACAAATCTAGTGATTAAATGGGAGATTGGTGAAGCTTAGGGGAGGAAGGCGCAGTGTCATTTCCGATCGACGATGTGTACTGGCTGCAAGTGCGGGACTACCTCCAGCAGTATGCTCAGCCCCTTGATGCCATGCTTGCGCCCGGTGAGTTTTTTGAGCTGTTTCCGGGAACCTATCCCTACAGCGTTTCGCCTGCCCTATCCTCAGAGCAGCTTGCGTTTGCAGTCATTCATAAAGGGCAAATTGCCGAAATTCACGCGCCGCTCGGAGCCGAAATTGCCCATCGGTTTTATCCGGTGTATGCAAATGCCGTCTTTGTCGTCTATGCCAGAGAACCGATTACCGAATTCTTTGCCACCGACGAAAACGATCTGAAGGCACTGTTTGAGCAAATGGATGCCGTCGATCGCTTTTATGACCTGGAAGGCAGCAATCAGCCTGCGGCTGCGATGATCATTACTCACAATCGTCCCGATGCCCTCGATCGATCGCTGCCCCAAATTCTGGCGTTGAACATTCCCGTCGTGGTGGTGGACAATGGCTCAGACACAGAGCAAGCCAAGCAGAATCAGGCGATTGTCGATCGCTATGCCGTGCCGTTGCTGAAGCTGCCCCAGTATCGTCCCGCCGCCGCAATGAATGCCGGAATTAGCTACTGGCTCAACGATCCGTCGATTCGCTGGATTTCTTGCTTTCAGGATGCCGTCGAAGTCAAGCCAGAAACGATCGCCCTACTTCAGAAAGTTCAAGATCTGCAAGAGCGTCCTTTGCTGGTGGGCGATGATGACCCGAATCACGCCACGGTGCGATCGGACAGCATTAATGGAATTCCGGTGAAGCTCAAGCTCTCCAGTTCCGGGGTTCACTTTCATGCCCATCGCGACTACTGGGCATCGCTGCTGCCAATTCCGGTTGCTGCTGCGCCGGGAGAAGAAGAGGAAACCCTGACTGCCACGGATGAAAACGGCTGGATTACCACCTGGTCGCCTGAGTCGATCGTCAAGCGAGGCAGCTATGTGGTGTGCGTACCGGGGCTGGTGAATGCTCTGAAATCATCTCAACTCACGATTCAAGCGCAGGTTCAGCCGGGGGTTCAGCCTTCGATACAATCCTCAGAACAATTGCATTTGGGCGATCGCGATAGCTTAGCCGGAGTCCGGGTGCTGATCGATGGCTACAACTTGCAGCTCACCAAAGGCACGGGCATTAAAACCTATGGACTGAGCCTGATTCAGGCACTTACCGAACTGGGAGCCGAAATCGACGTGCTGCTGAGCCGCAGTGCCTACAAAAAGAATGCAGTCCTGGATGAGGTTTATTTCTTTGACAATCAAGAAAAAGATCGGAATTTATTGTTCGTCCTCAAAGGGCTAATCAAAAGCCTATCGGGACCCCTTTACCGGGCAAAGCGACGCGACACCAGCAGTAATTTAGTCGTGAAGCGAGGGCAATACAGCGATGATTTCTTGCGATATGCAACTTCGTTTAACCTGCCGCAGTGCTATGATTTGGCGAATGTTTTGTACAAAAAGCTAAAGATTGGGACGCAGATCACAATTCCCGAAAAAATTGATATCTGGCACGCAACCTATCCATTGCCAATTCAGGTGCGAGGCGCAAAGAAAATTACCACAATTCATGATTTGATCCCGCTTCGTTTACCCTATGCGACATTAGATGATAAGGAAAGCTTCTACTACAAAACGCAGGATGCCCTGAAAGAATCCGCAGCGATTATTGCTGTTTCAGAGCATACCAAACAGGATTTATTGACTTACTTTGATGTCGATCCCAATCGCATTACCGTCACCTATCAACCGATCGCCCTCAGACCCCTTGATGGCGGGGACACCGATGAAGAAGTTGAGTTTTTCTTGCGGCAGTATGGCTTAGAATCGCAGAATTATTTGCTATTTGTGGGAGCGATCGAACCCAAGAAAAATGTAGGCAGACTGCTCGATGCTTACGCCACATTAGATGCTGAAATGCCGCTGATTATTGCAGGCAAAAAAGGCTGGCTCTGGGAAGAAGAACTGAGCAAAACGGCATATCTGTTTGATCAAAAGCGATCGAAGAAACAGGTGAGACTGCTGGAATATGTCTCGACGAACGCACTGCGCTATTTGTATCGGGGAGCCTACTGCTTTGTGTTTCCTTCGCTGTATGAAGGCTTTGGTTTGCCGCCCGTGGAAGCGATGACCTTTGGCTGTCCGGTGATTACTTCGAATGTTTCTTGTCTGCCAGAGGTATGCGGCAACGCTGCGCTGTACGTTGATCCTTATGACGTGAAAGATATCCGTCGAAAACTGGAGCAGATTTTGAGCGATCGCCCCTTACGCGATCGGCTGGCGAAAGCTGGACAGCAGAATGCTCGCAACTTCAGCATGGAAAAGTATATGCAGCGGTTGCACCAGGCTTATCAGTCGGCTCTGCGTTAGCACGAGGCACAGGCGATTATCCAATTCCTTCATCAACTAGTTAAGTAGTCATAAAGCAACCGTCAATCTACTGGCTTCACTTTATACAGTCAGCTTAGATTTGTTCTATAAAACTTAGGTGCTTCTGGTAAAGCAGAAAATGCTCTGGTTTTGGTCAAGGGTAAGCGAAATTTCCCAAACAGCAAGATCAGGTACTTTGTTGCGGCATTGCTGCATTACTGACTCCATACCCTATTCTACTTGGTTGGCTTATGACGATCGCTCAAGGCTCTGGCGCGCCACTTCTTAGCTTTGCACTTCCCATTCGTAATGGCGAACAACTTCTGCCAAAGTTACTTGATTCTCTGCTCGCACAGGACTTTCAAAACTTTGAAATAGTCATCAGCGACAATGCTTCAACCGATAGCACAGCAGACATTTGTCAGCGCTATGCCCAGCAAGATTCGCGCATTCGCTACTTCCGTAACCCGGAAAACATTGGTATATTGGCGAACTTTAATCGGCTGATTAATCTATGCCAGGGTGAATACATGCGCTGGATCGGCTGGGACGACTGGCTGGAACCCAACTATGCAAGTACCTGCATCGAGATGCTGAAATCTCGACCGGATGCCATTGGTGTTACGACCAACCAGGATTTCTTTGACGAAAACGGCACGAGAGATTTTCTTGAATATCGAGGACAGCGGCTCGACTTTCCGACCATCCGTAAAAGATATGAGAGAGCGCTCTGGTTTGTAACCTCTGACTTCCGCTACCTTGACCCGATTTATAGTATGGTGCGGCGCGATGTGCTTCAGAAAATTGGGGGACATCGATTAGATGTGCTGAATGCCGATCAGGTCTTGGGAATTGAGATGATCGTGGCAGGACCTTTTCTTCATGCTCCAGCGTATCTCGCCCATCGCGGCAAGCTGCACTTTAACACGCCGTTTGAAAAACTATTGGAGAAGTGTTATCACAACCAGGCTGCCAAGGTCAAAAAACAAAACTATCTGCATATCCTGGCAGCATTCTGGGCACCAATTCAAAAATCATCGCTGAGCCGCTGGGAAAAATTTCGGTGTCTGTTGCCATTTATTCGCTGCTCTCTAATTTTCACCTGGCACTTTGCCATTAAAGATACGTTTCTCAAGCTATTAAAGCCAGTGAAGCAATTCATCAAGAGCCTGTTAGGCATCCCGACAACCAAACCAGCCGTTTAATTTAATACCTCCACTGTGCCCTGCTGCCCGTCAATTCGCACCTGCTGCCCGTTCTCAAATCGCTGGGTGGCGTGGTGGATGTTCATCACTGCCGGAATGCCGTATTCTCGCGCGACGATCGCCCCGTGGGATAGCTGTCCGCCCGTTTCGGCAATCAGTCCACCTGACCGTGCCAGCAAAGGTGCCCAACCCGAATCGGTGTAGGGAACCACCAGAATGATCGATCGATCAATGGGCGGCAGACTGCGCCAGTCCTGCAGCACTAGCACTGTTCCTTCTGCGCGTCCCGCACTGGCTCCAATGCCATGAAGGGTTTGAGCTGTCGTTTTGTCCCCCCAGGCTGGCTGAAATTGGGGCAGGGGCGGATCGTTGCCGTAAACCAGCAGGGGCGGAGTAAGCTGGCGATCGCGCTCGATCTGGGTTTTGCGATCGGCAATTCGCCGGGGCAACTGAGCCACGAATGCTGCATCCTCGATTGTTTGCCTGATTTCGTCAAAGGTGAGATAAAAAATATCGCCCGATTCCGGGAGCAGGTTTTCTGCTAGCCACTGCTGTTCCAGCGCGATGAAGTTCCAGCGCAACTCCGCCAGCAGCTTGCTATAAACTTCCGTTACCCGTCCCTTGAGGTCAATTCGTCGCTGCACTCGCCGCAGTTTCCCGGTTGTGGGTTTACGTCCGTTTGAGGAATTTGAAGGCTGCTGCACCAGCGCGGCAAACAGTTCGCGCACCGGGCGAGGGTCTTCTTTCCAGGTTGGGACGGCAATATCGGTTCCGACTTCGCTGAGGTAGCCGTATTCCGCCAGCAGGCGATCGAATTCTGTCACAATTGCGTCACCTTGGGGCAGGGTTGAGAGCTGGTGAAACAGGGTTTCGCTGTTTGTGGGTGGTTCTGTCAACAGCGGGCGAGTGCGGTCGGCAAGGGACTGGAGCGATCGCAAAGATGCTGCTTCGGGAGTCAAGCCATTGTCCAGATCCGCTGGATTGACTTTGAAGATTGCCTGCCGCAGGGCTGCACTCAAAGGGGCAAAAATGCTGTAGTAGGTGGCGCGTCGCAAGAGATTGAGGATGCGATCGATCCGATCGAGCAGTTCTTCTGGTTTCAGGGTCTCAACCGACTGCTGGGACAAAGCGGCTAATCCTGGCTGAAACTGCTGCTGCCAGTCGCGCTGAAAATCCCGCTCAAGCTGAAGCTCGCGTTTTGCCAAACGTCCTAGTCCGGGCAGATTGCGCAGCGTGGAGGCGATCGGCGGCTTGCTAAACTTTGCGCCCCGCGTCAGAAACTCCAGACTTTCGGGCGGCAGCCCCATTCGCAAAAAGATTTCGCCCAGCAAAGAAGCGTTGAAATAGGCAGCAGAGTTATGCAGCGTCGCGGTTTCGGTGAAATCTAATCCGCTTGCGCGGTTGCCTAAGACGATCGTAAAAATCTCGCCCCAGACGCCGCAAGTTAACGGCTGATTGATCGACCAGGTGAGTGGACGAATAAAGCCGGGAATAACTTCAGCCGCAATTTTGCGCGTCCAGAGGGGAACCAGTGTCGTGATCGGGCGTGCCTGCAACAGCCAGAGCTGCTGACCGTCAAATGTCCATTCAATATCCTGGGGAATGCCGTGATAGCGGGTTTCGAGATGCCTCACCAGATAGGCAACCTGCTGAATCAATCGGGGCGGCACGTCTCCCTCGCCTGTTAGATTGAGCTTGATTTCCTCCGGTAGCCTCCAGCTTTGAGACGCTTCTGCGATCGACCCTTCCCCCTCACCAATCCAGACACGATACTGCTCCGGCGTAACGCGACCCGACACAATTTGATCGGCTCCCCCCGGCAACGCTTCAATCACAACGGCATCTCCTTGGCGCGCCACCGGATCGCGACTAAACGCCACCCCCGAAAACACGCCCCGAATCTGCTGCTGCACAATCACTGCCATGCCGCTTTCTGCAATCCCTCGATCGCTTTGCGCTGCGGCGCGTTGCGTAGCGGCAAGCCGACCGCTTTGCGCTGCGGCAAGCCGATCGCTGCGATACTGAACCGCCCCCGGCAAACTATAGGATGCCTGACAGCGCAAAATTGCCTGCTCCAACGCTGCCTGACTGGTCACATTGGCGATCGACTCATACTGTCCTGCCGCCGATGCCGTTTCCGTATCTTCCCCAATTGCAGACGACCGCACGATGACAGGCTGCTCTGGGCTGGGTTCGATCGCATGGATGAAAGAAGCCGGATCATCTCCGGGCGGCAGCACCCACCCTTCTGGAACGGGATAGCCCCAGCAATGGAGCTGAGATAGCGTTGCCGCTTTTTGCCCCACCTGCTGAGCATCCAGCAACTGAGCAAGAGAGAGCAGAGCACGATCGCCGCGAAAAAAACGAAACATGGGCTGAGCTTCCGAATGAGCAGTATTTGCAGACAAATCCAGGTCGTCGGGCATCTGGCGATAGATCCAGGCAATCAGCAAAGCCAGCAGCACCGTCGCCGCAATCCGTCCTCGATCTTGAGGATGGCGCAAAATTGCAATAATCACCAGCCACACCAGCACACTCAACCGCCCGGTGCGTTTTTCCCGAAATAGCGTGAAGCTGATGCCGCTCAGCAAAAAGATTAGTCCAGCGGCGATCGGATCATGCATAATCCAGCCCCAGGTCACGTTTGTTGTGCCTGCGCCTCGCCCAATGACATAGCGTCCAAGCACCAGCGCAATCAGCGCCACCACTTCCCAGGCAGGACGATTGGGAAAGCAAGCCCGCGCCAGCAGCACCGCCGCAATCCCCTTCAACGCTTCAGAACAAACCGCCAGAATCCCCGCCGTCTTCCCGCCATGATAAAACGCTGCCGAAACGCTCACATTCCCCGTGCCCAGGCGATCGAGCCTTTGCCCCGTCAATCCCCAAACAATCCAGCGAAGCAACGGCAACCCGCCCAAAACCAGACAGACAACCAGAATCAGCAATACACCCAAAAGCAGCGATGGCGGCATTGTTAACGATTAGAGAATTGAACGATCAGAGAATTGAAGCGATCGTCTTTTATTCTACCGACACCCCCCGCTTCAGCTCCCCTCACCCTGTTGCTAAC